>ENA-OQKS01000171-OQKS01000171.1-human-gut-metagenome-genome-assembly--contig:-NODE-171-length-20455-cov-3.262151_pt1 | contig 20455 bp, 14 predicted proteins | sample MGYA00242804_ERZ504808 | MGnify/ENA primary metagenome ERZ504808 (study PRJEB26092, sample SAMD00036375) | human gut metagenome | host: Homo sapiens | study: EMG produced TPA metagenomics assembly of...
GCAGAAAACATGCAAAAATACTGGCGGCGATGCTGGTTTTTTTGCTCTGCGGATGCAACCACAGGGATACAGAATACAAACTGTCAGATAGCACAGGCGGGAGTACGGCGGAAACCGTTTTCGGGAATCAGAAGGAAGTGGATGAGGAGCAGACGGTTTCCGAAAAAAGCGCCGGAGAAACCACAGGCATTCCGGAAAAACGTGAGGCACAGGAGGCAGCACCGGAAGAAACGGTGCAGGTTTATATCTGCGGTGCGGTCGCTTCCCCCGGTGTCTACACGCTGCCGGGCGGAAGCCGCGTAGTGCAGGCTGTGGAAGCGGCAGGCGGATTTCTGCCGGATGCTGAAGAAAAAATCCTCAATCTTGCACGGAAAATCGAAGACGGAGAGCAGATCACCGTCTGGACGCGCGAGGAGGCAGAAAACATGGAAAGCACGGAAACGCCGCAGCAGAATACGGGCGGCACGGAGCAGGCTTCCGGTTCCGGCAAAGTCAACCTGAACACGGCCGGAAAAGAAGAACTGATGACACTCTCCGGCATCGGAGAGAGCCGTGCGGATGCCATCATCGCCTACCGCGAAGCAAACGGCCCGTTTGGTTCGGTTGAGGAGATTATGAACATTGAGGGCATCAAGGAAAAGATGTTTGAAAAGATAAGGGGTTCTATCGAGGTTTAGAACAAGAAGGAGAAGAAATGGCAAAGAAAGTTCTTGTAGTTGATGATGAAAAACTGATCGTAAAAGGAATCCGCTTCAGCCTGGAGCAGGACGGCATGGAGGTTGACTGCGCATACGACGGCGAGGAAGCACTCTCCATGGCAAAAGAAAAAGAATACGATATGATCCTTCTGGATCTGATGCTGCCAAAGCTGGACGGATTGTCCGTCTGCCAGCAGATCCGTGAATTTTCCAACGTTCCGATCGTCATGCTGACCGCAAAGGGCGAGGACATGGACAAAATCCTGGGACTGGAATACGGCGCAGATGATTACATCACAAAGCCGTTCAACATTCTGGAAGTAAAAGCACGCATCAAGGCCATCATGCGCCGTGCGGCCCGCCAGGAGCCAAAAGAAGAGAAAGCAAAAGTCGTACAGGTGAAAGACCTGCGGATCGACTGCGAGGGCAGAAGAGTCTTCATCGGAGACCGCGAGATCAATCTGACTGCGAAGGAGTTCGATGTGCTCGAGCTTCTCGTCTTCAATCCGAACAAGGTGTACAGCAGAGAGAACCTGCTGAACATTGTCTGGGGCTATGAGTACCCGGGCGATGTGCGCACCGTAGATGTACATATCCGCCGTCTGCGCGAAAAGATCGAGAAAAATCCAAGTGAACCGAAGTATGTTCACACAAAGTGGGGAGTTGGTTACTATTTCCAGGCTTAAAATCAAAGAAAAATGGAAGTTTCTGCGGAGTCTGCGCTTCCGCATCACGGTGATTCTTGTGATCATCGGCATTGTACCGTGTGTGATCCTTGAGAAGAGCATCGTAAACAGCTATGAGGACCGTGCGGTATCGGTGCGCAGCATTACCGTAAAAAATCAGTGCGATATTATCTGCAACCAGCTCATCCAGCAGAATTACATGGAAGATCCTGGATCGGATGTCATCAACGGACAGCTCAGTATGCTGACGAATATCTACGGCGGCAGAATCCTGATTATTGACCAGGATTTCCGCGTCATCAAAGATACGTACGATATGGACCGCGGAAAGACGATTATCTCGCAGGAGGTCATCCAGAGCTTTCAGGGCAAGGAGACGAGCCAGTACGACCGGAAAAACAACTATCTGGAAATGACGGTGCGGATTCAGAATACCGAGACGAAGGAGACGCTCGGCGTTATGCTCGTCAGCATTTCGACGGATGAGATCCGTGCGAATATGAAAATTCTGGAGACGAAGGGAATGACGATTCTTTCGATCATTGCGCTTCTCGTGCTGGTTTTTGGCTATCTGCTCGCGGGCATTCTGATGAAGCCGTTCCAGAAGGTCACCCGTTCCATCGAGGACATCACCGACGGCTATCTCGACGAAAGCATTTCTGTTCCGGATTACCTCGAGACAGAGCTGATCACGGACGCATTCAACAAGATGCTGACCCGCGTCCGCACGCTCGACGATTCCCGCCAGGAATTTGTTTCGAACGTCTCGCATGAGTTAAAGACGCCGCTTGCGTCCATGAAGGTTCTGGCGGATTCGCTGAACGGGCAGGAGGGCGTTCCGGTGGAACTTTATCAGGAGTTCATGCAGGATATTACCTCGGAGATTGACCGCGAAAACCAGATTATTACCGACCTTTTGTCGCTGGTCAAGATGGATAAAAAGGTGGCAGACCTCAATATCACCCAGGTCAATATCAACGAGCTGTTAGAGCAGCTGCTGAAGCGGCTTCATCCGATTGCCGCACAGAAAAATGTGGAGCTCATTCTCGACAGCTTCCGCCCGGTCAATGCGGAGGTGGATGCGACGAAGCTCTCGCTGGCGTTCTCGAACCTGATCGAAAACGGCATCAAGTACAACAACGAGAATGGATGGGTGCGTGTATCCTTAAATGCGGATCACAAATATTTCTACGTGACGGTGGCAGACTCCGGCATCGGCATCCCGGAGGAGTCGATTGCGCATATCTTCGAGCGTTTCTACCGCGTGGACAAGTCCCACTCGCGGGAAATCGGCGGAACCGGCCTTGGCCTTGCGATTGCGCGGAGCGCGATTGTCATGCACCGGGGAGCGATCCGTGTATACAGCAAAGAAAACGAGGGAACGACATTTTCCGTGCGGATTCCTCTGAATTACGTGATGTAGGAGGTGGCGCACATGAAACGGATACTTGGCGTACTGCTGGCCGGCGTGCTGCTTCTTAGCGGCTGCGGGCAGTGGCAGAAGAGCCAGAAGGAGTCGGCGTATCACCTGTACTGCCTGGACAAAACCGGCACAACACTGGTGCAGGAGCCGTATGAACCAAAAGAAGGAACGGATCAGAAACTGATCAAGGAGCTGGTTGACGCGCTGCAGGAGAAACCTGCCAGGGACGGAAACCAGGCACTTCTTTCCAATGGGATTTCCATCAAGACGTATACGCTGGAGAACGGGCTCCTTACGCTGAACTTAAGTGGAGAGTACGGAGAGCTTGCGCGGCCGCAGGAGGTTTTGGTGCGTGCAGGACTGGTGCGTACCTTTGTGCAGGTTCCGGAGGTGGAGCGCGTGACGTTTCTGATCGACGGGGATCCGTTAAAGGATTCCAAAGGACGCGAGATCGGAACGATGACGGCGGACAGCTTTCTGGAAAATTCCGGAAGGGAAATTTATCAGTATCAGTATGCGACGCTGACACTGTATTTTGCAAATGAAGCAGGCGATCATCTTGTGAAGGAGACGCGGCGGGTGCCGTACAGCACGAACATTCCGCTGGAGCGTGTCGTGGTGGAGCAGCTGATGAAGGGACCGAAAGAAGACGGCCACTATGCAGTGCTGCCGGATACGATGAATGTCTTAAGTGTCACGACATCCGATCGGATTGCCTATGTGAATTTTGACAAATCTTTTAAGGATTCTGCGCTTTCGAGTGTGGCGGAGCAGATTCCGATTTATGCGGTGGTGGATTCCATCACGGCGAACTGTAAGGTGGATAAGGTGCAGTTTTCCATCAACGGAGAGAGCGATGTAACCTTCCGTGAAACGATGAAACTCAATCAGTTCTACGAGGAAGACCTGTCTTATCTGGAGGAAAAAGATACATGAGAAAACGGCCCATGTGCCTGGCGTGTCTTGGATTCATGCTGGTACTTGTGCTGCTGCGGATTGCGGGCGTGCCTCTTGGCACGCCTTTTTCTGACCCCCAAATACGAAAACGAAGCGCAGCAGGGCAGGAAGGTGTGGATTGCAGGGACAATTGAAACGTATGAGAAAAAGAGCAGCAACAACGGGTATGTGCTGCGCGGGAGGAAGCAAAGGGAAAATTTATCTGCTCGCAAAGCGGGGAGATCTGCCGGTCGGAGCCGCTGTGCGGGTGTACGGAACTGTAAAAAAGCCGGAAAGCCCGCGCAATCCGGGGATGTTTGATGAGAAAACATATTATGAGGGAAAAGGCTGTGCGTTCTACGTGATTTCGGAGCGGGAGGAAGTTGTGGATGTCGGGCGGTGGAATCTCGGCGAAGCGCTCCGGCTGGAGCGGGAGCGGTGCTGTGCCGTTTTAAAAGAAATGATGCCGGAGGAGGAGGCAGGTGTGCTTTCTGCGATGCTGCTCGGGGAACGGTCGGAACTCACGGAGGAGACGTATCTGGCGTATCAGCAGAGCGGTCTGCTGCACCTGATTTCCGTTTCCGGCATGCATCTGATGCTGCTCGGCATGGCACTCCGACGGCTGCTGATGGCGCTGCATCTGCCGAAAACTCCCGCGTCTCTGGCAGCGGCCGCCGGTATGGTGCTGTATGGCATGTTTACCGGCAGCGGAACGGCGACCGTGCGTGCAGTGGTGATGTTTGCGGTGCGGATGGGAGCTGTCGCAGTGGGAAGGACGTATGATTCCTTAAGTGCGCTCTCTCTTGCGGCAATTCTGATGCTGTCAGAAAACCCCTTGTATCTGGAGCAGAGCGGGTTCTGGCTTTCGTTTGGAGCAGTAACAGCCATTTCCGGGGTTTATCCGGTTCTGGCGGGGGAGAAGGCGGAACGGAAGAGACGCGGGGAAAAAACAGGGCTGGAAAAGCTTGCGGCGAAAGGAAAAGAGGCTGCGATGGTGTACCTTTCCCTGCAGCTTGTCATGATCCCGCTGCAGGCGTGGTATTTTTTATGAGATTCCGCTCTTTGCGTTTCTGCCGAATCTGTTTGCAGGAGCTGTCATGACGGCGGTGCTGCTGACGGGTGCTGCGGGGCTTCTGGCGGGACTGGCAAGCGTGAAAGCGGGAAGTGTTGTTCTGCTTCCGGCGCGGTTCCTGCTCACACTTCTGCGGCAGATGACAGCGGCGGTCGCACAGATTCCGGGAAATGTGTGGATCTGCGGTCAGCCGGAAAAATGGCAGATGGCAGGATATGGAATCATTCTGACCGGTCTGCTGGTGATACTGTATGTGCGAAAACGAAAACGGGAGATGAATCCGGATGGGGCAAAACGAAAAGGTGCGCAGGCACGAAGGCGGGAGCGGATGCTCTTTGGTATTACCATGTTTTTTTGCCTGTGTTCTGCTTTTTTACCGTCCCCGGGAAACGTTTTCCATTACAGCGCTGGACGTCGGCCAGGGCGATGCGCTGGTGGTGGAGAGCGGCCGTTTTCTGATGCTGAATGACGGCGGGAGCAGCAGTGCGTCTGCGATCGGGGAAAAAAGGATTCTCCCGTATCTGAAACAGCGCGGCATTGCCGCTCTTGATGCCGTTGTTGTCACGCACCCGGACGCAGATCACACGAACGGAATCCTCGAACTGCTGGAGCTGATCGGGGAGCAGAAAACGGCGCTTCGCATCCGCCATCTGTTCCTGCCTGTGTGGATGAAAGGAAGCGAAAAAGAAAATCCTTTTATTTTAGCCGCACAAAAAGCGGGAATTATGGTAGAATATCTAAAAAAGGGAGACGAGATCCGTGCAGGAGAACTCACCGTATCGGTGCTTCATCCGGGAGCGGGCGAAGACTATACGGGAGAGGAAAACGCCGGAAGTGTTGTATTACAGCTTTCCTGCGGTGCCTGCCGCGCACTTCTGACGGGAGATCTGGAGGGAAGCGGAGAAGAAGAGGTCCTGGGGGCGGCAGAGCGGTGCCAGATTTTAAAGGTGGCGCACCACGGCTCGAGAAATTCAACGAGCGAGGCATTTCTGAACCGCATACAGCCGCAGATCAGCCTGATTTCCTGCGCGTGGCCGGGACGGTACGGCCATCCGCACCGGGAGCTGCTGGAGCGGCTTCGTGCCTGCAAAAGCCATATCTACGGAACACCGGTGGATGGAGCCGTGACAGTACAGCTGAAGCGTGACCGCCTGGCGGTTCACGGATACCGGTCGGATGTGGAATTTCCCGTCTCCTGAATGGTCAAAAGCTCCGGCTGCTGCGGCACTGCGCAAACGTGTTTCTGCCGGAACGAAAGAAAGAGGATGGAATGAAAAGCATTTTAGAAGATATCAAAACGCAGAATTTTAAGCAGGCCTACCTGCTCTACGGAGAAGAAGCCTATCTGAAGCATCAGTATAAAAACAAGCTGAAAAACGCACTGCTGCCGGAGGACGACACGATGAATTTCTCCCGCTTTGAGGGAAAAGGAACCGAGATTCCCAAAGTGATTGACCTTGCGGAGACGATGCCGTTTTTTGCGGACCGCCGTGTGATTCTGCTGGAAAATACGGGATTTTTCAAAAACAAAGCCGACGCGCTGGCAGACTACATGGGATCCCTGCCGGATTATCTGGTGCTGATCTTCGTGGAGGAGGAAGTCGATAAGCGGAACCGTATGTACAAGGCGGTGCAGAAGCAGGGAAGAGCAGTGGAATTTGTTCGTCAGGACGAAAAGACGCTGATGACCTGGGTACTCGGCATGATGAAAAAAGAGGGAAAAAAGATCACGCGTCAGGATATGGAAGATTTTCTGGAAAAGACGGGCACGGATATGGGAAATATCTCGCAGGAGCTGGAAAAACTGCTCAGCTATACGATGGGAAGAGATGTGATCACGCGGGCGGATATCGAGGCAGTCTGCACAACGCAGATTACGAACCGGATTTTCGAGATGATCCGCGCGGTAACGGAGAAGAAGCAGCGGAAAGCGCTCGATCTGTATCAGGATCTGCTGGCTTTAAAGGAGCCGCCGATGCGGATTCTCTTTCTGCTGGCACGCCAGTTCAATCTGCTGCTGCAGGTCAAAGAGCTGCTGGCAGAGCACTGCGATCAGGCAACGATCGCAAAACGGACGGGACTGCAGAGCTTCGTTGTGCGGAACTATATTCCCATGTCGCGCCAGTATGCGGCGGAGGAATTAAAAGCGGCGGTCAATGACTGCGTGCAGATGGAAGAGGACGTGAAGACGGGAAAAATTTCCGATCTGCTGAGCGTGGAGCTGCTGATTACGAAATACAGCAGGGCGGCGTAAGAGCAGAGTTTTCTAAAAAGAACAAGGCGTATCGGCCAGTTTTCCTGTACCGGTACGCCTTGTTCTGTGTTTATCAAAAGATCTGTCGCGGCGCACTCTTTTGGTAAGCATAAAAAAAGAACCCAGCCACATGACGGTATGACTAAGTTCTCTTTGTTTTATATCTTTATTATGCGATTGAGTTTACAGCTTTGCTCAGATTGGATACTTTTCTGGCAGCGTTGTTTTTTATGATAAACGCCTTTAGAAGCAGCCTTGTCGATGGTAGAGATCGCATTTACTAATGCAGCAGCAGCAGCCTCTTTATCGTTTGCAGCAACAGCAGCATCTACTTTTTTCATAGAAGTCTTAACTGCAGAACGGATTGCTTTGTTGCGGTCTGCCTTTGTCTGATTTACCAGGATTCTTTTCTTTGCGGATTTAATGTTAGCCAAACTGTACACCTCCAATATTTTTTAAAATTAATGTGATTTAAGGGATGTTATTCAATGGAACAGACACGGGCGCTCCACTGAAACATGCTTTATTATCCTATAATATTTCGCATGGTTTGTCAATACATATTTTTGAAAAAATTGCAGAAACTACAACAAAAATACAGGAGAAGGAGAAAAGTATGATAGGAAAGTATAGGATGCGGACAGACCTGGCGATGGAGAATCAGGAAAAATTTGAGAGGGACCATGTGGAGATCTCCGGGGTCGAGATTGAGAAGAAGAAAAGAAAGGCGGAAATTCAGACAACCATTGTGAAAATCACATCGGAGCAGGGTGCAAAAATGATGGGAAAGCCGAAAGGGACGTATGTGACGATCGAAGCGCCGCTGCTTTTGACGGCAGACGAGGAGGAGAGCCGGAAAGCAGCGGAGGAGTTTTCCCACTGTCTGATGGAAATGGTGCCGGAAGCGTGCGGATCCGTTCTTGTGGCCGGCCTTGGCAACCGCGGCATCACGCCGGATGCGCTCGGGCCGGAGACGGTGGAGCAGCTTAACGTTACGCGCCATCTGGTGCGCACCTACGGAAAGAAGGGCCGGGAAGTGAGTGCCCTTGCTCCCGGCGTTATGGCACAGACGGGCATGGAGGCAGTGGAAATCCTGCGCGGAATGGCAGAACAGACCCATCCAGATGTGATTCTCGCCGTGGATGCCCTTGCCGCATGCAGTATTCACCGGCTGAACTGTACGATCCAGCTTGCCGACACCGGAATCTGGCCGGGCTCGGGCGTCGGAAACCACCGCAATGCCTTAAATCAGGAGACGCTTGGCGTGCCGGTCATCGGAATCGGTGTGCCGACCGTTGTAGGGGCAGGAACGATCGTCCACGATGCCGTCGCAGGCGTTCTGGAATCGCTGGAGGAGTCCGAGATGGATGAATTTCTGGGAGAAGTCATTTCACCGGCGCTCGAAAGCCTTTACGTGACGACAAAAGAGATCGACGAGATGGTCCGCCGCCTGGCCGGGGTTCTTGCGGCAGGTATGAATCAGGCATTTTCCGGGGAACTGTAACATATCATGAATATGGTGATAATATGTGGAATGCCAGGCGAAATGGACGATGGTTCGGATGGGGATGTCTTTTCCTGTCCTGCAGTATACTGCTGTTCCGCAGTGCAGCGGTTCTCCGGAAAAATCATTTCTCAGAGGGGAAAGTTCTGCTGCAGCGGGCGGCAGCACAGGCGGAGCAGTTATCCGTGGATGTGATGATGCCGCTTCTTTTTTATGACGGAAAAGAGGACGGAAGGGGATGGATGGAAAATCTCCTCGCGGCAGTGCGGGATCAGATACCGGCGCTTCGGGAGGGAAGCACGGCAGAAAATACGCTGTCTGCCGGGACAGAAGCAGCGGAAACGGATACGGCGAAGCAGGATTCGAATCCGGGACCGGGAGCAGAAAGAGGGCAGACAGAATCGAAGGAGCAGGGAACTGAGGAAGATCAAAAGGATGGAACTCAAAAAGATGAAACTCAAAAAGATGGAATGGAAATCACGGAGCCGGAGCAGACGGAAACAGGAATCACAGAACCGGCAGCCGGAGAGTCGGCATCAACGGCAGAACCCGAAGCGCCGCAGTCTGTCCCGGAGGAGACCATCGAAACCGGCGGCGCACCGCGTGAGATTCTCTACCCGGAGGCCGACACGATTCAGGAGACAATTTCCCCTGACCTTCTTGCTGACCAGCAGGCGCTCCTGAACCGCTTCTTCGTTGTCGATCCCAACACTTCGGTCCTGCCGGGAGAGATCGACGGCAGCACCCTGCTCGGAAAAGACCTGACCCTGCCGGAAAATGCCGAAGGCCCGCAGATTCTGATCTATCATACCCATTCGCAGGAAACCTTCGCCGATTCCCGTCCGGGAGAAAGGGCGGACACGGTAATCGGCCTCGGTGATGATCTGCAGGAGCTTCTGGAAAAGCAGTACGGATACGAAGTGCTTCATATTACAGAGGCATTTGACATGAAAGAAGGCTGTCTCGAGCGGAGCCGCGCCTACAACTACGCGGAGCCGGTCATCGCAGCGGCGCTGGAAGAACACCCGTCCATTCAGGTCGTGATCGACCTGCACCGGGACGGGGTCAATGGTTCAAAACGTCTTGTGACAGAAATCAACGGAAAGCCGACCGCGCAGATCATGTTTTTCAACGGCCTTTCCCGCACGAAAGAAAGCGGCGAACTGACAAGCCTGCCCAATCCGTATCAGGCGGAAAACCTTGCATTTTCCTTTCAGATGGAGTATGAGGCAAAACAGTATTATCCCGGCTTTTCGCGCTGTATCTATTTAAAAGGCTACCGCTACAACCTCCATCTCCGCCCGAGATCTGTTCTTCTCGAGGTTGGTGCGCAGACGAATACGGTCGAGGAGGTGAAAAATGCAATGGGGCCGTTTGCGGATATCCTGCATAAGGTTCTGTCGGGCAAAAGTCCGGCATCAGGCGGATAAATTTATCTTGCTTTTTTGAGTGGAATTTCGTATCATACAAAATAGACAGATTGCGGGAGTACGAAATATGGAGCAATCTGGTATCGTAGGGAAAAAGCAGGAGGAAAAAACTTGTCAGGAATAGATCAGAGTAAAATTCGTAATTTTTTGTATTATTGCCCATATCGACCATGGAAAATCAACCCTTGCGGACCGTATTATTCAGAAAACAGGCCTTTTTGACCGAGCGTGAGATGCAGGATCAGGTGCTGGACAATATGGATCTGGAGCGTGAGCGCGGCATCACGATCAAGGCACAGGCAGTCCGTACCGTATACAAAGCGGCCGACGGCGAGGAGTACATTTTAAACATGATTGACACCCCGGGCCATGTTGACTTCAACTATGAGGTTTCCCGAAGCCTTGCCGCATGCGACGGCGCGCTGCTCGTTGTCGATGCATCGCAGGGTATCGAGGCGCAGACCCTTGCCAACGTCTACCTCGCCCTTGACCATGACCTGGATGTGTTCCCGGTCATCAACAAAGTAGACCTTCCAAGCGCCGAGCCGGACCGTGTAATTGCAGAGATCGAGGATGTCATCGGACTGGAAGCGCAGGATGCTCCGCGGATTTCCGCAAAAACCGGCCTGAACGTGGACGAGGTGCTCGAGCAGATCGTACAGAAAATTCCGGCACCGGAAGGTGATCCGACGGAACCGTTAAAAGCACTGATTTTCGACTCCGTCTACGATGCATACCGCGGCGTCATCATTTCCTGCCGTGTGATGGAAGGAAGCGTGAAAAAAGGAACGAGAATCCGCATGATGGCGACAGGCGCTGTCGAGGAAGTTGTCGAGGTCGGCTACTTCGGCGCAGGCCGTCTGATCCCGTGCGACGAGCTCTCCGCCGGAATGGTAGGCTATATCACCGCCAGCATCAAAAACGTGCGCGACACCCGCGTGGGTGATACCGTAACCGATGCCGACCGTCCGTGTGCAGAAGCACTGCCGGGCTACAAAAAAGTCAACCCGATGGTATACTGCGGCATGTACCCGGCCGACGGCGCACAGTACGGCGATCTGCGCGACGCGCTGGAAAAACTGCAGTTAAACGATGCATCCCTCTTCTACGAGCCGGAGACATCGGCAGCACTGGGCTTTGGCTTCCGCTGCGGTTTCCTTGGACTGCTTCACCTGGAAATTATTCAGGAGCGCCTGGAGCGTGAGTACAATCTGGATCTCGTGACGACCGCACCGAGCGTTATCTATAAGGTTCACAAAACCGACGGAACCGTCATTGACCTGACCAACCCGTCGAATCTGCCGGATCCGTCCGAGATTGATTATATGGAAGAGCCGCTGGTAAAAGCAGAGATTATGGTGACGACCGACTACATCGGACCGATCATGGAGCTCTGCCAGCAGAGACGAGGCCAGTATCAGGGAATGGAATACATGGAGACGACGCGTGCGATGCTTCATTACCATCTCCCGCTGAATGAGATTATCTACGATTTCTTTGATGCCTTAAAATCCCGCTCCAAAGGTTACGCGTCATTCGACTACGAGCTGCTCGGCTATGAGAGAAGCGAGCTTGTAAAACTCGATATCCTCGTCAATAAAGAAGAAGTGGATGCGCTGTCCTTCATCGTATTCGAGGGATCTGCCTACGAGCGCGGAAGAAAGATGTGCGAGAAGCTCAAAGAAGAGATTCCGCGGCAGCTCTTCGAAATCCCGATCCAGGCGGCTGTCGGATCGAAGATTATCGCCAGAGAAACCGTCCGCGCGATGCGCAAAGACGTCCTCGCCAAGTGCTACGGCGGCGATATTTCCCGAAAGAAGAAGCTGCTGGAGAAGCAGAAGGAAGGTAAGAAGCGGATGCGCCAGGTAGGAAACGTGGAGATTCCGCAGAAAGCCTTTATGAGCGTGCTGAAACTGGATGAAAATTAAGAAATAAAAATGAGACCGGCCTGTCGGCGCCGCCTGCTGTTGCGGGAGCGCAGGGGCCGGTCTTTCGATCGTACGGAGGAAAAGCAGAATGAATAAAAAAAGAAAACCACTGGAACTCTATGTGCATATCCCGTTCTGCATCCGGAAATGCGCCTACTGTGATTTTGTCTCGGGACCGGGCACGAAAGCAATGCAGAAGGAGTATGAAGAGGCTCTGCTGGCAGAAATCGATGCAGCGGAAGAGACGGCAGAAAGTGAAGTGATTTCCGCCTTTTTCGGCGGCGGAACACCATCCGCAGTGGATGCCGGAATGCTCGCCCGTGTGATGGAAAAACTGCGGAGCAAGTACATTTTTTCAGAGGATGCTGAGATTACGCTGGAGGCCAATCCGGGAACGCTGGATGCGGAAAAACTGAAATGTTACAGGAAGAGCGGCTTCAACCGGATCAGTATCGGCTGTCAGTCGGTTCACGATGAGGAGCTGAAACGGCTGGGAAGAATCCACACGTTTGCGGAATTTCAGGAGAGTTTTGCACTGGCACGGGATGCCGGGTTTGCGAATATCAACGTGGATCTGATGTCAGGTCTGCCGGAGCAGAGTGAAGAGAAATGGGAAGAGAGTCTTCGGACGATCGCGGAGCTTTCTCCGGAGCACATTTCCGCCTACAGCCTGATCGTGGAGCCGGGAACCCCGTTTGCGGAGCAGAAACTGGATCTGCCGGATGAGGACACAGAACGCGAAATGTATGCCAGAACGGCGGAAATCCTCGCAGAATACGGCTTTTTCCAGTATGAGATTTCCAATTATGCAAAGCCGGGCTTCGCATGCCGCCACAATATCGGCTACTGGAAAAGGACGGATTATCTGGGGTTCGGGCCTTCCGCGGCATCGTTATTCGGAAACCGCCGGTGGACGAACACGGCAGATCGATCTTTGTATCTGAAAGCGTGCGGAGCACTGGAAAAGATCCGTGAGGATGAGGAAATTCTTTCCCGGCAGGATGCCATGGAAGAATTTATGTTTCTCGGCCTTCGAATGACACAAGGGATCTCGACGACGGAGTTTGAGGAGAAGTTTGGAAAGGAGATCCATGCCGTATACGGCGGGGTTCTGAAGAAATACGAAGCGATGCATCTTTTACAGGAACACAGCGGGCGCCTGGCTCTGACACGCGATGGGATTTCCGTCAGCAATGTGATTCTGGCAGATTTTCTGCTGTAAAAAGATGATAAAGAAATAGAACAAATGTTTGCGCAACGCACGGCGGTGTGCTATAATGGGAGAAAACGAGACAAGATTCCTGTCCCTGTCCGGACAGGGATTCCAATTAATAAGAGGAACAGTTATGGCAGAGAAAAAAGAGTTTATCAGAATACGGGGAGCCAGGGAGAACAACCTGAAAGCACTGAATGTCGATATCCCCAGAAACCAGTTTGTTGTATTTACGGGCCTCAGCGGTTCAGGAAAGAGTTCGCTTGCGTTTGACACGATCTATGCGGAGGGCCAGCGGCGGTACATGGAGAGCCTTTCCTCCTACGCGCGCCAGTTCTTAGGACAGATGGAAAAAACCGAATGTGGACAGCATCGAAGGCCTGCCGCCTGCTATTTCGATCGATCAGAAATCGACGAACCGGAACCCGCGTTCCACCGTCGGAACCGTGACGGAGATTTACGATTACTTCCGTCTTCTGTACGCGAGAATCGGTATTCCGCACTGCCCGAAGTGCGGAAAAGTCATCAGCCGCCAGTCGGTGGACCAGATGGTCGATCAGATCATGGCACTCCCGGAGCGGACGAAAATCCAGCTTCTCGCGCCGGTTGTGCGCGGCCGCAAGGGAAGACACGAAAAGGTGCTCGAACAGGCAAAACGCAGCGGCTATGTCCGCGTGATGATCGACGGCAGCCAGTATGAGCTGTCCGAGGAGATTACGCTGGATAAGAACCTGAAACACAACATTTCCATTATTGTGGACCGTCTTGTAGTCAAACCGGACATTGAAAAACGTCTGACGGATTCCGTCGAGAATGTACTGGATCTGGCGGACGGCCTTCTGGTGGTCGACACGATGGACGGAAATCAGCTCAACTTCAGCCAGAGCTTTTCCTGCCCGGACTGCGGCATCAGCATGGAGGAGATTGAGCCGAGAAGCTTTTCCTTCAACAACCCGTTCGGCGCCTGCCCGAGCTGTGCCGGCCTTGGCTACAAGATGGAATTCGACGAGGATCTGATGATTCCGGACAAGACCGTATCCATCGCAGACGGAGCCATCACCGTGCTCGGCTGGCAGTCCTGCACGGACAAATCGAGCTATACGAGAGCCATTCTCGATGCGCTCGCAGAGGAGTACGATTTTTCCCTTTCCACTCCGTTCTGTGAATATCCGAAAAAAATCCACGATATCCTGATTTACGGAACGAACGGAAAATCCGTCAAGGTGCATTACCGCGGTCAGCGCGGCGTCGGTGTGTACGATGTGGCTTTTGAGGGGCTGATCAAAAATGTAGAGCGCCGCTACCGTGAGACCGGATCGGATTCTACAAAACAGGAATACGAAACCTTCATGCGTGTGACCCCGTGCCAGGCGTGCCATGGCCAGCGTCTGAAACCGACGTCGCTTGGGTGTGACGGTCGGAGATAAAAAATATTTTTGAAGTAACATCCCTTTCCATCGACAATCTGCAGAAGTTTATGCAGAACCTCGAACTCTCCGAACAGCAGCTGCTGATCGGAAAGCAGATTTTAAAAGAGATCCGTGCGCGTGTGAGCTTCCTTGCGGATGTCGGATTAAACTATCTGACCCTGGCGCGCGGAACGGCATCGCTGTCCGGCGGTGAGGCGCAGAGAATCCGTCTGGCAACGCAGATCGGCTCCGGCCTTGTCGGTGTCGCCTATATTCTCGACGAGCCGAGCATCGGTCTTCACCAGAGAGACAACGACAAACTTCTCGCGACGCTGAAACATCTGCGTGACCTCGGAAACAGCCTGATCGTCGTGGAGCACGACGAGGATACGATGCGCGCCGCTGACTGCGTTGTCGATATCGGCCCGGGAGCCGGTGAGCACGGCGGAGAGCTGGTGGCGATCGGAACGGCGGAAGATCTGATGAAAAATCCGAATTCCATCACCGGAAAATACTTAAGCGGAGAGCTGAAAATTCCGGTTCCGTCTGAGCGCAGAAAGCCGACGGGCTGGCTGAAGGTAGTCGGAGCAAAAGAGCACAATCTGAAAAATATCAACGTGAATTTCCCGCTCGGTGTCATGACCTGCGTGACCGGAGTCTCCGGATCGGGAAAGAGTTCCCTTGTCAATGAAATTCTGTACAAACGGCTGGCAAGAGATCTGAACCGTGCGCGGACGATTCCGGGTGCACACAAAGACATCATCGGTATGGAACAGCTCGATAAGGTCATCGACATCGACCAGTCCCCGATCGGAAGAACACCGCGTTCCAATCCGGCAACGTACACAGGTCTGTTCGATCAGATCCGCGACCTGTTTGCGGCAACGCAGGATGCCAAGGCGCGCGGCTACAAGAAGGGAAGATTCAGCTTTAATGTGAAGGGCGGCCGATGCGAGGCCTGCGGCGGCGACGGTATCCTGAAGATCGAAATGCACTTCCTGCCGGATGTCTATGTGCCGTGTGAGGTCTGCCATGGAAAACGGTACAACCGTGAGACACTGGAAGTCAAATACAAAGGAAAGAGCATCTACGATGTGCTGAATATGACGGTCGAGGAGGCACTGGAATTCTTCAGGCCGGTACCATCGATTTTCCGGAAATTACAGACCCTGTACGATGTCGGCCTTTCCTACATCCGCCTCGGCCAGCCGTCCACCACGCTGTCCGGTGGAGAAGCGCAGCGTATCAAGCTCGCAGCAGAGCTGAGCCGCCGCGGCACGGGAAAAACGATCTACATTCTCGACGAGCCGACGACGGGACTTCATTTTGCGGATGTCCACAAACTGGTGGAGATTCTGCACCGCCTGTCCGAGGGCGGAAATACCGTCGTTGTCATCGAACACAATCTGGATGTCATCAAGACGGCGGACTATATTATTGATATCGGACCGGAGGGCGGAGACGGCGGCGGAACCGTGATTGCGTGCGGAACGCCGGAGGAAGTGGCCAAGAGCCCGGTATCCTACACCGGAAAATATGTCGAAAAATATCTCTAAAAAATCCTTTCCATTTTAAAAGGGATTGTATATAATAAGAAGCGGGTTGGGTTCAGAGCACATTCGATCCTTTTGGGTTTCGGGTGTTTTGAACCCGAACTTATTCTATACAAATTTCAAACAGATTAAAATAAAGAAAAATAAAAGAGAACAGGAAAGGGGATTACTATGGCTGCAACGACCGATATCGGAATTGATCTGGGGACGTCCAGCATCCTGGTCTATGCCAAGGGAAAAGGCATTGTATTAAAGGAGCCGTCCGTAGTTGCGTATGATAAAGATGCAGATAAAGTACGGGCAATTGGAGAAGAAGCGCGTCAGATGATTGGACGGACACCGGGCAATATTATGGCGGTCCGGCCCATGCGGCAGGGCGTGATCACGGACTTTCTGATCACCGAGCGCATGCTGCGCTACTTTATCCAGAAGGCAATGGGAAGAAGAGCATTCCGGAAACCGAGAATCAGCATCTGTGTGCCGTCCGGTGTGACGGAAGTAGAGCGGAAGGCTGTGGAGGAGGCAACGTACCAGGCGGGAGCCCGGGAAGTGCTGATCGTGCCGGAGCCGGTGGCAGCGGCAATCGGATCCGGAATTGACATTACGAAACCATGCGGAAATATGATCGTGGACATCGGTGGAGGCACGACGGATATCGCTGTGATCTCGCTTGCGGGAACCGTTGTTTCCAATTCGGTCAAGATTTCCAGTGAGACATTTGACCAGGATATCATCCGCTATGTACGGAAAACATACAACGTATTTATCGGAGAACAGACCGCAGAGGCAGTGAAAATCCGGATTGGTTCCGCTTATCCGCGGGCCGAGGAGAAAACGATGGAGATCAAGGGAAGAAACGTCATCACCGGACTTCCGGCGACGATTACGGTTTCCTCCGACGAAATCCGAGGTGCCCTTGCCCAGACGACAAACCAGATTGCGGACGCGATCTGTGCCGTGCTGGAAAAAACGCCGCCGGAACTGGCATCCGATGTTTCCGACCGCGGCATTATCCTGACCGGAGGCGGCAGTCTCCTTGCCGGAATGGACGAGCTGATCCAGGAGCGGACCGGCATCAATACCGTGACAGCAGAAAATCCGGCGAGCGTCGTTGCCCTTGGAACCGGCCAGTACCGCGAAGTGATGAATGAATTTGAAAGCCAGTTTTGATAAAAGATGAGTGAAAAAGAAAAAGTAGAAGGCTACGTAGAACACATTATTTTCCGAAATGAGGAGAACGGATATACCGTCCTGAATCTGAGCATGAAGGGGCGCGAGCTGACATGCGTCGGCACGCTTCCGATGATCGGAGAGGGCGAGCTGATCGAGGCTTCCGGAGATTATATTGAACATGCTGCCTATGGAAAGCAGTTCCGCATTGAATCCTATGAGACGAAAGTTCCACAGGATTCTGTTGCATTGGAGCGGTATCTCGGTTCCGGTGCGATCAAAGGAGTCGGTGCGGCGCTGGCGGCAAGAATTGTGCGCCGCTTCGGTGACGATACGCTTCGGATCATCGAGGAAGAGCCGGAGCGCCTCGCGGAGGTAAAGGGAATCAGCGAGCGGAAAGCGCGTGAAATTGCACAGCAGGTGGCAGAAAAAGCCGAAATGCAGAATGCGATGATTTTCCTCTCGGGATATGGCATTGCACTGAATCTCGGTGCAAAGATTTATCAGCAGTACGGGGACAATGTGTACCGGATTTTAAAGGAAAACCCGTATAAAATGGCGGAAGATATCGCAGGCGTGGGATTTCGGACAGCGGATGAGATTGCCGGAAAAATCGGGATTGCCGTGGACAGCGAATTCCGCATCAAGAGCGGTCTTTCGTATGTGCTGAATCAGGCGACGGCAGAAGGCCATGTCTATCTGCCGGAACCGGTGCTGCTTCGGAGAGGGCAGGAACTTCTCGGCGTAGAACCGGAGCGGATGCAGAAATCTCTGCAGGATATGGCAATCGACAAAAAAGCGGTCATCCGCGAGCTCCCGGCCGAACGGGAAGGGGATGAGCCGCTGCGGATTGTGTACGCCAGCCAGTATTATTATCTGGAACTGAGTACGGCGCGCATGCTGCATGAGCTGAATATTACATGCGAGGAAGACCGTGAGGCAATCGAAAAGCGGATCGGAAAGATCGAGAAAAAATATCAGATCGAGCTGGATGAGATGCAGAAGACGGCAGTCGTTGAGGCGGCATACAGCGGTCTTATGATCCTGACCGGAGGTCCCGGAACCGGAAAAACGACGACCATCAATGCGATGATCCATTATTTTGAGGCAGAAGGCCTCGACATTTTCCTGGCAGCGCCGACCGGAAGAGCGGCGAAACGAATGACAGAGGCAACTGGCTGTGAGGCATGCACGATCCATCGTCTTCTGGAACTGACGGGAAATGTGGATGACTCCTCGGCAAATGTGCATTTTGAGCGGAACGCAGATAATCCGCTCGACGCGGATGTCATCATCATTGATGAGATGTCGATGGTTGATATCCACCTGATGCATGCCCTTCTTTCCGCGATTGTGCCGGGAACAAGGCTGATCCTGGTGGGAGACCAGAACCAGCTTCCAAGTGTCGGCCCGGGCAGTGTCCTCCGGGATCTGATCCGTTCGGAATGCTTTCCGATTGTCTGCCTGACGCACATTTTCCGGCAGGCATCCCAGAGTGATATTGTTGTCAATGCACATAAGATCCATAATGGGGAAGAGGTTATACTGGACAATAAGAGCAAAGATTTCTTCTTTTTGAAACGGTACGATGTCAACGTGATCTGGAAAGTGCTGGTGACGCTGGTGTCCCAGAAACTGCCGCGTTATGTGGATGCCCGCCCGCAGGATATCCAGATTCTGACTCCGATGCGGAAAGGTGCACTCGGCGTGGAAAATCTGAATCAGATTCTGCAGAAATATCTGAACCCGCCCGCACCGGACAAAGCCGAGCGGGAAAATGGAGGTAATATCCTCCGCGAGGGCGACAAGGTCATGCAGATCCGCAACAATTACCAGATGGAGTGGGAAATCCGCGGCATCAACGGAATCGTGGCGGAGCGCGGTATGGGTGTATTCAACGGAGACCTCGGCATGATCCGGAGCATCAACCCGTATACCGAGGTGATCACCGTGGAGTTTGAGGAAGGAAAATTCGCAGACTATACGTTCAAACAGGCGGACGAGCTGGAGCTCGCCTACGCCACAACGATACATAAAGCGCAGGGAAGCGAGTACCCGGCGGTTGTGATTCCGCTGCTCGGCGGCCCGCGCATGCTGATGACGCGGAATCTTCTGTATACGGCCGTGACGAGAGCCAGAAAGTGCGTCACCATCGTTGGAAGTGATGTGACATTCCAGGCAATGATCGGAAATCATATCGAGGCGAACCGGTATACAACGCTCGCCAGAAGAATCCGGGAAATGCAGGAAGAAAACGCGTAAACACGTTTTTCCGGGGCATGGATGCGGCTGCATCCGGCAGAGTGGATAAGGGAAAGCGCAGGTTACATGAAAGAAAAAAATAAAACAGGAAACTGGCTCTTAAACGCAGTTTATCCGAGACGATGTCCCATCTGTGACGGACTGCTGTCACGTGAGGAGCTGTATCTATGCCGGAATTGTGTGGAAAAGATCCATCCGATTCTGGGCGCGCGGTGCAAAAAATGCGGGAAACCCGTGGGAAGTGAGGAAGAGTTCTGCCGGGACTGCAGCAGAACGAGGCACAGCTTCGACCGCGGTTTTTGCGCCGTACGGTTACCACGGGGAACTTGAGGCTTCCCTGATGCGGTTCAAATATCATGAACGGCAGGAATACGCCGGATTTTTATGCTCACGCGGCGTTTTTCTATGTGGGAAAGCAGATCCAGAGAAGAAATCCGGAGGTGCTCGTTCCGGTGCCGCTTCATCCGGCAAGACAGCGGCAGCGCGGCTACAATCAGGCGGAGGTATTTGCAGAAAAGCTGGCAGAAGAAATGGAACTTCCCATGAATGCCCGCCTGATCCGCCGTGTGAAAAAAACAAAACGCCAGAAAGAGCTTGGTCCCGCCGAGCGGCGGAAAAACCTGGAGGGAGCTTTTGCATTGGCAAAGCCGGGGCAGATGAAATATTGCCGGATTCTTCTGGTAGATGACATTTACACAACGGGAAGCACGGTTGATGCCATTGCGTCACTGTTGAAAGTGAATGGAGCAGAACAGGTGGATTTTGTTTGTGCGGCAATTGTAAAATAGTGTGTGAATATTTTGAGAATAGCTTTCCAATATCGGAAACATATGGTAAAATAAACATAATTTAGAACGGGAAGAGGAGACCAAGAGGCATGTTGGACGAAAAAAGGATTCGTCAGATGACAAAACTGG
>ENA-OQKS01000172-OQKS01000172.1-human-gut-metagenome-genome-assembly--contig:-NODE-172-length-20319-cov-2.928685_pt1 | contig 20319 bp, 22 predicted proteins | sample MGYA00242804_ERZ504808 | MGnify/ENA primary metagenome ERZ504808 (study PRJEB26092, sample SAMD00036375) | human gut metagenome | host: Homo sapiens | study: EMG produced TPA metagenomics assembly of...
TTGTCCTTATGCTTACTGAGTCGCTTTGGCGTCGTGTTCGCCACGCTCCCGGCATTGGTATGGGGGACGCCAAGGCGCTCTTGGGCCTTTAGGTACCTTCGATCCCTTGGGTGGTATCGTCGCGTTTGCGGCTGCGCTCCTGGCCCTTGCCGCCGCCTGTCTCATCGCAAAATCACGCTCCCTGCCATTGCTGCCGTTTTTAGTGCCGATATTTGCCATAATCGAGGTCGTGGGTAGTACGCTGTAACCGTTTGCGCGCCCTTTTTAAGGAGCATGCCATGGCAATCAATCAACAGACAGCCGCCATCAAGGCGCATATGGATCGCATTCCCGCGGTGTTGTCACCCGAGCTGGTCGAGCGTATCGCTGCCGACCGCGCCTCGGGTGTCGTTAATCCCTATCGATGCGGTGACGACCAGGTCATCCGACGTGTCGATCGAGCCACAGACGAGGGCACGCTCATGCGTCCGGCCTTTATGCGCGATACCGAAAAGATTCTGCATCTGCCCGCATACACCCGTTATGCAGGCAAAACGCAGGTCTTCAGTTTTCGCAGCAACGACGACCTGTCGCGTCGCGGTCTGCACGTGCAGCTTGTCTCGCGCATCGCTCGCGATATTGGACGTGCCCTGGGGCTCAACTGCGATCTGATCGAGGCGATTGGCTTAGGCCACGACTTGGGTCACACGCCCTTTGGCCATGCCGGTGAGCGATTCCTCAACGATATCTATCACGATCGCACGGGCCGCTATTTTTTCCATAACGTTCAGTCGGTCCGCGTGCTCGACGTGCTGTACGGCCGCAATGTGTCGCTCCAGACGCTCGACGGCGTACTGTGCCACAACGGCGAGTACGAGCAACGTGTGTTTGAGCTCTCGGATATGGGATCCTTTGACCAGTTCGATCAGACGGTTGAGGATTGCATTGCCACGGGTTATAGCGCAATCGAGCACCTGCGCCCCATGACGCTCGAGGGCTGCGTGGTTCGCATCTCGGATATCCTTGCCTACGTGGGGCGCGATCGCCAAGACGCCATTGCGGCGGGTCTGCTATCACCCGACGTCTTTGACGATGACCTGGGCGGGGCATACAACAGCTGGATCCTTACGCATGCCTCCATCGATATCGTCGAGCACAGCTATGGTAAGCCACGCATCGAGATGAGCGAGGACCTGTTTGAGGAGATCCGCCGAGCCAAGCGCGAGAACTACGAGAAGATCTATAGCAAGGGCGGCATTGAAGGCGACTCCGAAGCGGAGCTGCGCGAGGCCTTCGAAAAGCTCTACGACCGTTGCCTGCAGGATATAAACGAAGGCGATGAGTCTTCGTATATCTTTAAGCACCACATTTCTCGCATTGAGCGGCAGCTTTTCTACTACGATCGCACCTATGCCTGGCAGGACGACAAGGATCAAGCGGTGGTGGATTACATCGCGAGCATGACGGACGGCTATTTCTGCGAGCTCACGAGCAAGCTGTTCCCGGGATTGAAGTTTCCGCACCGTACCTATATTAACGAACGGTAGTTCGTATTTATTCGGTATACTATTGGTGGAAAACGTTTTTGATTGACGCACAGGATGGCTATGGACGACCTTTTTTCTGCCTCGACGCGCGAGCGTTCCTTTCAGAATGCGCCGCTTGCGGTGCGTATGCGCCCCAATTCGCTCGACGAGTATGTGGGCCAGCAAAAGGCCGTCGGTAAGGGTTCGTGGTTGCGTGCCGCGATTGAGCACGACGTGCTGTCGAGTGTGATTTTGTATGGGCCGGCCGGTACGGGCAAGACGACGCTGGCACATATTATCGCCAACCATACTAAGAGCGAGTTTGTCGAGGTCAGCGCTGTGACGGGCACCGTAAAGGATCTTCGTCGCGTGATCGACGAGGCTAAGACGCGCCTGAATACGTACGACCGCCGCACCATTCTTTTTATCGATGAGATTCATCGCTTTTCCAAGTCGCAGCAGGATGCCTTGCTGCATGCAGTTGAGAACCGTACCGTCATTATGATTGGCGCCACGACGGAGAATCCGTACTTCGAGGTCAACTCGGCATTGCTCTCGCGCGGTCGCGTGGTGGAACTTGAGCATCTTAAAGACGAGGATATCGCCACGCTTATTGAGCGTGCGCTCGAGGCGCCGCAGGGTTTGAACGGTAAGTTCTCGGCCGATGAGGATACGGTTAAGACCATTTGCACGCTGGCAGCGGGTGACGCTCGATCGGCGCTCACGACGCTCGAGCTTGCGAGCGAGATTGCCGTCACGCGTCCCGATACCGAGGGAACGCCCGCGCCGGCGGCGGGGGAGCGCTATCCCATCACTGTTGACGACGTGAAGATTGCCAATCCGCGCCGTGGCTTTTCGTACGACAAAAACGGTGACATGCACTACGACATCATCAGTGCGTTTATTAAGTCTATGCGCGGTAGCGACCCCGATGCCACGATTTATTGGCTCGCGCGCATGATTGACGCGGGGGAGGATCCTAAGTTTATCGCTCGTCGTATTATGATTCAGGCTTCTGAGGATGTTGGCAACGCCGACCCACAGGCGCTTTTGGTGGCACATGCCGCGTTTAAGTCTGCCGAGGTCATTGGCTATCCCGAGTGCCGTATTAATCTGGCTCAGGCTGCTCTCTATGTGTGCTTGGCGCCTAAATCCAACGCGTGCGAGGCTTCGATCGATGCGGCGTTGGCCGATATCCATTCAAGTGGGCTGCGCGAGGTGCCGAGTTATCTGCGCGATCGTCATCGCCCGGGCAGCGACGAATACGGTGTGTATAAGTATCCGCATGATTATCCCGAAGGCTGGGTCGATCAGCGTTATTTGCCCGAGGGGCTGGAGCGCGGTGCGTTTTGGCAGCCTGCGGGCCGTGGCTGGGAAGAGTGGCGCGTAGAGCAAAGCGAGCGCGACCGTAGCGGCAGAGCGCCCAAGTAGGTCCTTGGGACCTCGCACATTCCCTTTGGGTATCTTTCCCCTTCTTTGGGGTACCATGAACAGCGTCTGTATTTCGATTCCTTCGGGAGGCTTGTATGAGTCCCATTCAAATCGCCCTGCTGCTGCTCGCCGTTGCCGGTGTGTGGGCTGTTATCGAGCTCGCGCTCACGCTGCGAAAGACCCGCACCGTCGTTGATTCGCTCGATAAGACGGTGAGCGACCTTAACAACACCATCGCCGAGGCACAGCCGGTGGTAGCAAAGCTCGATGGCGCTGTCGATGAGCTCACCCCCGCGCTGGCGCAGGTTGAGCCGCTCCTCAAGTCGAGCAAGACCGCCGTCGACGCGCTTACCTCCAATCTCGTAGAGGTCGAAGCTGTGGTTCGCGACATTTCCGAGGTTACGGGCAGCGTGGCCGAGGCCAGCAATGCCGTATCGAGCGTGACTGATTCTGCTGCTGGTGCCGTGCAGAAACTCTTTAACAAGGTGAAGGCTCCCGCTGCCGGCGCCGAGCGCAAGCTTTCCGCAGCCGCCGAAGCCGAGCAGCCGACCGAGCGTGTCCTGATTGGCGAAGCCGGGGACGATGCCGCTGCTGGTGACGATGATACGCAGAAGCCTGCGGCTAAAGCAGCCCAGTATTACACCTATACGCCCGCCGAGACCTCCGAGGAGTCCTGCGATGAGTAGCGAAGCAACCTGCCCCATTACGCTGAGCGTTGCCGGTGATCCGCGTCTCGCGCGCCTTGTGCGCATGACGGCGGCAAATGTCGGTGCGCTGTGCTCTATGTCCGTCGATCGCATCGAGGACATCCGTATGGCTGCCGAGGAGGCCTTCATCTTTGGCTGCACGGCCGTTGATTCTGACGACATTTCGATCAAATTCGACGTCGACGAATCGCATGTGGGCATGACCTTTACCTTTGGTGACCAGGCGACTGTCGATGAGGATGATCAGGCTGCCGTGTATGCCGAGCTCATTCTGGCAAGCGTGTGCGATTCCTACGAAAAGACTGCGGCGCCCCTGACGCTTTCCCTCGACCTCAAGGCGGATATCTAATATGACCGAACGTTCCCGGAGCGGTAAGACCGCTTGGGACAAGGAGAAAACCCGCGAGCTGTTTCGTCGCTACAAAGAGACCGGTGATCCGGACGCACGTGAGCAGCTCGTCATGTCCCATATGAACCTGGTAAGGTTTCTTGCCAACAAATTTAAGAACCGCGGCGAGCCGCTCGATGACCTGATGCAGGTTGGTTATTTGGGCCTGCTCAAGGCTATCGACCGCTTTGACCCTGAGCGCGGACTCGAGTTCACCACGTTTGCCACGCCTACCATCTTGGGCGAGATTAAGCGTCACTTCCGCGACAAGGGCTGGAGCGTGCGCGTGCCCCGTCGCTTGCAGGAGCTCTCGGCCAAGGTCAACCAGGCTACCGATAAGCTCACCAACGAGCTACAGCGCTCGCCTAAGGTTGAAGAAATCGCTGAGTACCTGGGTGTGACCGTCGACGAGGTGCTGGAGGCCATGGAATCGTCTTCGGCCTATACCTCGGTGCCCATCGAGGCTCCTGGCGCGTCCGATTCCGATGATGCCCCCTCGATTCTCGACCGCTATGCCGATGACGACAACGAGCTCGATTTTACCGATGACCGCCTGGTGATCGAGGAAGCCATCCGCGATTTCTCGCCGCGTGAGCGTGAGGTTATCGAGCTGCGCTTTGTGAAGGGCATGACCCAGATCGAGATCGCTAAGAAGTTGGGTATCTCGCAGGTGCAGGTTTCGCGCCTGCTGCGCCGTACCCTTAAGAAGATACAGGACAAGATCGACCCCGACGGAGTGATGGTTCGTTCATGATTGAGCACCCCCAACAAACCGACCGCACGCTGCGCGATACCCGTATTCTGACGCTTCGCATTTGGGCTGTCGTCGGCTGCATTGTCATCGCCGCCGTCATCTTTAACCTTATGGGTATCCTGGCGCCGGTTATCGAGTTTCTCGCTGTCGGTTCCATCATCGCTTTTGTGATGTCGCCGATCACTAACTGGCTCGAGCATCACGGCGTCGGTCGTGGCATCGGTTCGCTCATCGCGCTGATCGTGGTTGTGGCAGTGCTCGTCGGCGTCGTCTGCATCCTGTCGCCTATTTTGCTCGGTCAGATTATGGAAGTCCTGAGCCGTCTGCCTGAGCAGCTTCGCGTTGCGGGCGGTGATCTCAACGAGATGATTTCGCACGCTAAGACGCTCAACAACACGCCGCTCAAGGAGTACCTGGACGATAATCTGTCCTCGCTGGTTACTGTGGCGTCCAAGTACGTATCGCAAATCGCCGCTGAGCTCGGTCGCGGCGTGTTCCCGTTGATCACCAACACGGCCTCGCAGCTGTTCGTAATCTTCCTGGGTTTGGTGCTTGCCTACTGGCTTGCCTGCGATTATCCCCGTATGCACCACGAGGTCTGTACCATCATCGGACAGGAAAAAGAGACCTCGTACCGCTTTATGGTCGCGATTCTTTCGCGCTCGGTCGGCGGTTATATGCGCGGCATGGTCGTGACGTCCATCTGCGGTGGCATCCTCGCCTTTATCGGCTTTACGCTCATTGGCCATCCCTACGCGGCACTCATGGCCATCTTTACCGGCATCATGCACTTGGTCCCGGTTGTCGGTCCCTGGGTAAGCGCGGCGATCGCCACGGTGCTCGGCTTTATGTTCAGCCCCATGCTGGCGTTGTGGACGCTCGTTGTGACCATGGTGGCTCAAAACGTCACCGATAACGTCATTTCCCCCAAGGTCATGCAGAGTTCGGTGCAGGTGCATCCCATCATGAGCCTGACGGCCCTCGTTATTGGTTCGGCACTTATGGGTCCCATCGGCATGGTCATCGCCATTCCGCTGTGCGCGGCCCTCAAGGGCATTTTCGTCTACTACTTTGAGAACGAGACCGGTCGCCAGCTCGTGGCATACGACGGCGCTGTATTTAAGGGCACGCCATATCGCGATGCCGAGGGCAACCCGGTCGCCGCCTACGACGCGCTTGGAGACGATACGTTCATTTACGAGTCCGAGCTCATCGGCAACGAGACCGCGCCCGAGGCCCAGGCGATGCCCAAGCCCGAGCTCGAGAATCCCTGGATCAAGCTCTCGGGCCTGCAGCCCGATGCGACGAGCTTTTTCAAGAATCCCTTCGCCAAGGACGATGACTCCAACTCGGACGACGACACCAAAACCGGCATCGACGGCTCCATGGACGATTCGGATTCCAAATAGGCACCGCTAGCGTTTCTTGAAGTTGTAAATGACAAGAAACGCGAGCAAAGCGATTGATAAGGGGCCGGCTACATAGAAAAAGAGAACGTCAATTGCGCGTAGAGTGTAATAAGCTTTATCGCCGGACATTACTGCATACAATACGTAGCCAAATGCTGGTTGGTTTGCGTACCAGCAGAAGAAGGCCAAAAGCGCTAAAAGTGCTACTACCAGAAGTGCATTCAGGAAAAATCGTTTGCTTTTTCATCGATCGCTCCTTCCAGGTGACTCTTATATGTAATTCTACAGCAGCCTGTTTCAAAGGACCGTTCAGTCCTAAATAACGTGCACTTTCGCTGGAGGGTCGCTGTTTGGCGGCCCTCTTTTTTGCACTTGCGCGGCGGGATGGTAATATCGTTACGTTTGAACTGTTTCGATGTGTAACCGAGGAGATTCCCTCTATGAGTGCTGACTACCCGTCAATGACTACGGCCGAGATCCGCTCCAAGTTCCTCAACTTCTTTGAGGAGCGCGGTCTTAAGCTCTATCCTTCTTCGTCCCTCGTCCCCGACGATCCTTCGCTGCTGCTTGCCAACGCCGGCATGAACCAGTTTAAGGAGTATTACCAGGGCAAGAAGACCATGAAGGAGATCGGCGCGATCTCCTGCCAGAAGTGCGTCCGCACCAACGACATCGACTGCATCGGCGAGGACGGCCGTCACCTGTCCTTCTTTGAGATGCTCGGCGACTTCTCCTTTGGCGGCGTCTCCAAGCAGCAGGCCTGCGCTTGGGCCTTTGAGCTCATCACCAAGGAGTTCAAGCTGCCGCTCGATCGCCTGTACTTTACCGTCTTTACCGAGGACGACGAGACCCACGACGTGTGGCGTTCTCTGGGCGTTGCCGAGGACCACATCTCCCGCCTGGGCGAGGACGACAACTTCTGGGCCGCCGGCCCCACCGGCCCCTGCGGTCCGTGCTCCGAGATCTACTTTGACATGGGCGAGGAGGTCGGTTGCGGCAGCCCCGACTGCAAGCCCGGCTGCGACTGCGATCGCTTCCTTGAGTTCTGGAACCTCGTGTTTACCCAGTACGACCGCCAGGAGGACGGCTCCATGCCGGAGCTGCCGCACCGCAACCTCGATACGGGCATGGGCCTGGAGCGCATGGCCGCCATCATGCAGCACAAGACCGCCAACTACGACGGCGATTTGATGCAGCACCTCATCAAGCTGGGCGAGGAGATCAGCGGCAAGATCTATGACGCCGACGATTACTCTGGCGCCAGCCGCTCCCTGCGCATCATTGCCGACCACTCCCGTGCTGTCGACTTTATGATCTCGGACGGCATCCTGCCCGGTAACGAGGGTCGCGAGTACGTCCTTCGCCGCCTGCTCCGTCGTGCCGTGTTCCACGGCCGCCTGCTGGGCATCGAGGGTGCCTTCCTGACCAAGTTCATCGACGAGGTCAACGCTCAGATGGGTGAGGCCTATCCCGAGCTCCTCAAGAACGTCGCACTCGTCAAGGGTATCGTCGCTTCCGAGGAGGAGCGCTTCTCCACGACGCTCGACAACGGTCGCGTCTACCTGGACGAGGCCCTGGCCGCGCTCGCCGATGGCGCTGTCCTTCCGGGCGATGTTGCCTTTAAGCTGCACGACACCTTTGGTTTCCCCATCGATCTGACCGTTGAGATCGCGGGCGCCGCCGGTCACGATGTCGACATGGACGGCTTCAATGCCTGCATGGAGGACCAGAAGGCCCGCGCTCGCGCCAACGCCAAGGGCGATGCCTGGGGTAGCTTCAACGACGTGTGGGTCGAGCTTTCGGACAAGGTCGCCGCGACCGAGTTCGACGGCTACGACAACGATGTCATCGAGGGCGCCAAGGTTGTTGCCATCGTGCGCAACGGCGAGTCCGTCGAGTCCGCTGCCGCGGGCGAGGACGTCGAGGTCGTGCTCGACCGTACCCCGTTCTATGCCGAGATGGGTGGCCAGCAGGGCGACGCTGGCGAGCTTTCCGCCGAGGGCGTTGCGCTGTCCGTTTCCGATACCAAGAACCACAACGGCCTGTATGCCCACGTCGCGCACGTCGCTGAGGGCACGCTGACCGTCGGTGCTACCGTGACCGCCGCGCTCGACGCCGAGCGCCGTGGCTTCCTGCGCCGCAACCACACCGCTACCCACCTGCTCGACGCCGCCCTTAAGCAGGTCCTGGGCGAGCATGTCTCCCAGGCCGGCTCGCTGGTGACGCCCGAGCACCTGCGCTTTGACTTCACGCACTTCGAGGCCCTGTCTTCCGAGCAGCTCAAGGCTGTCGAGGACCTGGTCAACCAGCAGATCTTCGCTTCCAAGCCGGTCGTGACCCGCGTCATGGGCATCGACGAGGCCAAGGCCGCCGGTGCTGTCGCCCTCTTTGGCGAGAAGTACGGCGACGTCGTCCGCGTCGTCTCCGTAGGCGCCGAGGACCAACCGTTCTCCCGCGAGCTCTGCGGTGGCACGCATGCCGCCAACACCGCCGAGATCGGTCTGTTCAAGATCATCTCCGAGTCCTCCACGGGCTCGAATGTCCGCCGTATCGAGGCCGTGACCTCCAAGGGCGCTCTCGACTACATGGCTGACCGCCTGGCACTCGTTGACGCCGCCGCCGCTGCGCTCAAGTGCCGTGTCGACGAGGTTCCCGCCCGCGTGGAGAACCTGCAGGCCGAGCTGCGCGAGACTTCCGGCAAGCTCAAGAAGGCGCTCACCGGTGGCTCCTCCGATGCGATCTCCAGCGCCATCGACGGCGCTGTCGAGCTGAACGGCTACAAGCTCGTCGTCGCTGAGCTCCAGGGCCTTGAGGCTGCCGACCTGCGCAACGTTTGGGATACCGTGCACCAGAAGGTCGCCGGCCCCGTTGCCTGCGTCGTTGCCAGCGTGACCGAGAAAGGCACCCCGGCTCTGCTCGCTGCCGGCTCCGATGACGCCGTGAAGGCCGGTTTCCACGCTGGCAACGTGATCAAGCAGATCGCGGGCCTGGTCGACGGTCGCGGTGGCGGTCGTCCCAACATGGCCCAGGCCGGTGGCAAGAATGCCGCCGGTATCGCCGATGCCCTCGCGGCCGCCAAGACCGCGCTCGGCGCCTAAGAACCTAAGTAGTCGCTGTGGTCGCGCTCGCGCTGGACATAGGGGAGACCAGGATCGGCATCGCCGTCTCGAGCCGTGATGGCATGATGGCGATGCCCGTCAAGGTGCTCCCGGCCGCCGAGGTCACCGGTATGGCCAAGACGTTCCGTTACCTGGTCGAGGACTATGAGCCCGACATCCTGGTGAGCGGACGTCCCTTGACCATGGCCGGTGAGCCCGGCCCCCAAGCCGAGCGCGTCGCCGCCGTGGCCCAAAAGATTGCCGACGAGCTCGAACTTCCGCTGGAGTTTGAGGATGAGCGTCTGTCCTCGCAGGAGGCCAAACGAATCCTGCGAGAGCAGGGGCTCAACGAAAAGCAGATGAGGGGCAAGATTGACATGATCGCCGCCAGCCTGTTCTTGCAGACATGGCTCGATCGTAAAAACGAGGAGGTTCAGCATGCCTAGCGCTTCCGATCCGCGCCAGCCGAATCGTACACGACAGCCTGCGTCGCGCCCTGTTCCGTCCGGTCAGCGTCCGATGCAGCCGACCCAGCGCGCGGCCCAACCCGCCGCACGTTCGGCGCAGTCCTCTTCTTGCCCCACTCAGCCCACTCAGCGTCCAGGCCAGCAGCCTGTTCGTCGTCCTGCTCAGCAGTCTGCTGCCCATACAGCCCAGCCCGCGGGCGGTTCCCGCTTTAAGCAGCAGGCTCCTGCCCAGCGCACGCAGGGACAGGCACCGCAATCACGCTCCCACGCACATCATGCTCATGGCTCGCACGGCGTTGCTCCGGCCACGCGCTCGAGCTATAACACGCGCGCTCGCCGTGGTGCCCAAAAGAAAAGCTCCCCGGTGCCTATGATTATCGGTGGCGTCGTCGCCGTGCTTGCGCTTGTCGCGATCGTTTTCTTTGTCGTGCCAGCTGTCAAGGGCTTTTTTGCTGGTGAGGATGCGAAAGTCACTGCTGGCCAGCAGGTTACTATCGCTATTCCCGATGGTGCCTCGGGTGACAGCATCGCTTCGATTCTCTCCGAGAACCATATCGTCGAAAATCCCAAGGATTATTACGCGGCGGTCAAAAAGCTCAACGCCGACATGTCGCTCAAGCCCGGCACCTACTCGTTCACCACGCTCATGGACGCGACCAAGGTCGTTCAGCAGCTCATGGAGGGCCCCAATGCGGGCTCCGATGCACTGACTATTCCAGAGGGCCTGACGGTTGATCAGATCGCCGATCGCGTGGCCAAGGCATACGACGGAGTAGTCTCCAAGGAGACTTCCTCAATCAGGCAAAGGCCTCCAACTATGTGAAGGACTATAGCTTCCTTGAGGGCGCTGCAAACGATTCGCTCGAGGGCTTCCTATTCCCCAAGACCTATTCGTTGGGTAAGGACCCGTCTGCCGATGATGTGATTCGCGCCATGCTCGATCAATTCAACACCGAGTACAAGTCGCTCGATTTTGCCGGTTGCGAGGCCAAAATCAAGGAGCGCTACGGCGTGGAGATGTCTGATTACGACATCATCAATCTCGCTTCCATCGTTGAGCGCGAAGGCCTCAACGCCGAGCAGCGCGCGCATGTCGCCTCGGTGTTCTACAACCGTCTTGCCGGTAAGCTCGACGGTCTGCGCTACCTCAATAGCGATGCGACCATGATGTATGTCACCGGCGGCGAGGTTACCGCCGACGACCTGCAGAGCGATAGCCCGTATAACACCTATAAGCACGAGGGCCTGCCGCCCACGCCCATCTGCTCTCCGTCACTCGAGGCGCTCAAGGCAACCCTTGAGCCCACCGACTCCGATGACCTGTATTTCTACATTACGCAGGACGAGGAGTATTTCTCTCAGACCTACGAAGAGCACCAACAGTCTTGGAATTAAACATGAGGATTTTCAGCCCCAAACGATATGTTGCCTCGGTCGACCGCATCGACCTTGATACCCTGTGGGCCGACGGCAAGCGCGCCATTTTGCTCGACCGCGATAACACCCTGGTGCCGCGTGATACCGAGCAGGTTCCCGCTGCCGTCTCGGCCTGGCTCGACGCCGCTCGTGCCAAGGGCTTTAAGCTGTGCATGGTGTCGAACAACTGGCATCGCGACCAGGTCATGAGCTCAGCACGCGAGCTGGGGCTCGAGGCCATCAGCCATGCCATGAAGCCTGCACCGTTTGCTCTCAAGGCCGGTCTTAAGCGCTTGGGCGCCACGGCCGATGAGGCTGTGCTGATCGGTGACCAGCTGTACACGGACGTGTGGAGCGGTAACTTTGCCGGCGTCGACACGATCTTGGTAAAGCCACAGGCAACTCAGGACCTGTGGTATACGCAGATCTTCCGTATCTTTGAGCGCCGGGCCCTGCGCGACCTTCCCTGCGAGGAATAGGTTTCGTCATGTCCCAGCACACCAAGCACGGCTGCGACCATATCTTCTTTATCGGGTTTTTGGGTGCGGGCAAATCGACGCTCGCACGCAACGTGGGCACGATGTTCAAGCGTCGGTTTATTGATACCGACCGCCTGGTCGTGCGCCGTTGCGGCAAATCGGTAACCGAGATTTTTGAAACCGAGGGCGAGGAGCGCTTTCGCGAGCTCGAAACCTCGGCGCTCCGTTCGCTCCAAAGCGAGCGCAGCTTGCTGGTTTCGTGCGGTGGCGGCATTGTCGAGACGCCGGTCAATATCGAGCTCATGCACCAGATGGGTACCTGTGTGTACCTCGAGGGCGATTTTGAGGATTCGATGCGCCAGATCCGCCGCTCCGACACGCGTCCCGATTTCCGCTCGCCCGAGCACGCGGCGCTGCTCTTTGAGCATCGCCGTCCGTTGTATCGTCAAGCTGCCGATCTTACCCTTGATATTCGCAACAAGTCCTTCGAGGACGTTTCCTACCTTTGTGCCGAGATGCTTTTGGAGCGTGGACTGCTATGATTCGCCGTCAACTTATCAATTTCCAAAACCGCAGTGTCGATGTCCGCGTCGGATTGGGCGCGTTCGAGGAGCTGTCGCGCATGTTTGCCTCGGCTGTGGGCAAACCCAAGCGGGCGATGGTGGTTTGGAACAGCGCCACATCCGAGCGTTTTGGCGAGGTTGTCGAGCATGCGCTGGTCGACGCCGGTTTTGCCGTGTCGCCGCTTGTCCTCGAGGTTTCGCCTGCCGGTGCTACGCTGGCCGATGCCGATACCGTTTTTGGCGCCCTGTCGGCTAACGGCATTACCTGCGACGATCTCGTTGTCGCTGTCGGTGACACGGCGACCTGCTCGGTCGTTTGCTGGTGCGCCAACCAGTGGTGCGGACGCACCGAGTGCGCCTTGCTGCCGACGACGTTCGACGCCATGCTCACGGTCGCGACGACCATGAAGCCACTCGTCGCCTCGTCGGCGAATGCGCTTCCCGCTATCGCGTTCCGTCCCGAGCCGGGCTTGGTCGTGTGTGACCTCGAACTTGTTCGCGAAGCGGACCCCGAGGACCTCAAGCTCGGTTATGCGGTACTTGTTGGCACCATGCTTTCGAGCAGCAAGTCCCGTTGGAATCAGTTTACCGAGACCGTCCCCGAGATTCTCGCTGGCGAGGAAGTCGCGCTCGTCAATGCCGTTCAGTGGTCTCAGACTGCCCGCAAGGACGTACTGATGGCCACGAACCCGAGCGCCCGCCATGCGCTCGATTTTGGCAAGACGGGGGAGCGTACCCTGCGCGCCTGCTTGGGCGATGCCGCTTCGCAGGTCCCCGCATACCAGCTCCTTTCCGAGGGTATGCGCTTTGAGGCGCGCCTAGCACATGATGCCTGCGACTTCGATATCGACTACGTGTTTGAGGTTGATGACTGCCTGGAGGACTTTGGTATCGAGGAGCTTGCCTTCGATCTGGAGCCTGCCGCATATATCGAGGAGTTCCGCAAGCAGCAGTTCGCCCGCTCGAACCGCAGCATGTTGCCGCTGCCCGCGGCACTTGGCGCCATTCGTCTAACGAGCGTTGAGGACGAGGTTCTTGAGCGCCATGCTCACGCCTACTTGGCTTCTCGCAAAGAACTTCTCTAAGTTTTATTGACATCCATCGTCTTTCGTATCATGTTGAGGTGCGGGTTTTCAATCGGTTGCGGATCGCGTGCGAATCCGTCTTTCGATTGGGACCCGTCCCGCTTTTATGAGGACAACAAGAAAGGAATCTGCATGTCTGAGTTTGCTGCCGGTCCTGCCGGTCGTATCGAACGCGTCCGTGCCCTGATGGCCGAGCGCGGCTACGACGCCATCGTCGTGCGCGACGAGGCCAATCTCCGTTGGCTCACGGGCGTGAAGGGCGTCTTCGATTACACCTTCGAGTTCCCTCACGCCGCGTTTATTACGGCCGATCAGTGCCTGTTCCACACCGACTCGCGCTATCTCAACAGTTTTGAGGAGAACACGCCCGCCGGCAGCCCCTGGGTCTACGACATGGACGAGGGCACCATCCCCGGCTGGGTCGCCGGCAAGATTGCGGTCAACAAATGCCGCGTCTGCGCCGTCGAGGATGACATGCAGATTAACTTCTACCAGGGTATTCAGCGTGGTCTGGAGGACCGCTCCGTTGCCTGCATGCTGCCGCTGATGCATGACGACATCCGCAAGATGCGTGCCATCAAGGATGCAGAGGAGATCGAGCTCATGCGCCACGCGCAGTCGATCACCGATGCTGCCTTCCAGCACATGCTCGGCTTTATTAAGCCCGGCATGACCGAGAAACAGGTCCGCAACGAGCTCGAGAACTTTATGTTCGCCAACGGCGCCGACAGCCTGGCCTTTGGCTCCATCGTCGCGAGCGGTCCCAACACCGCCAATCCGCATGCCGTCCCGAGCGACCGCGTGATCGAGAAGGGCGACTTTGTCCTCATGGATTACGGTGCGGGCTACTGCGACTACCGCTCCGACATGACGCGCACTGTCGTGATGGGCGAGCCCACCCAGGAGCAGCTCGACCTGTACGCGCTCGTGCGCCGCACCCATGAGGAGTGCGTCGCCGCCATCCATCCGGGCGTCGAGGGCAACGACATTTTCAAGCTTTCCAAGAAGATCATCGGCGATGCCGGCTATGGCGATTACTACAACCATGGTCTGGGCCACGGCGTGGGCATCGACATCCACGAGCTGCCTAACTTCAACCGTAGCAAGAATATCATCGAGGTCGGCTCGGTTATCACCATGGAGCCCGGCGTGTACCTGCCCGGCGTGGGCGGCGTTCGCCTGGAGGACTACGGCGTCGTCACCGAGAACGGCTATGAGCCCTTCACCAAGACCCCGCACGACCTGCATATTATCGATTGCTAAACCATCCATTTGGGTTTTTGGAGGCGGGGCGTCCGGATCGATTCGGGCGTCCCGCGTTCTCTTTTTATGCGCTCGCCGCAGCCGCCGTCTGCAAGTGTATAATTTCGCTCGTATGTAATTTGGACGTTTGTGCGTCTAGCCAATAACAAGAAAGGTCGCTATGCCTACTATCTCTACCGCCGACTTCAAGAACGGCCTCGGTCTCCGCATTAAGGACAAGGTCTACACCATCGTCGAGTTCCAGCACGTCAAGCCGGGCAAGGGCGGCGCTTTCGTGCGCTACAAGACCCGCGACATCAAGAGCGGCCGCGTCGTCGAGAACACCTGCAACGCCGGCACCAAGTTCGAGAGCGTCATGCTCACCACCCGTGAGTTCCAGTACCTCTACAACGACGGCGCCGACTACATCTTCATGGATAACGAGTCCTACGAGCAGGTTCCCGTTCCCGAGGATATGGTGGGCGAGAACGCCAAGTGGCTGCGCGAGAATGACACCTGCCAGCTGCTCTTCGCCGACGACGAGCTCATGGGCGTGACCCCGCCGATGTTCATCGAGACCACCATCGTCCAGACCGACCCGGGCTTCAAGGGCGATACCGTCCAGGGTTCCACCAAGCCGGCCACCATCGACACCGGCGCTGTCATCCAGGTCCCCATGTACCTCAACGAGGGCGAGGTCATTAAGGTTGACACCCGCGACGGCAAGTTCGTCTCCCGCGTCTAGCAACCAACTCTTCTAGGAGGACTCATGCCCCAGGAAATCAAGATTGACGGCATCGGCATTTCGCCCGATGTTCTGACCGCCATCGTCTCGCGCGCCGTCACGGATGTCGAGGGCATCGCCTCCGTGGGCGTCAAGGACCTTGCCACCAACCTTGTCTCCATGATGCTTTCGTCCAAGGCCCCGGCTTCTGAGCCGGCGGTCGAGGCCGAGGTCATCGGCGACAAGCTCGCGCTTACCGTGCGCGTCGTGGTGTTCTTTGGCTATCCGTTCAAGAAACTCGCCGAGGCCGTTCGCGCCGCCGTGGTTGCCGCCATCGACGCCCAGGTGGGCGTCGAGGTCGAGCGCGTTGACGTTTGCATCGACGGCCTCGTTTTCCCCAAGGAGTAACCTTTGAGCCTTAAGGTTTATCGCGGGCGTACGCTTGCCCGCAGTCAGGCGCTGCAGCTGTTGTTCCAGGCCGAGGCCACGGACAGCCCGCTCGAGCGCGTCCTCGAGGGCGATTTCCTGATCTCGAAGGGTCCCCTCGATCCCTACGCGCTGGAGCTGTGCCGCGGTGCCTACGAGCACATCGACCGCATCGACTGCGCCCTGCGCTCCGTCGCCAAGAACTGGGATCTTATGCGTATGCCCGGTGCCGACCGCAATCTGCTGCGTATCGCCGTCTATGAGATGCGCTTCCTCACCGACGAGGAGGTCTCGGACGCCATCGTGATCAACGAGGCGGTCGAGCTTGCCAAGGCCTATGGCACCGACCAGTCCGCGTCGTTTGTCAACGGCGTGCTGGGCAAGATCGCTCGTAGCGAGGAGCTGCCGGGCGAGGACCTCTATCAGGAGCTACTGGCCGAGGACCGTGCCCGCGAGGAGGCCCAGGCCGCCGAGGCTGCCGCCAAGGTTGCCGCCGCTCAGGCTGCGGCCGGCGTTCTCGACGAGGATGCCGAGGTCGCCGAGGCCGAGACCGGTACCGTCAAGGAGTAGCCATGCCAGAGGGTTCCGTCCGCAACTTCGACGAGATCTCGGACCGCTTGGACCAGATTATCGCGACCGTTCGCTCCAAGGATACGTCCCTGGAGCGTTCGCTCGATCTGTTTGACGAGGCGATCGAGCTGGGCTCCCGTGCGGTCGATATGGTCGATAAGTTTGAGTTGACGCCTCGCGAGGCAGATAAGCTCGAGCAGGAATACGATGAGGATGCGGCAAACGAATCCCAGGATAGCCAGGCCGCGTCTCCGGATACGAATGGTTGATGGCATTCATGAAACGTGTGCGTCTCGATGACGAACTGATTTCACAGGGCATCTGCGCCGATCGCGCGGATGCCCTTCGCACTCTTATGGCCGGCTTGGTCTCGAGTGGCGGCGAGCGTTTGACCTCACCGGGCCTTAAGGTGACGCCGGACCTGCCGTTGCACGTGAAGGGTCGTATTCCCTACGTTGGGCGCGGCGGGCTCAAGCTCGAGGGCGCGCTCGATGCGTTTTGTATCGATCTCACGGGCCTTGCCTGCCTCGATGTGGGATGCTCCACGGGCGGCTTTACCGATTGCCTGCTCAAGCGCGGCGCCGCCACAGTCGTTTCGGTCGATGTGGGTCGCGCTCAGTTTGATTGGTCGCTGCGCCAAGACGATCGCGTGACGCTCCATGAACGCACCAACGTGACGCAGCTGCCCGAGCTCGGCTACGGCGGCGCTATCGGACCTGGCCGTGTGCGATGTGTCGTTTACGAGTATCGCAAATATCATCGACGCCGTGATGGCGTGCCTGAAGCCTTCGGGTTCGTTCTGCACGCTCGTAAAACCCCAGTTTGAGGCGCCGGCTGCGCTGGTGGGCGAGGGCGGTATCGTGACCGACCCCGCCGTCCGTCGCGATACGCTCACGGCGGCGATTGAGCTCTTTGCCGCCAAGGGCCTGTTCCCGCTCGACGTGTGCGTGTCGCCCATCCACGGCGCCAAGGGCAACGTTGAGTTTTTCCTGTACGGCACGAGGTTTGCACCCGGCGAACGCACCGACGATGAGCTTCAATCCCAGGTATCGGTTTTGAGCGAGAAAGCTGCAACGCTATGAAGGTCTTTCTGGTTCCCAATTACTACAAGCAAGAGGCGGTCGAGAGCGGCCTGATGCTCGAGCTTTGGCTTTCGCGCCAAGGTTACGAGGTCGCATGGGCTGCCGACCAGCGCTCTAAGATTCAGAGCGCGCCCGATGTTGACGATGCCGACTTGGTTATTACGCTCGGCGGCGACGGCACGCTGCTGCGTGCCGCCCGCATTCTCAACTACCGTGAGATTCCCATTTTTGGGTCTTTCCTATGGTCATTTGGGTTTTTTGACGGCCGCGAGCCCCGAGGAGCGCGACATTTTGCAGGTCGTGAGCGATGCCCTGTCCGGCGAGCTCCATGTGAGCCGCCGCGCCACCATCGCCGCCGATATCGTTTCGGTTCGCGAAGACGGTACGAAGGATGTTGTGCGCACGTTTGCTCTCAACGATATGGCGCTTACGCGCGGGCCCCTGTCCGATATGGTCGAGTTCGATATCACGGTGTCCGGCCATCATATCGACCGCCTGCGCGGCGACGGCGTGGTCGTATCGACGGCGACCGGCTCCACCGGCTACGCGCTTTCCGCCGGCGGCCCTATCGTCAGCCCCGATTACACGGGAATGGTATGCGTGCCCATCGCCCCGCATACCATTCAGGCTCGCGCCTTTTTGACCTCGCCGAGCGATGTCGTGGAGATTTTTATGTCCGATGATCGCCCGAGCGTTCCGGCGATCGCCATCGATGGACAGTTTATTACCTGCGATGGCACGGTCGAGAGCGTGGCTGTGCGCCGTGGTCCCGGCGATGTGCTGCTGCTGGATTATGGTCCCGAGAGTTTCTATAACTCGGTGAGCCGCGTGTTCTACGGAGTGCGTCATGATCGATGAGCTGCAGGTTTCCAACATTGCGCTCATTCGCGAGGCGACGTTGGTTCCGAGCACGGGTCTAACGGTTCTGACTGGAGAAACCGGCGCCGGTAAGACCGCGCTGCTCTCGGCACTCAAGCTTATTTTGGGCGAGCGTGCGGATTCGTCGACGGTGCGCGAGGGCGAGGCACTTGCCAGCGTCGAGGCGCGCCTGTTTGACGGACCGCACGACGCGGAGGGCTTCACCGTGCAGCGCAGCCTTTCTGCCGAGGGCCGCAGCCGCGTAAAAATTGACGGCCGCATCGCCAGCGTGCGCGAACTTTCGGAGCGCGTCGGTGTGATGATGGATCTTTGCGGTCAGCACGAGCACCAGCGCCTGCTCGACCCGGCGCACCACGTTGCCATGGTCGATGCTTGGGCTGGGCGCGCGGCGCTTGAGGCGCTCGGGAAGTATCGCACCTGCTTTAAGGCTTCGCGTGCCGCCGCCAAGGAGCTTCGCCGTGTGGAGGAAGCCTCGCGTGCGCAGGGGAGTCGCGTTGAGGAGGCGCGCTTCGCCCTGGAGCGCATCGCCGAGGTCGACCCCAAGCCGGGTGAGTATGAGGAGCTCGAGGAGCTGCTGCCGCGCTCCGAGCATGCTGAGGTGTTGGTGGCCACGGCCAACGATGCCCATGCATCGCTTGCAGCTGAAGGGGGAGCGCTCGATGCCGTGAACAGTGCCGTGGCGGAGCTTTCCCGCATGGCGGCCGTCGACCGCAAGCTGGGTGATATCGCCGATGCGCTTTCGGATGCCTGTATCTCGCTTGAGGATTGTGCCAACGAGCTGCGCACCTATCGCGATGGGGTCGCCTTCGATCCGCGCGAGCTGGCTCGTATGCGCGAGCGCTATTCCGATCTTAAGGCCCTACTGCGTCAGTGGGGGCCCACCATGGACGATGTCTTTGCCATGCGCGACCGCTCACAAGAGCTGCTGTCGCTGGTCGATGATGGTGATGAGCGGATCAAGAAGGCTCGCGAGGCGCTCGGGTGTGCCGAACGCGAGCTTTTTGCTGCTGCCAAGGCGCTTAAACGCGTGCGGAATACCGCAGCCCCTCGCTTTTGCCACGAGGTTGGCCGTCAGATGGCGCGCCTGGAGATGGGCGACGCCGAGCTCGTTTGGGAGTCGCGCGATCTTCCGCGTGCCGAATGGACGCTGGCGGGGCCTTCGAGCTATGAGCTTTTGTATCGCAGCGGTGCCGGATTGACGCCGCGCCCTCTGCGCCGTATTGCGTCGGGCGGCGAGCTTAGCCGCGTCATGCTGGCGAGCAAGGTTGTCCTCGGCAACGCGGATGGCGTTGATGCGCTGGTGTTCGACGAGGTCGATGCCGGTGTCGGCGGCTCTACAGCACGTGCCCTCGCGAGCGTGCTGGCAGATCTCGCCGCTACGCATCAGGTGATTGTCGTAACCCACCTGGCGCAGGTCGCCGTCATGGCCGATAAGCACTACGTGGTAAGTAAAGAGCCCGGCGACGTTCCCCAGACGCATCTGGATGAGGTGGCCGGGGGACGCCCCGCATCGCAGAGATCGCCCGCATGCTGAGCGGCGATCAATCGGAGGCAAGCCTGGCACACGCCAAGCAGATGCTGGAAGAGGCTCGAGGCTAGAACGAGCTGACAGTGTTGGCGGGGACAAAATATCAGCAATTGTTGCACCGCCACTTGCTTGTCTGGCCCGACCGTCAAAAACTATGCCGGTTTACTACGATGAATCGGCGTAGCTCGAGCACAGCTAAAATTGTAAAAAGAAAACCGCAGGTAGAACCCCTGCGGTTTTCTTTTAAAACACGATGTGGTCGCATATTCCGATTTCATCGTAGTAAACCGGCATAGTTTTATCGGAGCGGTACATAACGTCCCCTGATAAAACCTACTCCACGACCTTATCCGGCTGGATGAGCTCCTCGTAGTAGCTGATATGCTCGCGGGCGTCTTCAATCTCGGGCAGCAGGAAGTTGTAGATAACCTCGATGATCATCGTGGCACTCATCTTGGAGAACGCAAAGTCCGCCCGTGGTGAGCAGTGCCTCGTGGTTCACAGTAATTAAAGGTGTAGTCGGCCAGGCGAGCAAGCGGGGACTTGCTGTCGCTGCTGATGACGAC
>ENA-OQKS01000175-OQKS01000175.1-human-gut-metagenome-genome-assembly--contig:-NODE-175-length-20135-cov-3.150590_pt1 | contig 20135 bp, 18 predicted proteins | sample MGYA00242804_ERZ504808 | MGnify/ENA primary metagenome ERZ504808 (study PRJEB26092, sample SAMD00036375) | human gut metagenome | host: Homo sapiens | study: EMG produced TPA metagenomics assembly of...
AAATAAAAAAATTTCAAAAAAGGTGTTGACTTTTCTCTTGCGATAGTGTATTATACATTTTGTCGCAAGGCAATGGGCGTATCGCCAAACGGTAAGGCAACGGACTCTGACTCCGTCAGTTCCTGGTTCGAATCCAGGTAGCCCAGCTCATTGAAAGGTCTCAGGTCTCGTACCTGAGGCCTTTTTCGATGCTCAAAAACAAATACAGCAGGAGGAACGAAACGATGAAGTATTCCTTTACGAGCAGAATCCGCTACAGCGAAATCGGTGAGGACGGAAATCTCACCCTGCCGGGGCTGATCAATTACTTTCAGGACTGCAGTACCTTCCAGTCGGAAGCGATCGGCGAGGGCGTTGCGGAGCTCAAAAAACGAGGCTGCGCCTGGGTGCTGTCCGCGTGGCAGATTCATGTGCGCCGCTATCCATCCCTCGGTGAAGCGGTAAAAATCACTACATGGGCGAGCGGCTTCAAAGGATTTCTTGGCATGCGTAACTTCACGATGGAAACAGAAGACGGCGAAATACTCGCCTGTGCCAACTCCATCTGGTCTTACGTCAATATGGAAACGGGTCATCCCGTCCGCGCACCGAAAGAGACGACAGACGCCTACGGCATTGACGATCCGATCAACGAGGATTTCGGCGAGCGCAAAGTGAAAATGCCGGAAGCAGATTTCATCGGCGAACCGTTCCCGGTGCGGCCGCACAACCTCGATACGAACCACCACGTCAACAACGCACAGTTCATTTCCCTTGCCGGTGAATGCCTTCCGAAGAACTTCACCGTGCACCGGATGCGCGCCGAATACAAACAGCAGGCGCACCTCGGTGACGTCCTGCATCCGCTGCGCGCCGAGACGGAAAACGGCTGTTTTATCTCACTGAACGATGAAAAAGGACAGCCATACGTAGTTGTGGAATTTCAATGATTGTGGTACAATCGGAAAGAATAAGATACGAACGTAATAAACACAATGAGGAAAGGGGAATTTGCCATGAGAGCGCAGAACCTTACACTGTTAACTGATTTATATGAACTTACCATGATGCAGGGCTACTACGAGAACCCGTCCGATCAGATCGTGGTATTTGATGCATTTTACAGAAAGAATCCATGCGGCGGCGCATACGCCGTATGTGCAGGACTTGAGCAGGTAATCGAGTATGTCCGCGATCTTCACTTTTCACCGGATGACATCGACTATCTCCGTTCCCTCCATATTTTCAACGATGATTTCCTGGAGTATTTAAGAGGCTTCCATTTCACCGGAGATATCTATGCGATCCCGGAAGGAACCGTCGTATTCCCAAGAGAACCGCTCTTAAAAGTTGTCGCTCCGATCATGGAGGCACAGCTTGTAGAGACCGCGATTCTGAACATGATCAACCATCAGAGCCTGATCGCGACGAAAGCATCCCGCGTTGTTTACGCGGCAAAGGGCGACGGCATCATGGAGTTTGGACTCCGCCGTGCACAGGGACCGGATGCCGGTATCTACGGCGCGCGTGCTGCCATGATCGGCGGCTGCATCGGAACCTCCAATGTCCTGACCGGACAGATGTTTGACGTTCCAGTCAAGGGAACCCACGCACACAGCTGGATCATGAGCTTCCCGGATGAGTACACCGCATTCAAAACGTATGCGAAAATGTATCCGGAAGCCTGCATTCTTCTCGTAGACACCTACGATGTTCTCGAATCCGGTGTTCCGAATGCGATCCGCGTCTTCAAAGAGATGAGAGCAGAGGGCTTACCGATGAAGGGCTACGGCATCCGCATCGACAGCGGTGACCTGGCTTACCTGTCGAAAAAAGCATATCAGATGCTCGAGGCAGAAGGTTTCGGCGATGCCATCATTTCCGCATCCAGTGATCTCGATGAGTACCTGATCGACAGCCTGAAAACCCAGGGTGCGAAGATCAATTCCTGGGGCGTCGGCACCAACCTGATCACATCCGGTGACTGGCCGGCATTCGGCGGCGTTTACAAGCTGGCAGCAGCAAAAGATAAAGATGACGCAGAATTCACACCGAAGATCAAGCTGTCCGAGAACTCCGAGAAAGTAACAAACCCGGGCAATAAGACGATTTATCGTATTTATGATAAAGAAACCGGAAAGATCCGTGCCGACCTGATCTGCCTCGCAGACGAGACCTTCGACGAGAGCAAAGATATGATCATCTTCGACCCGATCGAGACCTGGAAAAAGACAAAGATCAAAGGCGGAACCTACACCTTACGCGAGCTCCTCGTTCCGATTTTCCAGAAGGGCGCATGCGTCTACACTTCTCCATCCGTCATGGAGATCCGCGACATCTGCACCAGAGAGAAAGATACCCTCTGGGAGGAGTCCAAACGTCTGGTCAATCCGCATGAGGTTTACGTGGATCTGTCCGACAAGCTGTACCACATCAAGAGCGACCTGCTCGAGGAGATGAGCATGAAGGCTCTCGGCGAGCAGTAAGAAAGGAAGTCAAATGTTAAATATAGGAAGAAAGCAAAAGCTGGTAGTAGTAAAGAAAGTAGAATTCGGTATTTATCTTGGGGAGACCCGGGAAGCAGGCGAGAAGGAACGCGTTCTTCTGCCGATCAAACAGGTGCCGGAAGGAACAAAAGAGGGAGATGAGCTGGAAGTATTTCTGTACCGCGATTCCAGCGACCGTCTGATTGCGACAACCAGAGAGCCGAAGCTGGTGCTTGGAGAGCTGGCTGTCTTAAACGTAGCTGCTACCGGAAAGATCGGAGCATTTCTGGACTGGGGTCTGGAAAAAGATCTGTTTCTTCCGTTTAAACAGCAGACCCGCCGCCTCCATCCAGGTGATGAGGTTCTGGTTTCCCTCTACATCGACAAGAGCGACCGTCTCTGCGCAACGATGAAGGTTTACCATTTCCTGAAAACCAATTCTCCGTACGTCGTAGGCGATACCGTAAAGGGAAGAATCTACGAGATCAGCGGAAACTTCGGCGTTTTCGTTGCTGTTGATGACCGCTACTCCGGCCTGATTCCAAAGAGAGAAGCACAGGCAGACTATCATGTCGGCCAGGAACTTGAGTGCCGCGTTACAGAAGTCAAAGAGGACGGAAAACTCTCCCTGTCCGCACGCGGAAAAGCGTACGAGCAGATCGCAATCGATGCAGAGAGCGTTCTTTCTGTGATCGAGGAATTTGCAGGTGTCCTTCCGTTTGATGACAAAGCATCACCGGAAGTGATTCAGAGAGAATTCGGCCTCAGCAAAGCAGCATTTAAGCGCGCGGTCGGCCATCTGATGAAAGAAAAACAGGTTGTCATCCGCGACGGTAAAATCTGGACGGCAGAAAAAGCAAAATAAGAAAAGATCGGACACTGGACAGGAAGCACATCCTCTCCGGTGTCCGTTTTTTTGTGTCAGACAGCAGATAAAATTTTGAAATTTTTTCTGCGCCCGGTTTGCGGTTGCGCGAAGAGAGGATTGCGCTTATAATATGATCTATATGACAAAAAATGACACAGGATCTGATGGAGAGCGATGAAGAAAAAGAAAAGTAAGAAAAAACATCCTTTATTTCCAAAACCGCAATGACGGTTTTGACGATCATTCTGATTATTCTGTTTTTCTGCATTATGTCGATGGTCGAGAAAATACAGGGAACGGCCCGCGTTGTCAACTATGCCGGTCTGGTGCGCGGAAAAACGCAGCGGATTATCAAGCTGGAGGATGCGGGAGAACCGCAGGATACGATGATTGCAGACATCAACGCTTATATCGACGGTCTGCAGAACGGAAGCAGCGAGCTGGATCTGGTACGCCTGGATGACCGGGATTTTCAGGATAAGATGACTGAGCTGGCATCATATTTTGAAGAGCTGAAGGCAGAGATTCTGCTGGTGCGTGAAAAAGGATATGAGAATACCGCGATTATCGAAAAGAGTGAGACCTTTTTCAAAATTTGTGACGAGGCGACGGGCCTTGCGGAAGCGTATTCGCAGAGAATGGCGTCTTCGCTGAAGAAGCTGGAGCAGGTGGTAGTAGGAGATATCATCGGTCTGGTGTTTGTCATCGGCATGGAGCTGATCAAGGCCGTCCGCTATGCGGCGATGAACCGTATTCTTCAGAAGAAAGTCTATCTCGATGAGGCGACGGGCCTGCCAAATAAAAATAAATGCGAAGAGATTCTGGAGGGAAGCGACGGAGGAGAAGAAATTTCCGGCGTGTATGCGGTCTGCGTGTTTGACCTCAACAATCTGCGCACGATCAACAACAGTCTGGGTCACGACAAGGGAGACGAATATATCCGTTCCTTTGCCGTTCAGCTTCGAAAAGCAGTCCCGGAGGAGTATTTCGTCGGAAGAAACGGCGGAGATGAGTTTCTTGCCATTCTGCGCGGACTGAACCGCGAAGAAGTGGAAGCGTGCATGAATCACATCCGCACGCAGACGGCAGAATATTCCCGCCAGCACCCGGAGATGCCGATCAGCTACGCCGGAGGCTATGCACTGTCCACGGAATTTGAAGACTGTGATATCCGGGAACTGTTCCGCCATGCGGACCAGAACATGTATATCGACAAAAACCGCGCGAAGATGGAAGAAGCCGCCGCAGAGCGGAAGATCAGCCTGGAAGCGCTGGACGTCGTAAAGAAAAAGGGATACCATTTTTCCAACTGTATTTACTGCAATGCAAGACAGGACCAGTACCGGATTCTGCGCGCCGTTTCGGGTTTTTTCCTTGCCGAGGACGGCAGCTATACCGGTGCGGCCGAGCATATTGTGCAGGGCATCACGGATGAGGAAAAGAGAAAGGAAATGCGTAGAATGCTGGATCTTACCCATCTGAAGGAGTGCTATCAGAAGGGAGAAGAGAGCGTAGAAATTCTGTGCGAGTATCGGGAGGGCAGCGAAGGGGAAGCGCTCTGCCGGGGAAAAGTCACCATTCTGTTCTACGACGCGGCCGAGGACGGCGGACTGCACCATTTTCTGATGGGCTTTGAGCGGTTCCGCTCCGATGAGGAAGCTGCTCGGAATGAAAAAGAACAGCTCGACCAATACTATGAACAGATGAAACAGTCGATCATTGAAAACAGCCACTACGCCGAGGCACTTCTCGAGACGGCCGAGGCCGTGTTGGCCGTTGATCTGACGAATGATTCGCTGGAGCAGATTTTTTACCACAGCGGGCAGAAGAAATTTGACCTCAATATAGATCTGCCGTGTTCCTACGAGAAATACTGCGGGGAATGCAGTGCGTTTGTCGCGGAGGAGACATTGGAATCATACCGCATTGTGGATTCCTCGAAGAAACTGCTGCAGCGCTTTGAAAACGGAGATAAGCAGGTAGTCGTGGAGTATCAGGAAACAGATGAGTCCGGCAGAAGAATATGGTTGCAGAAGACGGTTCTTATGTCACAGGATACCGTTTACGACCGAAAGACAAAGCGGGAGAGCGTTGTGGTACACGGCATGATCCTTTTCCGTGATACGTCAGAGTTCCACAGCCGGGAAGAGAGGGAGAAGATACAGCTTCAGGATGCCTTTAGAGCTGCAGACAGTGCAAGTCGTGCAAAAACAGAATTTATGAACCGCATGAGCCACGATGTGCGCACGCCGATCAATGGCATTATGGGCATGCTGGATATCATCCGCAAAAACCGGCAGGATGAGGCAAAAGTGGACGACTGCCTCGATAAAATCAATCTTTCCGCAAGCCATCTGCTGGCACTCGTCAACGATGTGCTCGATATGAATAAGCTGGAGTCCGGAAAAGAGACGATCGAGAGCGCTTCTTTTGACCTGACGCATCTGATGGATGATGTGGCATCCCTTGTCAATGCGCAGATTACGGAGATGGGCATTACCCACCGTACGCACCGCGGTGAGCTGACGCACACGAGACTGATCGGCAGTCCGCTGCGCCTGCGGCAGATTATGCTGAATCTCTTCAGCAATGCAATCAAGTACAACAAGCCGGGCGGAACGATCGATACGTATGCGGGCGAAGTCTCCTGCGACGGAACCCGGGTCGTCTACGAGTTCCGCATCACGGACAGCGGCATCGGAATGAGCAGCGAATTTATCGAAAAAGAGCTGTTCCATCCGTTCACACAGGAGAAGTCCGGTGCGAGAACGCAGTACAAGGGAACGGGCCTTGGCATGTCGATCGTCAAAGAACTGATCGAAAAAATGCAGGGCACGATCGAGGTAACGAGCCAGCAGGGCGCCGGAACGACGTATGTATTCCGGCTTCCGTTTTACATTGACTGCGAGGGACAGCGGATTCAGGAAGTAAAGACACGGATCGCAGGAAAAGAGCTTGTCCGCTTCCACGTTCTGCTTGTCGAGGATAATGAGATCAACATGGAAATCGCCGAGTTTTACCTGACCGATCACGGTGCGACGGTGGAAGAGGCATGGAACGGCCGCGAGGCGGTTGAAAAGTATGCGGCGAATCCGCAGAAATTTGATGTGATTTTAATGGATCTGATGATGCCTGTGATGGGCGGCCTTGAGGCAGCGCGGCAGATCCGCACCATGGAGCTTCCGGAAGCAAAACAAGTCCCGATCATCCCGATGACGGCGCAGTCCTCCGAAGAGAGCAAAGAGGGATGCCGCGCAGCGGGCATGAACAGCCATCTGACCAAGCCGATCGAGCCGGACAGCCTGGTGCAGACGATCTTGGAGACAACGGAACATGCCTTTGGAAAATAGAGGAGAAAACGATGAGTTTTACGCATTTACATGTACATACCGAATACAGCCTTCTGGACGGATCGAACAAGATCAAAGAGTACGTTGCCAGAGTCAAGGAGCTTGGCATGAACAGCGCCGCGATCACCGATCACGGCGTCATGTTCGGCTGTATCGATTTTTATAAAGAAGCCCGCGCGCAGGGCATCAAACCGATCCTCGGCTGTGAGGTTTACGTGGCGCCGGGTTCCCGTTTCGACCGCGAAACCAGCCGCGGAGAGGACCGGTACTACCATCTGGTTCTGCTGGCGGAAAATAATACGGGCTATTCCAATCTGATGAAGATTGTTTCGGCGGGCTTTATCGATGGATTTTACTATAAGCCGCGTGTCGACATGGAGATTCTGGAAAAGTATCACGAGGGCATTATCGCGCTTTCCGCCTGCCTTGCAGGTGAGGTGGCGCGTGCGATGGTGCGGAACCAGTACGAGATGGGAAAAGAGGCCGCACTGCGGTATGAGAAGATTTTCGGAAAAGGCAATTTCTTCCTGGAACTGCAGGATCACGGCATCTCGGAGCAGCGGATGGTCAATCAGCAGCTGATGCGCCTCTCGGCAGAAACCGGCATCGAGCTGGTGGCGACGAATGATATTCACTACACGTACGCAGAAGATGCGGATTCCCACGATATTCTTCTGTGCCTGCAGACCGGAAAGAAGATCACGGATGAGGACCGCATGCGCTACGAGGGCGGCCAGTATTTCGTGAAATCCGAGGCGGAGATGGCATCGCTCTTCCCGTATGCACCGCAGGCAATCGAAAATACACAGAAAATTGCAGAACGGTGTAATGTGGAGATCGAATTTGGTGTCACAAAACTTCCGAAATTCGATGTGCCGAAAGGATACACTTCCTGGGAATACTTAAATAAGCTCTGCTACGACGGCCTCGAGGAACGGTATCACCCGGCGACGGACGAACTGAAAGCGCGGCTGAAATACGAGCTTGATACGATCAAAACGATGGGTTACGTCGATTACTTCCTGATCGTGTGGGATTTCATCAAATTTGCGCGCGACCACGACATCATGGTCGGACCGGGACGAGGATCGGCGGCCGGAAGTATTGTTTCCTACACCCTTGGCATCACGCAGCTGGACCCGATGCGGTACCAGCTCCTGTTCGAGCGTTTCCTGAACCCGGAACGAGTTACCATGCCTGATATCGACGTGGATTTCTGTTTCGAACGCCGCCCGGAGGTCATCGACTATGTAACGAGAAAATACGGCAAGGACCGCGTTGTACAGATCGTCACATTCGGTACACTGGCGGCGCGCGGTGTCATCCGAGATGTCGGCCGTGTGCTGGATATGCCGTATGCACAGGTCGATTCGATCGCGAAGATGATTCCGAATGAGCTGAATATCACGATCGACAAGGCACTGCAGATGAACCACGAGCTGCGGGAGCTGTATCAGGGAGATGAAGAAGTTGCCCATCTGATTGATATGTCACGGAGACTGGAGGGTCTGCCGCGTCATACATCCATGCATGCTGCAGGCGTTGTCATCGGTTCGCGGCCGCTGGTCGAATTTGTGCCGCTCTCCAGAGGAAGCGACGGAACGATTGTCACGCAGTTTACCATGACGACACTCGAGGAGCTGGGACTTCTGAAAATGGACTTCTTAGGGCTTCGGACCCTGACCGTCATTCAGAATGCGACAAAGCTCGCAGAGCGTTACAGCAATAAGAAAATTGATCTGCTTCACATCGATTACAACGATCCGAAAGTGCTCGGCATGATCGGCGCATCGAAAACGGTCGGTGTATTCCAGCTCGAGAGTGCGGGAATGAAAAACTTCATGAAGGAGTTAAAACCGCAGAGCCTCGAGGATATCATCGCCGGAATTTCCCTGTACCGGCCGGGCCCGATGGATTTTATTCCGCAGTACATCAAAGGAAAAAACAACCCGGAATCCGTTACGTACGATACACCGCTCTTAAAACCGATTCTGGAGCCGACGTACGGCTGTATCGTCTACCAGGAACAGGTTATGCAGATCGTACAGGCACTGGCGGGGCTATTCGCTTGGACGGGCTGATCTGGTGCGCCGTGCGATGTCGAAGAAAAAGGCATCCGTCATGGAAAAAGAGCGCCAGAACTTCGTTTATGGAAACGAGGCCGAGGGCGTGCCGGGCTGTATCAAAAACGGCATTGATGAGAAGACAGCGAACAAGATCTACGACGAGATGATCGACTTCGCGAAATACGCCTTCAACAAATCCCATGCGGCGGCGTACGCGTTCGTATCGTACCAGACGGCATGGCTGAAATACTATTACCCGGTTGAGTTCATGGCGGCTCTGATGACCTCCTGCATCGATAACCCGGGAAAAGTCGCAGAGTATATCTTGAGTTCCCGCCAGATGGGCATTTCCATTCTGCCGCCGGACATCAACCGAAGCGAAGGAAAATTCACGGTGGACGGCCAGGCGATCCGCTATGGCATGGCGGCGGTCAAAGGCATCGGAAAGCCGGTCATGGAGGCGATCGTGGAGGAGCGGAGTGCAAACGGACCGTTCCGCTCGTTAAAGGATTTTGCGGAGCGCCTGAGCGGAAAAGAAGTCAACAAGCGGACTGTCGAGAACTTTATCAAGGCGGGTGCATTCGACTGCTTCGGCGTGACGAGAAAGCAGCTCATGTTCGTCTACGCCAATGTGCTCGATGATGTGGCGCGTGAGAAAAAAGATTCGTTAAGCGGCCAGATGAGTCTGTTTGATTTTGTAGATGAGACGACCAAACGGTCGTATGAAACGGTGTACCCGGATGTCGGAGAATACGAAAAGAGTGATCTTTTGGCGCTCGAAAAAGAGGTGCTCGGCATCTACGTCAGCGGTCATCCGCTCGAGGAGCAGGAGGAGTGCTGGCGGAAGAACATTTCCGCGGTAACGACAGACTTCCAGCCGGATGAGGAGACGGGTTTCCCATCCGTCACCGACGGCGCGAAAGAGATTGTCGGCGGCATTATCACGGATAAAAAAATCAAATATACAAAGAATAACAAGACAATGGCATTTCTCACACTCGAGGACCTCGTCGGCAGTATGGAAATCGTCGTATTCCCGCGCGATTACGAGAAAAACGCAGCGATGATGCAGACCGATGCGCGTGTCTTCATCCAGGGCCGTGTTTCCGCGGAGGATGATAAGCCGAGCAAGCTGATCTGCGAGAAAATTTTCCCGTTTGCAGGCATCCCGAAAGAGCTCTGGATCCAGTTCCCGGACAAGGAAACGTACGAGAGAGAAGTGGCGGATCTGTACCAGATGCTGCATGAATCCGACGGTAAGGACAGCGTGATTCTCTACATCAAATCGATCAAAGCAATGAAAAAACTGCCGCCGAGCCGCAATGTGCAGGCAGATGCCCGTCTGGTGGCGTCACTTCAGGCAAAATTCGGTACCGGAAACGTGAAAGTTGTAGAAAAGAGTATTGAAAAAAGGGCCTGAATGCTTTAAAATAAAACTGTGTGTGATTAATAAATAAAACTACTCGTTTATTAATGTGTGTGATGAGATGGAGGAATTCATATGGCAACGACTAACAAGGTAAAGACAATCGGAGTGCTTACCAGCGGTGGTGATGCACCAGGTATGAACGCAGCGATCCGTGCAGCCGTAAGAAGAGGTCTGCAGAAGGGCGTTCAGATGAAAGGTATCCTGAAAGGCTACGACGGACTGATGAACGAAGAAATCATCGACATGACAGCCCGCGATGTATCCGACACCATCGAGCGCGGAGGTACCATCCTTTATACCGCCCGCTGCGCAGAGATGCGTACACTGGAAGGCCAGAAACGTGCTGCAGATGTCTGCAGAAAACACGGCATCGACGGACTGGTAGTTATCGGCGGAGACGGATCTTTTGCAGGAGCGCAGAAACTGGCAGCTCTTGGAATTAACACCGTAGGTGTACCGGGAACCATCGACCTGGATATCGCCTGCACAGAATATACCATCGGTTTTGATACCGCGGTAAACACTGCAATGGAAGCCATTGATAAAGTAAGAGATACTTCCACTTCCCATGAGAGATGCTCGATCATCGAGGTTATGGGACGTAATGCCGGATATATCGCTCTTTGGTGCGGTATCGCAAACGGCGCAGAGGATATTCTTCTTCCGGAGAAATACGATTACGATGAGCAGAAGATCATCAACAACATCATCGAGAACCGTAGAAAAGGCAAAAAACATCATATCATCGTAAATGCTGAGGGCATCGGCCATTCCACCAGCATGGCGCGCAGAATCGAAGCTGCAACCGGCATCGAGACCCGTGCAACGATCCTTGGACATATGCAGCGTGGAGGAAGCCCGACATGTAAAGACCGTGTATATGCGTCCATCATGGGTGCTTACGCAGTTGACCTTCTTCTGGAAGGCAAAACAGACCGCGTTGTTGCATACAAGAACGGTGAGTATGTAGATTACGATATCGATGAGGCACTGTCCATGACAAAGACTCTGCCGGAATATCAGTGGGAGATCGCAAGAGCTCTTTCTTATAACTATACGAAATAAAAAAATATCACGAAACAGACTGTTTTTAGCAAGCAGTCTGTTTCATTGGTATAATAGCGGGAATAAAAATGTTTCCGCAGACGGAATAGAGAGACAAAATAAAAAACAGGAGGAACTTAACAATGGTTACCTGGAACAATCTTGATAAACTGGCTTCTTTTGAGGAGCTGAAAAAAGTGGAGCGTGTCAATCTTGCCGAGGTTATGTCCGGTGAAAACGGAGCAGAGCGCGTAAAATCTTACAGCGTTCCGATGGCAGAAGGACTTGCGTATAACTACGCAGCAAAACAGGTGAATGAGGATGTCCTTGCCGCACTCGTAAAACTGGCAGAAGAGGCACAGCTTTCTGAAAAATTTGAGGAGCTTTACAACGGTGCTGTCATCAACACCGGAGAGAACCGTCTCGTGCTTCATCAGCTGACCCGCGGCCAGCTCGGAAACACCGTTACGGCAGACGGCGTAGACAAACGTGCTTTCTACGTAGAGCAGCAGAACCGCATCGCAGAGTTCGCGAACAAAGTACATGCAGGTGAGATCACCAACGCAGCAGGTGAAAAATTCACCACCGTTGTGCAGATCGGTATCGGCGGAAGCGACCTTGGCCCGCGTGCGATGTATCTGGCTCTGGAAAACTGGGCAAAGAAAAACGGCTGCTTCAAAATGGAAGCAAAATTCATCAGCAACGTTGACCCGGATGACGCAGCAGCTGTTCTGAATTCGATCGACGTAGCACATTCCATCTTCGTTCTGGTATCCAAATCCGGAACCACACTGGAGACTCTGACCAATGAGTCCTTCGTAAAAGACGCTCTGAAAAATGCAGGCCTGGATGCATCCAAGCATATGATCGCCGTTACCAGTGAGACTTCTCCGCTGGCAAAGAGCGACGACTATCTGGCAGCATTCTTCATGGATGACTACATCGGAGGCCGTTATTCTTCCACATCCGCAGTCGGCGGCGCTGTTCTGTCCCTGGCTTTCGGACCGGAAGTATTCGCAGCATTCCTCGAGGGCGCTGCAGCAGAAGATAAACTTTCTGCAAACAAAGACGTATTACAGAACCCGGAGATGCTCGATGCGCTGATCGGTGTTTACGAGAGAAACGTTCTTGGCTATCCGAGCACTGCAGTTCTTCCGTACTCCCAGGCACTGAACCGTTTCCCGGCTCACTTACAGCAGGTAGATATGGAGTCCAACGGTAAATCGGTCAACCGCTTCGGCGAGCCGGTCAATTACCCGACCGGTCCGGTTCTCTTCGGCGAGCCAGGTACCAACGGACAGCATTCCTTCTATCAGCTGCTGCATCAGGGAACTGATATCGTTCCGCTGCAGTTTGTAGGCTTCCGCAATAACCAGATGGAGACCGATGTCGACATCCAGGGCAGCACCAGCCAGCAGAAACTCTGCGCAAACGTAGCAGCTCAGATCGTTGCATTTGCCTGCGGTAAAGCAGATGAGAATAAAAACAAAAACTTCGAAGGCGGCCGTCCGTCCAGCATCATCATCGGAGATCAGGTAAATCCGAAGACGCTGGGAGCACTGCTTGCACACTTCGAGAATAAGATCATGTTCCAGGGATTCCTGTGGAACGTAAACAGCTTCGACCAGGAAGGCGTCCAGCTTGGTAAAGTCCTTGCAAAACGCGTTCTGGCTCATGAGACAGACGGAGCACTGAAGGTATTCAGTGATCTGCTCAATATCTAAAAGCGTTATTTTCTGATCAGAAAAGGCGTCCTGTGAAAAAAATCTCCCGGAAAAACTCCGGGAGATTTCAGACTATAGACAAAGCCCTGCTTAGGGGCGGTGACGTAAGAAAACATTTATGTGAGAGAATCGGCGTAGTTTAGGCTACGCCGGTTTTCTTTTCTTTTTGGGCTGCTTGGGATTGCTCCCTTGCGTCCTCAAAATCAAATGCACCAATGAAGTTATAGACGATCTCGATTTCTCTGACCTTGATGCGCGGCTCATTCTCGTCCGGCGTATAAACCTCGGAGATATAAATTTTCTCCACAAACTCCCGGAGAACAGAGGCGTCAAGCTGCTGCATATCAGTGTACTTCCTGACCGCTGCAATAAACTGTCTGACATTGACTTTCTGCTTTTCCTGTTCCTTGACTTCTTGCCGAAGATATTCGACAAGGTTTGTAAGGTTAGTCTGTTCCAATTCATAGTCACGGGACAGTATATCAGCATGGCGGCTCCCTCCGTGGGCCGCCGATCCTGCGCTGGGCAAAGAGAAGCGGCGGCCTTGATTTCTCAAAGCCGCCGCTGGTTTTATGGGCGTGTCAAAAGGGCTGTTGTACGACGGCTTTTTTTCTTTGCCGTCGCCCGGCAGTTGAAACAATACTGTTTATTTGATTTCCAATGAAATGGTTAGTGTATCATTTTCAATTTTAGCGAACACATTGCCGCCGAGCTTGTCAGTTAATAGTTTTACCACAGCAAGCCCCACTCCTGTACCGCTATTATGCCTTGATTTGTCCCCGGTATAAAATCTTTCAAATAGTCGGTTTGGGTCTATTTCCACCTTACTATCAATGGGATTTTCAATGATAAAAATAGCACTCTTTTCTTTGCCTTGCTTCAAGTCAATTTTAATCGAGCCAGAGGAATATCGAATAGCATTTATAATAAGATTTTGAAAAATACGTTCTACCATACCATAGTCCGAATGGAGATAAACGGAATGATCTGGCAGACCAATTACAGGAGATATGCCTTTTGCTTCCAATGCTGGGGCGTTCTCTGTGATAAGATTTATCAGCAAATTTGTTAAGTTGAAATCTTCACGCACAGGAGTTACTTCTTTTGCGTCTATTACAGAAACATCGTAAAAGGTTTGTATCAGCGCTTTCATTCTTTCTGCTTTATTATAAATGGTTTCTATACGCTGTGTTTGACCTGCTGATAAATTCTCCTTTTTTAATAATTGTAAATGGCCAAGTATTACCGTCAGAGGGGTACGCAAGTCATGTGAAATATTAGCAATGGACTCTTTCAAATACATTTCGTGCCGTAATGTGCTTGCAATGGACTGTCTTTGCTTTTCATTATACTGGTTTAATACTGCGGCCAGTTGTTCTATATCTTTATCAACAAGAGAGATGTCCAGCATCTTTTCCGATTTTCCAGTTGTAAGATCGGTCATTTGTTTCGATAGGTTACGGATTTGTCTTTTGATTTGCACATATTTGAAAAGCACTACTATCAAGACTGCGATAACTAAAATTAACAACAGCTTTATTCCAGACACCTCCCTCCTTGTTATTTGAGTTCACATTTGCGAAAGCTAATCCATGAAAAGGTTATCAAAGCAACTATCCAAACAACGCCAACTAAAATGGCCCATGGCAAAAAATAGGTCACAGAAAAAACCGCTTCCCGTATCTGATAGGTTGACCAAAAATGCAACAGGAAGATCAAACATCATTCCATACCCAAGATAAAGGCTAAGAACAAAAGTGACTAAAGCGGTAACAGCTATTGCTCTTGCAGAGCTTCTTAACCAAAAACAATCCAGATTGCAATAAGAAAAGTCGCACTGTTCAAAAGCAGAGAATATAAAATCGCCTTACTGACCTGATAACAAAGGTTGCCTGCTTCGGTAATACCAAAGCGGACACTTTCTCTTATACAACCAGCCACAGGATAAACAAGAGCCATGATATTAAATGCAATTAAGTATGAGATTACTTTAGCAAAGAAAATGGTTTTTTCTCGAATGTCCTGCATTGACCTCAAGATCAATCGTCCGACTGGAAAATTCCTGTCCTAAAATCAGAGCTAAAATACTGGATATAATAATCAGGAGAAAGGTTGAATCGTAAACCATTCCATTAAAAATATCTGCGAGGGATGTAGCAGCCCCACCCATAGGCCCCATAGCTTCCGGGACATAAGTATCTGCGGTAAAAAAAACCAATCAAAAATATCCCTATTAAACCGCACCAATAAAAGATATTATGTGATAATTGATATTTTTTCCATTTTCAGTAAGTTGTTCATTCCCACACCTCCTTGTTATTTCAAATCCGAGCGTCGGAACCACAGATAAGTACCTAAGCATAATGCCAGTACCCATAAAAAATCTGAAAACATGAATTGCCCGCCGGATATGTTGGATTGTTGCAATAGCCATAAGCCGAAGCTGGCCCATAGGCAATAATTTGTGAGATAAGCTGCACTTGATTCTCCATTCATCAAAAAGACCATTAAGAAAAAGAGTACCATCGGCACAGCCATACTCTTTCCTATATCACGGAAAATGAAGGCAAAGAAAAAAGGTAATAGGCACATTGCAAATTGCGAAGCAATCACCATTACAACTATGCCGATGCTTGCCAATGCTCCTTTAGTGACAAACGTACCAATTATGCTATGTAACAACAGTGGAAAAGACAGGATAACCATGCAGGCGATTTGATGAACTACCAGCTTCGCAAATAGTATCTTTCCGCGTCGATGTCCGGCATTGATATATGATTGTAATGTTCTTCTGCCAAAATCATTTCCAACAAACAGGGCAGAAAAGATGATTGTGAGGAAATATAGGATTGGCATATTGTATATCGAAGCAAAGAAAAGGTTGGATGTTTCCCCAACGCTATCCAGTAACAACACACTACTTAAAAGGAGATTAAACAATCCTATCCCCCAAAAATACCAGCTATGGAACAGCTTATAAAATTCAGCTTTTAGGAGATTTGACATTTCCTGTCCCTCCTATTTTGCTTAAAAAGTAATCTTCTAATGTATCACCGGCCACAGAAAGACCTGTAACGAGAATATGTGCATCTAGACAAAGCAGCAGCCACTTTTTCCATATCATCGAGATAATCATATAGGCGAATTATGCCATCTGGCATCAGCTTAAAACTATCTGTGTGTAGCGTTTCTTCCAAAACGATCAGAGCTTTTTGTGGATCAGTTGCCTTTATTGCGATATGCCGTTTGCAACGATCATTTAGTTCTCGATCTGATATTTCTTCGATAATTTTGCCTTTGTCTATTAAAATAAACTCTGATGCTGTCTGATACAGTTCCTCTAAGATATGGCTGGATACCAATATCGTCATTCCGTATTCCTTATTCAAGGACTTTAGCAAATTACGAATTTCCACAATTCCAGCAGGATCAAGCCCATTGATCGGTTCATCCAAAATAAGAAATTCTGGTGTATTTAATAGTGCGATTGCAATACCCAATCGCTGTCGCATCCCCAGCGAAAAATTACGGACAGCTTTTTTCCCGGTATCTTTCAGACCTACCATGTCTAAAGTTTTTTGGATAACTGCTTTGTCAGGGATACCACGTTGGATACGCTGTATCTCCATATTTTGATAAGCGGTCATTGTCGGAAAAAGCGCAGGTGTTTCGATCATGCAACCGATCCGCTTTCTCTGTTCCTGCAATTCCTTTTCGACGGTTTTCCCCCACAACGATAAGGTGCCGCTTGTCGGAAACGCTAATCCTGTAACCAATCTCAAAAAAGGTGGTCTTTCCTGCTCCATTTTGGCCTATGAAGCCATAAATTTTCCCTTTTTCAATTTTCAAATCAATATGATCTAAGGCAACTGTGTGCCGGTATTCTTTTGTTAAGTCATGTGCTTCCAAAATAACAGAACTCATGTTGTCATCCTCCTTTACATTTTAGTGTAAGGGGAAATCATAAAGAATTTCTTAATTTCTATTTGGAAACCATAAAAAAAGCATAAAGCCAAGAGCTTACCCCTCGGCTTTATGCAAACGGTATCCAATGCCCCACACAGTATCTATAAACTCTTTATCCGGGCAAATGGCTTTCATCTTGTTTCGCAAGTTGCTAATATGGACATTTAAGGTGTTGTCCTCGCTGATATACTCTGTATTCCAAACACTTTGAAACAAATTCGCCTTTGAGAAGATCTTGTCCGGGTATTTCATAAGCAATTCCAGTATAGCAAATTCTTTCGCAGTTAAAGGTAACTCCGCCCCTTGTAGCATAGCTCTGTTGCCGTCTAAATCTAAAACCAAATCATTGCACTTCAAAGATGACGGCGTGCTGTTTTGAAATTGAATCCGGCGTAAGTTGCTTTCAATTCTGGCGAGAACTTCTTCCATATCGAAAGGTTTTGTAATGTAATCATCCGCACCAAGCCGCAACAAATCAATCTTGTTCTGTGTTGTTTCCTTTGCTGAAATTACTATGACAGGAACCGTTGAGAATTTACGAATATCCGCAAGTATAGTATCACCACTCCGATAAGGCAGCATTATATCAAGCAGAATAAGATCAATCTGATGTTCTTGTATGCAGTCTAACACATGAAGCCCATCATACTGACAAAGCACCTCATATCCATTTCCCTGTAAAAAAATCAGCCAGCAATTTGCTGATCTCTAAATCATCCTCAACAATCAAAATTTTCATGTTGTTCTATGTTCACCTGCCTTATGTCAGCATTGTACTACACTTTTTATCTCTAATAGATTTAATTATATTTCCTTTCAGGAGAGAATACAAGGCATAAAATATGAATTATTAGATGTTAGAAGAACACATTTCTATTGCTGGGTACACTGGAAATATGAAACCAAAAGCCAGCAAAAGCCCCTCCTGTCTACGCATTTAGGGGGCAAAAAGCCCACGGAAATCAAGGCTTTTCGGCGGTGGTCGATGGGGTGGCAGAATGATTTATCAAATACCCGTCGGAACGGGCTTTGAAATGCGTAGAAAAATCTTTCCGGCGCTGGTTTTCCCGCCGGTTCTGTGGTATGCTGGAATAAGACAAAAAACGACAGGAGTTGACACGATGGCCGAACAGGAAATGTTACTGGACACAGCTACCATCAGGGCCGCCGTCGCCGGTGAGCTATGGGCTAAACAAAAAGTGATCGAACACTACACCCCCATGATCGACGAGTTGGCCGTTGACGAAGATATGAAGCAGCACCTTATTCTGAAACTGTTGGAAGAACTGCCTAACTTCCCAATGGGGCAGGCATAAGAAAAAAGAGCGCCGGACGCAGAGGCTTTGACACCTCCGCGCCCGGCGTTTTGGATAATTGCCGATTATGTCATAGCAAACTCGATGTGAGAGCTGTCCAGCTTCATAAACTTGGATTTCACCAGCTCTGCCGGGTAATCGTCCCCGGCAATACGGATGGTCTTGCGGACGCTGCACACGGTTTCCACCAGCAAGTCCACGATCTCGTCCAGCGTTTCCCGGTCAATGCCCTTGGCGTGCTGGCAAAGGTGTTCGTACTCGATGTTGTCCATGATGATCTCACGATAAATCTCTATGGCGCTCTGTGATTTTTGCTCCCGTTCCTTTCCGTTCCGGCGGCTGTGCCGCTTCGTCCTCCGAGGGGAAGGGTCGGGAAAGGATAGGAATGGAATCGGTAATTGATACATCCGTAGTTGTTTTTTCTTTACTTGATATATCTTTATTTAATTGCATTGGATTTTCCAATGTCGGGTTTCCCGGTGTCGGATTATCCGATGTTGGATTTTCCAACACCGAGTTTTCCAATCCCGGTGCCGCCTCGTCCGGCTGCTCTGGCCGGGGCTGGGGCTGTTCAAAGGCCCGGTCGCTGCCGGAAGTGAAGTACATAGGCCGTCGCCTCCTTTCTGCGTTTGGGCAAAAAGAAAAGCCGCAGACTTTTTCAAAATCTGCGGCTTAGCCGGGGAACAGAAAAGGGCGCTGTCATGCTTGACAACACCCTGTTTCTGTCTGATTATTCAGTTGTTTTGACCTGCCCCGTTTTCCGCTGCCCTAAAAAACATTGATTTTACTGGTTTTTTTCATGTTTTCTTATGGCAACGCTCTTTTTTGCAGGGTTTTTTCATTTTCAGATTATCCCAGCTTCGCCGGGAGAGACGAGGAAACCGTGGTCTGGTGCTTTTGACGGAATTGCCGCGGGGTGATCTGGTACCGCTTTTTAAAGGTGCGGATCAGATGACTGCAGTCCGCAAAGCCGGTCTCGGCTGCAATATAGTTCAGGTCATAGTCGGTAAAAAGAAGCAGGTTTTCAACCTTGTTCAGGCGGATAAACTCGATATACTGCTTACAGCTCTGCCCGTAATGCTTCAGAAAAAGTTTGGCAAAATAGGAGTAGCTCATGTTGTATTTATGTGCCAGTGCCTCGATATTGATGTTTTCCTGGGAATGGCGGTCGAGATAGACGAGGATATCCTGCATACTCTGTTCCTCACTCTCGGAAATCGATTCGGGATTGAAACAGATTCCCTGGCAGTGCCAGATACGCAGAAGCCGGAGAAACAGTGTGGAAAAGAGAGAATAGATATAGGCATCATAACCGTATTTCTTTTCAAGAGCCTCCCTCTCAAGGGTTACAAAAAAATCATGGAGATTCAGCTCTGAGAGATCTTCCTGCGTAAACAAAAGCGAAGGATAGGTCATCGTGGCGATTTTATGGAAAGCAAAGCTCAGGTTCGGAAGGTAGCTTCCGGTGAGCTGGATGCGGTTCAGGTTGAATTTGATACAGAAATAGCGGAATGGCCGATCCTGGTCTGCGGCAAGTGCGTGGACCGTCTGTGGAGGAAACAGGATGAAAGAGCCCGGTTTTATGTGGTAGACGGAATCGTTGCAGCTCACGAGAAGAGAACCTTCCTGCAGATAAAGAACCTCCGTAAAATAGTGCCAGTGGGATTTGACCGGCATGGAAAAACTGTCGGAGCAGCAGGAAAAGGCTTCAATCGGCGAGTGCAGGATGTCACTGTATTCAAAAAGATTCTTCAACGGAAAAGTCCCCCTTCAGGTAAAAATATTCAGTATTTTTCTGGGAATATCAGTTTCGGAAAAATAGAAACATTCTATTTTTGTACAGTCGCATTATATCATATCCAAATGAAAATTGATACAATGGCGAAAGCATTTGAAAGAAAATTAAT
>ENA-OQKS01000179-OQKS01000179.1-human-gut-metagenome-genome-assembly--contig:-NODE-179-length-19827-cov-3.646345_pt1 | contig 19827 bp, 18 predicted proteins | sample MGYA00242804_ERZ504808 | MGnify/ENA primary metagenome ERZ504808 (study PRJEB26092, sample SAMD00036375) | human gut metagenome | host: Homo sapiens | study: EMG produced TPA metagenomics assembly of...
GTTGTGGCGCGAGATGAGCGAGTATTTGAGCCGTGATACCGAGACGTCGCAATGGCTATCGGATCTTCTGGCCTCTACGACCCGGTCCTTTATCCGCGACCGGCATTGCGGACGACCAAGCCCTGGTGCGCAACAAGGCCGGCTGGATTAGCGAGGATGGTTGCTATTCGACATGCGATGCGGCCTCATCGATGTCGATGGCGACACCTACATTATGAGTATCATGACATCGATGCCATGGAGCGATCGCTCGAGCGAGCTGGTGGCTGCGATTGCTAAGACATTCTTTGATACCCGAGCTGCGCTGGCCTAACGTGTTCGTTTGACGAGGTCAAACAAAATGCTGGTACCATACCGTGGTTGAGAATTTCGTATAGGTTTGGGGAATGGCATGGCTACCATCGCGATTATCGGTGCGCTCGAAAAAGAGATCATGCAGATTAAGGAAGAGTTGAGCAACGTTTGCATGGTACAGGAGGCGGGCTTGAACGTTGTGACCGGCGGGCTCGACGGCCTGTCGATTGTCGCCACGACGGCGGGTATGGGCACGGTAAACGCTTCCGCCGCAACACAGCACCTCATTAGCAAGTATGCTCCACAGGCAGTTGTGTTTTCTGGTATCGCAGGTGGCCTGAATCCCAAGCTCCATATCGACGATGTCGTCATTGGCAAATGCCTGCGCTATCTAGATACCGATACCGCGCTTATCGCCGAGTCTGCACCGGGGCTCGAGGAGTTTGTCTCGACGCCCGCGCTGGTCGATATTGCCGCCGATGTGCTTGCTGAGCGTGGGTTTGTTGATGCTTCGACAAATGAGACCGCTTCGAACGAGGGTGCAAAGCAGTTCCTGGTCGGCACGATTGCCACGGGTAACCGCTTTGTGACGGGCGCCGCTATGCGCAATGATGCCATCGAGGCGACGCATGCCGATTGTGTCGGCATGGAGGGCGCGGCAATTGCCCATGTCGCAACCAAAAATGGTGTCGATTGCCTGGTGTTGCGCGCTATCAGCGATAATTGTGACGAGGCGTACGATGCAATTTGCGAGCGCGAGTTCGATCTGGATGAGTACGCCCGTACCGCGAGCGGCATCACGCTTGACATCGTTCGTCGTATCGCCGCCGCGTAATAGCGCGCCCGTTTTGTAAAAACCTACGACCAAGGAGTGTCCATGGCCGATTCCATTAACTACCAGCTTGCCAAGTTCGTCGCCAGCTACGGCAAGGTTTCGCAGATCCCCGAGTCCACCTGTCCCGAGGTGAGCTTTGTTGGCCGCTCCAACGTGGGCAAGTCGTCCATTATGAACAAGCTCTTTGGCCGCAAGAACCTGGTGAAGGTTTCGAGCACGCCGGGCAAGACGAGCAACATCAATTTCTTCGAGGCCGACGACGTGCACTTTGTGGACCTGCCGGGCTATGGTTTCGCCCGTCGTTCCAAGGCCGAGCGTGACCGCTGGGCAGAACTTATCGGCGACTTCTTTGACTCGGAGCGCAGCTTTAACCTGGTCGTGTCGCTGGTGGATATTCGTCACGACCCGAGCAAGCTCGACCATGACATGATCGACTATCTGCAGGGCAACGAGTTCAACTTTATCGTCTGCCTCACCAAGGCCGACAAGCTCAGCCGCACCCAGCAGGCCCGCCAGGCAGCTGCCATCAAAAAGCAACTCAACGTCCCGGCCGAAAACGTAATCATCACAAGCTCCCAAACCGGCACCGGCATCGACGAACTCAAGCGCCGCATCGCCGAGGCCTGCCTCTAATCAGGCTTAACCACTCAAAAGCCCCTATCTATATCACCTCAATGATAGTTATTGGTAAACTATCACTGAGGTGATATTTTTTGGTTCCGAGTATTATCCCAAGCGTTTTGAGCGAGAACAGAACGCGCGGCGCAAGTACTTGGACGCAGTAAATGGATTCGACTCTGAGGGTGTCTACATTAGGGATTTAATGGCAGGGAGGGCTGATTTAAATGATCCAAGAGTTAACGGATTGTGGGCCGAGTAGGACATACCCCGTCTACTACCTCGAGGACGCAATGAACAACCTCGGCGACTGCTTTGACTATGCCGTTAACGATTATGGAGCAGAAGGATCGGAAGTTGCTGAACTCTTTTGTTTGAGCGGCGTGGCTCGTGAGTTTGAACGTGGGAACGCATGGGTCGTATCGGGAAAATCGGGCGTCGAGCTATTCGCGCTTATTGCCGAAAGGTCCGGTTACCAAGCAGGGTCGATGCCGGATCGTACCTATCGATTTGAGAAAACACCGGAATACTGGACGGGCTGGATATTGGCGTATCTACAGTGGCGCCTGGGAGAGTCTTTTGAAGACCTGCTGCATGTCGCTCCGTTTGATGTGCTGCATAACCTGTATCATCCCTGGCACGAAGCCTCGGAGGAACGTGTGACGCGTCTTATTTGCGACATGGCGAAGAAAACACCTCGTCAAACCAAGCTGGCGCTAGCAAGAAAGAGACTTAAGAAAACCCAGCAAGACCTGGCATATGAATCGGGCGTATCGCTCCGCTCAATCCAAATGTACGAACAGCGCCAGAGAAACATCAACGAAGCGTCAGTAACGACCGTAAGGGATATAGCAAAAGCCCTACGCTGCAACATCGAAGACCTCCTAGAGCCAGTCTTCGAATACAAAGAAACCAGCGCCGCCTAAAAGAGATGCTGGCCGCTGATTGCTCAAGTTGTGGTTCACCAAGGGCAATTTGAGCAGCGAGGCCGGCTGTCTCGTTGGGGCGTGCAGGCCTTGTTGATATTTAAATCCGCTTTCATATTGAAATGCCCCGCCAAGCTAAAGTGCTCGGCGGGGCAATTTTCGATTGACGATGCTGCCAGGGGTTGAGTTTTAATATGTCGCGAGTAAGAGGCGTCTGAATTTAGTAATCAAAGAAAATTATTCAATTCGAGCGCTTAGCCAGTACTCTCCATTCGAAGCTACGATTGCGTACGTAATTCCATTTTTGACAGTTGGCGTATCTACGCAGGCAGCACCAACTTCCTTGGCGTCTGAAAACGAAAGTGTTGGATCGATTGCTTGTATAGTTGCCAATGCTGTCGCCGCGGCATAGTCGGAGTTTTCGAAGTACATGACTATGTTTTTGAAGCAGTTTTCGGATCCAAGATAGCTGAATAGTAGTTGGCTGCTCGAGTCCGAGAAAAAGCCTCCAATACCGGCAAGCGTAGAGCCATTTTTTTATCTGAAGCTCGAGTCCCGTGCCGCTATCGTCTAGCTCGTAACTCGCCTTCATACTGCTGCAATTGGGGATATCGGAGAATTCCTCGTTAAGTCGTTCAATAAAGCCTTCAGGTGAAATTGAAAACGATCCGTCGCCAAGAAAGGAAGTTAATTTCCTTTTCGTTGCGAGTGTCAACGACCTCTCCGCATTTTTCGCATTCTCGTATTTCCTTTGAGGTGGCGTCTACGTAGTCAACTTCGGTAGTCCACGAGCCCGGTTGATGCCCAAGGGGTTTTCCATCGGTTTTACCACAGCGTTGACAGGTCTTCGGAACCGTGCACGTTGCTTCTTCCCATTCATGTCCGAGCGGTTCCCCCTCGGTTTTGCCGCAACTTTTACAGGTGCGAGGGCTTGTACAACTCGCATTGGTCCAAAGCTTGTGGGTGCAAAACAATTGGGGGAATAACGTGGGCAAACAGAAGACGACAGCAACTATTGCAGTAGCTGCAATAGCCGCCCGTTTTTTACCGCCTAATTTATGAATGGCTCTCGTTAGAAGTGAGTCGCCCCCTTCTTTTTTGCATGCGACGTCATCTTCATTTGATGACCGATCTTCAGGGGAGGGGGCATCGTCAGCACCATCAGAAAGCTGTTTCCCTTCGATATCTGGCGTCTGTTCGTATGATGCGCCGTGCATTTGCTCATCGTTAGGCTCTTTCGTCTCATTATCCATGTTTGTTGAGTCCCCTCTCTCGTTTAGATTTCCGATGTGAACAATCGCTGTAAGTTAAGCGGCAAGTAACATAAATATATCCCAGTTTGGGATATAACAAAACGGAATATAGCGTAAACGGCATGAACGTTGATGCTAATAGGACATGCGGAAAATGCCTCTCCCAGATTCGTCGAGAGCAAGGTATCACTCAGGTTGAACTCGCAAAGAAACTGAGGGTACCTCAGTCGTTCATCTCGAAAGTCGAGACTGGGGAGCGCAGCCTTAGGGTTTACGAACAGTTCGCCTATGCAGAGGCACTTGGAATTACCGTCAGAGTCCTCGTGCAAAGACTTGGGGCGGTTCTGAGCAGCGGAGATAAATAGATTGCGCCGCGAATCGGGCGATAATTAAATCAGCGAATGCGATATCCTGTCGAGGCTGCGCAGGCCCCCTTGGGGCTTCCCCTGAAAACAATCCGCAGATCGAATTGCCCCGTCGCGCGAAGCGTACGACGGGGCAATTCATGATCGAGGACGTTTTCAGGGGAAGCCCCAAGGGGACCGGTGAGAGCAATGAGGCAGGGCGCTACAGGTACTCGATTTGAGCGCCCTCGGTGTCGCACGTCAGAATATGCGTATCACACTTAGGGAACTGCTCGCGCAGCTTGACCTGCAGGAACTTTGCCACGATGGTGTCGTCGGTCACGGCCATGAGGGTCGAGCCCGAACCGCTGATCCAGATGGTCTTGGCGCCGCCGTTAAGGCAGGTGTCGCGCACGGCGTTGTAGTCGGGAATCAGACGGCGACGATAGGGTTCCTGGATGCGGTCGTCATTGGCGGCGGCAATCAGGTCGAGGTTGCCGGACTCAAGACCGCGCGTCATGCCGGCGATGCGGCCCATCTGCCATACGGCGGTGGAGAGCGGAACCTCCTGCGGCACGACCTTGCGCGCCTCGCTCGTATGCACCTCGTAGGGAGGAATCACGGTAATAAAACGCAGGCGATCGCTCACCTCGTAGCGCAGGCACTGGGGGAGCGAATCGGTCGGCGTAAAGGAGCAGACGGCGCCGCCCAGGATAGCGGGGGCGACGTTATCGGGATGGCCCTCGACCTCGGTGGCAATGCGGACGAGCTCGGCACGGTCGACGGTGTGGCCTGTCAGCGCGGCGGCGGCCATAATGCCGGCGACGACACAGGTGGAGCTGGAGCCCAGGCCGCGGGCGACGGGAACGTCAGTCTGAATGTCGATGGCGACGGGGAAGGCCGGCTCGCCCCATGCGGCCAGTGCATCGACAAAGCTAACGTAGACCAGGTTGTTCTCGTTTTGGAATTCCTCGGGGCAGCCCGTGATGGTGAGCTTGTCGGCGCGCTCGAAGGTGAAGTGCGAGTAGAGGCTGACGGCCATGCCGAGGGTGTCGTAGCCAATGCCTAGGTTCGCGCTGGTGGCGGGGACGGTGATTTTGATCATGGGAATCTCCTGGGCGGTCTGCCTGTTTAGTTCGCTGCTCGGGCAGTCCTGGCTCGCTCGGAAAGCACATTAAGTGCTTTCCGGCTCGTGCGGAACTCGCGACGAACTAAACAGGCAGACCCGCATGTCAGCTCGTCATTATCCCGGTGAGTATCTGATAAAAGAAGGTGCGCCGGCTTTCGCCGGCGCCTAGTAAGGGTTTAGTTGGTAGCCATCTTTTTTGCAGCCTGCTCTACGTAGTTGGCCATGTCGGCTACGTCGCAGACGTCTTCGAAGCGGACGGGCTTGGACTCGAGCTCGGCGAGCTGGACCGGGGCAACCGTGTTGGTTGCCTGCTCGAGCACGCGCATGGCCTCAAAGTCGTCCTCGGGAACGTCGAGGCCCAGGGCGTCGCAGCAGGCGCGCGGGAACTTGTAGGGGCTGGCGGTCGAAAGCAGCACGCGGGCCTTGGCGCCCTCGGCGGGAGCGACCTGCTCAAAGACGTGATAGCCGCAGGCGGTGTGCGGGTCGATCACGTAGCCGTTCGCGTCCCAGCAGCTCTTGATGGCAGTGCGTACCTCGTCCTCGCTGGCCCAACCGCAGCCAAAGACGCTCTGAATCTTTGCCAGCAGGTCGGCGGGAACTTCGTAGCGACCAGTCCGCGCCAGCTGCTCCATAAGGCCGGCAACGAGCTCACAGTCGCCATCGGACAGGAAGTAGAGCATGCGCTCCAGGTTAGAGCTGATGAGGATGTCCATCGAAGGCGAGATGGTCGTGAAGAACGGGCGGTTGCGGTCGTAGACGCCGGTGCTCAGGAAGTCAGCCAGCACGTTGTTCTTGTCGCTCGCGACGATGAGCTTGGCGACGGGCAGACCCATGCGCTTGGCATAGTAACCGGCCAGGATATCGCCAAAGTTGCCGGTCGGTACGCAGAACTCCACGGCGTCGCCGGCCTCGATGGCGCCGGCGCGCAACAGCTGCGCATAGGCGGCAAAGTAGTAGACGACCTGCGGTACCAGACGGCCGACGTTGATGGAGTTGGCGCTCGAAAGCACCGTGCCTGCGGCCTCCAGACGCTCGGCAAGCTCCTTATCGGCAAAGATGCGCTTGACGGCGCTCTGGGCGTCGTCAAAGTTGCCGCGGATGCCGCAGACGGCGACGTTATCGCCCTCCTGAGTGGACATCTGCAGATTCTGTACGCGGCTGACTTTGCCCTCGGGATAAAAGACGGTGATGCCCGTGCCCGGGGCGTCGGCAAAGCCGGCGAGTGCCGCCTTGCCCGTGTCGCCCGACGTGGCGGTGACGATCATGATGCGCTCGGCGCCGCCGTCCTTGGCGGAGGTGCGGGCCATGAGGCGGGGGAGCATCTGCAGGGCGACGTCCTTGAAGGCGCTCGTGGGGCCGCCAAAGAGCTCCATCACATAGGTCTGAGGGGCGTCGGTGCCCGGTGCTGCGTCGAGCTTGACGAGAGGCGTGACCTCTTCACTCGCGAACGTGCCGCGGTATGCCTCGTCGACACACGCCGAAATTTCTTCGTCCGTGTAATCGTTCAGTAACATTCCCAACACATTTTGAGCGATTTCAAAGTACGATTTATGGGCAAGCGAGCTGATATCGACCTGCTGGGTGCCAAGCTCGTCCGAGACAAACAAACCCCCGTCGGGAGCTATGCCGGTGCGGATTGCCACCTTACTTGAGCATGATAAAGTGCGTCCTCGTGTACTATGATAAGTTCCCATATAACAGTGCTCCTCGGATACCTTGGTCCCAATCGGTGAACCCATGGTATCAGAGCGCGCAAAACAGGTTTGCAGAGGCTTTTAGAAAGGTAACCTCCACGCCATGATAAAAATTGCCAAGTTTGGCGGCTCGTCGGTCGCCGACGCCGAACACTTCAAGAAGATCAAGGCCATTGTCGACGCCGACCCGGCCCGCCGTTTTGTGGTGGTTTCTGCCTGCGGTCGCCGCTTTAAGGGCGACACCAAGGTGACCGACCTGCTCTACCTGGTTAACGCGCACGTTAAGTACCACGTGTCGTGTGAGGAACTGCTCGAGGACATTGGCCAGCGCTATTTTGATATCGCTGACGAGCTGGAGCTCACCTATCCCATCCGCGAGAAGTTCGCGGCCTTTGCCGAGCGCGCCCGCTCGGGCGGCTACTCCACCGAGGAGCTCGTGAGCCGTGGCGAGTACTTTACCGCTCGCCTGATGGCCGAGTACCTGGGCCTGCCGTTCCTGGACGCCGCGACGGTCGTTGCGTTCCATCATGACGGTACGCTCAGCATGAACCGCACCTCCGAGCTGGTGCAAGAGTATGGCCAGCAGGGCGGCTTTGTTATGCCCGGTTTCTACGGCGCGACGCGTGAGGGGCAGATCAAGCTGCTCGACCGTGGCGGCGGCGATATTTCCGGCTCGATCCTGGCCAAGTGCCTTGGCGCCGACCTGTACGAGAACTGGACCGACGTCTCGGGCTTCTATTCCGCCGATCCGCGTATTGTTCCCGAGGCTCAGCCCATTGCGCGCGTTACCTACGAGGAGCTGCGCGAGCTTTCGTACATGGGCGCAAGCGTCTTGCACGAGGAGGCCGTGTTCCCCGTGCGCGAGGCGGGCATTCCCCTGGTCATCAAGAACACCAACGCCCCGCAGGATCCCGGCACCATCATTAGCGAGACGGCTGACGAGGGCGAGGCGGAGCCCATCATTACCGGCGTGACCGGCAAGCGCGGCTTTGTCGCCATCAACGTGGCCCGCGACCGTACCAAGCCCCGCGTCGGCTTTATGCGCCGCGCGCTTTCGGTTTTCGAGCGCTATGACGTTTCCGTTGAGCACATGCCCACCGGTGTCGACCGCTTTGGCGCCGTGGTGCAGGAGCAGGATGTGCACGATTCGCTGTACTCACTCGTGGGCGACATCCAACAGGAGGTCGAGCCGCTCGAGATCGAGGTTGTCGAGGGCTTGGCACTTATCGCGACCGTCGGCCGTAACCTGCGCGGCCGCGCAGGCATCTCGGGCCATCTGTTTGGCATGCTTGGCCAGGCCGGCGTGAGCGTGCGTATGATTTCGCAGAGCTGCGACGAGATCAACATCATTATCGGTGTCGAGGAGAAGGACTTCGACCTTGCGATTCAGACCATTTACCGTGCCTTCTCCGACGAGAACGGCATTGTGAAGGTCTCCGACTTGGAGGCTTCCGCGCCGGTCGATCCCGCTCTGGCCGCGCTCAAAAAGTAGCGACTGCTCGGTAGATTATTGGGTCATGTCTCAAAAATCTACAGTGGGGCGTTTCGTTTCGGTTGCGTTTCGACGGGGCGGGTTTCGTGCCCGCCCTGTTCTTGTATACACTGGCAACAATAATCGGCCTGCTCGGCGTGCGGGCAAAAGCCACAACCTTTAAAGGGGGAAGCATGAAACAGTACACGGTTGCTATTTTGGGCGCGACGGGAGCCGTGGGCACCCAGATGCTCGAGTGCCTCAACGAGCAGGAGTTCCCGGTTGGCAAGCTCAAGCTGCTGGCAAGTGCACGCTCCGCGGGCAAGACCGTTGAGTTCCGCGGCGAGCAGATCGTGATTGAGGAAGCTTGCCCCGAGGCCTTTGAGGGCTGCGACATTGTGCTCGGCGCCGCTGGCGACGATATCGCCAAGGAGCTGCTGCCCGAGGCCGTCAAGCGCGGCGCCGTCGTGGTCGACAACAGCCATGCCTTCCGCATGGATCCCGAGGTGCCGCTGGTCGTGCCCGAGATCAATGCCGACGACATCAAGTGGCATCACGGCCTGATCGCCAACCCCAACTGCGCGACCATCATCGGCCTGGTTCCCACGTGGCCGCTGCATCAGCTTGCCGGCGTGAAGCGCATGATCGTCTCGACGTATCAGGCGGCTTCTGGTGCCGGTGCTCCCGGTATGGCCGAGCTCGAAGCGCAGCTTGCTGCCCTGGGCCGTGGCGAGGAGATTCCCGAGCCGCGCGCATTTGCCGCCCAGCTCGCGAGCAACCTGATTCCGACAAATTGGCGGCGTCAAGGAGGAGGGCTTTACCTCCGAGGAGATGAAGCTGCAAAACGAGGGCCGCAAGATCATGCACCTGCCGGAGCTGCGTGTGAACTGCACCTGCGTGCGCGTGCCTGTGCTGCGCTCTCACTCCGAGAGCATTACGCTCGAGTTTGAGCGCGACATTACGGTTGACGAGGCCCGTGCTGCGCTGGCCGCCGCTCCGGGCGTGAAGCTGGTTGACGACATGAGCGCCGAGGATGCGCACGACCGCTTCCCCATGCCGATGGACACTTCCGACCAGGACCTGATTTGGGTCGGTCGCGTACGCCGCGACATCTCGAACCCCGAGGCCGCGCGTGGCATCACCTTCTGGTGCTGCGGCGACCAAATTCGTAAGGGCGCGGCAACCAACGCCGTCCAGATCGCTAAGCTGCTCTGCGAGTAGTGTGACCTGTCCGGCGGGGGCCGGGCTTAGTTTTCAGAACGTCCTCGACCATGCGTGGCGCCTTGTCCTACTCCTTCGGAGCCGCGGACAAGGCGCCATACTGGTCTGCGGAGTGTTCTGAAAACTAAGCCCGGCCCCCGCCTGCGGTGACGCTGCTGCAATCGGTCTGCGATGGGGCCGTTGTTGGTTGGGGCCGCTGGACCGATGTGGGGGCGCGTGGCTGTTGCGGGCCCTGGTCCCGGCGGCGGCCTCGGCGCTTTGCGCCTGCCGCCTTTGGGGACTGTGGGGTGCGGCCGGCAGCTGCGGCGCGCTGCGCCTGCTGCCTGAGGTGACTTTGGGGCCGATTGGGGTTGTCTGCACAATTCGCGGTATTATGGTGCGGAGTTTTGAAAGGAGCCGCTGGTGGTCACGACGACGTTTGCTTCGCCTTTGGGCGAAATCCTACTTGCCGCTGATGGCCGCGGTCTGACGGGGCTTTGGTTTGAGGGGCAGGAGCACTTTGGCTCTACGCTGCTCAAAGAAGATGCGGAGCACGTTGAAGGTGCCGATGCGGTTTCTGGTACCAGTGGGATGTCTTCGGTGAGTCCGGCAAATGGTGCGGCCTCTTCGGTGCTTGAGTGTTCCTGGGCTTGGCTGAATGCTTATTTTGCAGGGCAGGAACCTCGGTTTACGCCGCCATTGCATATGATCGGTACGGCGTTTCAGCGTGAAGTTTGGTGCGAGCTGCTTTCTATTCCGCGCGGCGAGGTTGCTACGTATGGTGAGATCGCCCAGCGTGTTGCCGCTCGACATCGTGTACCGGGAAACGAGGATCCCGTTGTGTCTCCCCGTGCTGTGGGGGCTGCGGTCGCTCGCAACCCTGTTTCGATTATCGTTCCGTGCCATCGCGTGGTGGCGGCCGACGGATCGCTCAACGGATATGCCGGCGGCCTCGACCGTAAGGAGTGGCTGCTGCGGCTTGAGGGCGCGTACGAGGCATAGCGCTCGAACACTTTGCATAACTAGGACGCCGCGAAAGGATGAGTCGCTGTCTTTTCGCGGCCGGCATGTGTCCAAGCGCTCGGCGTCTGCGTCTTAAGTTTGGCTAAGCCATATCCTGCGTATTTGAAAACGCGCAGGTTGAGCAGCTAAGGCTGCGCTAAGGCGGTTAGCGGTGCGCTATCATCGACAGTATCAAAAACCCGTATAGCCGTGCGCCAAAGGAACAACTATGAAGCTGATGCTTGCCGAGGACGAACCCGGTCTCTCCCGCGCCCTTACCGCAATTCTTCAACATAGTGACTACGAGGTCGACGCCGCTCTCGACGGTCTGACGGCGCTCGAATATCTGCTCGCCAATGATTATGACGCCGCAATCCTGGACATCATGATGCCCGGCATGGATGGCATTGAGGTGCTCAAGCGCACGCGTGCCGCCGGTAAGCGACTGCCCATCATCATGCTCACGGCAAAAAGCGAGGTGTCCGATAAGGTCGAGGGCTTGGATGCCGGTGCCAACGATTATCTGACCAAGCCGTTTGCCGCCAAGGAATTGCTTGCGCGTATTCGTGCCATGACGCGCGCTGCCACGGCAATTGATGCCACGACGCTCAGCGTGGGCAATGTGCGTCTCGATACGGCGGCATGCACGCTCGTGGGCCCCTTGGGCGAGGAGCACCTGGCCAATCGCGAGTTTCAGCTTATGGAACTCTTTATGCGCAACGCCGGCACGCGCATGCCCACCGAGCGTCTGATGCTCGAGGTTTGGGGTGAGGACGCGCCCGAAGGCGCCAACGTGGTGTGGGTCTATATCTCGTACCTGCGCAAAAAGCTGACGGCGCTTGGTGCCGACGTTGCCATCCGCGCATCGCGTAACCAGGGCTATTCGCTTGAGGTTGTCAAGGAGGCCGAGCAGGCGTGAGCGTGCGCGCGTGGTGCAAACGCATAACGGAGCGGTTTCACGCCGCCTCGAGTAGTACGGGGCGGGCTAATTCTGTTGACGCATTGGGCCGCCGCCTGCGTCGCAAGTTTATCCTCGTTGCCATGGGCGCTGTGACCGTGGTACTCACGCTCATCATCGCTGGCATCAACATCGTCAATTATTCGCATGTCTGCAAGATGGCTGACACTCGCCTGGACTATATTCTGGCGGGCAAGGACGGTATCGATTGGGGGGACGAGCCTAAAGCCGATCCCGCCAATGGCAAGGATGCCGGCGATAGCCAGGCGGGCGTTCGCATCAGGCACTTCGAAGGCATGACGGCGGAGTCTCCCTTTGACACACGCTACTTTACAGTGACGATTGCCGCCGGACAGGTTGCCGATGTCAATACTGCCCGCATTGCCGCGGTGGGCGCCAAGCGCGCCGCCAGTATTGCCGCAAAGTTGCATTCCAAGGGTTGGGTCTCGGGTTTTTCTGGCAATTATCGCTATACGACTGACGTTCAAGACGATGAGATCACCTATGTATTCGTCGACTGTTCACGCGAGCTTGCAAGCTTTCATTCGTTTTTGAGTGCGAGCGTGGCAATCAGTTGCATTGGCTGGCTGGCGGTGCTGGCAATTGTGGCGGGCGCCTCGGGTGCGGTGATTCGACCGATGGTCGAGAGCTACAGCAAGCAAAAGCGCTTTATTACCGATGCAAGCCACGAGATCAAGACGCCGCTGGCCGTGATCGACGCCGCTAACGAGGTGCAGGAAATCGAGAGCGGCGAGAGCGAGTGGACACAGAGCATTCACGAACAGGTTGCACGGTTGACGGCGCTCACGGAGCGTCTGGTATTTTTAGCTCGCATGGACGAGGGCTCCGCTGGCTTTACCATGGCATCGATTGATCTCTCGGAGACTGTGGACAAGGCGGCGGCGCCGTTTGAATCGGTGGCGGTTTCGCGTGGCAAGCGTCTGTCGATGTCGATCGCGAGTGGCGTGCGGGCGCATGCCGATGCTGCCGCGGTGGCGCAGGTGGTTGAGTTGCTGCTGGATAACGCCACGCGCTATGCGAGCGAGGACAGTGTAATTGAGTTGAGCCTGCGCGCTGTCTCGCGCGGTCAGGGTAAGGGCGCCGCCGAGCTTGTCGTATCGAATGCCGTGGACGAGCTGCCCGAAGGCGACCTAGACCGATTGTTTGACCGCTTCTATCGTGCGGACGTGTCGCGCAGCTCCAAGACGGGCGGCTCAGGTGTGGGCCTATCCGTGGTGCGAGCCATCGCCGAAGCCCATGGCGGGAGCGCTTCTGTCTGCGGCTGCGGCAACCAGATCACCTTCACCGTCCGCCTCTAAAACCTGCCAAAAAGGGACAGGTTTATTTTGGCAGGTTTTATCTGGGGAAACGTCGGCGGAGGCTGGCCGTGGTCGGCGCCATGAACGCCACCGACGCAAATAAATGCACCTCTAGCTGCTAAAATATGGGCATCGTTGTTCGGCTCCCGAAGGGAAAGGAGACGGTCATGCAGTACGAGATCGGCGGAGGGGCTTTCCCGGTTGTTACGTGCAACCTTAGCGACGGCGAATCCATGATCACCGAAAGTGGTGCCATGGTCTGGATGACCCCCAACATGGAGATGTCCACCTCGGGCGGTGGCATAGGCAAGATGTTCTCTAAGGCTTTTTCGGGTGAGGCGTTGTTCCAAAACATTTGGACCGCGCACGGCGATGGCATGATTGCGTTTGGCTCTTGCTTCCCCGGCCGCATCGTGCCAATCGAGATCGGTCCTGGCAAGAGCTGGATTTTGCAGAAGCGCTCGTTCCTTGCCGCGGAAAGTGGTGTTGAGTTGAGCATCCACTTTAACAAGAAGGCAAAGGCCGGCGTCTTTGGCGGCGAGGGCTTTATCATGCAAAAGCTCACGGGCTCGGGTATTGCCTTTGCCGAGATCGACGGCGACCTAGTTGAGTACGAGCTTGCTGCTGGTCAGCAAATGATTGTAGATACCGGCAACGTGGCCGGCTTTGAGGAGACGGTGAGCATCGACGCGCAGATGGTCAAGGGCGTCAAAAACATCATGTTTGGCGGTGAAGGCGTGTTCAACACTGTGCTCACCGGTCCGGGCCGCATCTGGCTGCAGACAATGCCCATTTCCAATCTTGCAGCAGCAGTGGCCTCGATGACCAACAACAATAACTAATCGCGTATAGGATGACGCGCGCGGCGGGCCTGGCCTGTCGCGCGCGTTTTTTTGGTGGCAAACGCCCTGTTTATCGGGTGCGGTTGTGCTCCTGCAGGGTATAGATCGACTTATCCATGTTGAACAGGTAGGCCACGACGCAGACAATAAAGAAGGTCGGCAGATTGCCAAAGCCAAAGACCTCGCAGCCGATAAGGATGGGTGCGAGCAGCGTATTGGTGGCGCTGCCAAAAACGGCGGCATAGCCCAGCGCGGCGCAGAGTTCGACGGGCATGCCGAGAATCCCGGCGAGTACGACACCCAGGCTGGCGCCGATGGAGAACAGCGGCGTGACCTCGCCACCTTGATAACCCGCGGCAAGCGTGGCGATGGTGAGTGTGAATTTGAACTCCCAGTCCCAAGGCATGATGGTGACCTTGCCGTCACCGTTGAGCGCCGCCGATATCAGGTTGGTGCCAAGGCCGCAGTATCGCCCCTGCCACAGCACGAACAGAATCGCCGACAGCGCAAGACCCATAACGGCAACGCGTATGTAAGGGCTGGGGAGCAGCCGCGCTGCAAGGGTCTTGGCATGGGCAAGGCACCAGGCAAAAGCTCCACCTACCATACCAAACGCGATACCCAACAGCGCCAGCCGTCCAAGACCGGGGAGGTCGAGCGCATACGAGGCGATAACGGCGACCTCAAACTTCTCGAGCCCCAGGGTGCCGGAGGTCATGCTTGCGGCAAGCGAAGCCGTAAGCGCGGGAAACAACGCGCGGTATTCCATGCGTCCGGCGACCAGCACCTCGACCGCAAAGACCGTAGCAGCGAGCGGTGTTCGAAAGAGTCCGGCAAAGCCAGCGGCCATGCCGATAAGCAAAAACGTGTTGCCGGGGTCTCGGAAAGGTAGACGCTGGCCGATCCAATGCGAGACGGTTGCGCCGATCTGCACGGCCACGCCCTCGCGTCCCGCGCTGCCGCCAAAGAGGTGCGTCCCCCATGTGCTCAGCATAATGAGCGGCACCAAGCGCGGGGAGATGGCGTCCTCGCGTCCGTGGCCTACGTCGAACACCAGACTCATGCCGCGGTCGGTGCCCTTGCCCCAGGTGCGGTAGGCAAACACGATGGCAAGGCCCGCAAGAGTGAGAAAGGGGAGCAGCAACGCGACGTGCGAGTCCCGGAAGGCGCCAATTGCCAGGAGCACGCGTCCAAAGAGGGCACAGATGGCACCAACGATGATGCCAATAGGGATTCCGATGGCACCCATAAGCATGAGGCCGCTATAGGTGTTGAACAGGCGTTTGATTCTGCTCGAAGCGCTGCTTTCTGACATTTTGCTTTCCGACACTTGCTCCCTTGATAGAAAAAGAGCTGGAGTTGCGCATCGTTGAGAGGCTTTCCAGCTTTAGCAAAACAAACTTATAAGATGCGACGGGCCGCGTCAAGATAATTACCGGACGGCCTAGGAGGCGGCTGGTTGGCTGGCTTAAAACCTAGCGCGTGAAATGACGCCCCACGCTATTCAGCGCGCTTGATAGGATGGCGAACCACAGTCTTAAGTTTCTCCGGTGCACATTTGCGTGGATCGGAGAGATAGATTTCGTGATGTAAACGGGTGTCTGAGAAGTCGGGAACATAGTCCAGCTCGGTCGTGTATTCATGCATAGCGTCTACGGTCACCGGTTCGTTGTCGTAGGGCCCGGTGTGCATGCATTGAACGCAGAGACCCTCGTCAACTTTAAGCAGTTCGACGGCGGAAAAGTCCAGTTTCTTTTTGGTCGTGGCTTCTGCGACTGCCCAGTCAAAGTCATCTCGGGTGACGAAATCGGGCAGGCGGATGCACGAGATAAAGTTAAAATTGTCCTTGTGTACATAATCGATGTCGCCGCTCGGGGACTCTTGCCACCAGAAACCCTCGAGCGGCGGTACCACAAAGTCGAAATAGCCCTCGATACTCCTTGAGCCTTTCTTTGACATCTTGACGGTATAGGCGATGCCGTAAAGTATCGGCAGGGCGTTTTGATACTCGCCACCTTCGGTATTTGGGTCGCCCTTTCCGCGAACGGCAACGTAGCTCATAGGCGGGACAGTTACGATACTCGGCTTGCTTGCAGGTTTGTAGAGCTCCTTGCATTCCTTCTTAAAGTCGAACGCCATGTTGGCCGCCTTTCTGCGTATTGGCCTGCTTAGATAGTTGAATCATATCATAGAAACGAACAGCTGTTCGAATGATTTGGCTGACAGATTGAGATGCGTGCGTTGTGTTTGGCGGTCGGCCTGACCCCGTCGATGATTTCTCGGCCTCCCCGGCGCCTCATCTATAGCTGCCGTTTCCCCATATAAAACCTGCCAAAATAAACCTGTCCCTTTTTGGTCGGTGCGAAATGGGTAATACTAAAGAGTTATCCGACCAGATGGGAATTAATCGATGGCTTATATCGAATTCAAAGACGTCATCAAGGCATACGGCGAGGGCGACGCCCGCATCCACGCGCTCGACGGCGCGAGCTTTACGGTCGAGCGCGGCGAGCTCGCCATCATTTTGGGTGCTTCGGGTGCCGGCAAGACTACGGCCCTCAACATTCTGGGCGGCATGGATGCGGCAACTTCCGGCACCGTGACGGTGGACGGGCGTGACGTGAGCGCTGCCAACGAGGCACAGCTTGTGGAATACCGCCGCGCCGATGTTGGCTTTGTCTTCCAGTTCTACAATCTGGTCCCCAACCTGACGGCGCTCGAAAACGTTGAGCTCGCGGCGCAAATCTGCCCCGACTCGCTCGATGCCGAGCAAACGCTTCGTCAAGTTGGCCTGGGCGACCGCCTCGCCAACTTTCCGGCGCAGCTTTCGGGCGGCGAGCAGCAGCGCGTGTCCATCGCCCGCGCACTGGCCAAGAACCCCAAGCTGCTTTTGTGCGACGAGCCTACGGGTGCGCTCGACTACAAAACCGGCAAGCAGATTTTGCAGCTGCTGCAGGACACCTGCCGCAAGCAAGGCATCACGGTCATTATCATCACCCACAACTCCGCGCTGGCGCCCATGGCCGATCGCCTGATCCGCTTTAAGAGCGGCCGTGTGGAGAGCGAGACGGTCCAGCAAAATCCTGTGCCTATCGAGACGATCGAGTGGTAGCGCCCATGGACCAGGACCGCCAAAACAGCCAGCGCCGCGACGCGCAGAGCACGGAGCGCGAGCAGGATTTTACGACCTACCGCACCGCCCAAAGCTCAAACGATATGGTGCCGACGGTTTTTCGCCGTGGCATCTACCGCACAATCCGAGGCAGTCTTAAGCGCTTCTTGTCAATCGTGATCATCACGGCGCTTGGCGTGAGCGTGATGTGCGGCCTTAAGGCGGGCTGCGAGGACCTGTGCGATTCGGTTGACGCTTACTTTGACCAGCAGAATGTTTATGACATTAACGTGCAGTCGACCTATGGTCTGACCGATGACGATCTTGCTGCGATCCAAGAGGTCGATGGCGTCGAGACGGCCGAGGGCATCTATACCGAGACCGCCTATACCGCCGTGGGTACGACGCGCGAGCGTGTCGTCGTACAGAGCCTCTCCAAAGAGAATATTGACCAACCGGTGCTAGTACGCGGCGAGCTGCCCGAGACTTCGGGCGAAGTGGCAGTGACCTCACGTTTTTTGAAGGCTTCGGGCAAAAAACTCGGCGATACTGTGAGTTTTGCCGCCAATGACGCGAGCTCGTCCAACCAAAGTGCCAAGGATCAATTTGCCGATGGGGACTACACCATCACGGCCGAGGTTCTCGATCCTACCGACGTGAGCTCCGACTCGACGGTCAACGCCTTCCGTGCCGCCTCGGCCGCGGATTACAAGTTCTACGTGAGCGAGGATGCCGCGACGTCGTCGTCCTATTCCGCGATCCACGTGGTCGTCGAGGGAGCCAAGAGCCTCAACTCCTATTCGGATGCCTACGCGGCAAAGATCAATGAGGTCAAGGGCAATATCGAGAAGATCCGCGAGGAGCGTGAGAAGATGCGCGCTCAGGAGCTGACGGTCGACACACCGGCAAGCTTGGATGCGGCCGAGCGCCAGGCGAATATGGTCTTTGGGATCGAGCAGGACAACATCAACCGCATGGCCGAGGGTAGCGAGGAGCGTGCGCAGGCGCAAGCCGACCTGGACCAGCGCCGTGCCGCTGCCGACCAGCAGTTTGCTGATGCCCGCGCCGAGCTCTCTGACCTGGGCGAATGCACCTGGTACATCCAGGACCGCGGCAATATCGCAAGCTACTCGAGCGTCGAGAGCGATAGTTCCTCAATCGAGGCCATCGCCACCGTATTCCCGTTTATCTTCTTTATCGTCGCCGTGCTCATCAGCCTTACCACCGCCACCCGCATGGTCGAAGAGGAGCGCACGCTTATTGGCCTGTACAAAGCACTCGGCTATTCGCGCGGACGCATCCTGTCCAAATACGTGGACTACTCACTGTGGGCGTGTCTGATCGGTGGCGTGCTCGGCAATATCATTGGCTTTGTGGGCCTGCCGCTGTTTTTGTTTACGGTGTTCGACGACATGTACTCGCTGCCTCAGATGTTGCTTTCGTACGACATCGTGTCCTCGCTCGTATCGGTGGCGTTGTTTACCGTGGGCGTGGTGGGCGCCACGGTTATCGCCTGCCGCCACGAGATGGCTGAGACCCCGGCCTCGCTCATGCGTCCCAAGGCCCCACGCGCCGGCTCGCGCATCTTGCTCGAGCGCATCGGCTTTGTCTGGCGTCGCATGGGCTTTTTGAACAAGGTGGCAGCGCGTAACCTGTTCCGTTATAAAAAGCGTGCCTTTATGACCATCTTTGGCATTGCGGGATGCACGGCGCTCGTGATCTGCGGTATGGGTATCCGCGATACGTCGGTGGCGCTTTCGCCCAAGCAGTACGGGCACATCACGCGCTACGACTTGCTTGCGGTCGCCAATTCTGACGATTTTTCGCAGACGTGCGCAGCACTGGATGAACGCAGCGCGGCCAATGATTCCAACGTGACCGTGACCTCGACCCTTCCGATTATGACCGACAACGTCACCTTTACGTTTGGCGGCAAGAGCGAGACTGTGCAGCTCATCGTGATTCCCGATGACCGCACGGGTGACTTGGGCGATTACGTGCGCCTGGAGGATGAGTCCAAAGAACCGCTCACCCTGCGTGACGGGGATGTGTATTTGAGCAAGAGCTCTCAGCTGGTGCTGGGGATCAAGCCGGGTGACACGGCTCACGTCCAGGATTCGTCGCTCAATGTTGCCAAGGTCAAAGTCAGCGACATTTCGCTCAACTATCTGGGCAACACGCTTTACATGACGCAGGGCACCTATGAGCGCGCGTTCGGTCGAAGCGCGCGCCTTAACGGCGTCTTTGTGCTGCTTAAGGGTTCATCGGCCGACCAGATTGCGTTTAGCAAGAATCTTAAGAGTGACGGTTGGCTCACGATTTCGAGTACGGCCGAGCATTGGGAGAACTATGAAGCGAACTTTACGATTATCAATTCGGTCGTGGTGCTTGTGACCTTTATGGCAGCGTGCCTGTCGTTTGTGGTGGTATTTACGTTGTCTAACACCAACATCTCGGAGCGCGAACGCGAGCTGGCGACTATCAAGGTGCTGGGCTTCCGTCGTGGCGAGGTGCACCATTACGTCAACAAAGAGACGTTGACTCTTACGGCGATCGGAGCCGCGCTGGGCGTACCGCTGGGCGGTGCGCTGGCCGAGAGTTTTACGTACATCTTGCAGATGCCGTCGCTGTACTTTGACGTCGAGGTCGAGCCGCTAAGCTACGTACTCGCCGTGGTGCTTTCCTTTGGCTTTACGTTTATCGTCAACCTCGCCACCAACCGAACGCTCAACAAGATCGACATGGTCGGCGCCCTCAAGAGCGCCGAGTAACCTGCCAAAAAGGGACAGGTTTATTTTGGCAGGTTTTATCTGGGCAAACGCCGGACAAC
>ENA-OQKS01000181-OQKS01000181.1-human-gut-metagenome-genome-assembly--contig:-NODE-181-length-19795-cov-3.753508_pt1 | contig 19795 bp, 23 predicted proteins | sample MGYA00242804_ERZ504808 | MGnify/ENA primary metagenome ERZ504808 (study PRJEB26092, sample SAMD00036375) | human gut metagenome | host: Homo sapiens | study: EMG produced TPA metagenomics assembly of...
CTTTCCGTTCGGATAAAGTGTTTCAGTTCAGTGTTATTCCATTTACGGATTCTAATGTAGATAAAGCTACTCATATTAATAAACTTGAGAGAACAGGGATTATAAATGTTCACTTAGATGCGGAACAGTCGGGGGTAGGTACTGCGACTTGTGGTCCGGGGGTATTGCCGCCATATCGTGTTCCGGTGGAGAAGCATACGTTTGAGTTTATGATTCGTCCATTAAAATAACCTAGTAATAAAGAAAAATGAGAAAAACGATTCTAACCGCAGCCTTACTTTGTGCTTTTCTGGGAACTCAGGCACAGGAGTATTATGAGAAACACGTAGCTTTTCCGGCAGGAGCGACTACGGAACAGAAGATAGATATGGCTTCCCGTTTGGTGCCTACACCGCAACAGTTGGCATGGCAACAAATGGAATTCACTTGTTTCCTTCATTTTGGTATTAATACCTTTACAGGCCGTGAATGGGGAGATGGTAAAGAAGATCCGGCCATTTTCAATCCTACCGAATTGGATTGTGAACAATGGGTAAGAGCTCTGAAGGAAGGTGGCTTCAAAATGGCTATCATTACTGCCAAGCATCATGATGGTTTCTGTTTGTGGCCTACCCGGACAACCAAGCATTCTGTTGCTTCTTCTCCATGGAAAAACGGAAAAGGGGATGTGGTACAGGAACTCCGCAAAGCTTGTGACAAGTATGGATTGAAATTCGGAGTCTATCTTTCTCCTTGGGATCGTAATGCGGAATGTTACGGACAAGGAGAAGCTTATAATAAGTTTTTCATCGAACAGCTGACTGAACTGCTTACCAATTACGGAGAAGTGCATGAGGTATGGTTTGATGGAGCTAACGGCGAAGGACCTAACGGAAAGAAGCAGGAATATGATTGGGACGCTATTTTGAAGACTATCCGTCGTCTTCAACCTAAGGCAGTTACCGCTATCATGGGCGATGATGTGCGTTGGGTAGGTAATGAAGGTGGATTGGGACGTACCACGGAATGGAGTGCAACGGCTTTGATGCCTAATTCTTATCCGGGTTCTGATGAAGTCTATAAGAGATTGGGCATAAATGCTATGTCCAAGGATTTGGGAAGCCGTGAATTGGTATCTAAAGCATCGGATTTGTTCTGGTATCCTTCTGAAGTTGATGTTTCTATCCGTCCGGGATGGTTCTATCATGCCGAACAGGATAATCAAGTTCGTTCACTTGCCAACTTGGTGAATATTTATTATCGTTCTGTGGGTTGTAACTCTGTTTTGTTGCTGAATATTCCACCCGATAAACGTGGTTTGATGCACGAGAATGATGTGAAACGTATCAAGGAGTTGACGGAATATATAAAAAAGACCTTTGCCGATAATAAAGTTGAGAAGGGAAATAGGATATGGACAGCCAAAGTAGGAGATACGAAAGAATATAAGGTGAGGAAGAATACACTTGTTAATACTTTCTTAATTCAGGAGGATATTACAAAAGGCCAGCGTGTGGAAGGTTTTACAGTAGAAGTGTTCGCCAATGGCGCATGGCATCATGTGGGTGAGGGAACTACGGTGGGATATAAACGGTTGTTGCCTTTCTCGGATAGTCATGCCGAAAAGGTTAGAGTGACAATTACGGGTGCTCGTGGAACCGTCAATATCAGTAACATAGGCTTGTATTATGCTGAACCATTGGTTGATAAAACGATGAAAGTAACCTTGAGTGATGTCCCGGTGGATGGTTGGAAAACAGTGGGCATGGATGCAGCCGCAGCCATCGATGGAAAACAGGAAACTGTTTGGAAAACCGAAACTTTAACTCCCTTGGTGGTTGATATGGGTAAAGAAGTGGAAATAGCCGGTTTCAGTTATGCTCCTGCACAGGAGGAGGATCTGACTGGCACTATCTATAAATACAACTTTTTATGTCAGCCGGGATGGTAAGGATTGGATGAAGTGTGACGCTACAGGTGAATTCAGTAATATCATGCATAATCCTGTTCCTTATTTTGTACGTTTCGGAAAGACTTATCCAGCCCGTTATTTTAAACTGGAGCCTGTTACCGAAATAAATAACAAAGCAGTAACTGCTGTCGGTGAGATAGGAGTATTGTTGAAATAAATCAGGTTAATATATTTTTTTATTTTAGGAGAAGTTATGTCAAAAGTCGGGTGAGAGAATCATCTGGGTTTTGACGTAACTTCTTTTGTATATGGAGGGCATATTAAGGAATTAGCTAATAATCTGTTAAGAGCTTTCCGGATTTTGAGAAAACGTATTATATTTGCATAAGCATAACAGATATCTAACTTTTGATTAATTGTAGAAAGCCTTTGTTTAATCGATATCAACTTAAATGAGTAAAATATAGAAAAAAAGCTTGTACTTTCTTTTTATATTAGCCTTGTTCTGTTTGACAGGCTGCAAGGATGCGCTTGTTCCGAAACCTATAAAGCTCACTTGCAATATCAATACATTTGACGCTCCTATATCATGTATCAGCCGTTCGACAGCAGATGCGGATAAACTTTATATTGGTCAGGAAGACGGTTGTATCATAGAAAAAGTGAACAATAATTGCCAGACCTATTCCATTAATAGCAACCGGCGTATATATGATATATTGGAATATAGTGAAGATTCTCTGTTTGTGGGAACAAGAGATGCCGGTTTGAAACTATTGGCTAAATCCTCTCGGCAGACCCAGACTTACTACATAAAAAATAAGAGGATGAATTATTCGGTATATAGTATGGCTCTGGATGATGACAAACAGTGTTTGTATGTGGGGACTAGTAATGGACTGTTTAGATTGAATTTGAAAGATGGTTCCACATCTCATGAACTCACTCCCATTCAACTAGGGAAATGTAGTAAAAAACTGTGGGGTGAATAAGGTTGTGATAAAAGGAAAAAAAACTATATGTGGCTAGTGAACAGGGGTTGTTTGTTGTCCGTAATCTTGAAAAGGACTTTAAACGACCTGTTATAGATTCTCTGGTTACCAATGTCAGTGTTTATAATGATACAGTATATGCTTTGTTGGAAAATTCGGTTTTTAAGATATCTCCCGATGGAAAAAAGACGCTTGTACGCAAAGGACGGTGCTACTTGTATGCTCAAGGACCCGACAAGGATGAATGGTTTATCAGTGCTAATTCTATACTTTATGTCAAAGACGGTTGCACTTTAGAATATGATTTGCCGAATGGTATCAGTACTATTGCCAGGCAGATAGGCTTTATGGGGAAAGATTTTCTGCATCTGGCATGCAGAGAGGCTATGCTTTCTTTTGCCTTGCGACAGAACTCGGCAGATTTAGACAATAATGTATTGGCGGTTAGTGATAAAAGGACGGGAGACTCCATTTTCTTTATTACCGATGATCTTCGTTTACATCTGTATAAGTTTGTCTATAATCATCCGGAATTCAAATCAAAGTCTTTAGGAAAGATTGAAGGCTTGGATATTGTGGGTAATGATATTATAAAATTTTTGGAAACCAGTCCTAATACTTTCTTTCTTGCTACGCGTAAGAAACTTTATAAGATTAAAGGCAATAGAGCGGAGTGTCTTTTGCAGTTCAGTAACACGAAAGGGCAGAATAATATCACTTCTCTTTATTATTCCACCGCGGAACATTGTCTTTATGTGGGTACTAGGGAATATTTAGGTATTATAGATGAACAGCAGGACCATATTGTAACTCCTATTCCGGTTGTGTCAGATAAAGGGGTGAAAGATACTATCGACGCTTATATTACCGGAATTTGTGAGAATGAGGATAGTATTTATGTAACGACCTTGAACAAAGGATTGTATGGAAGACCTTTAAACAGGCCGCAGGAATCTTTCTGGCAGATACGTGATTTATCAGGGTATGAGAGTGTTTATGGTGTGATAATGAATGGTAGAAATAAATATTTGAATACCTCGTTGGGAATCGTTAATGAAGAAAATGCGACCTTGTTGCCAATGAAACATGTGAAATCAATATCGGGAGCTCTTGTAAAAGAATCCTAATGAGGGCTTTTTCATACTCTATTATTATGGTATGAGTTTTTAAGGGATTGGATGATGCCGGTGTCCCAGAACCATTATTCTGCGATTTGGCTTTTAGCAAGTCTTGTATTGCCGTCAATGGACGGAAAGCGGTTTTGGGATGTAAGTCAGGATTATTCCTTTTTGATGGTAAATCAGGCTTGCTTCCTATCTCGATAGAAAAAGAAGAGATGTCCTATGCGCTGTATATCATCCTGTCAATAGCGGTGCTGCTATCGGCTTTTCTTGCTCTTTTCCTTTTGAAAAGACGGAAAAAAGGAACTCGGAAAGCGCTGATGGATAAAAAAGGGATAAATCCGGATGATGTCGGGATGAATTGGGAGGAACTGGAAATGGACGTTCATAAGGTTGACAAAAAAGTCAAGACCCTGTTTGATGCCTTGGGATACAGAAAAACAGAGGGAGAGGATGATATGCGTCAAGAACTGAAACAGGTGTGTTTGGATTTTGCTGACAAATATCCTGAATTGGGTAAATTATCCTTTATGAAACGAAGGGGAAAAGAAAGGTATTTTATAACGATACTTCTGATGATAGAAGATATTGATGCTGCTATTATTTCAAGAGTGCTGGATGTGGATCAGGCAACGGTAACAAGACATAAGTATAATGTAAGGAAAGAAATAGAACAACTTTATCCTGATGGGGAGTTTGATTGTAAAGTCATCAATCTGCTTTATGACCGTATCAATTCAAGAAGAAAATAAGTTCATCTTTAGAGTTATCTCAATTTATTGTATTTCGTAGAGCCGGCTTCGTGTATCTGTTTTGTTATGAGGAATGGCTTTTTTGCCGGAAGTGCTGAAACACTTCCGGCTCTCCTTTTTTTCTCCTTTTCTCTTCTAGGATGTTTTTGGTCATATAAAAGGAGGAAACGGGATTAAAAAGGTATTTTCGGGATAATTTCAAACACTACTTTTGTTTCCGTCAGATGCGGACACTCTGATTGTTTGTCGTACGTTCCGTAGATGATTAAAATGTTTTTCGAAAAACCAATTGAATTTTATTAATTAACCGTTTAAACTAAACTTTTATCATGAAAACAAAGTTTGCCTTACTTCTAGTGTTTTGTGCCATTTCATTAAACATCTTTGCACAAGAGAAAAAAATAAAGGATAGAAGAACCAATCCCGAACTTTATTATTTGGAAGAATCGGAGGTTGCCAATAGTCTGGAGTTACTGCCTCCTCCTCCTGAAGCAGGAAGTATTTTGTTCTTGTATGACAAAGCCCGTTACGACTGGGGGAAATTGCAAAGGGATACTCCTAGGGGTGAACAAGCTGTCAGTGATGCCCGTGTAAATGGTGATGGCGTTCCCTTTGCCTTTTCGGAGGCTTTTGGTATTGAAATAACGAGGGATAAAACGCCGGAACTGTATAGGCTCATTATTAATATGAGAGAGGATGCCGGAGATTTGGCTACCCGTCATGCTAAAGAGTATTATATGCGTGTACGTCCTTTTAGTTTTTTCAATGAAATGACTTGTAATCCCGAACAGCAGGAAGAACTTTCAACGAACGGTTCCTATCCTTCGGGACATACAGCCATAGGATGGGCTACTGCCCTTGTTTTGGCAGAAATCAATCCTGACAGGCAGAATGAGATTCTGAAAAGAGGATTTGAAATGGGACAGAGTCGTGTTATTTGTGGGTATCATTTCCAAAGTGATGTAGATGCTGCCCGAATTGTGGCGAGTGCTGTTGTTGCCCGTCTCCATGCCAACGATGCTTTTGTGAAACAGCTTAATAAGGCGAAAGATGAGTTCTCCAAGCTGCAAAAAGCAGGACTCATTCAGTCTGTTTCCAAAAAATAATTCCCTATAACTTAACCATAAACCGTAACTATTTAATGTAATGTTTTTCTTAGATGAACCGGACAAGAGTATTTGCTGAGCCTAAAAGCATGACTATTGATCGGATGCTGATGGGAGGAGGAGTCTGACTGATTGCTTTCATTGTGTGGTCTTACAGATTCTTCACTGCCCTCAGTATGATAAAAATCAGAGACAGACTGACAGGATACTTGGATGGTTACCATTAAAACTGTATATTATGAAAAATCTTATATCATTAGGAGTTTTTCTCCTGATATTGCTCTCCGTACAGGTAAATGCACAGGAACAATCAGTTTTGAAAATACGTCCTACAGGACGAATCTTGATGGATGGAGGCTTGTTTCATTCAGATAATAAAAACTTTGTAGATGGTGTAGCGATTCCTGATGCCCGGATAGGTGTAAAAGCAACCTATGGAAAATATAAAGCGAAAGTGGATATAGGCTATGCGTATGGAAAGGTCAGTTTAAAAGACATATTTGTAGAAAGACAATTTTCCTCACATGCGTTATTACGTGTAGGGAATTTTGTACATCAGTTCGGGCTTCAAAGTTCTACTAGTTCGTCTATGAAAGTAACCATGGAGGAGCCGGCAAGTAATGAGGCTTTTTTCAACAGCCGGCTGATGGGGGCTATGTTTGTGTATGACAAAAATGATTTTTTCGGTACAGCTAGTGTTCATGTGGAGAGCGAGGCTCTTAAGAAGAAATCCAATGAATTGGGTAAAATGGGTTATGGTGCTATGAGCCGCCTGGTCTATCGTCCTTTACATGATACAGGGAGATTGTTTCAGTTGGGTATTTCCGGTGCTTACGAAACACCTAGATACAATAGCGAACCTACACTTAACCATACTAGCTTTGACTTGGGGGCTAATTTCCCGACGCGTATTGCAAAAGTCAGAGCTGTGAATGCCTTGATTCCGGATGCAAAGAACTTGATAAAATTTACACCGGAGATGATAGCAGGATATGGTCCTGTGGCATTGGAAGCACAATATTATTATCTTCAAGTGAACCGGGAAAAGGATTTTAAGAATTATAAAGCGAGTGGTATGTATGGAATACTGAGAGGTTTGCTGATAGGTGGTAATTATAGATATTCACATACGGATTGTGGTATTGCCACTCCGGACTCTGGTTCGTTGGAATGCGTATTCGGATATAACTATACTGATATGTCGGATACCCGGTCCCATATTTATGGCGGGCGTTTGAACGATGTCTCTTTTACTGTCAATTATTATATCAATAAGTATATGATATGGAGATTCCGGTACTCTTATACTAAGATAACGGATAGAGTGGGATTTGAAAATCAGTCATTAAGTGCGTTTCAGACACGTTTTCAAGTGATATTTTAAATAGAGGGTCAGAGTTTCATTTTGTTTCAAGAGTTTGAAGCAAGGTGGAACTCTTATATTTGAAACAGATTGGGTGGCAAGAAGAATGTCCTTTTGGGGGTAGAGGGTAGCATAAACCTGTTACTGTAAGAACGAATATTGAAAAATAGCTTTATCTTTGTATTCTTTATACTAGGAATTAAATGAAAAACAAATGAAAGAAGCAACCATAACTCCTTTTGCAAAGCCGCTATATATAATGACCAAACCTGTAGGTGCGGTTTGTAATCTGGCCTGTGATTATTGTTACTATTTGGAAAAATCCAAGTTATATGAGGAACAGCCGCGTCATGTGATGAGCGATGAATTACTGGAGAAATTTATTAAAGAATATATTCAGTCGCAAACCATGCCGCAAGTTTTGTTTACCTGGCATGGGGGAGAAACTTTGATGCGTCCTTTAGTTTTTTATAAGAAAGCCTTGGAACTTCAGAAAAAATATGCAGGTGGTAGAACCATTGATAATTGCATTCAGACAAATGGCACATTGCTGACAGATGAATGGTGTGAATTCTTCCGTGAGAATAATTTTTTGGTAGGCATTTCTATAGACGGTCCTCAGGAATTTCACGATGAATACCGGAAGAACAAGATGGGACAACCTTCTTTCTATAAGGTAATGAAAGGGATTAACCTGTTGAAAAAGCATGGAGTGGAATGGAATGCCATGGCAGTGGTCAATGACTATAATGCAGATTATCCGTTGGACTTCTATCGTTTCTTTCGTGACGAACTTGATTGTCATTATATACAGTTTACTCCTATTGTCGAGCGACTGTCTAGCCGTGCGGACGGTCTTCGGCTTTCTTCATTAAAGCAAAAAGACGGTGAACTGGCTCCTTTCTCCATTACTCCCGAGCAGTGGGGGAATTTCCTTTGTACTATTTTCGACGAATGGGTACTGAATGACGTGGGCAATTACTATATTCAGTTGTTTGATTCTACGCTGGCCAATTGGGTGGGACAGCAGCCAGGCGTTTGTTCATTAGCTAAATATTGTGGACATACAGCCGTGATGGAATTCAACGGTGATGTGTATGCTTGCGATCATTTTGTCTTTCCTGAGTATAAATTGGGAAATATTTATCAGAAGACTTTGGTGGAGATGATGTATGGTAAAGAACAGGAAACTTTTGGTGTGATGAAGCACAATAGTCTGCCACAGCAGTGCCTGAACTGTTCTTATGAGTTTGCCTGTCATGGGGAATGTCCGAAGAATCGTTTTATGTTAAGTAAAGACGGTGAACCGGGATTGAATTACTTGTGTAAGGGATATTATCAATTCTTTGACCACGTAGCACCCTATATGGATTTTATGAAGAAGGAATATCTGGCGGAACGCGCTCCGGCTAATGTGATGGAGTGGGCGAGAGAAAGGAGAAATAAATAGACTGTTTTCAGTAAGCCGACTGTATGGAACAAGCAAGTCAACTTACCTGGTCGTTTCAGTTGACTTATTTGATCATTTAAGTTAAGTTACTTTTTCATGGCTGTTCGGCTTAGTTGGAAAAATAAAAGGAGCAAAGTCTCTACGACTTCACTCCTTTTATTTTTTCCGGTCAGATGAATTATTTTCCGTTGTATTCATCAGATACAGTTAATTTCTTACGACCTTTTGCACGACGGCTGGCTAATACGCGACGACCGTTAGCAGTTGCCATTCTTTCACGGAATCCATGTTTGTTTTTTCTCTTTCTGTTAGAGGGTTGGAACGTTCTTTTCATTGTATATACTTATTTTATGTTATTATTCACCATGAGTAACGGGCTGCAAAATTAGTGACTTTTTTGAAATAAACAAAGAGATAACTCATTTTTAGTGATTTCTTTTTGCGTTTTTTCTTGATTTACATTACTTTTGCACTCGAAATCACAGCTATAAGTGAATATAATCTGAAATAATAATCAAATATAAGCGAAGAAAAGTATGATTAATGCTCAAGACATTAAAATCGGAACAGCTATCCGTATGGACGGCAAATTGTATTTCTGTATTGACTTCCTGCATGTAAAACCGGGAAAAGGTAACACATTCATGCGTACTAAATTGAAAGATGTGGTTAATGGTTACGTTTTGGAACGTCGTTTCAACATCGGTGAAAAATTGGAAGATGTACGTGTGGAACGTCGTCCACACCAATATTTGTATATGGAAGGTGCAGACTATATTTTTTATGAATCAGGAAACATTCGACCAAATTCCTATTGCTCATGACTTGATTAACGGAGTAGACTTCCTGTTGGAAGGAATGGTGGTGGATGTGGTTTCTGATGCTTCTACAGAAACAGTATTGTTTGCTGATGTTCCGGTAAAAGTGCAGATGAAAATTACTTATACCGAACCGGGTCTGAAAGGGGATACGGCTACCAATACGTTGAAACCTGCTACAGTGGAATCGGGTGCTACCGTGCGTGTTCCTTTATTCATTAATGAAGGTGAAACAATTGAAATTGATACTCGTGACGGTTCATATGTAGGCCGTGTGAAAGCATAATCTATTTATATATGCATATAAAAAGGCGGAACTTGTTGCAAGCTCCGCCTTTTTTATGTTTCTTTGTACTTCTCTGTGATGGATAAAATCAAAATAAAGCAATGAGATATTCTTTTATTATACCGGTTTATAATCGTCCTGAAGAGGTGGATGAGTTATTGAACAGTCTTACAAGGCAGACAAATAAGAATTTTGAAGTCCTGATAGTGGAGGATGGTTCATCTGTTCCGTGCAAGGAAGTGGTAGATAATTACGCTGACCGGTTGGATATATGTTATTATTTCAAATCCAATTCCGGTCCCGGGCAGACCCGCAATTATGGAGCGGAACGGGGGCATGGAGAATATCTTATCATATTGGATTCTGATTGCATTTTGCCTGAAGGGTATTTGGCGGCTGTCGAGTCAGAGCTTCAACGGCAGAAGGCAGATGCTTTTGGTGGTCCTGACCGTGCTCATGATTCGTTTACCAATATACAGAAAGCAATAAATTATGCCATGACTTCGTTTTTTACTACCGGAGGTATCCGTGGAGGGAAGAAAAAAATGGATAAATTCTATCCCCGTAGTTTTAATATGGGGGTACGGGCTGAGGTATATAAAGCGTTGGGAGGATTTTCTAAGATGCGTTTTGGAGAAGATATTGATTTCAGTATCCGTATCTTTCAAGGGGGATATGCTTGTCGGTTGTTCCCTGAAGCATGGGTGTGGCACAAGCGTCGTACCGATTTGAAGAAGTTTTTCAAGCAAGTGCATAATTCGGGTATTGCCCGTATCAATCTGTATAAAAAGTATCCTGAATCATTGAAAGTTGTACATTTGTTACCGGCACTTTTTACTATAGGAATTGTATTCCTGTTGTTATGTTCGTTGGTTTGTAGCTGGAGTTTGTCTTTGCTGCTGCTTTTTGCTCTTATCATTTGTGTAGACTCCACATTGCGAAATAAAAGTTTCAAAATAGGATTATTATCCATCCTTGCTTCTTTTATTCAGTTGATTGGCTATGGAACTGGTTTCCTGCGGGCCTGGTGGAAACGCTGTGTGTTGGGGAAAAACGAATTTGCCGCATTTGAGAAGAATTTTTATAAATAGAATTTTACCATGAAGAGGTATTAAAAGTGATGGACTTTTTATACGTCTTTATGGCGGGGAAAAATAAAGAAAGATGGCAGAAAAACTAACCATAAACCAATGGGCGGAAGAAGATCGTCCTCGTGAAAAGATGATGTTGCATGGAGTGGGGACACTTTCGGATGCTGAGTTGCTTGCTATTCTGATAGGTTCGGGAAATACGGAGGATTCTGCTGTGGAGTTAATGCGTAAAGTGTTGAGTGATTATCATAATAGTTTGAATGAATTGGGCAAAACTACCGTAGATGAACTGTGTCACTATAAAGGAATAGGTCCTGCCAAAGCTATCACCATTTTGGCGGCTTCCGAATTGGGAAAGCGCCGAAAGGAGGAAGAAGGAAAAGAACGTAAGGTCATTCTCAGCTCCCGTGATGTTTATCAATATTTTTATCCGTTGATGTGTGATTTGCCTACAGAGGAATGCTGGGTCTTGTTGTTGAATCAAGCTTCCAAAGTAATTGACCGTATAAAGATAAGTTCCGGAGGCCTGGTCTCTACAGCGGTAGATGTCCGTTGTGTATTGAGGGAAGCATTATTGAAACGGGCCGTTGCCATGGCACTTTGTCACAACCATCCTTCCGGCAGTATGCGACCTAGTACAGAGGATGATCGGTTGACGGAACATCTTGACAAGGCGGCAAAAGTAATGAACATAAGACTGATAGATCATGTTATTTTAACGGATGGCAAATTTTATAGTTATGCTGATGAAGGAAAAATATAGAAAATCATTAAATTTGCAATTAAAACAACGAGAGATATGGATGCAGATACCCGTTTAAAAACAGAAGAGAAGATTATAGCCATGTTGAAAACCGTATATGATCCCGAGATTCCGGTGAATATATACGATTTAGGCTTGATATATAAAATTGATTTGCAAGATGATGGAGAAGTAGTGTTAGATATGACATTGACTGCCCCCAATTGTCCTGCTGCTGATTTTATTATGGAGGATGTCCGTCAGAAAGTCGACTCTGTGGAAGGAGTTACTTCATCGGTCGTGAACTTGGTTTTTGAACCCGAATGGGATAAAGATATGATGAGTGAAGAAGCTAAATTGGAATTGGGTTTCCTCTGATAAATTGAAAGTTGAGAATTAAAATTGGGGAATAAGAATTGCCAATATGTCTAAGTTATTGGACAAGGTGTTGTTTTTTAATTCTCTATTCTCGGATTTTTAATTTATGAGGTATTTAATTTAGTAAGATTATGAAGAACGTATATTTCCTTTCCGATGCACATTTAGGTTCTCGTGCCATAGCACACGGGCGGACACAGGAGCGCCGTTTGGTGAATTTTCTGGATAGTATAAAACATAATGCTGCAGCAGTGTACCTGTTGGGAGATATATTCGACTTTTGGTACGAGTTCAAACTGGTAGTGCCGAAAGGCTATACTCGTTTCTTGGGGAAGATTTCCGAGTTGACCGATTTGGGAGTGGAGGTGCATTTCTTTATCGGTAATCATGACATCTGGTGTGGTGATTATTTGGAAAAAGAGTGCGGGGTAACTATTCATCGTCAGCCGTTGACCTGTGAGATTTATGGGAAGGAGTTTTTCTTGGCGCATGGGGACGGATTGGGAGATAAAGATGCCAAGTTCAAATTGTTGCGTTCCATGTTTCATAGTACCACTTTACAAACGCTGTTTTCTACCATACATCCCCGTTGGAGCATAGAACTTGGCTTGGAATGGGCCAAGCATAGCCGTCTGAAGCGTGAAGGCGGTAAGGAACCCGAGTATATGGGAGAGGATAAGGAACCGTTGGTCTTGTTTACTAAAAATTACCTTAAAGACCATCCGGATATCAATTATTTTATTTATGGTCATCGCCACATTATGCTAGACTTGATGCTGAGCCGTACTTCACGTATGTTGATTCTTGGTGACTGGATACAAGATTTTTCGTATGCTGTATTTGATGGTGAAAATATGTTCCTTGAGCAGTATGTTGAGGGAGAAAGTCAATATTCCTAAAAAAGGCTACTATGCATCACGCGTAGCAGCCTTCTATAATTTATATATTTAACCAAACAATAAAATTACTTATTCAGAATAGCCAGAGTATCGCTGGCAATCATCAGCTCTTCATCAGTTGGGATAACAGCTACTGTCACTTTGGAGTCATCGGCAGAAATAATAGCTTCTTCTCCACGAACCTTGTTCTTTTCAAGGTCAATCTTCACACCCATGAATTCCAAACCTTCACAAACTTCAGAACGGCAATTGGCTTGATTTTCACCTACACCGCCAGTGAACAGGATGATGTCTACACCACCTAGAGCGGCAGCATATGCACCAATATATTTCTTGATGCGGTAGAAATACATCTTTTCAGCCAAAATAGCTTTCGGATTTCCGGCAGCAACAGCGGCTTCCAGTTCGCGCATATCGCTGGATACACCTGAAACGCCTAATACACCACTTTTCTTGTTTAGTAAGTTGGATACGCCGGTTGCATTTAATCCTTCTTTTTCCATGATGAAAGTAACGGCGCCTGCATCGATGTCACCACTACGAGTTCCCATTACAAGACCTTCCAATGGGGTCAGCCCCATACTGGTGTCTATACATTTACCATCTTTGATAGCTGAAATGGAACCACCGTTACCGATGTGGCAAGTGATAATTTTCTTTCCTTTCGGATCAACGCCAAGGAATTCGCATACACGTTGTGAAACATAGCGATGAGAAGTTCCATGGAAGCCATAACGGCGCACACCGTATTTTTCATACAGTTCGTATGGAATGGCATACATATATGCATAGTCGGGCATTGTTTGATGGAATGCCGTATCAAATACACCTACTTGGGGAACGTTGGGCAGAATGGCAGAAACAGCATTCACACCTTTCAGGTTAGCCGGGTTATGAAGCGGGGCTAAATCGTTGCAAGCGATAAAAGCATCCAGTACTTCTTTATTCAGCAATACGGATTCGCTGAAACGTTCTCCGCCATGTACCATACGGTGACCTACTGCGTTGATTTCATCCAATGACTTGATTGCGCCATATTCCGGGCTCACCAATGTATTCAGAATGAACTCGATACCTGCGGTATGTTCTGGGATGTCTTTTTCTAATATTTTCTTTTCACCGTTGGGCAAAGTCAGTTTCAGGAAAGAGCCTACCAAGCCGATTTTTTCTATACCGCCCTGTGCCAGGACTTCTTTGGTAGTCATATCAAATAATTTATATTTAATAGAAGAACTACCGCAATTGAGCACTAATATTTTCATGATGTTGTTGTTTTTTGGAGAATGATTATTTGTTTTCTTTAGCGGCAATTGCTTGATTGGCAGTAATGGCAATCATCTTATAAACATCGTCGATAGAGCAACCGCGTGACAGGTCATTCACCGGACGAGCGATACCTTGCAGGATCGGGCCGATAGCGGTAGCGTGTCCCAGACGTTCTACTAATTTATAAGAAATATTACCTACTTCCAGACAAGGAACAACCAATACGTTTGCCTTACCTGCAATTTCTGATCCCGGGGCTTTGCTTGCACCGATGTGCGGAACCAAAGCTGCATCAGCTTGCAGTTCACCGTCAATCTTCAAATCGGGAGCCATTTCCTTAGCGATTGCCAAAGCTTCCACCACTTTATCTACCACTTCATGTTTGGCAGAACCCTTGGTTGAAAAACTTAACATAGCTACGCGAGGATCAATTCCGGCAACAGCTTTGGCGGTCTGAGCGGTACAAACTGCAATTTGAGCCAGTTGGTTGGCATCCGGTACCGGGGTTACAGCAACGTCACCCATTACGATTACACCGTTATTTCCGTATTCGGGAGCATGAGTAAGCAACAGCATGGCACCGGATACGCAAGTGATACCCGGAGTAGTCTTGATAATCTGTAAAGCGGGACGAAGTACGTTACCTGTTGTGTTGCGTGCGCCGGCCAACTGTCCGTCGGCATCACCAGCCTTGATAATGAGACATCCTAGATACAGCGGATCGACAACCAGTTTGCGGGCCTCTTCGATGGTCATACCTTTTTTCTTGCGGAGTTCGCACAGCAATTGTGCATACTCTTCTTTTTTCGGGTGGTCTGTGGGATCGATAATAGTGGCTTTACCGATGTTCCCTAACCCCCATTGTTTAGCCAGGCTCATGATTTCATCGGGGTTTCCCAATAAAATAAGGTCGGCAACACCGTCTGTCAATATTTGGTTGGCAGCTTTTAAAGTACGTTCTTCTGTTCCTTCCGGAAGAACAATGCGCTGTTTGTTTGCTTTCGCGCGCTCAACGATTTGAGAAATTAAATCCATGATAATATATTAATTATGTACGTTCTAAAGACGAGTGTTGTTTTTCACGATGCAAAATTAGCTAATTTTGCAATATCTACATTGCAAAAATCAATATTATTTTTGGTTTAAAGTATGCTAAAAGTGTATGTTATTGAACACCAAACGGGATGTTTCCTTAACTTTGCGCAGTTTTCAATAAGTATTTAATAAATTTATAAGGTATGATTCGTCAGTGCGCCATTTTATTTGGCTGTTTGGCTTTGGGTGAATTGATTGTTTTTTTGTACGGGTATCAAGCTGCGTCCAGTATTATAGGAATGCTGTTACTCACCCTTTTTCTCAAATTGGGTTGGATAAAACTGCAATGGGTGCAGGGGCTGTCCGATTTCTTGGTTGCTAATCTGGGCTTTTTCTTCGTTCCGCCCGGTGTGGCACTGATGCTTTATTTTGATGTCATTGAAGCACAGTTTTGGCCGATAGTAATTGCGACAGTGGTCAGTACGGTTTTGGTACTGGTCGTAACAGGATGGGTTCACCAATTAGTTAGAAAATCAAATGGAATATTTAGAAAATAAGTTCTTTTTGCTGGCATTCACCTTCGGGGTGTTTTTTTTTGTCACGTGTCTTGCAGAAAAAGACTGGATGGGTGGTGTTAAACCCGATCCTGCTTACCATTGCCGTGTTGATTCTGTTTTTGAAATTTACCGGTATCAGTTATGAAACATATAATGAAGGAGGTCACCTGATTGAATTTTGGTTGAAACCAGCGGTGGTAGCGTTGGGCGTGCCACTTTATTTGCAGTTGGAGATGATAAAGAAACAGTTGCTTCCTATTGTCATTTCACAGTTGGCAGGTTGTTTGGTGGGATTGGTGGCCGTGGTGGTCATTGCCAAATTGCTGGGAGCCACTCCGGAGATTATTTGTTCATTGGCTCCTAAATCTGTGACTACTCCTATCGCTATGGAGGTTTCGAAAGCCACGGGAGGAATTCCGTCTTTGACGGCCGCTGTTGTGGTGGTAGTCGGTCTGTTCGGGGCGGTGTTCGGTTTCAAGGTACTTCGGGTAGGTCATGTGGGGAGTCCTATTGCGCAAGGTCTTTCTATGGGTACGGCTACTCATGCGGTAGGTACTTCTACAGCAATGGAAATCAGTGGGAAATATGGAGCATACGCTAGTCTGGGATTGACTTTGAACGGAATTATGACAGCGATTTTCACACCGACAATTCTTAGATTATTAGGTGTGATTTAACAAAAAAGCTGTTATCTTTGTTATATATAGAAAATCATCACAGATTATAGAGGATTGATTTGATTTTCAATAGGTATGGTCATTGGGGTGAGCATTGCTTATAAAAAGTCTATCCGCATTTAGTAGTAACAGAGCATTCTTACAGCAGTCTGATAACTATTGTCACTTTGAATGAAATGAAGATTCTGTGATTTGTGGTGAGAAAACAAGCAACCCATATTTTATGATAGAATTTAAAGATATAACTTTAGCGGATAAAGACTTGATACAGTCCTTTACCTTAGGCAGTTTGCGTCGTAATTGCGACTTGTCGTTTGCCAATCTGTGTAGTTGGATTTTCCTGTACCAGACTAAATATGCCGTGATGGATAATTACCTGTTGCTGCGTTTCTATGCGGGAGAAGAATTGGCCTACATGATGCCCGTCGGAACTGGAGATGTGAAACCAGTTCTTGAAGCATTGATAAAGGATGCTGAAGAGATGGGGGCAAAATTGCGTATGCTGGGGGTATGCGTGGGGATGAAAGCAGATATAGAGGCGGCGATGCCCGGACGTTTCACTTTTACAGAAGACCGGGATTACTTTGATTATATCTACTTGCGTACTGACCTGGCAACCTTGAAAGGAAAGAAGTTTCAAGCCAAACGTAATCATATCAACAAGTTCAAGAAGCAGTATCCTGATTATGAATACAAACCGTTGACTCCAGATCTGGTTCCCGAATGTTTGAAGCTGGAAGAGGAATGGTGTCGTGCCAATAACTGCGAGGAACAATTGGCATTGGGGGCAGAACGTAAGTCCATGACATATGCCTTGAACCATATGGAGGCGTTGGGTTTGACGGGCGGCGTGCTTCATGTCAACGGGAAGATTGCCGCTTTTACATACGGTGCTCCCATCAATCATGAAACATGGGATACTTGTGTTGAAAAGGCGGATACGGGAATAGAAGGGTCGTATGCCATGATTAACTATGAATATGCAAATCATATCGACGAACAATATATATATGTAAACCGCGAGGAAGACCTTGGTCTGGAAGGTTTGCGCAAAGCAAAACTTTCTTATCAGCCCGTTATTTTACTCGAGAAATGTATAGCAGAGCTCAATGACTACAAAGGATGAAGTGAAAACATTATGGAAACTCTGCTTCAATGATAGCGATGAGTTTACCGACTTATATTTCAAGATGAGATATAAGGATGAAGTGAACAGGGTGATTCGTGAAGACGGAAAGATTATTTCCGCATTGCAGATGATACCTTATCCTATGACTTTTTGTGATGAGGTGATTTCTACTTCGTATATATCGGGTGCTTGTACGCATCCGGATTACAGGAAGCATGGAGCCATGAAACGCCTGCTGAAGGAACACATCGGTGTATGTATGAAGATGGAGTTTTGCTGGCTTCGTTGATTCCTGCAGAGGAATGGTTGTTCGGTTATTATGCTAGGTCGGGATATGCTCCAGTTTTTGGGTATGCGGTTGAGCAGGTAAGGGTAGACAGATTACGCCCTGCGCCCGGTTGCCGGATAGAGGTATGCGAATTTCCCGGTGTGGAACATTATCATTATTTTGATTCCCGTATGCATGGACGCAGGAGTTGCATTCAGCATCCTAAAGAAGATTTTCTGGTTATTATGGCCGATTTAAGACTGGGTAATGGTAAATTGCTGGTTGCCTGGGAAGCGGATAAAATAGTGGGGATGGCATTTACGGTAATGGGGGATGATACATTATATATAAAGGAATTGCTGGCAGATACGGATGCGGTGCAGGATACTTTATTGTATGAAGCGGCCCATATATATAAGGTACAGCGTATGGATTATTTCATTCCGTCGTCTGCCGATACTTTGTTTTTGGGGATGGCAAGAGTTATCCGTGCAGAGGAGTTGTTGAAGGTTTTCGCCCATAAGTATCCGGCATCCGAACTTTATATACATATTGAGGGAGATGAAGCGATTCAGGAGAATAACGGCTATTATACGGTACGGGATGGTTTCTGTTTTCGTGAGAGAGTACCGGAAAAAAAATATCACACTTATACGTTGGATGGTTTTACCCGGTTGTTACTGGAAGCGGAGCATCCTTATATGAGTTTGATGCTGAATTGATCTTTATTACTGGTTGCCTAGGTTGAATTTCTATGTTTAAGATTGATAATCAGTGGAGTAAAAATCCGGATAGGTTATTAGTCTTCTTTTGTCAGAATACGTTCCAGCTCTTCTGCAGTCAGTCTGAGATGGAATTGTCCTTTATAAGCCACGGATATGCCACCTGTTTCTTCTGAAACGATAATGGCCAATGCATCTGTTTCCTGCGATACGCCCATGGCAGCCCGATGCCTTAATCCCAATTCTTTAGGGATATTCAAGTCGTGAGATACCGGGAGAATACAACCGGCTGCTTCTATCCGTTTATGGCGGATAATCATGGCTCCGTCATGTAATGGACTGTTTTTGAAGAAAATATTTTCTATCAGTCGTTGGTTCACATTGGCGTTGATAATTTCTCCTGTACGGATGATGTCATTCAGAGGTACACTTTTTTCGATGACAATCAGTGCCCCCACCTTCCCTTTGCTCATGCTCATACAGGCAAGTACAATCGGCATAATATCCGCTTTTTCCGTCTTTTCCTGCTTGTTTCCCGTCAGGAAGCGGAAAAAACGTCCCAACTGTTTATGCGAGCCCAGTGTGACAAGGAACCGGCGTATATCATCCTGAAAAAGAATAATCAGGGCTAGGACACCTACACTGACTAATTTATCGAAGATAGACCCTAGCAGTTTCATTTCCAAAACCTGAGATACAATCAGCCAGATACCTATAAATACCAGGATACCGATGAAGATATTGATAGAACCCGAATCTTTCATCAGACGGTAAGTCTGATAAAGCAGATAGGCTACCAGCAGGATATCGATGAGGTCTTTTATACTAAAATCAATAAACATCTTTCTAGAATTAAAAATTGAAAATTAAGAATTAAAAGGCAGCAGAGTCTTTCATCTTCTGTACTATCTTCACGGTTTCTACAGCAGCTTTTACATCGTGCACTCTGAGAATATCCGCTCCTTTTAGTAGGGAAATGGTATCCAGCACTGTTGTTCCGTTCAAGGCATCATCAGGGGTTCCGCCTAGTAGCTTGTAAATCATTGATTTACGTGATATGCCGACCAGTAATGGTAGTTCGAACAGGCTGAATTCTTCCAAATGATTCATCAACTGGTAATTATGTTCCACTGTTTTTCCGAAACCGAAACCAGGATCCAGAATAATATCTTTTACTCCTAAGTCGCGTAATTTCTGTTACTTTTTCCGTAGAAATAGAAGAAAGAACTTCTTTCTAACAGATTGTCATAAT
>ENA-OQKS01000182-OQKS01000182.1-human-gut-metagenome-genome-assembly--contig:-NODE-182-length-19761-cov-3.693542_pt1 | contig 19761 bp, 19 predicted proteins | sample MGYA00242804_ERZ504808 | MGnify/ENA primary metagenome ERZ504808 (study PRJEB26092, sample SAMD00036375) | human gut metagenome | host: Homo sapiens | study: EMG produced TPA metagenomics assembly of...
TATAGAACGCTAAAGTGACTCCTTACCTTGCGTTGCTCACCGGATTGTACGAACAGGTTCCGGCAATAGGTAGAGTGTCATTCACTAAAAAGTGGAATACAAAAAGGCACTACCACCTATCTTGATGCCAGCGGAAACATTATGTCCTCAGCGGACCTCTCCAAAGATGCGAAACAGCTTTTGAATGACTACAAGCTGGCTCAATACGATATGACAGCAGGAAAGAACTATCTTGCATCAACCGATTTCACCAAGGAATTGTAGTCACTTTACCGTTATCCAGTAGCCTTCTACTTTTCCGGAATACCCTCTTTCCAGTCCAATGGGACCATCCTTGGGTATCTTCACAATACCCAAGGCACGATTCCTGCTATCGTGAGACGATTTAACCTCAGAATCCGGCGACATGGACTTTACCGTGATAGATCCAGCATTGTCACCGTCAAACTGTAACCCAAGATACTCAACAGAGTTCGAGTTCTTCACAGTCACCTGATCTTTTGAAAGAGAAACATCAGTGGGCGTGATAGACAACACTTCACGAACTCCATCCACTGGATTCACACTGCCCCATAGCAATCCGCCAAAATAGTATAGGTGAAGTGAGTCCTGATATTTCATTGCTTTCTTATATGAATCAAAAACGTACAAGGTTTCTTTTTCAAAAGCCCCGGAATCCATTTCCGTTTCTTTCTGTTTCTTGTAACTTTCAATCGCTTCAGTATCACGACGCGAATAATAAAAATCATTTATCGTAATACCTCTATCTATGATTTCTTCCGCAATATCGTAATACGCTTGGAACTTCAGCTGTCCATCGCTGAAAATCATCACATGCTTCTTCCCCTCAAGCATCGAATCTAAATCTTCCGTCTTAATCCAAGCGGAATAAGTTTGCTGTCTATTTTTGTACAGTTCAGTTCGATTCTGCAACATCGGAGAAAGATCAGAAATCTGCAACAACAAACATGTGACAGTGAGGAGCGCTGCCACTTTAGAGGTAAATGTCCTATAGACCACAACAAGTGTTGCGATGACAACCAAGTCCCAAACGCCCCACATGAAACGCCCCGTGGAACGAAAAATGCCATAAATTTTCAGGAAGAAATCCGGATAAGGAATATGGAGTAATGTGCGATCATTCAACGTAATATCAGTGCCGAAAGAAGCGACTAAAAGCAACACGCCTGCACAACATATGTAGATAATCTCCACACGCAGCGCATTCCATTGCTCTTTAATCCACTGACCACCTTTTGCGAGAACCCCCGCGATGGCTATGATCAACAGCAACATAAGCCCCAGCCCCAGATACGAGTAGCCCTCGTATTGGCCAAGTTCCGCCACAGGCTTAGTCTTCATGAACTTAGACCAACCGGTCAAGTACAGGCCAGTTTCCAAAGGATTAAAGAGAGCGTTCAGGTTAGCTCCAAGATGTCCTAAACCGCCGCCATTAACGCTGGTGCTACCAATATGGTAGAAACCACCGTAAATATAAAAGGCCAGAATGGCTCCAACCAACGAAGCCCCGAATTCCGAAACCCCCACCAATACCGTCTTCTTAACCGCAGCGATATAGATCGACTCAATCAACATCAGGATGCCAATAATCGGCACGTAATACATATTGACTGATATCGCCAGGAAGAAAAGCAATCCCCAAAGAACAACATGTTTCACAGGAGATCTTCTCTCACTGTTAGTTACAATCAGTAAAATTCCTAGCAAAATAACCCAATTCGCGGCAAGCGCAGTGTGTGTATACAGTCGCTGAATGGAAAAAGTTGTCAACGCAAAAAAACGCTGACGAAAAAGCAGAAAAACAGACGCTGTCGGTCAGTCGGAAAATAATGCGAGCTCCCACTGCACCATTCAGCATGAAGCAGCACAAACCCCATATCCCAAAGAACTGGAATATCGCAGGCAAGGCAGGACTGAGCACCTTGAAGATTACATCAAAAAGAGGCACCGAATCAATGTACATAATCGGAGTCAAACTCGGATCAGCAACCCCATCCATCAAACCAATCGGCCAATGCCAAGCAGAAGCTCTATAGAACTTCCACCCGTAGTATGACTGTGCAAAATCTCCAGTAGCATTTCTGATCCAGTCGTCATATGTAATGTCAAGAATGGCAACACCATATATCCCTATGAAAAAGAGTCCGCCAATAATCGCCCCCAGCAGGGTAGACACGACAGACGGTCGAACCCGCAGCCCTTTGAGACTAAAAGCCTTCATCTTTTCATTAATTGAATTTCGAACAACGCTGGTTTCCATACAAAAACTCTCTTTGAATCTTCTCATTCATCAGTGATTTCGCTAATTAAAACTTCGTTTCAATGCAATAGCGCGGGCGACGCTTAGACTCAAGATATATCTTCCCCACATACTCTCCTACAATGCCGAGGGACAACATGAGGAAACCTCCAATAAGCCACAATGAACACATCATGGATCCCCAACCAACCACCGCATGGTTAGTGAAAACAGACGCAATAACGTAAACCAGCATCGCCAAGCCAACTAGAATCGACAGAACACCAATGGATGTGACAAGTTTCAAAGGCTTCGTGGAAAAAGAGGTGATGCCCTCAATGGCGAAGGCGATCATCTTTTTCAGTGGGTATTTCGATTCTCCAGCCTCACGAACGCCCCCGTTCGTAATATACCTTCCCTGTTTTAAATCCCAAGGTCGGAACAATACCACGTAGAAAAAGATTCACCTCGTTGTACTCCGAAAGGGCTTCAAGCGACGCACGGCCCATCAATCGGTAATCTGCATGGTTAGGGACCGTCTCCGCCCCCATCCACGCGAATATTGAATAAAACAGCTCCGCGGTATTACGCTTGAACCACGTATCTTTCTCTCTGGACGATCTGACACCATAGACGATTTCACAGTGGTGCTCGGAAAACTGCTTAATCATTTCATCTGCAGCATTTACATCATCTTGAAGGTCGGCATCCATGGAGATGGCGGCATCGCATCCAGCCTTATAAGCCTCCATAAGACCAGCATAGAGAGCATTCTGGTGCCCTCTGTTATGGGCAAGTTTCACTCCCCCAAATAGAGAACCATTCATATTGTGGAGTTTCTCAATAAGCTCCCATGTGCCATCTTTCGAACCGTCGTCTACAAAAAGGATTCTGCTCTGCTCACTGATTTTCGATGCTGCAACCAACTGACTTATCTTCTGATGTAGCACTTCTGCAGTATGTTCCAAACCTTCAACTTCGTTGTAGCAAGGTAACACAAAGTAGATAATTGGCAAAGATTCAACGTCCACAGGATCCAAAAACTTCGCATACTCACTTGTCATAGCTAGATACTCTAATAGAGGCTAGAGTCATCATTCATGAGCATTAGTTGAGAATGGATCTCAACTAGTCAAATTAGTTTCCGGAAAGGTCTGATTCATGAAAATCGCGGTTGCAGGCACTGGTTACGTTGGATTGTCTGTCGCCTTGCTGCTTGCTCAGCATAATGAGGTTCATGCTTTGGACATTGTTCCGGAGAAAGTTGAGCTTCTAAACAACGGCAAGAGCCCGATTGTGGATGCTGTGATTACTGATTTTCTGGAGAAGAACACCTCCGGAGAGCGCCCTCTTGACTTCCATGCGACTGTTGATCCGGAAGAAGCATATTCCGATGCCGATTTCGCAGTGATTGCAACGCCTACGAACTATGACGAGAAGAAGAATTATTTTGATACTTCCAGTGTGGAAGCTGCGATTTCCGCAGTACGAAAGTATGCGCCGGAAGCGTGGATCATTATTAAATCTACGATTCCTGTCGGATACACGCGGCAGCTACGCGACCGTTTGAACGATGATCATATTCTGTTTTCCCCGGAATTCCTTCGTGAAGGTCACGCTCTTTTTTGACAACTTGCACCCCAGCCGTATTGTTGTCGGTGCTCCGCAGGATGACGCACGTTCCGTAGAGGCCGCACGTACTTTTGTGGATCTTCTGGCCCAAGGAGCAGCCCCCGAAGAACGCTCTCGAGTCAATCATGATGGCAGTACAGGCATTCCAGAACTGGTGGCGGGCACTACCGAGGCCGAAGCCATCAAACTGTTTGCCAACACGTATCTTGCGTTGCGTGTGGCTTATTTCAATGAGCTTGACACTTATGCTGAAAGCCGCGGACTGAACACTCGCGAAATCATTGACGGCGTTTGCCTTGATCCGCGCATCGGCGACGGTTACAACAATCCAAGCTTCGGATACGGCGGTTACTGCCTGCCAAAGGACACCAAGCAGTTGCTCGCCAACTATGACCAGGTTCCGCAAAATTTGATCGAGGCAATTGTGGATGCTAACCGTACCCGTAAAGACTTTATCGCCGACGAAATTCTTGACAGGGTTAAAGATATTAGCAATCCTGTTGTCGGCATCTACCGCCTGACCATGAAATCCGGTTCCGACAACTTCCGTCAGTCTGCGATTCAAGGTGTTATGAAACGGCTTAAGGCAGAGGGCGTTACCGTGGTCGTATATGAGCCAACTCTGAACGCCGCTGACTTCTTCGGTAGCGAAGTAACTCATGCTTTTGATTCGTTCGCGGAGCGTGCTGACATCATCGTCGCCAACCGTTGGAATGATGCACTAAGCGAAGTGTCTAACAAGGTCTTTACTCGAGATTTGTTCCGTCGAGACTAAATAAGATTCAATTCATTCTTACTTACGTCATATGTTTTCTAAGAAAAGCTCCACAAGTCAAGTCGCACGCTTGCATATCTCCCTGCTGATCGCAAGTTTTCTCATTTATTTGGGAGGTCAGATATGGCAATGTGTATCTTGGCCACCGTTTTACAGCTTTGACGAGACTCTCGAGATTGATTACGTCTACCAGCTTTCGCAGGGGCATCTCCCTACGTTCTTCGGAGGCGCTGAGTTCAATCCACTGGATTTACAATATCCATACGACGTGCAATGGAGATATCAGCATCCACCATTGTTTTATCTTGTGCAAGTTCCGGCTTTTCTTCTGACAGACACTTTACATCATCCCATCCGTGGTATTTGGGCAATGCGCTTCGTCGAGACGGTACTTGGCATACTGGCAATTATCGCCTCATCATGGTCGGCACGTAAAGTCATCGGTAAACCTTTCGCCGTCACCGCAATGGTACCTGTAATCGTTGCGTCAAACCGATGCTTTCCTTCGGCCGTTCTCAATTACACATTGGCATCACTTTGGGTCATATTGCTGATTGGTATGACTGTCTTCACTAATCCGTACAACGCCGAATGGTTTCAGTGGAAAACAACTCTTCGTATGGTCATTTCTTGTTGCATTAGCCCCGTTGACCCGCACTTCCACCATTCCAATCATGTGTTTATGCGGATTGATGGTGATTATTCATCTCGTGCTTTCCAAGTGCAGAACACTTCGCATCTGGCTTACCAGTGTCATTCTTCCTTTGCTACTCGCCATCGTTAGTTCGGTATGGTTTTATATTCGGCTTTATCGCCTTTCTGGATCATTTACCGGAACGCAACCGGAGTGGTCAAGTACCCATTTAGGACGTCAACACCCATCTGAATTTCACTCAAGCTCTTTTCGATAAAGATTTCTACATTTCCTCTTTTGCACAATATCAGAATTCCTCTGTAACTGGCTTGCGCTATGGATGGCTGTTGGTAATTGCGTTGACATTTCTTCCTCTATTCTTTGGATTTGTGGCATGTATCGTCACCCTATTCAAGAAACGTCACTTTAGACAAACTTTCCAGTCTGACGCATCCATTTTCATCATGCTTGTCCTTGCTTTGGCTGGAACAACCTTCCAGCAGCTCTTGTTCTTCAAGCAAGGAGGCAACCCTAACGCCGTCTATTTCAGTCTTATCTCCATCGTGTTTGCCTTATTCATCGCTTACGGATTTTCACTGTTTCCACGATGGTGGGCTGCAGCTCTATCGATATGGCTAGCACTAAGAGGATTTGCATTTGCCCTTGAGATACACATTCGCTGGCCGTTCTCTTCTGAAGGCACTATGGCAGGCGCTTCGCAATATTGGGTATGGCTCACCCTTGCAGGCATCATCACAGTATGTCTCGGCACTTTCATAGCCATTATCGCTTCGGCCAAAGGAAGGAAGTTCTCTCCATTACCTCTAACAGCATTTGGAATCGCAACTGAATAGTAAGCTGGTCAGTATGGCTGAAGAGACGTTTATTCCCAAGAACATCATTGTGACTGGTGGCTGTGGTTTCATCGGGTCGAATTTCGTGCATTACGTGGTGGATCATCATCCGGACGTGCATGTGACCGTGCTGGACAAGCTCACCTATGCGGGCAATCCGGAGAACATCGCGGGCCTGCCCGAGGATCGTGTGGAGCTGGTCGTGGGCGACATCTGCGACGCTGACCTGCTCGACAAAATCGCGCCGGGGCATGACGCGATCGTGCATTACGCGGCCGAGTCCCACAACGACAATTCCATCGCGGATCCAGAGCCGTTCCTGAGGACGAACGTGGAGGGCACGTTCCGCCTGCTCGAGGCGGTCAGGAAGTATGGGATCCGCTACCACCACGTGAGCACGGACGAGGTGTATGGCGACCTCGCTTTGGATGATCCGGCCAGGTTCACGGAGTCCACCCCGTACCATCCGTCCAGCCCGTACTCGAGCACGAAGGCCGCGTCCGACATGCTGGTGCGCGCGTGGACCCGCACGTACGGCCTGAGGACCACAATTTCCAACTGCTCGAACAACTACGGCCCGTACCAGCATGTGGAGAAGTTCATCCCCCGCCAGATCACGAACATCCTCGAGGGCGAGAGGCCGAAGCTGTACGGCAGGGGCGAGAACGTACGCGACTGGATCCACACCGAGGACCATTCCAGCGGCGTGTGGACGATCCTGACCAAGGGAAGGATCGGCGAGACCTACCTGATCGGCGCGGACGGCGAGAGGAACAACATCACCGTGCTTCGCATGATTCTGAAGATGATGGGACAGAGCGAGGACGCGTTCGACTGGGTGAAGGACCGTCCGGGCCACGACCGTCGATACGCGATCGATTCCACGAAACTGCGGACCGAGTTGGGTTGGACGCCCACGCACACGGACTTCGAGTCCGGCCTGAAACAGACCATCGACTGGTACACGGACAACCGCTCCTGGTGGGAGCCGGCCAAGGCCGCCACTGAAGCCAGGTACAAGCAGCAGGGCCAGTAAGACACATACGAGAACGGTCACACCCCAAAGGGCGTGGTCCCATGATGATTCCCATCTACGGCAAAGGATTTACGAGGGTATGGATTTCGAGAAGGATTTGAGGGTCGAGGAGACGAACATCCCGGGCCTGATCGTGTTCGACCTGCCGGTGCACGGCGACAACCGTGGCTGGTTCAAGGAGAACTGGCAGCGGGCGAAGATGACCGAGCTCGGCCTGCCGGATTTCGGTCCGGTGCAGAACAACGTCAGCTTCAATGCGAAGAAGGGCGTGACGCGAGGCATCCACGCGGAACCGTGGGACAAGTACATCTCGATCGCCACGGGCTCCGTGTTCGGCGCGTGGGTGGACCTGCGTCCGGGCGAATCCTTCGGCCAGGTGTACACGACCGTATTGGATCCGTCGAAGGCGATCTACGTGCCGCGTGGCGTGGGCAACAGCTTCCAGGCTTTGGAGGACGGCACCGCGTACACGTATCTCGTGAACGCGCATTGGAGCCTCGAGCAGAAGAAGACCTACACCTTCGTGAACCTCGCGGATCCGGATCTGGGCATCCAGTGGCCGATCCCGTTGGAGGAGTCCGAACGATCCGAGGCCGACCTGCACCATCCGATGCTCAGGGACGCGAAGCCGATGGCGCCGCGCCGCACGATGGTCACCGGCTGCAACGGCCAGCTCGGCCACGCCATCCGCGACTACGTGGAGGAGCACGGCCTCGAGGGCTTCGAGTTCAACGACATCGACACGTTCGACTTCTCCGACCCGGCCCAGTACGACCGGTTCGACTGGAGCCTGTACGGCACGATCATCAACGCGGGCGCGTACACCGCGGTCGACAGGGCCGAGACCCCGGAGGGGCGCGTGCTGGCGTGGAAGGCGAACGCGCAGGGACCCGCCCTGCTGGCGCGCGTGTGCGCGGAGCACAACATCACCCTGGTGCACGTGTCGAGCGATTACGTGTTCGACGGGACCGCCGAATTGCATGACGAGGAGGAGGCGTTCGCGCCGTTGGGCGTGTACGGCCAGTCGAAGGCCGCCGGGGACATCGCGGTCGCGAATTGCCCGCGTCATTATATCCTGCGTTCGAGCTGGGTGATCGGCGAGGGTCATAACTTCGTAAAGACCATGATGATGCTGTCCAACCGCGTCGCCGACCCCGGGGACGGTCTGAACGAGGTGACGGTGGTGGACGACCAGTACGGCCGCCTCACGTTCACTTCGGATATGGCGGACGCGATCTTCCACCTGTTGGATTCCGGTGCCGGGTACGGCACGTACGACCTGACCGGTTCCGGCAGGGTGGAGAGCTGGGCCGGCATCGCCAAGGCGGTGTTCGACCTGACGAACGGCAACGGGGACAGGGTACGCCCGATCCCGACCGAAGAGTATTTCGCGAACGCGAAGGATCCGGTCAGCCCGCGCCCGACCCATTCCGCCCTGGACCTCAAGAAGATCGAGGCGACGGGATACCCCGCGCTGGACTGGGAGGAATCGTTAAAGAAGTACGTCGCCAAGGAACTGGCCGAGTGATTCAGGGGGAAGAAACCTCCCGATAATGCGATGAAACCGCGTGGACTCCTCTGCGCGGTTTTTCAATATTGGATTGACCTACTAAGCTGGAAACGCTTATCAATCAGAGATACGTCAGAAGGCAGGACGATTATGAAGGGCATCATCCTCGCGGGTGGTTCGGGCACCCGCCTGTATCCGTTGACCACGGTCACGTCGAAGCAGCTGCTCCCGGTGTATGACAAGCCGATGATCTACTATCCTCTAAGCGTACTGATGATGGCGGGCATCCGTGACATCCTGATCATCAGCACACCGCATGATCTGCCTAATTTCGAGCGTTTGCTGGGCGATGGAAGCCAGTATGGCGTGACTTTCTCCTACAAGGTCCAGCCGAGCCCCGACGGGCTCGCGCAGGCGTTCCTGCTGGGCGAGGAGTTCATCGACGGCGAGCCGTGCGCGCTGGTATTGGGCGACAACATCTTCTACGGCAACGGGTTGGGCGCCACGCTGAGGGGCGCGGTCCGCAAGGTCGAGAACGGCGAGGGCGCGACGGTGTTCGGCTATTACGTGGATGATCCGGAACGCTACGGCGTGGTCGAGTTCGACGAGAACAGGAAGGCCATCTCCATTGTGGAAAAGCCGGAGCATCCGGCTTCCAACTATGCGGTTACCGGTTTGTACTTCTACGACGAGCGTGTCACCGAATTCGCCAAGCAGATCACGCCAAGTCCCCGCGGCGAGCTGGAGATCACAGACCTGAACCGCATGTACCTAGACGAGGGGCGTCTGCACGTGCGCACACTGGGGCGTGGCTACGCGTGGCTGGACACGGGCACGATGGACAGCCTGTTCGAGGCGGGCGAGTTCGTGCGCACGGTCCAGAGGGCGCAGGGCCTGCCGATCGCGATCGTGGAGGAGATCGCCTACGAGAACGGGTGGATCACGCGCGAACAGCTGCTCGAGTCCGCGAGACGGTACGGCAAGAGTCCGTACGGCCAGCACCTGCGGGGCATCGCAGACGGACAAATCATGCTCGTACCAAATCAAGAACATTAGTCACGGGTAGGGCTTTCAATGCGGACACCGCATTTTAAAACCCTATCTCATAATATCGTGAAGAAAATAGACCTAGTTAAGGAAATATCTCACATGGCTCTCACAGGAGAACATCAGCATCCGGATATCAAAATCTTCGTGTCGGCACATAAACCTGCTGTTTTTCCTGAAGGAAACAGCATCCTCCCTGTGCAGGTTGGAGCAGCCAAGGCTGCAAAGCGATTCGACAATACTCTGCATGACGATGAGGGTGAGAATATTTCCGATAAAAATCCCCGTTACTGCGAACTGACCGCGCAATACTGGGCTTGGAAAAACGAGGATGCCGACTACTACGGTTTCTGCCACTACCGACGCTACTTCGATTTCACCGATACCCCGCATCAGGAAAACGACTATGGCGAAGTCATCGATTCCTATATCGACAGTCAAACCATTGAAAAGTATGGCATCAACGATGGCGATATCTCCAAAGCGGTAGATGGATGGGACGTTATCACCACGCCGCTTAATGACACCCGTCGTATTGGTGGGTTTACGAATCTCAAGCAGCATTGGGATGCGGATAGACATCTTCGCCTCAAGGATTTGCGTCACATGTACGACATTCTGTGCGCACGTCATCCTGATTACAAAGCGGATGCTGATGCGGTGCTGAATGGCCATACTGCAGCTTTCTGCAACATGTTTATCATGAAGAAGGATATTTTCTTCGAGTACAACGAATGGTTGTTCCCCCTGCTGGATGAGTTTGCCGAGCATACTGATTTCAGCAAGATGGATGTGCAGACTACTCGCACCGTGGGGCATCTTTCTGAACGTTTGCTTAATATTTTTCTTGCGCATAAGCAGCGCACTGGAGCCAATTGGAAAATCAAGCGACTGCAGTGCGTGCATTTTCTGCATCCGGAACCGTTCGCCAAACTTGAACCGTTGCAGGAGAATCCTGAAACCATTGTGCCTGTGGTTTTTGCAGCGGACGATAATTACGTTCCAATGCTCACTACCACGATATATTCGATGCTGAAGAACGCTTCCGAAGATCGTTTTTACGATGTGATCGTGCTGGAACGAAACATTTCTGACGAGAACAAGCAGATTATCACGAAATTCCTTGCGCAATTCTCGAATGCCGCCGTACGTTTCTATGATGTGAGCCGATATCTTGCAGGATTCAATCTCACCACCAGCAATGCGCATATCAGTGTGGAAACGTATTATCGTTTCATCATTCAGGAAGCGTTGCCTTTCTACTCAAAGCTGCTGTACTTGGATTGCGATCTTGTAGTGAATGGTGATGTTGCCGAACTGTTCGATACGGAAATGGGCGATAATGCTATCGCCGCAGTGCCGGATATCGACTTCATCGGCAATCTCAATATGAAGGATGGTATTCGCGCCGAGTATGTGCGCAAGCAGTTGCATATGCGTGACGCCTATGGATATTTCCAGGCTGGCGTGCTAGTTATGAATTTGGATCGCACGCGTAAGATTCATACGGTTCATGAATGGCTGCAGATTGCCTCGAAGCCGGGATATATCTACAACGATCAGGACATTCTTAATACCGAGTGCGAAGGTCTTGTTACCTACCTCGACTATTCGTGGAATGTGATGCATAACTGTGCTGGACGTGTGGCGGGAGTATTCGATTTCGCACCTGCAGACGTGTATAAGGCATACATGGAATCGCGCAAGGCACCAAAGGTCGTACATTATGCCGGTTTCGACAAGCCTTGGAAGAATCCTTGGTGCGATTTCGCTCCACTGTATTGGCAGTACGCGCAGGAAACTCCGTTCGTTGCGCAAATGTACGCCGCCATGTCGGGAGTGCAGAAGCCGGAACCTCCGGAACATCATGATCGGGCCATTGCTGAAGACAGTCCAATCCGTAAATATGTGGATGTTTTAGCCCCCACCGGATCCAAGCAGCGCGAACTCATGAAAGTCGTAGCGCGCAAAGTACAAGGAAAGAAATAGATTGCCTCATTCCATGTTCATGCGGCAAGACAAAGGAGAATTATGATGGCAATGCGTTTTCTTGGACTGTGCAGAGGCGACGGCAAGGGCTACGTAAAAATCGGAACGGACACAAAACCTGAATTATTAATGGCAACAATAGGTATGCCAGATGGTTCTTGTAGACAATGCCCTATTTTTCCCATCGGTTTCCCCGGAGAGGAGGTCGCTGCTCGTACGGTATGGGGAGATGCCTCCACGAAGGAGTCATACGAGGCTGTCGTAGTAGTTCCCCTTCTAGACAACGCGGACCTATCGATCTCCGTTACGAACCGTGAGAATGATACAGTCCTTGGAACGATTCCTTTCAAACCACTAACGACGAAGGTTCGTTCACGTTTAACGTATAAGCACCGTCCTCAATTCGCAGCGCAAATCCGCGACATTGATCAACGCAGACTCTCCGGAACTCCGCATGTGTATGTCACAGGCATCTACCCAGTGGATGAGCAACACTACTCCTGCCGTTTCACTGTGCGTTATCCTCTTTTCCAGGAGAAAAAGTAACTGCTCCATATCGATATATGATGCGTCAGCTAAACAGATCGAGCTCCCGACGGTGGTTCTTGAAGATTCAGTTATCTCCAATCCTAGAGATCACACGCAAAGTTTACGTGAAATCGTTTATTCCGTCAGCGTTACGGACGCAAATAAGACACTTTGCATCTACGCGTTCCCCGAAGGCCAAGATGAGGCTTTCACTTGTGTATTGCCACCGATGTTTGACGGATTTGTTAATGGAGCCAAAGACCTGACAAAACATGCTTCCTACGACGAGGGCTATCAGATTTGGCTCGAACAGCACAGAGCAACTGAATCCGATGTGAAAAATCAGAGGACACTATGTCAGGCTTGGAAGAGCACAGAGAAGCCGCTCATCAGCGTGGTTACCGTTGTCTTCCGGCCGCCGGTTGAATACTTGCGTTCCCTTGTTAACAGTCTGATAGCCCAGTCATACGAACATTTCGAGGTTGTTTTCGTCAATGTCAGCGGTAACGATCAAGAGGCTCGGGCTGTTAACGAGTTCCTTGGCAACATCCAAGATTCTCGTTTCCGTGTGATTGACGCTGAGAATAAGAGCATTGCGGAAAATACGAATATCGGTATTCATGAGACCAAAGGCGAATACATCGCTTTTATTGATCATGACGATGTAATTGAGCCTGACGCATTCTACCGGTATGTTTCAGTTCTACACGATAAGCCCAAAGCAGATGTTCTATATTGCGACGAGGATCTGCTTGATAATGGCAAGTATATTTGGCCTGTATTTAAGCCCAATTTCAATCCTGACTTACTCTATTCGTACAATTACGTGACCCACATGCTGATGGTCAGTCGTCATGTGCTGAATCAGGTTGAACTCTCTCCGGCCAATGTAAGCGGAGCACAGGATTATGATTTAACACTGAAATGCTGCGAAAAAGCACGTGAAGTCAGCAATGTACCTTACATGCTATATCACTGGCGCATGCATCAGAATTCGACAAGCACCAATCCAGACAGCAAGCCGTATGCGGAAACAGCCGGACAACTTGCCCTCGAGCGTCACTACGAACGCATTGGAATCAAAGCTGAAGTATCAGAATCCGAGTTACCATTCCGCTACCGCACACGTTATCTAGCGGTGAAACAGCCAAAAATTAATATCGTTATTCCCACCAAAGACCACATTGATCTGCTTCAACGTTGTTTAGATTCCGTGCTTGCAAAGACGGAATATGGAAATTATGACGTAACACTTGTTGAAAACAATAGCGTCGAGTCCACCACTTTCGCCTTCTATGAAGAAATCCAAAAAAAAAGATCCGCGCGTGAAAGTTGTGACCTGGAATGGACAAGGCTTTAATTATTCCAGTATTTGCAATTACGGAGCCGCTCAACGCGACGGAGACATTCTACTATTCCTGAATAACGACACTGAAATAATCAATAACGACTGGCTGACATCCATGGTGGGGTTCTTCTCCCGCCCAGAAGTAGGCATGGTCGGGGCTAAGTTACTTTTCCCCGACAACTTAGTACAGCACGGCGGAATCTGGGTCTCTCCCGATCGAGTTGGCTATTACAGCGAACTCCTTTCACATAGAGACGGCGGTTATATGGAAACGATGCGGTACCCTTCCGATTGCGCTGCAGTGACGGGTGCCTGCCAGATGGTACGACGCGATGTCTTCGAGAATGTTGGTGGATTCGATGAACAATTGGCCGTCGTGCTAAACGACGTGGATCTCTGTCTCAAAGTTCGTGAAAGTGGATATCTCGTGGTCTTCGACCCACAAGCAAAACTTCATCACAGTGAGCATGCTAGTAGAGGGCGCGACGAACAAGACGTGTCCAAAGCTCGGCGCGCTATCGACGAGCAAGCTAGATTCTACGCTCGTTGGGATAAGAGCCTAATCGATAGCGGTTTCATTAATCCTAACCTGAATCAGTGCAACGGTCATTTCAAAATCACATGGTGATTTTGAAAAAGCCACCACATTACTCGCTGCCTCCCATTTTTCATGAATAACAAGAAATGGGAGGCAGTTTACTGTGTCCTGTTCAGTGCGAAATCACATAGAAAAAAGAACATTCAGGAAGGTTCATAAGAACCGAGTAGATGAATCCATCCACTACAAGCAGAAGAGCAAAAACGGCGCATAAAGCTATACCATTAGTTGAGAGCATCGTCCTGTGGGCAGCCCGGAAAGAAGCTCGTATAGAAATGTCATCAGACTTATGCAGATTATTCTCAATAAGTTTCATAATTGCATAAGCCAAAAGAGGCACGGCGCATAAGTAATACCTACTGCTGATGCCACCTGGGTAACCATTAACATTGAAGCTCATGAATCCCGAATTAAGCATCTGATATGTAAAAGTTATCACTATGCTCATAACTGAGATGCGAAGATACCAGACCTCCTTTGATGCGCTCACGAGAAAAAGAATAAAAGGCATTACAAGTATTGCAGTAAGAGCAATACTACTGAGCCCCAGATGAGATGACAGTGTGGAATTCTCACGCGGCAAATAGGTATGTCCGGCAAGTGTATCCCACGTTCCCATAAATTTCTGGAAGAAATAACAAAGATACTCCCATACCCCCATCTGTCCACGAGAATTAATATCGCGATACATTCCACTCTGCACAAATTCTTGTTCGGCGAGAGCTTTGTAATTCGGTTGAATTGTATGGAATCTTTTATAAACCTTCCAGAAGTAGATAACAGATACTCCATACAGGGGGAGCGTAATAAAGAATCGCCAATTAATAATGGACTTAATCTTTTTTTCTTTGAAGAAAGTAAATAAAACAATTCCAAGGGCAATAATGCATACAATCATTCCAGTAGTGAGCTTTGACAACAGAGACAGATTAATGCCAGCCGCAATGACAAAGTACGTGAGTATGTTGTACTTCTTTTCATAGAAACGAATAATACCCAACATAAAAATCGCAACGGCAGGCATCGTCAACGCATCATTAGATACGCCACTGATAACATAAATCATATTCGGAGCACTGATAAGAATCAAGCCATAAAGCATGTGAAGAATAGGTATCCTGCGCAAACGCGTATATCCTATATAAAACGCAATGAGGATTCCGGAAAAACCTATCGCAAAAGAAAGATTTCTCATCAACTGAAGATCATAAATTACCTGATTACCATCAACGACAGAATGGGACAGTAATCGTAGAATGTGGTAATAAAATGGCGGATGTCCAAGATAATTAAACTGCGTTGGATTAGCATAGTCCATCACATTATTATCAATGTTGGCGTAAACACGCATACAGGAGAAGTCAGGAATAATTCGCTCATACGGAGCATTCTTCACAAGATAGCTCATATAAGATATGTGAGCCTTCTCATCCGGGAAGCCCCCAATGTAACTCCTATAGAACACAGGTTGCGCACATGCATACAGTCCCACTATCACGTAATCGAAAATGCAGACAACAGATCGGAAGCGCTTGCTCGCAGCGGAGCTCAGTCCGCAGTTCAAAAGAATAAGCGCTATTGCCCCGTACAAAATAACCGTTGCCACCAACTTATACGGGACAGACGCATAGCTCGTCGACACAACCATATTTTTTAGACTGCAGTAGCACACCTTCTATGGAGGTATCAGTCTCGTAGGCCACCAAAGAAGGTTCTTCAGATATAAGAGCCAGGTTCGGCAAAGCCTTACTCGGAGTTCCAAGCTGGAAAGTTAGAGAAGAAGGTTCTCCTTCCCAAGTTTTATCAAGTCTAACCCTTAGGGTCTCCCCCTTGCAGTTACTCAGCTTAAGAGGAACAGTTATCGCGTCTAGATTTTCGTTAAGCAATTTTGGCGAAACAATACTGGTGTATAGTATTTCGTCTTTATCCGCTATAGTTAGCAAGTATTTATCCACAAATTCGTTTTTCGAAACATAGACGTCATGATAATTCGAATTCGCAGTATCAGTTGGCGAGACATTATTCTCAACATTCACCTGAAGTGATACCGAGTTAATTTCGCCAGCATCAAGAGGAAACTCTTGTTGTACTGTAAACTTGTCAGCAGAAGTCAAGGAACTGAAATCACTGTAAGATACAGACATCTCAACATCATTAGAATCAAGTTTCCCTGGGTTTGTCGACGCAATGTCCGGCTTTACCACCCATAGATTAACGGTGAAGCAAACAATCATTACAATCGTTAAAGCCACACCATAAAAAAAGCTTTGCGTCTGTAGAATGAAATAAGAATTTTCTTGAACACATGAAGAGATAAACCAATAAAAACGACAATCTGTGCCAGTGGTTTCTCCAAAGACTTTTTATGAATTTGGTCTATACATCTCATCAAGCTGGTTTTGTTTGACAGTATAAATTGAAGCATTACCCTCTTGATCTCTAGTCAGAGAAAGCTCAGTTCCTGAAATTGAATACGCGGTAAACCAACGATCATCTGAAACCTGTGTTTCCGCTCTTAACTCTTTAAGCCCAGATTTTTCACCAGGCACAGTGATAGATAAGGCTTTTGCTTTCTCATTTAATGGATCGAATCTTATGGATGCCACATAATTTTCTGGATACGCAGACTGCTCCGAGGAACCGTCATACACTTCATCGACATCAAATTTAAAAACTACTTTTGACGTAATGTCAGCTGACGTAGTTTCAGCCTTTAAGTAAACATTGATGGCAGGCATCGGAATGAGCCACAAGATTGTACTGACGATGCCAAAAAGAATTGTCATCAGAAAGAAAGAGACAATTCTTTTCTTTTTTAATTTCGAGTTCATCCTACTCAATATCACATGCAACTCCTCATAAACTCAAATCCACTCGATTGCTCATCTATCATTTCTTCAGCCATGGTAGCAGTCCTGCATAGCAATGAACCTATGCGTTCGCACATAAGAAGTGTCCTAAAAAGTCATGGCTCCTTTTCCGTTGTAACAATGTTGCAAGAGTATTCCCGCAGCCTTCCTAATCGCCACCGCTCAGTAGAATACTGTTCTCGTGAAGAATGCTTTTAAGAAGATCTCTGACCGTTACCACTACGCGATAGTGGTATTCAAGGAACTGGTGAAAACTGATTTCCAGTTGCGCTACCAAGGATCATTCCTCGGTATGGTGTGGTCCGTGCTGAAGCCACTTATGCTGTTCGCTGTGATGTATGTGGTGTTTGTGAAGTTCTTGAAGTTCTCCGATGGGACCCCGACCTTCCCGATTTCATTGCTGTGTGGTACCTGCTTGTGGAGCTTCTTCTCCGAATCCACCAGTATGGGTATGCAATCCATTGTTGGCCGCGGTGATTTGCTGCGTAAGGTTCATTTCCCGAACTACATTATTGTGGCTTCCACCACTATGGGTTCTATGATTTCTCTCGGCATCAACCTGCTCGTGGTGATCTGCTTCGGTTTCTTCGCACATGCGCATTACACATGGCGCGTATTGCTCGTGCCGCTCAGCATCATCCAGTTGTACTGCCTTGGCCTTGGCGTAGCTTTGCTGCTCGCGTCACTGTTCGTGTACTTCCGTGATGTGGCACATATTTGGGAAGTCATATTGCAGGCCATGTTCTATGCAACGCCTATCATCTACCCAATTTCCATGATTGCGGATAAGGGATACGGCTGGGCCGCCAATATTTTGATGCTTAATCCTTCCACCCAGGTGATTATGGATATTCGTCATAATCTGCTTTCTCCGGAGTATGTGCCGACTGTGTGGAGCATGGTTGACAACAAGCTGCTTTGCCTGCTGCCGTATGCGCTAACTGTTTTCATTCTGTGGCTGGGCATTCACGTGTTCCGCAAGTACAGCTCCAAGTTCGCGGAGGTGCTCTAAATTATGGCTGAGGTTGCAATGGTTGAGGAAAAGAATGTTGACGAACGCCCGGTGGTGCTCAAGGTTGACCATGTTGCCAAAATGTTCCGTCTGCCTACAGAACAGGCTACCGGTTTGAAAATGGCTTTTCTGAATTGGACGAAGGGCATCAAGGGCTATACCGAACAGCATGTGTTGCGCGACATTAACTTCGAAGTTCGTCAAGGTGATTTCTTCGGTATCGTCGGGCGTAACGGTTCCGGCAAGTCCACTCTGTTGAAGATTATTTCTCAGATCTATACTCCGGAACATGGTTCTGTAACGGTTAAAGGCAAGCTGGTGCCATTCATCGAGCTTGGTGTTGGATTCAATCCGGAGTTGACCGGCCGCGAGAACGTGTATTTGAACGGTGCTCTACTGGGCTTCACTCGTGCTGAAATCGACGCGATGTATGACGACATCGTTGAGTTCGCCGAGCTTGAAGATTTCATGGATCAGAAGCTCAAGAATTATTCTTCGGGCATGCAGGTGCGCCTCGCCTTCTCCGTTGCTATCAAGGCTCAAGGCGATATCCTAGTTCTCGATGAAGTTCTAGCCGTCGGCGACGAAGCATTCCAGCGTAAGTGCGACAACTTCTTCGCCGAAATCAAGAAAGATCCAACGAAGACCGTTATTCTTGTCACCCATTCCATGGATTCCGTCAAGAAGTATTGCAACAAGGCCATCCTGATCAAGGACGGCGAAATTATCGTTTCCGGAAACAAAGATGATGTCGCCGATCGCTATACGTTGGAAAATCTACGCCGTAAAAAGAAAACAAGGCAGACAACGCCGAAGATGAGCCGGCATATCCGCTTGGGTTGAATGAAACAGTACCAATTTTAAACGTCAAGCCCACTGGCGATCCGGTGTGCACCATCGATGGTGGTTTTGACTTTGAGGTTGAATACGATTACCGGGGAACCAAAAAGTTCTATGTTGCCTTGGCGATGCATGATCTTCGACGTGGCGGCCTACCCTATGGCGATAGCTTTGATTTGAAGCAAGATGGGCATCATAAAGTCCATTTCCATTTGCCAATGGATTTGTTTAACAATGGAGATTTCCGTATTGTCGCTTCAATGCACACATGGGATGGGAAAGATCCGTCTACCGCTGAAATGATTGCATTTACCAACGAAACGAATGCCTGTGATTTCTCCTTGCGAGATGCAAAGGGCAAAGATAATTTTGCTCTGATAAACAAAACCTCAATGGCTTATCAGAGCTTGGATCAAAATTTAGCAACACGCCAAGCCTTACAATCAGCAATTTAGTACATGGCGCTGAGAATGATTTGACCGGATATGTTATCCGGTCAAATCATTCTCAGCGCCAATCAATAGCATTCATCAATACTGTATTTTGAAGTGACCGTTGTACTGATCTAGGTTGAGGTTGAAGAACTTACCGCGATTCTTCAACAGCGGCTGAGCCCAACGGTCATAGAAACGCATCTGCTCCTGAATAGCTCTTGCGACCTTCTCAGGATTCTGTTCATCACGTCCTCGACTGCTGAATTCATTATGGTAAAGCAAATGCATCCGCATCAAACACTGTCAGGTATCCAGTGGCATTGCTCTTCATACACAGATCAACATCATTGAGCACTACAGCCAGATCCTCATCGAATCCGTTGTATTTGTTCGT
>ENA-OQKS01000183-OQKS01000183.1-human-gut-metagenome-genome-assembly--contig:-NODE-183-length-19701-cov-2.736232_pt1 | contig 19701 bp, 21 predicted proteins | sample MGYA00242804_ERZ504808 | MGnify/ENA primary metagenome ERZ504808 (study PRJEB26092, sample SAMD00036375) | human gut metagenome | host: Homo sapiens | study: EMG produced TPA metagenomics assembly of...
TGATGCTTGCTGCAGATACATCACGGGTTTCCAGCGGATGCATGAATGCTTCGCCGTCTACGTTTACGAGCATTGCGCCCAGAGAACGTACTTTCTCGGTTACCAGAGCACCGAAGATCTGAGCCGGGTAAGCAGCTCCGGTCGGATGGTACTGAATGGTATCCTGATACAGAAGCGGAGCGCCTGCACGGTATCCAAGGATCAGACCGTCAGCGGTTGCACCGTAATGGTTGGATGTCGGGAAGTTGTTGTAGTGAAGACGTCCCGCACCACCTGTTGCGATGATAACGGTTTTTGCCTTTGCTACCTGGTACTCGCCAGTCTCCATGTTCTGGAGAACAGCACCTGCAACCTGTCCCTTATCGTCTTTGATCAGTTCTACTGCGGAAGAGAACTCGATTACCGGAATACCGCGGTTGATGACTTCATCACGCAGTGTTCTCATGATCTCTGCTCCAGAGTAGTCACGGCATGCATGCATACGTTTTCTGGAAGTTCCGCCGCCGTGCGTAGTTACCATACGGCCATTCTCATCTTTATCAAACATAACGCCCAGGTTTTCCAGCCAGGAGATTGCATCCGGAGCTTCCATAACCAGTTTGCGGAGCAGTTCCGGTCTTGCAGCAAAGTGTCCGCCGCCGAACGCATCCAGATAATGCTGTGCCGGGGAATCGTTTTCTTTGTCCGCTGCCTGGATTCCACCTTCTGCCATCATGGTGTTTGCATCACCAATTCTCAGTTTGGTGGTAATCATAACGTTTGCGCCAGCCTCGTGAGCCTCGATAGCTGCAGAAGAACCTGCTCCACCGGCACCGATAACCAGTACATCTACGTCATAATCTACTTTGTCAAGGTCGATGTCAACACCGAGGATACGGCTGTTGGACTCCAGCAGATAGCCGAGCTCTGTCGGAACTTTCTCACCTTTGTTCGGGCCGACTTTCAGGGTGATGAAGCCTTCCTCTTTATAGTCCGGATGATATGCTGCAAGAAGGGCATCTTTCTCATCCGCTGTCATTCTTCTTGGCTCTGTTGCCATTCTCTGGGCTCTGGTAGCTTCTACCTTTTTAATAGAGTCCTGCATATTGGCCAGTGTATACATTCGAAATTCCCTCCTTATTTCTCGATCTCACGGTTGTTGTAAAGTTCCTGCATTTCTTCGATCGGTTTCTGCATAACCTGCTCGATCAGATCATCGAATTTTCCTTCTTTGATCTCTGCTACACGGTTCTTTACATGTTCAGACTTCGGAGCAATGTATTTTCCGTTCAGACGTCTTGCCAGCTCTCCTACCATCGGATGGGAGATACCAGCCGGACAGCGGGATGCACAGATTCCGCAGCCGATGCAGTCGAAGGACTCTTCTGCACATTTCTTGAAGTCGCCTCTCTGTGCGTATGCAATATACTGCATAACGTTCAGGCTCTGCGGACATCCTTTGGTACATGCATTACATCCAACGCAGCTGTAGATTTCCGGATACAGATCCATCATGACTCTCTGCTCTGCGCTGATCTCTTCGATATCGTATGTTCTCTTGTCGATCGGATAGAACGGAAGGCTTGCGATATACATGCCGTCTTCTACCTGTGTCTGACATGCCAGACAGGTTTTCAGTTCATTTTTTCCTTTGATTCTTGTAGATGGTCGCACATGCACCGCAGAATCCGTGACGGCATCCGCATCCGCGTTTTAACTGATATCCGGCGTACTCCATAGCGGTCATGATGGTCAGATCGCCAGGTACGGAATACTTTTTGCCGTAAACGTAAATATTTACCATTTCCTGCATTTTCTTCAACCTCCGTTTAATATTCGTTCGGTAATTCGTCAATCTCGTCGCAGCGGAAAACCGGGCCGTCTTTGCAGACGTATTTGTCTCCGATGTTGCAGCGGCCGCATTTTTCCGATACCGCATTTCATACGAAGCTCCAAAGTGGTGTAAACCTGTGTTTTCTCATAGCCCAGCTCCTGAAGTCCCTGAAGAACAAATTTGATCATGATCGGCGGTCCGCAGATCAGAGCTGTTTTGTCAACGGACATGTTCAGTTCTTTCACATAATTCGGAACGAATCCTACATGGCCGTCCCAGCCTTCCTGTTCACGGTCAATCGTCAGATGCACGTTGACATCTTTTGCTTTCGCCCATACTTCCTGGATCTCTTTTAACTGTACCAGATCGTCTTTGGAACGGGAACCGTAAACGATATCTACGGTACCGTAGTTATCACGATTGTCCAGTACGTAATTGATCACGGAACGCAGCGGAGCAAGTCCGATACCACCGGCGATGAACAGCAGGTCCTGTCCTTTTAATACAGTTTCTACCGGGAAATGATTTCCGTACGGTCCACGAACCAGGATTTCATCTCCTACGGACATATTATGAAGATAGTTTGTTAAAGTACCGCACTCCTTGATGGAGAACTCCTGGTACTCTTTGTTTGTCGGGGAGGATGTAATGGAAAACAGCGCCTCTCCAACGCCCGGCACGCAGAGCATTGCGCACTGGCCAGGCATATGTTCAAACAGCTTGGTGCCGTCCGGACGAACGATACGGAATGTTTTTACGTCCGGTGTTTCGCGGCGGATATCTGTGATGATACCGACCTGCGGCAGCAAAGCGTTTTTCTTTTCTTCGCTTCCACAACTACAATTGCACATTTACTTGGTACCTCCCATGCGTTTGATGACTTTTACGATATTCAGCGACTGCGGACATTTCTCTACGCAGCGTCCGCATCCGACGCAGGAATACATTCCATCGTTGTTGTCCGGGAAGTAAACCAGCTTGTGCATGAAGCGCTGACGGAAACGCTGCATCTGTGTGGTACGGTTGTTTCCTGCTGCCATCATCGTGAAGTCAGAGTACATACAGGAATCCCAGCAGCGATAACGCTGTACGCCGTTTCCTGTATTGAAATCCTTGATATCATAGCACTGGCAGGTCGGACAGGAGAACGTACAGGTTCCGCAGCCTAAGCAGGCATCGGAAAGTTCTTTCCACTTCGGATCGTCAAAACGTTCTTTTGTCTTGCCAACGCCCCATCCCTCGAGGGAAAGGTTGCTGTTTGGCATCTTGTCGATCAGAGTACGGATTGCTTCTTTCTCAGCCTCTACTTCTTTGGTAAGATCCTGCTCGGTCAGGTAAGCTTTTACAAGCTCGGTCAGTTTTCTGGTCCTTTTTTCGGTTTTTGTCTTCCCATGCATAACCGTCAGCTACCTGCCACATAGCAACATCTGCTGCCGGTTCTGCAGCATCGATGCCGAAGGTTTTACAGAAGCAGCTGTCTTCCGGCTCATGACAAGCCAGGGAAACAACGATGCCGTGCTCTCTTCTTGCTGCATAGTAAACGTCTGCAGGCTCGCTTAAGAAAACGCGGTCCAGAACATCGAACGCTCTGACATCGCACGGACGAACGCCGAAGATAGCAAACGGTGCGTCTTTTAATGCAGCCGGTTCAATGCTGGTTTTATTTGCCTTCTGATAGCAGGAGTAAAGAATTTCACTCTGCGGGAAAAAGGCATCTTTCGGGGATTTTACGGTTTTTAAGGTATCGAGATCCACGTCTGCGTCCTCGGTCCAGAAACCGAAATTGGTAATTCCATTGTTTTGTACCGGAAGGAAAAGATCCATCTCCTTTGCAACAGCGGCAAGGAGCTCCGGCATTTTTTTCTCTGCTAATCTGATACATCCCTTAACCCCTTTCCTTAACGATACTTGGCTCTACATCTTCCTGTGTGAAGTTGGTGAGCGGTGCACGGCTGTCGGTATCGGCGCCTGCCTGATACTCTCCGTAGAACTCGTCGATATCTTTGATGAATTTACGGTTCAGCAGGTGCAGCGGAATGTGCTGCGGACATACACGGGAACACTCGCCACAGTCGGTGCAGCGTCCGGCAACGTGGAATGCACGGATAATGTGGAACATCTGCTCTTCAAATGTAGTCGTATTTGCTTTCTGTGCGGTATCGTAACGGTCATTATCGAAGACACATTTGATACAGCTGCAGGCCGGACATACGTTACGGCATGCATTACAGCGGATACAGCGGGACAGTTCGTTCTGCCAGAATGCGAAACGCTCTTCCGGAGCCATTGCCTCGAGCTTCTCAACCAGTTCAAAACGGCCTTCTTTTGCCGGTTTCTCTTCGTCGCAGTTCTCTGCCAGCTCGTCGTAGGCAACGTGTTTTCCGCCCTTGCAGGCTTTGCATCTTTCCAGGATAACATCCTCTCTTGCGAGCTCTTTGTCGCCGTAAACAGTTGCCACTTTGATGGTATCGCCGTCTTCTGTTACAGCGGTAATACCCTTGCATCCTGCTTCACGGATCTTTTCGATATCGAGTTTTCCATCGCAGCCGATGCCGACGATATAGGTTTTCTCGCGATCCACACGATGCTCTTTGATTAACTGATTAAAGCTGTAAGTATCACACGGTTTTAAAGAAAACGAGTGTTTTTCCTTCTTCTTTCGATGCTTTAATCATGTATTTGCTAAGGTTTGCGCCGCAGAATCCGTCGTAGGTAAACTCGGAAAGGCTCTCGGCAGTCTCGAAGAATGCAGGCTCTGCACTGAAATCAGTGTCACCTTTTCTCCAGCCAAGAACACGGACTACGGTACCGTCAGACAGAAGCTCTTTTGCGCGGGATACTAATTTTTCTTGCATCGTAAATCCTCCAATCTGACATTCTTACCAAGGCTTGTAACCTGCTCGATGAACTCGTTCATGGTCTGGGAGAATTTCACACCTTCTGCGGCGGATACCCATTCCACACGGGTACGTCCGTTCTCAACGCCCATGTAATCCAGCATGGAGAACAGCAGGGTCATACGTCTTCTTGCATAATAGTTTCCTGTGCTGTAATGGCAGTCTCCCGGATGGCATCCGCAGAGGATGACTCCGTCAGCGCCCTTCTGGAATGCTCTTAAGATGAAGAGCGGATTGACACGGCAGGAACATGGAACACGGATGATCTTTACGTCTGCCGGATAGGAAAGACGGCTGGAACCTGCCAGGTCTGCTCCTGCGTAGGAGCACCAGTTGCAGCAGAATGCCACGATGACTGGCTTAAATTCTTTGTTTTCGTTGTTATCTATCGGCATATTGCATCTACCTCCGCGAGAATTTGTCTATTGGAGAATCCTTTCAGATCCATAGCGCCGGACGGACATGCAACGGTACATGCACCGCATCCATGGCAAAGTGCGCCGTTAACGACTGCCACATGTCTGGTTTCACGGATTCCATGGTCGTTGACCTGACGGTCTTCGTAAGAAATTGCGCCGTATGGGCAGACTTTTTCACAGGATGCACATCCATTACAGAACAGCGGATTGGATTCTGCTGTACACGGGTTGGTGGTCAGTTTGTCTTTTGCCAGCAGTCCGACTACTTTGACAGCAGCAGCTCCTGCCTGTGCAACGGTCTCCGGGATATCTTTCGGTCCCTGGCATACGCCGGAGAGGAAGACACCTGCGGTCGGGGACTCTACCGGACGCAGTTTTGCGTGTGCCTCAGTAAAGAAATCGTTGGTATCCATACTTGCAGTCAGCATGGTAGCCAGTTTTCTTGCATCTTTGCTCGGCTCGATGGCAGTTGCAAGGACAACAAGGTCTGCTTCCATTTTGATCTGACGGTTGTCAAGCAGGTCGGAACCCTGTACCAGAAGACGTCCGTTCGGAGCCTCGGATACTTTTCCTACCTGGCCTTTGATGTAGTCTACATTGAACTCTTCTACCGCACGGCGATAGAACTCATCGAAGTTTTTACCCGGGGTACGAACATCAATGTAGAAGACATGTACGTTGACATCTGGATAATGGTCACGCACCAGCATAGCCTGTTTTGCGGTGTACATACAGCAGATCTTGGAGCAGTAGCTCTTTCCTCTGCAGGTCACGTCACGAGAACCGACACACTGGATAAATACGATATCCTTCGGATGTTCGCCGTTGGAAAGACGTACTACTTTACCGCCTGTCGGGCCGGCAGCATTCATCAGACGCTCCATCTCAAGGGAGGTAATTACGTCTTTGCTCTGGTTGTAATAATATTCGTCAAACTTGTCCAGACTGATGGTATCGAAACCAGTTGCCACAACGATTGCGCCGTACTCTCTGGTGATTACTTCATCTTTCTGGTCGTAGTTTACTGCACCTGCTGCACAGACTTTGGAGCAGATACCGCATTTTCCGGTTTTGAAGTGGATACAGTTTGCAGTATCAATAACCGGTACGTTCGGAACTGCCTGTGCGAACGGTGTGTAGATTGCAGTACGGTTGGACAGGCCTCTGTTGAACTCGCTCAAGGTTCTTCTTGGAAGGACATTTCTCCTGACAGAGTCCGCATCCGGTACATTTGTCCATATCTACGTATCTTGCTTTCTTACGGATGTCTACTTTGAAATCACCGACGAATCCGCCAACGCTCTCTACCTCACTGTAGGTATAGATGTTGATCTTCTCATGCGCGTTTACCTCTCCCATACGAGGAGTCAGGATACAGGAAGAACAGTCGAGGGTCGGGAATGTCTTGTCAAGCTGTGACATTCTTCCGCCGATACTCGGGGTCTTCTCTACGATATCTACTTCATAGCCTGCATCTGCGATATCCAGTGCAGTCTGAATACCTGCGATACCGCCTCCGATCACCAGCGCACGTTTTACAACGCGGCTCTCGCCCGGGGTAAGCGGGGTATCCAGCATAACTTTAGCAACGGCTGCACGGGCCAGAATTACGGCCTTCTCGGTAGCCTCTTCCATGTCTTTATGAATCCAGGAACACTGCTCACGAATGTTTGCAATCTCCAGCTGATACGGGTTCAGGCCCGCTTTTTCTGCTGCTTTGCGGAACGTTCCTTCATGCATACGCGGAGAGCAGGAACAGATGACAACGCCGGTCAGATGCTCGTTCTGAATGGCATCGATCACTTTCTGCTGACCCGTTTCGGAACACATATACTGATAATCCTCTGCATGAACAACACCCGGCTCTTTGCTGATGACGTCAACAACTTTTTTGACATCAACCGTAGCCGCAATATTTGTACCGCAGTGGCAGACAAATACTCCTATTCTTTGCACTTTTCTCTCACCTTTCTGTGGATGGGTTGTTTTTTACTTTCTATATTTACGGAATGCACTCATCAGAAGCTGCTGCGGAGTCTCATCATCCAGAAGAGCCGGAATTTCATCCGGAGAAAGATAATTCTCTCCTCTCTGACGGATCACGGAAAGACGAACTGCCTCGATCAGTTTGGCAGGTTTTACGTCTCTTGGACAGCGCTCTACACATGCGAAGCAGGAGAGGCATTTCCAGATGGACTTGGAGTTCATCAGTGCTTCCACATCGCCGTTCTGTACGTAAGATACAAACTGATGCGGACGGATGTCCATTTCGTTATAAGCAGGACAGGATGCGGAACATTTACCGCATTTCATACATTTTCTGGTATCCACACCGGCGATGGCACGGATTTCATCGGATGTTGCAATTTTCATGCCTGCACCTCCTCTTTGATGCCGAGTGCTTCTGCAAGAAGCTCGGTAAAGTAGGTAACCGGAAGACCTTCTTTTGTTCCGTTATTGCGCAGGTTGTACATGCAAAGCGGACATGCAGTGATCAGTTCTTCTGCTCCTTTGTAGGATGCGGATGCCATGATCTGGTCTACCATGTTGGATGCCATTTTCTTTTCTTTGAGGGATATGTAGCCGCCGCAGCACTCATTTCTCATCGGATATACGACCGGTGTTGCGCCAAGGGCCTTGATAAAGTCTTCAATGATTGTCGGATTTTCCGGATCGTCAAACTGCATTGTGGTGCTCGGACGAAGCAGCATACAGCCGTAATATGCGCCGATTTTTCTTCCTTTTAATGGGTTTACCACTTTCTCTTTGATCTTGTCAAATCCAACGACGTCACGCAGCACTTCCAGATAATGAAGTACTTTCGTTTCGCCAAGATATGGCTCGGAAAGAGCCATGTAGTTGTTTACTTTTGTCTGAATGTCTTCTACATTCGCCATGTCATCGTTTACGCGTTTGATCACGTGATGACAGGCGGAACAGACTGTGATCAGATCCTGTCCTTTTTCTTTGGCGTCTGCTAAGGCGCGAACCGAAGAAAGTTTTGTGGCGATTTCATCGGATGCCTGTGGATACACAGCTCCGCAGCACTGCCAGTTTTCAATTTCTTCCAGTTCAAATCCCAGAACTTTTGCGCACTCTCTGGCATAATGATCCAGATCTTTTGCTTTGTTCTTCAGCGTACAGCCCGGAAAATAACTGTAGGTCATGGAATTGCTCCTTTCTTACTTGCTCCTGTTGGTTTCCATTTTTCCTGCGGTATCTTCTGTCCGGCACCGGAAAAATTTCCGGTACTCTTTTTATGTACACCCGGCGGAAAATTTCTTCAGGCGCACGTTAAGGCAGTGGGAGATACCGCTCTTTCGCACTTTCTGCCACTGCCATAAATTTTATGTTTTGAGCTTATTGCCCGCTCTTAGTGCTCGATCTGTGCGATAACTGCTTTTAATGCGTCGGCACTTGCTTTGAGTTTTTCTACTTCCTCTTTTGTCATACGCATCGGAATCTTGCCCTGTACGCCTTTCGGTCCAACGAGGGTCAGTGTGCTTAAGCATACATCCTCGATGCCGTACTCACCGTGCATCATGGAAGATACGGTTGCTACAGAATCGGAAGAAGAAAGAATGGTTGCTACCAGTTTGCATACTGCAACAGATACTGCATAGAAAGTAGCTCCTTTGTTTGCAATAACCTGTCCGCCGGAAGTTCTTACGTACTCCAGCATAGCATCTTTGTCGATCTTGGTTACGTTCCTGCCCATTTTTTCTACGGTCTCGTAGTACTCGTCCAGACTGACACCGGAAACGTAAGCGCCGCTCCACGGAATGAAGGAAGTATCGCCGTGCTCACCGAATACGTAAGCGTGGATGTTTTTCTGGGCAATGTTGAGGTGTTCAGACAGTCCGCAGCGAAGTCTCGCGGAATCCAGCATGGTACCAGAACCAAGGATCTGGTTTTCCGGAAGTCCGGAGATCTTTGTAAACACGTAGGTCATGATATCAACCGGGTTGCTTACAATGATGTAGATGGCATTCGGAGCCGCTTTTACGATTTCCGGTGTGATGGATTTTAAGATGTTTACGTTGGTCTGGGTCAGCTCAATACGGGTCTGGCCAGGCTTTCTTGCAATACCGGAAGTAATAATTACGATATCAGAGTCCTTGGCATCCTCATACTCACCTGCGATGATGGAGACCGGATCGCGGAAGCAGGTACCCTGCGCGATATCCATAACCTCTCCCTCTACTTTTTTCTTGTTAATATCGATGAGAACAATCTCAGACGCGATGTCTTCGTTCGACAGTGTATAGGCGATCGTAGATCCAACGCTTCCAGCTCCAATGATGGTAATCTTGCTGCTCATAAATACTCCTTTCTAAAATACCCCTAGTTGGTTTTTGTGATTGATAAATTTTTCACTTTCCTTATCATAGCACTATGACAAGAATTTAACAAGTGTTTTTTTCGAGCATTTTCGTGAAATCTTTTTTCTCACTGAGCCCGTACGCTTCCAGAAGGGGTGTTCTGGATATATTTCAATACAATTATACCATTTTTTGTTCCTTTTTCACAAGAATTCTTTCCAAAAACTTACAGCTTTGTCCTTCATCCCGCAGAATTCGTCTTTTTCCGCATGGTTCCCGGGTTTTTGCTTTCTGTGTTTAGTTTCACACGTCTAACTTTCGTTCGTTATTATTTTTAACTAACTTTTCGTTCATACGGGCGTAGTTTCTTGTCCTTCTTTTTCTACTATTTTGTTAGGATGTATCCGCCAAACTTTCCTTGTCTGTATTTTCTATTTCTGCTGCCGCCAGACGACAAAAAGTACACGGTATTTTTCTGTTCCGTGTCTTTTTTGCTCTGTTTTTTCTGTTTTTTGCTTCTATTCTTCTGTTTCACGGGCCGTTGCCGCTTCGGCAAATGCATTTCCATATTCGGCAAGCGCCTCTTTTGCATAGACGGCATCTGACCGGTACGGCACATTTCCGTTTCCGACGTGCATCGTCACGTCCGCGCCTTTTCCAAGGATCAGAACAACCTCTCCCGGTACGGCGCCAAGAATCGCCTCCCGGATTGCTGCTCCGCGGTCCATGCGGATCTGGAAGGATGCACCTTCCTTTGCTATGTACCCGCCGATCTCCTCACAGATCGCCTGCGGATCTTCGTTTCCCGGATCATCCGGTACGAGGAAAATCCGGTCCGCCCGTTTTCCGGAAATCTCACCCATATCTTTTCTGCGGTTGAATGCTTTTCCGCCCGGGGTTCCGAACACAACGCTTACGCGGCTCCCCGGGTATTCGAGTGCTACGGTATCAAACATTTTTTCAAAACTCAGGCCATTGTGCGCGAAATCCACGATCGCCGTGACCTCGCCCGCGCTGCTCTCATACGTCTCCATCCTTCCCGGAACGGTGACGCCAAGGAGGCTTTCCTTGATCAGCGAAACCGGGATTCCCATCGACCAGGCAGCCGCAATGGCAGCTACGGCATTCTCCACATTGAAGGCTCCGTGCACCGGCAGGGTAAAATCTTCCGAGAAATCCGGTCCTGCCACATGGAAATAGAATTTTCCTCTGCCCGGCTTGATATCACTCACGCGGATTACAGCATTTTCTTTCGATCCAAACGTAACGACGCGCTCACATTTTGCCGCAGCTTTCAGGATTTCCCCGATATGGTCGCTGTCCAGGTTCACGCAGGCGCAGGTGCAGCGGTCGAAGATCTTTAATTTCGACTGGAAATAATCATCAAAATCCTTGTGCTCCGTCGGGCTGATGTGGTCCTTGGAGATGTTCAGGAAAATGGCGGTATCAAAATGCGTGTTTCCGACTCTCTCGTATTTGAGCGCCTGGGAGGATACTTCCATCACCATATGGGAAAGGCCTGCATCTACGGCATTGCGCATATGACGGCACAGCTCCAGGGATTCCGGCGTGGTGAGCGTTGATGCTTCTCTCGTCTTTCCGTCGTAATATTCAATCGAACTTAACAGTGCACATCCGTTTCCGCCCTGTTTTTTCAGGCAGGCATCGAGCATCGACTGCAGGTAGTAGGCTGTCGTTGTCTTTCCTTTGTTCCGGTCAGCGCCGTGACATGCAGCGACTTTGCCGGATAATCGTAAAACGCCTCACCCAGCACAAACTGTGCTTTTCTGGCATCGTTGACGATGAGCGCCGGAATTTCTTTTCCCGCTTCGTATTTTTTTTCACTTACATAGGCAACAGCACCGCGGTTTACGGCGTCTTTTAAGTATGCCTCTTTGAATGCAGCTCCTTTGCAGAGAAACAGCGTTCCCTGATCCGCTCCGCCCGAAAAATACGTTACGAGGGTAACGGGTCTGTCCTCTCCTTCTTTTCCTTCCGGCTCTGCAAATTCCACCAGAAGGCCTTCCTGCTCCAGAAGTTTCTTATATTCTAATACCGACTGTTTCATAGGATATCTTCCTCTCTTCTATGGGATTCTTTTTCAGCTTTCCTAAAATCCAGGCTCCATTATACCAGAATTGAAACAGCTTGTCCATCTTGCGGCACGGCTTACATCATCTGCGCATTTTTCTCAAAAAGAGAACGAAGCGTTTTTGCGCAGTACAGGTACGCCGGAACGAGAAACAGATCGGCGAGAATCCATGCCACCGGGCTTGCGAAGCAGACTGCGGTGTAACCAAAATACGGAACCAGGAAAAAGGCTACCACCGAACGGCCGATCATCTCGCAGACGCCGGCAAGGATTGCAAATTTGCTGAAGCCCATGCCCTGCACGGTAAAGCGTACGACATTGACAAGGGTCAGCGGAATGTAAAATACCATGTTGATCAGCAGCATCTGACGCGCCTGGTCGAGGATGACCGTCTCAGATGCATCTACAAAGAGAAGCGAAATCTGGCGGGACCACAGAAACATGACTCCTAAAATGACCACGGAATACACGCTTCCAATAATGGAACTTGTCAAAATACCGGTGTTGACACGATCCATCTTCTTCGCACCGACGTTCTGTCCGGCATACGTCGCCATAGTGGAGCCGAGCGCGTCGAACGGACAGCAGCAGAACATGGAAATTTTACCGGCAGCCGTAACAGATGCAACCGCAGTGGAACCAAGGCCGTTGACAGCGGTCTGCAAAATAACACTTCCGATCGCGGTGATTGAATACTGCAGTCCCATCGGGATTCCCATATTGCACAGATTAAGCACATAATGCTTGTGCAGCTTCCAGTCCTCTCTCGTAAAAGCAAGGATAGTGAATTTTTTCTTCATATAAAAGAGACACAGGAATCCAGAGACTCCCTGCGCGATAATCGTCGCCCACGCGGTTCCCGCTACTCCCATCGGGCGGACCAGCGCAAGATCTAGCACGATATTCAGTATTGAAGAGATACCGAGGAAAATCAGTGGGGAGCGGCTGTCGCCGAGGCTCCGCATGATTGCTGATGTCTGGTTATAGAGCACCATAAGCGGAATTCCGAGGAAAATAACAAAGATGTAAGCGTATGCACCGTCCAGAATATCGGACGGGGTTTTCATCAGAATCAGAATGTCGCGGCACCAGATGCAGACAAGAACGGTCATCACCACGGAAAGAATACCGGCCAGGACGGCTCCATTTCCTACATACCGGCACAGCGCTTTCCGGTCTCCTGCCCCGAACATCTGCGCAACCGGAATTGCAAATCCGCTGCAGACTCCCATACAGAATCCCACGATCATGAAGTTGATCGAACCTGTACTGCCAACAGCCGCGAGCGCTTTCGCGCCTAAGAATTTTCCTACAATAATCGTATCGACCATGCTGTAAAACTGCTGGAACAGCATGCCGAGCAGCAGCGGCAGTGCAAACCCCCAGAATCAGTTTTACCGGGCTGCCGTTTGTCAGATCTTTTACTGCACTTTTCTTTGTTGCCATGTGATGTCCTCCCTATTGTCGTATGTTTTTGCTTCCCCTTTTTGTCGAATCTCATGCCATTTTATATCTTGTTTCTCAGAATGCAATCCCGTAATACTGCCGAATTAAGAGACGTTTTTTCATCACTTTTACGTGTTTTTGACATGGCGGCCGCCTGTGCAGGAATTCTGTTTTTTTGTCGCACGCCAAAAGCGGCTGCGGCAGGTTCCCGTTCCGGAACGCTGTGCCGCAGCCGCTTTGCTGTTCTTTCTTATTTTGCAAATTCTTTCTTTTTCCACTGAAGCAGAATCATCACAGCCACCGATGCGGTCAGAAAATCAGAAACCGGCTGGGAGGCAATAACACCGGAAAAACCGGCAAGTTTTGAAGCGCAGAAAATTACAATGGCAAAAATCACGCCCTGACGTCCTGCTGAAAGAATCATTGCTCCTGCCCCGTTTCCGATCGCCTGGAAAATACAGGTCGATGCGAGTACGATACCAACAAACGGCATACCAATGAGCTGGACGCGAAGGATCTGCTGGGCCACTGCAATGACATCCGCCTCTTTTAAGAACAGTCCCACGAGAAGCGGAGCCGCCGCACCGAGCACAACCGCCATTCCGGCACCGGTCAGCACTTCCAGGAGGAAGGCAAAGCGGATCGTCTCACTGAGTACGTTTTTTATTTTTCGCTCCATAATTGTATCCGACCAGCGGCTGTCCGCCAAAAGCGAAACCGACCATCACAAGAACAGAAATCATAATAATTTTCAAAGCAATTCCCATCGCTGCAACTTTGTCCGTTCCATACGGCTGCAAAAAATCGGTTCGTCAGCGTCACGCCGATGCTCTGCATGAAGTTTGTGACGGATGCCGGAATGCCGATGGCAAGAACGGCGAGCACCTCTGCTCCGGTCATTTTCAGTTTTCGGAAATCGACGGAGAGATAGCGGCATTTCTTTATCATAAAGATAACATAGAAAATATCACCGCAGATGTTGCCGATCACCGTTGCAATCGCTGCTCCGGCTGCTCCCATGCCGAGCGTGTAAATAAAGATCGGGTCAAGAATGATGTTGACAACGGCTCCCAGCATTGTTCCGATCATCGAGGCTTTTGCGAAGCCCTCGGTCCGAAGAAGATTGTTCGGCGTCAGCTGCAGGATGATAAACGGTGCGCCGAGTGCAATCCACTGGTAATAGTCCCCCGCATACTGCCACGTCGTCTCATCACAGCCAAGCAGGCCAAGGATCGGCTGTTTGGCGGCAAGCAGGATGATGCTGACCGCAATGCCGACAGCAATCGCTGCGTAAAAGCAGAATACGCTGATCCGTCTTCCGTCCTCGTATCTTTTTACCGAAGAGGCGCGAAATGACGGAACTGCCGCCGACGCCGAAGATGTCACCGAGTGCAATCATCAGCGTGAAAATCGGTGTGCCGAGCGATACGCCGGCAATCAGTGCCGTGTTTCCGGTCCGCGCGATGAAAAAAGTATCTACCATATTATAGATCAGCGACACGACCATGCCGAGCACGACCGGAAGTGCGAGCGTCATATATGCTTTGGACACTTTTGTTTTCTCAAATAATTCGTTTTCCATTTTGAAAACTCCCCTTTCCTCTTTTTCGGTTACAGTTCACTGGTACCCAGCAAACTGTAACATTTTTCATTCTGGTTTATCTTAGCAGACTTTCTTGCTTTTTCTTGTGTCATATGTCACAATAAAGAAAAAGTTTTCCAAAAAATTTTTCTGTGAAAGGATTTTCCTATGAAACGAATTTTTGATCCGGCTCTGCTGAACTTTTATCTTCAGAAACATGAGATCCCATCTCTTTTCGATACCCCGGATCTCGCATTTTCTCTGTATCAGTTTGAAAAGGGCGAACGGCTCGACACGCTGAATCCGGAGGAATACCTCTCGTTCCTCGTGGACGGTTCCATCGAGATCAGCGCCAACCGCGCCGACGGCACGAGCTACCCGATCGGCTATCTCGACGGCTTTACCTGCATCGGCGATATGGAATTCTGCGGAAAACGCGATGATACGCACCAGATCGAGGCACGCACCACCGCGCTTTGTTATTGTTCTGCCGCTCGCTTCCACGAAAGAGCTTCTGCTGAACGACAACCGCTTTTTACGATATCTTTTAAACTCTGTCACCGAAAAGCTGATGCTTTATTCCAGCTCCCAGTCGAATTTTTCCACGCTCGAGGAATCCTTCCTCTCTTATCTCTCAGAGCGCTGTCCGGATCAGACGTTTTCCGGCGTGGAAAAGATGGCCATGCAGCTCCACTGCAGCCGCCGCCAGCTCCAGCGAGTTTTAAAGAAGCTGCTCGAAGAAGGACAGCTTGTGAAACTTTCGAAAGGTTCTTACCGCCTCAGCTGAAAACGCCATCGCTTCCTTATTTCCACGATTCCAGGATCGATGTTCCGATCGTTCCCTCCGGCATTTTTACGCCGAAGTTCTCTGCAACGGATGCGCCGATCACAGCGAAGGTGTCCTTCGTCTCCTGAAGGCCGCTCTCCTTCATAGACGGTGAGTACGCAAGGAGCGGCACCTGTTCTCTGGTGTGGTCCGTTCCGGTATAAGTCGGGTCGTTGCCGTGGTCTGCCGTGATCAGGAGCAGATCGTCGTCTTTTAACTGCTCCAGCAGCTTTCCAAGGTTCACATCGAATTTTTCAATCTCTTTTCCGTAGCCTTCCGGGTTTCTTCTGTGGCCCCAGAGTGCATCGAAATCGACGAGGTTGACAAAGCACAGTCCGGTAAAATCTTTTCCTGCCGTCTCAATCGTCTGCTCCATGCCGTGGACGCTGCTCTTGGATTTCAGACTCTCCGTGATGCCCTCGCCGCAGAAATATCGTTGATTTTTCCGATACTGATGACATCATATCCTGCCTCCTGCATCGCGTTGAGCACGGTTTTTCCCGTCGGTTTGACAGCGTAGTCGTGACGGTTTGCGGTGCGGACGAACTCTCCTTTTTTCTTTCCGACGTACGGTCTTGCAATGACACGGCCGACTTTCCACTCGTCTTTCATGGTCAGCTCACGGGCAATCTCGCAGTAATGATACAGCGTCTCCAGTCCCATCGTCTCCTCGTTGCCGCAGATCTGCAGTACGGAATCCGCCGAGGTATAGACAATCAGTTCTCCGTTTTCGATCTCGCGCTCTGCCAGCTCATCGAGGATCTCCGTTCCGCTCGCCGCCTTATTGCCGATGATCTTTCTGCCGGTTCGTTTTTCCTAGCTCGTCGATCAGTTCTTTCGGAAATCCGTGGTCGGTGAACGTAACGAACGGCTTTGTCGTGTAAATTCCCATCATCTCCCAGTGGCCGGTCATGGTGTCTTTTCCGTTGCTCGCCTCGTTCAGCCTTCTGGCGTAACCCTTTGCCTCATCCTCTGTCACACCGCAGAGATTTCCCATGCCAAGGCGGCGCAGGTTCGGGATTTCAAGGCCTCCCTGACTCTCCCAGATGTGGCCGAAGGTATTGACACCGACATCCCCAAACTTCTCCGAATCCGCCATCGCCCCGATTCCGAGAGAATCCAGGACGATCAGAAAAATACGGTTATATTTTCTCATACTCTTTACTCCTTTCTTTTTAACTCAGCTCAAACATTCCATGATAGAGCTGATAATATTTTCCTTTCTGTGCCAGAAGTGCGTCGTGGTCGCCGCGCTCTACGATATTTCCCTGCTCCAGCACCATGATCGCATTGGCGTTTCGCACGGTGCTTAAGCGGTGGGCGATGACAAATACGGTTCTGCCCTCCATGAGCTGGTCCATTCCTTTTTCGATCAGCGCCTCGGTTCTGGTGTCAACGGAGGATGTTGCCTCGTCAAGAATCAGCACCGGCGGATCGGCAACGGCGGCACGGGCAATCGCGAGAAGCTGGCGCTGGCCCTGGGAGAGGTTGGCTCCGTCGGAGGTCAGCATCGTGTCGTAGCCGTTCGGCAGACGGCGGATGAAGGAATCCGCATTCGCAATTTTGGCCGCATGTTCAATTTCTTCCTGCGTGGCATCGAGTTTTCCAAAACGGATGTTTTCTGCTACGGTTCCCGTGAACAGATGGGTATCCTGCAGAACGATACCGAGGGAGTGGCGCAGAGCGTCTTTTTCGATATCTTTTACGTCAATGCCGTCGTAGACAACCGCGCCGCCCTGGACGTCGTAGAAACGGTTGATCAGGTTCGTGATCGTCGTTTTTCCGGCTCCTGTGGAACCGACAAAAGCAATTTTCTGGCCTGGTTTGGCATACAGGCTGATGTTCTTTAAGATCAGACGGTCTGCCGTGTAGCCGAAATCCACGTTTTCAAAACGCACATCGCCCTTTAATTCCGTCATCGTTCCGTCCGGGCGCTTCCATGCCCAGCGGCCTGTTGTCTCTTCGCAGACGGCAAGTGCGCCGTTCTCTTCTTTTACGTTGACCAGTTCCACTTTTCCCTCATCGATTTCCGGCTCCAGGCTCATCACGTCGAAGACACGCTCCGCACCGGCGAGCGCTGAGAGAAGGAAGTTGCTCTGCTGGGTGAACTGGTTGATCGGAAGCGCCGCCTGGCGGACAAAGACAAGGTAGCTTGCCAGGCTTCCGATATCGGCTTTTCCGTGCAGGGCGAGAAGGCCGCCGAGCACTGCCACAATCGCATAATTGACATACGAAATGCTGACAACGACAGGAACCATCGTCGCCGCATACCCCTGCGCGCCGGTTCCCGCTTTCCGGAGCTCCTCATTCTTTTTGCAGAATTCCGTAAAGCTCTCTTCTTCGTGGTGGAACACCTTGACGACTTTCTGTCCGGTGATCAGCTCCTCAATATAGCCGTTCAGTTCTCCGAGGCTGTTCTGCTGCTTCGTATAATAACCCTTGCTGCGCTTTCCGCTGAACTTGATATACCAGAACATGATACCGTAGCACACCGTTACAATCAGTGAGAGCCGCCAGTTCAGGATATACAGCAAGGTCAGTGTTCCCACAATCTGGATGAAGCTCTGGATAACCATCGCAAAACTGTTGTTCAGAGCATCTGCCATCGTGTCGATATCGTTCGTGAAAAGACTCATGATATCGCCGTGGCGTCTGCTGTCGAAGAACTGCAGCGGCAGTGTCTGGACGTGTTCGAACAGATCGCGGCGGATATCAAAGACAACCTGCTGTGCTGCTTTTACCATGGTCTGCGTGTAGCCGTATGCTGCGAGTGCGCCGCACCCGAAAATGAGTGCCGTAATCAGCACGCCGCGCAGCAGTGTGTGCACATCTCCGTCCGCCAGTCCGTTGACTACCGGGCGGATCATATACGTTCCAAGGAGGTTGGCTCCCGCGCTGATTGTTACCAGTACCGCTACGACTGCGAGCATTTTTTTTGTGCCGTCCCAGATAAGACAGGAAGACGCGCAGCGTGTGTTTCAGGTTCTTTGGTTTCTTTCCGCTATAAGCTCTCGCTGCCATTTTCGTCTCCTCCCTTCATCTGTGAGGCGTAAATTTCCTGATAAATCGGGTCATCCGCCAGCAGTTCAGCGTGCGTGCCGATCCGGTGTACTTTTCCGTCATCAAGAATGATGATCTGATCCGTATTCATGACGGATGTTACTCTCTGCGCAATGATAATTTTTGTGACATTCTTCCGCGCCGCCAGTGCCTCGCGGATCTTTTTCTCCGTTGCCGTGTCGACCGCACTTGTCGAATCATCGAAGATCAGGATTTTTGCCTTTCCGATCAGCGCACGCGCGATGCAGAGACGCTGCTTCTGGCCTCCGGAGAGGTTGCTTGCGCCCTGCTCGAGCACGGTGTCGAGGCCGTCCGGCATGCGGTTCAAAAATTCATCCGCACACGCCGCGCGGCATGCTTCCCAGATCTCCTCATCGGATGCATCCACATTGCCCCATTTCAGGTTTTCACGCACGGTTCCGGAGAACAGCACGTTTTTCTGCAGAATGATATTGACTGCATCGCGGAGAGCGGCAAGATCGTACGCGCGCACATCCTTTCCGCCGACGCGGACGGTGCCGCGGCTGGTATCATACAGACGCGGAATGAGCTGCACCAGCGTCGTTTTCGAAGAACCTGTTCCTCCGAGGATTCCTACCGTCTGACCAGCTTTGATCTTCAGCGTAACATCGGAGAGTGCGTACTCTTTTGCTTCTTCTTTGTATTTAAACGATACGTTGTCAAACTCCACGCTGCCCTCTGTCACTTCTGTTACACCATTTTCCGGCGAGGTGAGCACGATTTTCTCATCGAGCACCTCGACAATCCGGTGTGCGCTCGCCATGGAACGGGTCAGAAGCAGGAAGACGTTTGCAATCATCATCATCGAGTTCATGACCTGCATGACGTAGCTTAGAAATCCGGTCAGGTTTCCGACGGCAAGCTGTTTTTTCAGAATCATATTTCCGCCGAACCACAGAATCAGCACGATCGCGGTATACATGACGCTCTGAAATGCCGGCAGATTCAGCACGGCGTAGTGGAACGTCTGCTCGCTCGCTGCGGTCAGGTCGGTGTTGACCTCGTTGAATTTGTCTTCCTCGTACTCATCCCGCACGAAAGCTTTGACGGCACGGATCGCGGTCAGCCCCTCCTGGACAACGTTGTTCAGGCGGTCCACCATGGACTGCAGTTTTGTGTACATCGGGGCAACTCTCCGCACAATCAGGGAGAGAATAAAGCCAAGAAGCGGGGTACATACAAGGAATACAAATGCCAGCCGCGGATTCATATAGAATGAAAGG
>ENA-OQKS01000186-OQKS01000186.1-human-gut-metagenome-genome-assembly--contig:-NODE-186-length-19573-cov-4.171758_pt1 | contig 19573 bp, 20 predicted proteins | sample MGYA00242804_ERZ504808 | MGnify/ENA primary metagenome ERZ504808 (study PRJEB26092, sample SAMD00036375) | human gut metagenome | host: Homo sapiens | study: EMG produced TPA metagenomics assembly of...
ACCGTGTGTCCAAGACCCACAAGGGTGGTCGTACGTTCAGCTTCGCTGCCCTCGTGGTGGTTGGCGACGGCAACGGCACCGTGGGTGTCGGCTACGGCAAGTCCCGTGAGGTCCCGGCTGCAATCGCCAAGGGCCAGCTGGATGCCAAGAAGCACATGTTCACTGTGCCGCGCATCAAGGGCACCGTCACCCACCCGGTGATCGGCCACGATGCCGCTGGCACCGTGCTGCTGCGCCCGGCTGCTCCGGGTACCGGCGTTATCGCCGGCGGTGCAGTCCGCGCCGTCATGGAATGCGCTGGCATCACCGACGTCCTGACCAAGTCGATGGGCTCCGCCACCGCCGTCAACGTGGTGCGCGCAACCGTCGACGCCCTCAAGAAGCTCGAAGAGCCGGAAGAGATTGCCGCACGTCGTGGCATGTCTCTCGAAGAGGTGGCTCCGGACGCGCTGCTGCGTGCTCGCGCCGAAGGCATCGCCGAGGCCCGCAAGGCTCGTGAAGAGGCTCAGGCCAAGGCTGCTCAGAAGGACGGTGAGTGATGACTAACCTGAACATCAAGCTGCACCACGGTCTGGTGAACTCCACTCCGAAGCAGCGTGCTGCGGCTCAGACTCTGGGCCTGAACAAGATCGGCAAGACCGTGACTCGTGAGGACACTCCGGCCCTTCGTGGCCAGCTGCAGGTCCTCCGTCACCTGATCACCGTCGAGGAGGCTGACTGATTATGGCAGATATTCTGCAGATGCATGACCTGAAGCCGGCTCCGGGTGCCAACAAGGATCGTATCCGCGTTGGCCGTGGTGAAGGCTCCAAGGGTAAGACCTCGGGCCGTGGCGACAAGGGCACCAAGAAGCGCTATCAGGTTCGTCCGGGCTTCGAAGGTGGCCAGCTGCCGCTGTACATGCGCCTTCCGAAGCTGCGTGGCTTCAAGAACCCGTTCAAGAAGGAATACCAGGTCGTCAACGTGGCTGTTCTTGCGGAACTGTTCCCGCAGGGCGGCGAGATCACCGTGGCTGATCTGGTTGCCAAGGGTGCCGTCCGCAACGGCTTCCCGGTCAAGGTCCTGGGCGACGGCGAGGTTTCGGCTGCCTACACTCTCAAGGGTGTCAAGGCTTCCGCTTCCGCCAAGTCCAAGATCGAGGCTGCTGGCGGCTCCATTTCCGAGGATTGATTCCAACGGAATGTAGCTGACTGAAGCTCAGACATGAGGCTTCCCCCGCTCTAAAGCGGGGGAAGCCTCATTCGTTTGCAGTCAAAATGCAATCATGCATGGAAAAACAAAAAACAGACGAATAATGACGAAAACGCCATATCGGTAGACGCCGTACGCTAGACTCGAGCGTTAGAGTCTGTTTTTGCACGTGTGCGCAGGTGCGCACGACGATGGAAGGAACCCCAGGTGAGGACGTTAATCCAGGCCTTGAAGACCAAGGAATTGAGGAATAAAATCCTCTTCACCCTTGGTATCATCATCATTTATCGTATCGGTTCATTCATCCCGACCCCTGGCGTCGATTACACCGTCGTCCAGCAGTGCGTCGGCAAGATGAACAACGCTTCTGAGAACTTTATCGGTCTGGTGAACCTCTTCTCCGGCGGCGCCATGCTGCAGCTGTCGATTTTCGCATTGGGCGTCATGCCGTACATCACCGCATCGATCGTCATCCAGCTGCTGCGTGTGGTCATCCCTCGTTTCGAGGCACTGCACAAGGAAGGCCAGTCCGGCGAAGCCAAGCTGACCCAGTACACCCGTTATCTGACCATCGGCCTTGCCGTGCTGCAGTCCACCACCATCCTGGTGACCGCACGTTCCGGCGCGCTGTTCAACTACCAGTGCTCTCAGGTTGTTCCGGACGGTTCCGTGTGGAACCTTGTGGTCATGGTGCTCATCATGACCGGCGGCACCGGCCTCATCATGTGGATGGCCGAATTGGTCACCGATAAGGGCCTCGGCCAGGGCATGTCCATCCTTATCTTCATGTCCATCTGCTCCGGCTTCCTGCCGCAGCTGTGGGAGATCGGCTGGGGCACCAACGGCACCGATGGCAACTGGGGCAAGTTCGCCGCGGTCGTCGGCACCCTGCTGGTCATCATGATCCTTGTCATCTACGTCGAGCTTGCCCAGCGTCGTATTCCGGTGCAGTACACCCGTCGTATGATTGGCCGTAAGATGTACGGTGGCTCCTCCACCTACCTGCCGCTGAAGATCAACATGAGCGGTGTCATCCCGCCGATCTTCGCGTCCTCCATCCTGGCCATCCCGACGCTGATCGCGCAGTTCGGCAATTCCGACCAGTCCTGGGTCAAGTGGATCAACTCCAACCTGGCCAACACCACATCCGTGTGGTACATCGCACTGTACGCGCTGATGATCGTGTTCTTCTGCTTCTTCTACACGGAAATCACCTTCAACCCGGACGAGACCGCGGACAACATGAAGCAGTACGGCGGCTTCATTCCGGGCATCCGCGCGGGAAGCGCCACCAGCAACTACCTGAGCTACGTGATGAACCGTCTGAACACGGTCGGCGCCGTCTACCTGCTGTTCGTGGCGCTTATCCCGACGGTGCTCATCATGGCGCTGAACCTGAACACCAAGCTGCCGTTCGGCGGAACCACCATCCTGATCATCGCAGGCGTCGGCCTCGACACCCTGCGCCAGGCCAAGGCCCAGACCGAACAGTTCCAGTACGCTGGCTTCCTGTTCGAGGACACCGACCACAAGGAAGGTAAGTAACCACTTGAATCGTGATGTCGTTTCCGTTGATCGGGAGCGGTATCACGATTTTTATGTTAAGTAATCCATCATCCGAAAATCCCCGTTGAGGGGAATGAACGAAACGGAGAACAACACATGCGACTGCTGATCATGGGCCCGCAGGGCGTAGGCAAGGGCACCCAGGCCGCTCTGCTGAGCGAGCACTACGGAATCCCGGCGATCTCCACCGGCGATATCTTCCGCTACAACATCAAGAACAAGACCGAGCTTGGCGTCGAAGCGCTCAAGTACATCGACAAGGGCGAGCTTGTGCCGGACGAGCTGACCAACAAGATCGTCAAGGACCGTCTGGCCATGGACGACGCCAAGAACGGCTGGATTCTCGATGGCTATCCGCGCAACGCCTCCCAGGTCGAGGCTCTCGACGCCATCCTGGGCGAACTGGACACCCCGCTTGACGCGGTCGTCGCACTGGATGCAGATCACGACGTGCTCATGGAGCGTATGAAGAAGCGCGCCGAAATCGAAGGCCGCTCCGACGACACCCCTGAAGCCATCGCCAAGCGTCTTGACGTGTACGCCAAGGAGACCGCGCCGCTGCTGGACATCTATCAGAAGCGCGGCCTGCTCAAGACGTTCAATGGCGTCGGCGCCGTCGACGAGATCCAGGCCACCATCGTGGCGGAGCTTGGCTGAAGGAAAAACCAAGCAGAATAACATATTTCCAACGAAAGCGGGAATCGCGACACGCCGAACGTGTCTTGATTCCCGCTTTCGTGTATTCTTGCAAGTTGGTGTGTCTTCGGGCACGCATAGTAATCGCCAAGGAACGGAACGAGGCTCATGGCTAAAGACGGTGTGATTGAAGTCGAAGGACAGGTAGTGGAAGCACTGCCGAACGCGATGTTTCGTGTTGAACTCGAAAACAAGCATATCGTGCTCGCAACCATTTCGGGCAAGATGAGGAAGAACTACATCCGCATCCTGCCGCAGGATCGTGTTGTGCTGGAGATGAGCCCCTACGATCTGAACCGCGGCCGTATTACGTACCGTTACAAGTAAAGGTACACAAGCAAAGGAAAACCATGAAGGTCAGCCCTAGTGTGAAGAGGATCTGCGAGAACTGCCGCGTGATCCGTCGTCACGGCCGCGTCATGGTGATCTGCGTCAACCCGCGCCATAAGCAGCGTCAGGGCTGAGAGCAGATCCAGCGGCATAAACAGTACAGGCGCTGAGTCACAGCCCGTGAAAGCGGGATGAACCCCGGGTACGCAGGCCCGGGCCGGGAAACCGGACGACTCGGTGCAAGACCTGCGGAAAACAGAAGGAATCGCAATGGCACGTCTTGCCGGAGTCGACATCCCCAATGAGAAGCGCATCGAGATCGCCCTCACCTACATCTTTGGTGTGGGTCGCACTCGTGCCAAGGAAACGCTTGCCGCGACCGGTATCAACCCGGACATTCGCGTCAAGGATCTGACGGATGAGCAGCTGATCACGCTGCGTGACTACCTCGAGGGTAACTACAAGATCGAGGGCGATCTGCGTCGTGAAATCGATGCGGATATCCGTCGTAAGATTCAGATCAACTGCTACCAAGGCCAGCGTCACCGTAAGGGACTTCCTGTGCGCGGTCAGCGCACCAAGACCAATGCTCGTACCCGCAAGGGCCCGAAGCGCACGGTCGCCGGAAAGAAGAAGGCCACCAAGTAATAGGTGGCTGTCAGTTCAGACCACGAGACGTAAGTTTCATCGCCTGAACAACAAAGCAAATTCGTTATTAGGAAACGAGGGTCAATGGCAGCTCAAAAGCAAGCCGCGCGCAAGCCGCGTCGCCGCGACCGCAAGTCGGTCCCGGTTGGGCAGGCGCACATCAAGTCCACTTTCAACAACACCATCATTTCGATCACCGACCCGTCCGGCGCAGTTGTGTCCTGGGCGTCCGGTGGCGATGTCGGCTTCAAGGGCTCCCGTAAGTCCACGCCGTACGCCGCTGGCATGGCCGCCGAATCCGCAGCCCGCAAGGCTATGGAGCACGGCCTCAAGAAGGTCGACGTGTTCGTGAAGGGCCCGGGTTCCGGTCGTGAAACCGCCATCCGTTCCCTGCAGTCCGCCGGACTCGAAGTCGGTTCCATCACCGACGTCACCCCGCAGGCACACAACGGCGTTCGTCCTCCGAAGCGCCGTCGCGTCTGAGCACTAGAAGAAATCATCAATCCAACGCCGCTTATGGCCGGTGAGTGCACCACCGGCCTGAAGCTGAAAGGATAACCACAGTGCTTATCGCACAGCGTCCGACACTTACCGAGGAATCTCTCAACCCTCAGCGTTCCCGCTTCACCATCGAGCCTCTCGAGCCTGGTTTCGGCTACACGCTTGGCAACTCGCTGCGCCGTACCCTCCTGAGCTCCATCCCTGGAGCGGCTGTGACTTCGGTGCGTATCTCCGGCGTCCCGCATGAGTTCACCACTCTGCCGGGTGTTGAAGAGGACGTTACCGAGATCCTGTTGAACATCAAGGGCATCGTGCTCACCAGCGAATACGATGAGCCGGTTGTCATGTATCTGCGCAAGAGCGGCAAGGGCGAGGCCACCGCGGGTGATATCACTCCGCCGGCCGGCGTCACTATCGCCAACCCGGATATGCATATCGCAACTCTCGCTGAAGATGGCGAACTCGAGATCGAGTTCACCGTCGAGCGTGGCCGCGGTTATGTGCCAGCCCAGATGAACAAGCAGGATAACGCCGAGATCGGCCGTATCCCGGTCGACTCGATTTACTCCCCGGTGCTCAAGGTGAGCTATCGCGTGGAAGCCACTCGCGTTGAACAGCGCACTGACTTCGACAAGCTCATCCTGGACGTGGAGACCAAGCCGGCAATCTCCCCGCGTGATGCTGTCGCATCCGCAGGCTCCACCTTGGTGGAACTCTTCGGCCTGTGCCGCGAGCTCAACACCCAGGCTGAGGGCGTCGAGGTTGGACCTGCCCCGGTGGCAGAGGAAACCAACCCGGAGATGGCCGTTCCGATCGAGGATCTCAACCTCACCCAGCGCAGCTACAACTGCCTGAAGCGCGAGGGCATCCACACGATCGGCGAGCTGGTCGCCCACACCGAGCAGGATCTGCTCGACATCCGCAATTTCGGTATGAAGTCCATTGACGAAGTCAAGGAAAAGCTCCAGTCCTTGGGTCTGGCCCTCAAGGCTTCCCCGCTGGGCAACTTCGATACCAACAACCTCGAAGGCGGTACTTTCTTCTCGCCGGAAGACGAGTGATTCGCCGCTTTTGACCTAACCGCTTCGTCGGATTCGGATGTTCGGGCAACTGCCCACCTGAGTCCGACGGGGCTTTCAAGGAGAAACAATGCCTACACCAAAGAAGGGTCCGCGTCTGGCCTCCAGCCCGGCTCATGAGCGTCTTATGCTCGCGAACATGGCTACCAGCCTGTTCCAGCGTGGCCGCATCACCACCACCCTGCCGAAGGCCAAGCGCCTTCGTCCGCTGGCTGAGCGTCTGATCACGCTCGCCAAGCGTGGTGATCTGCACAGCCGTCGTCGCGTGATGCGTGTCATCCGCAACAAGTCCGTCGTGCACAAGCTGTTCACCGAGATTGCCGAGCAGATGGAGCAGCGTGAGGGTGGCTACACCCGCATCGTCAAGATTGCTCCGCGTCGTGGCGATGCCGCTCCGGCAGCCATCATCGAGCTCGTCACCGAGCCGGTGAGCCCGAAGCAGGCTGTGGTCAAGGAAGCCGAAGCCGCAACCAAGGTTGCCGCTGAAGAAGCTCCGGTTGTCGAAGAGGCACCGGTTGAGGCTCAGGAAGCCACCGCAGAGAACGCCGAGTGATTGGCATCAAGCAGGCTTGACTAGCTGATGAAAAGGCTGGGAATCGAAAGGTTCCCAGCCTTTTTGTTATGCGTTGTCATATGTTGTTATGCGCCTTTTGTTATGCTCATTGCCGTGAGATTACGTATCGACTTGGCATATGACGGCACCGATTTCTACGGATGGGCGAAACAGCCTGACATGCGTACCGTGCAGGGAGAAATCGAACGAGTGCTGCATACCGTTCTTCGTGTACCGGAAGGCGATGATGACGAGCCGCTGCGCCTGACCGTCGCGGGTCGTACCGATACCGGCGTGCATGCGTCGCACCAAGTTTGCCATCTCGACATCAATGAGGAGACGCTTGCACGTTGCGTCGGGCATATGCAGGTCGAACCGGTGATGGCGTTGAAGCGACGGCTGCAACGCATGCTGCCGAATGACATCGCCATTCGTTCCATCGAGGAAGCTCCCGAAGGATTCGACGCACGTTTCTCCGCACTGGAACGCACTTACGTATATCGCATTGCCGACCGATCAAGCGAAATCGATCCACGTATCCGCAATTGCGTGCTGCATATCGACGATGATCTTGACATCGACGCCATGAACAAGGCAGCTGAAATGACTATCGGCCTGCATGATTTCGGCTCGTTCGCAACCCCGAATCCTGGAGGCACCACCATACGCGAGGTGAAAACCGCGTATTGGCGTCGTATACCGCAGCATCCGCTGATCGACGACGGAAATACGATGGGGGAGCGATATCGCACGCCTGCGGTCGAATCCGGACTGCTGTGCTTCACCATCGTTGCGGACGCTTTCGCACGCAATATGGTGCGATCGCTGGTTAATGGTTGTGTGCAGGTAGGCATCGGCAAACGTTCCGTGGATTGGTTCGCCGAAAAAATGACGACGCCGTTGCGTGAAGGCAGCACCGGTCCGATCGCTCCGCAAGGATTGACGCTGGAACATATCGAATATCCGGAAGACGACCAGTTGGCGATTCGTGCCGAAGCGATTCGTGCGAAACGTACTTTGTAAGAGCACATACTGTACGGATACACAGAAGATTGCGCTATACAATCGCACCAAATATCGCATCACAAAACCACATCACGCAATCGCAAAAAACGCAAAAACGGGATATAGCCGAAAAGAACACGAGAATCATGTGAAATGTCACGACGACGTTACGACGTTCTCACGAGTCCATAACCGAGACGCAATCGTAACAATTCGTAGCATCTTAAGATAATCGAACGTCAGTACGTTTTCTTCTACCAAGGCTTGAGTGGCCTTAAGCCGGTTCAGGGGTAGAAGGAGTGTGAGACGATGATTGAAGGACATAAAAGTTGCAGATCGTCTAAAGCAATAACCTTGGCTCCTATGTGCTCCTACGTGCCACAGGGCTGTAAGACAATAAAAAAACCGAAGCGCCGTTGCTCCGGTTTTTCTACTTGCGGATAAGGCGAGATTCGAACTCGCGGAGGGGTTCGCCCTCACACGCTTTCGAGGCGTGCTCCTTAGACCGCTCGGACACTTATCCATTGTGCTACTTGAAAACAAGCAACTTCATCATTTTGCCACAGCTTTGGCGATTGTCAAATCCGATTGAGGGATTTTTGCGATGTCTGCGATTGCTCGGCGTGTCTTATTCGCGGGAACACTGCGTCGCATTGTGTGAAGACGGTTGCGCGGACAGCGTACGCAAGTCTGCGCTATGCGAATAGCGCTTCGTCGAATGCCGGATAACCCCAGTCGAGTGCCAGATCCACGCGGTCGGCGATCATGCTGGCGAGCATGCCCAGTGACTGTTCCCGGGAGTCATCCGAATGGTCGTCCGAGGTTGTTTGGGACTTCGTCGAGGCGTTCGACGAAGTCGAGCTTGCCGCAACGGCTGCGATTTCGCTGCGCGCGCAATTCATTTCCAGGACGGCATCGGTTGGCGCGTACAAGCCCGTTGCGGAATCCACGATGGTATTAGGATTGGCGAGCAGCTGCGTGACATCATAGGTTTTCGCACGATTGTCTTCGGCTCCGGAAAGAGAAATCAGGCGTTGCGAAGTGGTTTTATGACGATCGCTGATGTCAAGCGTCGCATGACCGAAGGAACGCGCGGCGAACACCTCCATCGCGAACCCCACCTGATCTTCCGCAGCAGCCATGGCTGCAAGCGAATCCGTATCGACATCAAGCGAGTCAATGCCATCGCATCGTGACAGCGTGGGCTGTGCGATGTCAATCGCAAGCCGTGAGGCCATCAATCTGACGGCGTGACGGGCCTGCGCGCTGCGCAACGTGCCATCGGCGAATCGCGCCGGGCAATATGCCGCGGTGTTGGCCCAATCTGAAACCGCCTCCTGCGCGGCAAGATAGCGCATGACGATATGGCGTGACCTGTCTGCCATGATGTCGGCGTTGGCAGTCGCGTCTGCATACGCCCTTTCGCAAGGACTTGGCTGCTGTTCGGCTTCGGCGCGACCTGCGATTCGAGGAGCGGAACACGCGGCCAGTGATGCCACAAGGGCGCTCGCGCACACCAAGACGCAGGCGCGTCTGACAGTCGACAAGGCCAAGGGGAAAACGGGGAGCGTGTCTGCATGAAACATTAGACTAATAGTCGACTGTGACCATTGGGCCGAGCGCTCGGAATAACTTCATATAGGAGGTCTTGGAAATATGGAACTGGACCTGGCAGGAATGCACCAGCTCGCCGCTGGGCAGGGAATCGATCCCGAGACGCTGGATGCCGCACTCTCGGAAGCATTGCGACTGGCATATCTGAAAACCCCTCACGCTGCGAAGCACGCTCGCGTCGAGCTTGATCCGCGTGCGGGAAGCTTCACCGTATGGGCCCAGGACGAGATTCCTGGCGAGCCGACTGAAGACGATCCCCACCCCGCGCCGACTCTGGGCGAGGAATACGACGACACTCCGCACGATTTCGGCCGACTGGCCGCTGCGACCGCTCGTCAGGTGATCAGCCAGCTGTTCCGCAAGGCCGAGGATGACAAGGTGTTCGGCGCGTTCTCCGGCCAGAAGGGCAAGCTCATCACCGGCATCGTGCAACAGGACGTCAAGGACACATCCAACGTGCACGTGGCCGTCGGCGACGTCGAAGCCCTGCTGCCGCGCCGCGAGCAGGTGCCCGGCGAACGCTACCGTCACGGCGAACGTATCCGCGTGTACGTGGTGAACGTGGCCCGTGGTCTGAAGGGCCCGGAAATCGTGGTGTCCCGTTCCCATCCGGAGCTGGTCCGCCGCCTGTTCGAACGTGAGGTTCCGGAACTGGTTTCGGGAGCCGTGTCGATTATGGCCATCGCCCGCGAGGCGGGCGCCCGCACCAAGATCGCCGTCCGTGCCAACACCGAAGGCGTCAACCCGAAGGGCGCGCTGATCGGCCCCGGCGGAGCCCGAGTGCGCGCCGTCATGGAGAACCTCGGTCCTGAGAAAATCGATATCGTCGACTGGTCCGCGGATCCGGCGAAATTCGTCGCCGCGGCGCTGTCTCCGGCCGTCGCCACCGGTGTGCAGGTGATCAGCGAGAAGAACAAGACGGCCATCGCCTTCATCCACGATGACCAGCTGTCCCTGGCCATCGGCAAGGAAGGCCAGAACGCACGTCTTGCGGCCAAGCTGACCGGCTGGAAGATCGGCATCGAATCCGCTGAGGCGCATGCCAAGAAGATGGCCGAATCGGCGGACCATTCCGATGGGGAAACCGAGGAATAAACAACACTTCCGGTAGACAACAAGCCCGTGGACGTACAATCCACGGGCTTGAGTATGCTGGACTCGACAATCCAAAGCGTGACGGCCATGCCGTCATGCCCAGGGAAAAGACGAGGTATCACGAACATGGTTGCACGATGAGAAGGAACAAGCTCGCCGTGAATCAGTAGCGGTCGCGCCCGTATGCGCGCGGCCCAAGATAGGAGAATTGAGTGCCGAAAGCACGCGTATATGAACTTGCCAAGGAACTTGGCGTTGACAGCAAAACCGTTTTAAGCAAACTTGAGGCGATGGGCGAATTCGTGAAGTCCGCATCGTCTACCGTTGAACCTCCCGTTGCACGCAAGCTGAGGAACGCATTCGCGTCCAGCGGACAGGGCAACGCATCTGATTCCAAGAAGCCGGGCCATACGGCCAAGAAGCCTGCCGAACCGGCATCTCATTCCATGCCAAAGCCGGCCGCTCCGTCAGCACCGAAGCCGGCTGCCCCCGCAGCGCCGAAGCCGCGTCATGCCGCTTCCAAGTCCGATGCCCCGAAGCCGGGCCATCGCGCGCCGCGTCCAGGCGAATCCCGCCAGCATGGCAATCGTCCTAACGGCAACGCCCCGCGTCCGCAGGGTGGAGACCGCCGCCAGTCCGGTCGCCCGACGGCCGTTCCGGGAGCTCGCCCCCAGCATGGCAACGCCCCGCAGGGCGGCAACAACGCCAACGGCGCGAAGCCGCACACCCCGGGACCGCGCCCGGGCAACAATCCGTTCAGCCGCAAGCAGGGCATGCACACCCCGACTCCGGGTGATATTCCGCGTCCGCATCCGATGAACCGTCCGAGCGTCAACAATGGCGAAGGACGTCGTGGCGGCCGTCCGGGTCAGGGCGGCGGCCAGCGTGGAGGCTTCCGTGGTCGTCCGGGTCAGGGCGGCGCGAAGCCGGGCCAGTGGGGCCAGCATCGTCCGGGTCAGGGCGGCGGCCAGCGTCCCGCCGGCGGCGGCAATCGTTTCGGCGGCAATGGCGGCGGTTTCCAGGGCGGCAACAGCGCTCCGAGCAATGGTCCGGCACGTGGTGGCCGCGGCCGCGGCGGCGCTGCAGGCGCGTTCGGACGTCAGGGAGGCAAGTCCTCGAAGGCGCGTAAGAACCGTCTGGCGAAGCGTCAGGAATTCCAGGAGATGAAGGCTCCGGTCATCGGCGGCGTGCGCATTCCGACCGGCAACGGACAGGAAGTCCGTCTGCGTCAGGGCGCGTCCCTCGCCGATCTGGCCGAGAAGATCAACGTCAATCCGGCGGCGCTGGTCACCGTGCTGTTCCACCTTGGTGAAATGGCCACGGCCACCCAGTCCCTGGATGAGGCCACGTTCCAGATCCTCGGCGAGGAAATCGGCTGGAACATCAAGATCGTGTCCGCCGAAGAGGAAGACAAGGAGCTGCTGCAGCAGTTCGACATCAACCTGGACGAAGAGGAACTGCAGGAGGACAGGGATCTGAAGCCGCGTCCGCCGGTCGTCACCGTCATGGGCCATGTCGACCACGGTAAGACCCGACTGCTCGACACCATCCGCCGCACCAACGTCATCGAAGGCGAAGCCGGCGGCATCACCCAGCGCATCGGCGCATACCAGGTGACCGTCAACCTTGAGGGCGAGCCGCGCAAGATCACGTTCCTCGATACCCCGGGCCACGAAGCCTTCACCGCAATGCGTGCCCGTGGCGCCGAACTCACCGACGTCGCGATCCTCGTGGTCGCCGCCGACGACGGCGTCATGCCGCAGACCGTGGAAGCCATCAACCACGCCCAGGCCGCGCATGTGCCGATTGTGGTGGCCGTCAACAAGATCGATAAGCCGGGCGCCAACCCGGACAAGGTCCGCGGCCAGCTCACCGAATACGGTCTGGTTCCGGAAGAATACGGCGGCAACACCATGTTCGTCGACATCTCCGCGAAGCAGGGCACCAACGTCGACAAGCTGCTCGAAGCGGTGCTGCTCACCGCCGACGCCGAGCTCGACCTGCGCGCCAACCCGGATATGGACGCCCGTGGCGCCACCGTCGAAGCCCGACTTGACAAGGGCCGTGGCGCCGTGGCTACCGTGCTGGTGCAGTCCGGTACCCTCCACATCGGCGATGCCATCGTTGCCGGCACCTCCTACGGTCGTGTCCGCGCCATGCTCGACGAGAACGGCAACCACATGCAGGAAGCCGGTCCGTCCACCCCGGTGCAGGTGCTGGGTCTGACCTCCGTGCCGACCGCAGGCGATCTGTTCCTGGTGGCCTCCGATGACCGTACCGCACGTCAGATCGCCGAGAAGCGTCAGGCCACCGAGCGTGCGGCCCAGCTGGCCAAGCGCCGCAAGGTCGTTTCCCTCGAAAGCCTCAAGGAGCAGTTCGCCAAGTCCGAGGTGGATATGCTCAACATCGTCATCAAGGGCGATTCCTCCGGTTCCGTCGAGGCTCTGGAAGATTCCTTGATGAAGATCGAGGTGTCCGACGAGGTCGGCATCCAGGTGATCCACCGCGGCGTCGGCGCCATCACCCAGAACGACGTCAATCTGGCCACCGTCGACAAGGCCGTCATCATCGGCTTCAACGTCCGTCCGAACCGCCAGGTGGCGGATCTGGCCGAACGCGAAGGTGTGGAGATCAAGTACTACTCGATCATCTACAAGGCCATCGAGGACATCGAAGCATCCCTCAAGGGCATGCTCAAGCCGGAATACGAAGAGGTCGTCACCTCCCACTCCGAGATCCGCGAGATCTTCCGCTCCTCCAAGTTCGGCAACATCGCCGGCGTCATGGTTCAGGACGGCGAGGTCAAGCGTGGTACGAAGTGCCGTATCCTGCGCAACGGCATCGCCACCGTCAACGACCTCGAGATCTCCTCGCTGCGTCGTTTCAAGGACGACGTCACCTCCGTCAAGGAAGGCTACGAGGCTGGTATCAACCTCGGCACCTTCAACGACATCGAGATCGGCGATATCATCGAGACCTTCGAAATGCAGGAAATCGAGCGTAAGTAGCCGAGTGCTTCGAGCTTCGCATCGATAACCAGGTAAGGAACGCCCACAGCCGGTTCACGACTGCGGGCGTTCCGTGATACAACAAGAACTTTTCACCAAAAGGACAGCAATGGCAGGAACCAATCCCCGCGCCGCGCGCATCGCGGCGTTGATTCAGCGTGTGATCGCATCGTCCATGGAGGCGCAGCTGCACGACAAGCGACTGGCCAACGTGACCATCACCGAAGTGCGCGTCACCAACGATCTGCAGATCGCGAAAGTCTACTGGACCCAGCTCGGCCACGAAGGACACGAGCAGGGCGAACGCCGCCGCGCGCAGCAGGCCCTGAACCAGGCCAAAGGACGCCTGCGTTCCCTGGTAGGCACCAAGGCCGGACTGCGACTCACCCCGCAACTGGAATTCATCTTCGACGAAGTGCCGGGCGAGGCCCATGAGATCGAGGACATCCTCGCGCTCGCACACAAGCGCGACGAAGAACTCGCCAAGTCCCGCGCCAACGCGCAATACGCCGGCGACGCCGATCCGTACAAGCACGACGAGCCCGATGATGACGACTTCGACGATGATGACGATGTCGAGGTCGAGGATTGGGACGATGACGACGAAGCCTGACAACTCCGGTCTGCTGGTCATCGACAAGCCGCAGGGCGTCACCAGCCACGATGTGGTCGCGGCGGTGCGTGGCGCCCTGCACATGAAACGCGTCGGCCATGCCGGCACGCTCGACCCGATGGCCACCGGCGTGCTGGTGGTCGGCTTCGGCAACGCCACACGTCTGCTCAACTACATCGTCGACCACGACAAAACCTACCTGGCCACCATCAGACTCGGCCAGCGCACCACCACGGACGACGCCGACGGCGAACTGCTGCCGGGGGAGGGAACTATCGCCGAATTCCCCTCACGACAGACCGTTGAAGACGCCATCGCTCATCATTTCACCGGGCGCATCGAGCAGGTGCCGAACTCCTATTCAGCCATCAAAATCAACGGCCAGCGCGCCTATGATCTGGCCCGAGAAGGCAAGGATGTGGACCTCAAGGCCCGTCCGGTGACCATCTCGGAATTCAGCGTTTCGGCAGTGCGATACGGCTATGCTTCGACCACATGCGCGGGATCACCGCTTGCCGATGCCATCGAAATCGCCCCGGAGGAATCCTGGCATGCCGAAACCGACGGGCAAAACGAACCGAACATGCAGCCAGTCATGGAACTCGACGTGACCGTGACCTGCTCGGCCGGCACCTACATCCGCGCACTCGGCCGCGATCTGGGCTCCGAACTCGGCCTCGGCGGCCATCTGACCATGCTGCGCCGCATCCGCGTCGGGCGTTTCTCGGTGAACATGCCAAACGTCATGACCGCCCATACGGAAGCCAAAACCTTCACCAACCGCGAAGGCATCGAAGTGACACGCAACCGTGCGGTGCTTGACGATGCCGAGCATGCCGTTGACCACGCACTCGACCTGGTCGCCAGCGCGGCCGCTTCCATGGACATGCTTCCCGTCACCGAACAGGAGGCGACGGACCTGCGGTTCGGCCGTAGAATCGCCCACGACATCCATACGACCATGGCCGCGTACGTTCCCGAAACCAACGATCTGGTGGCGATCGTGGAACGCGCCAAACGTGGCGAGACCAAGCCGGTCGCGGTCTTCAACTGAAACAATCAAGACCGGCCTGCACGCAATACGAACACGACAAACACACGGACAATACGCAAAGAAGGACACATGAAGACGATCACGCTTACCCCCGATGCCAGCGGCATGGTGGATTGGCCGACCCTGAGCAACGACAAGAAGTCCGTGGTGACCATCGGCTCATTCGACGGCATGCATCAGGGACATCAGGCGGTCATCCGCCGTGTGGCCGAACTCGCCGAACAGGAGCAGGCGTTCTCCGTGGTGGTGCTGTTCGACCCGCGTCCCGCGCTGGTGCACGCTTACGCCGCCAAACATGACGGTCAGGAACCGCCCGCAGGCACGCCTGACACGCAGGCGCTGACCAGTGTGGACGAACGGCTGCGCGCCATCGACGCCATCGGCGTGGACTACACGCTCATCGTGCGCTACACCATGGCATTCGCCGCGAAATCATACCGCTTCTTCCTTGGCCAGATGGTCGGCAAACTGGGCATGCGCACGCTGGTGCTCGGCTCCGACGCCGCCATGGGCGCGAACCGCGCCGGAAACGTGAAGGCCATTGAGAATCTGGCGCTCGCCACCGGCGTGTTCCAGCTGGAGGTCGTGGACGATTTCGGTCCGGGGCTGACCCGAGTGCCGGTCAATGCGAAGCCGGTGATGCCGTCCGAACCCGGCGAGCCTTCCGACCCTCTGGAGGGGGCTTCCAAGGCCGAACGACGCGCATGGAGCAAGAAGCATCAGGCCAAGGAGGTGCGCACGTGGAGCTCCACCAATGTGCGCTATCTGCTGAGCCAAGGCCGTATCAAGGACGCAGACGCGATACTCGGCCACGCGCATGCCGTGGAAGGCACCGTGGTGCATGGCGAGGAACGCGGCCGCACCATCGGATTCCCGACCGCCAATCTGAGCGAGAACGTCGCCGGATACCTGCCGGTGGACGGCGTGTACGCCGGCTGGCTGGTCGATTTGGGGGAGAAGTCCGTCGACGGTGGCGAAGAAGCCGGGGAGAAGCCGGCCGACGGCGTATCGCAGCGGTATGACGCTTCGTCCGTCAACGCGCGCGTGGCCATGCAGTCGCCACACCGCTGGCCGGCGGCCATCTCCATCGGCACCAAGCCGACGTTCAACGAGGACGGTGACGCCGAACGCGTGGTGGAAGCCTACGCCATCACCGATGACTGGTTGGACCTGTACGGCCATCAGGCGCGCGTGGAATTCGCTGGATTCCTGCGCCCGCAGATCAAATTCGATTCGGCCGACGATCTGGTGGTCGAGCTGAAACGCAACGTCGAGGAGACGAAGCGCCTCACCGCTTGAGACGGATCGGTTCGATTGATTTGATTGGTTCGATTGACGCGAATCATTGACGCCATCTGTGTTTTGTTACCCAAACGGGCTTTCCCGGGTTGCAAAATGCGGATGGCGATGCCGTTTGGGCATCGGCGACCTATCGCAGAATCGCGGCCAACGCGTCCTGCAACGTATCCGCCTGCACCACGCCCATTCCCGGCACGGCGACGTTCTTGCGCAGCGTCGGCACAACGGCGGTGGTGAAACCAAGACGCGCCGCCTCACGAAGCCGATATTCCAGTCTCGGCACCGGACGCACCTGTCCGGTCAACGAAATCTCGCCGATCGCGCACGTCGTGCGGGGAATCGGTTTCGATTTCGCAGCGCTCGCCAACGCGGCCACAATCGCCAGATCGCAACCCGGCTCACGCGCCTGACCGCCGGCGATTGTGGAAATGTACAGGTCGTTGGCCAGCAGATTGATGCCACCGTGACGATATAACACCGCCACCAGCATGGCGATACGGTTGGAGTCCACACCGTTCGCCGCGCGACGTGGCGTCGGCAGCACCGACCTGGTGACCAGCGCCTGCACTTCAATCGGCAGACTGCGATGCCCATCCAACGTGAACGTCACGCACGTGCCATCCACCTGCGTCGCCGCAGAACCATTGCCGGTTGATAGGAACAGGCCGGACGGATCGGTCACCTCCTCAATGCCCTCGCCGCTCATATCGAAACAGCCGACCTCATCGGTCGGTCCGAAACGGTTCTTCACTGCACGCAGCATACGCAACGCGGTTTCGGCATCGCCTTCGAACTGACAGACCACATCCACCAGATGCTCCAACGTACGCGGACCTGCGATCGAACCATCCTTGGTGACATGACCCACCAAAAGCACTGGAATATCAAGGGTTTTGGCGGTGTCAATCAGCGCGCTCGCCACTTCGCGCACCTGCGTGGATCCGCCGGAGATGCCATCGACGTCCTGCGAGACGATGGTCTGCACCGAATCGACGATGGCCAACGCCGGCTTGAACTGTTCGATAAGCCCCAACACCGTGGACAGATCCGTGGTGGAGGCGAGTAGTAGATTCGGCTCCATGGCGCCGATGCGCGACGCGCGCATGCGGACCTGCGCCTGCGATTCCTCGCCGGAAATATACAGTACGGTATTGCGCTCGGTGGCGAACGCCGTCAGCCTCGCCACATTGCCGGCGGTTTCCAGCAGCAATGTCGATTTGCCGATGCCCGGCTCTCCTGCGATCAGCGTGACCGATCCCGGCACGATGCCACCGCCGAGCACGCGGTCGAATTCCGAAAATCCTGTGGCGATTCTGGAGATGTTCTCCGTGCCTATGTCGGTGATCGGCCTCGCCGCGGACGATGCGACCGGATGCGATTGCGTGCGCGAGGTCCGTCCCGGAGCCGCGGTACGCGAGCCTGCCGCGGGACGGGCTTCATGGAATTCCTCAATGGTGCCCCATTGACCGCATTCGGGGCAGCGGCCGAGCCACTTCGGGCCGCTCCAGCCGCATTCGGAACAGAGGAATTGCGAGGACGTCTTTGCCATATCGCCGACAATACGGAGGTTTTGGGACAAGACGTTCGCGGGTGGCGTACTCGTTGCACAGACATTGCGCTGAAAACCGTTTCGGGAACTGGATTCCATGACTTTGAGGGGATGGTTGCGCGTCTTATGGCTGTGAAAGAATGACAAGCATGTCTGATACGCAGAATTCCTCTTCGCATGGCAAATTGATTGCCGCCGTCGTAGCAGCCGCGCTTGTGGTTGTGCTTGCTCTGATTTCCGCATTTGTGTGGCCTGGTTGGGCCTTGAACAAGAACGGACAGGCCGGACAGGCCGGTCAGACGAGCCAGCAGGCTTCCACTTCGAACGGTACGGACGGCGACAAGACGGAGCCCACCAAACCGTCGATCGATGCCGTGGCATTGCCCGACGGGGCCAGCGAGCTGCTCAAGGCCATGCCGGATTCCGTATTGAATTACGCGCGTACCAAGGCTGACGCCAGCACGACGTGGTCCAGCACCTCTCCCGTCGAGGAATACGCGTTGACGTATTCCACCGGCAAGAAAGGACAGGACGTCACGCTGGAAGTGGGCCAGTGGAACGACGGCGACAAGGCGAAATCCCAGTACGACACGCTGGCTGAAGCCATGACCGGCAAGGAGCTGGGAAGCGGCAACGTGAAGGTCTCCGGCAAGACGACCGGCGCCTACAGCGCCAAAGCCGATCCGGACGACGATACCAAGGCCGTTGCCGTGTGGCGCAACGATACGGTGGTTTTCTATGCCACCGGCGCGAAGAACGACATCCAGCGTTTCTACCAGCAGTTCCCCCTGTAACGTCGACGGAATCGTCTCGATGGCGAATCGCGGCCGGCTGATGGAATATCACGCGGAAAACGAAACGTGATTTTCCACCATATGAATGCCTGCGCGCGTATTCGTCCCCGAAGCAGTGTAGTATTGGGCAAGTTGCAAACTTTTACCCTTTGAGTTTAAGGAACGGAGGCTGAGATGGGCTCGGTCATCAAGAAGCGCCGCAAGCGCATGAGCAAGAAGAAGCATCGTAAACTGCTTCGTAAGACTCGCCACCAGCGCAAGTAGTCTTCAGGCGCGTGTGAAGCGTCCGCTCAAACAAAATCCCGCGATTCCTTTCGGAGTCGCGGGATTTTTGCTATCTGCGCGGCGGTGTCGGCCGGTATATTCCACACCAGCCGACACGCCTGCCTGTCAAGATCTCACTTGTTGGGGTTGTCCATCACGCGCGGGCCGTTCGGATCGCCGACGATGACCTGGTCCACCATGTTCAGGAACAGGCCGTGTTCGACCACGCCGACCGTGGTGATGAGGTCCTGCGCGAGCTCCTGCGGGTGATCGATGCGCTCGAGGTGCAGATCCACCACATAGTTGTTCTCATCGGTGCGCACCGGCTCGCCGTTCGCGTCGAGACGCAGCACCGGCTTGTAGCCCTTGGCCTCGAACTTCTTGACGACCTGGCCTGCGCCGAACGGAATCACCTCGACCGGCAGCGGGAACTTGCCGATGGTGTCCACGACCTTGGACTCGTCCACGATCCACACGATCTTGTTGGAGTTGGTGGCCACGATCTTCTCCCACAGGAGAGCCGCACCGCCGCCCTTGATGCCGTTGAAGTTCTTGTCCACCTCGTCGGCGCCGTCGATGGTCACGTCGATATGGTCGACGTCATCGATGTTGACGATCTTGATGCCGTAGCCTTCGGCCTGCTCCTGGGTGCGGCGGGAGGTGGTGACGCCCGTGAACTCGAGGCCTTCCTCCTTGACGCGACGACCGAGCTCG
>ENA-OQKS01000187-OQKS01000187.1-human-gut-metagenome-genome-assembly--contig:-NODE-187-length-19532-cov-3.380263_pt1 | contig 19532 bp, 20 predicted proteins | sample MGYA00242804_ERZ504808 | MGnify/ENA primary metagenome ERZ504808 (study PRJEB26092, sample SAMD00036375) | human gut metagenome | host: Homo sapiens | study: EMG produced TPA metagenomics assembly of...
GAGGGATTTGCATGGGAAGTTATCTGAATCCGGGAAATGAAGCATTTGCGGTTGCATTAAATTCTGAGATTTATGTTGATAAAACAGGACTGCTGACTTATACGAATAAAGTCATGAACACTCTGCAGGGATATATCTGCAACAGCCGCCCGCGGCGGTTTGGAAAATCAATTACGGCAAACATGCTCACCGCGTATTACAGCAAGGGCTGCAGTTCGAAAGAAATGTTTTCCGGGCTGGAAATCAGCAGGGCAAAGGATTTTGAAAAACATCTGAATCAGTATGATGTGCTCCACTGGGATATCCAATGGTGTATGGAACCGGCAGGCGGACCGGAGCGGATTGTTTCTTATATCTCAGAAAAAACGATTTCGGAGTTAAAAGAATATTATCCCCATATACTTCCAGAAGAAATCCGGTCACTGCCGGAGGCGCTGTCACGGATCAACGCGGCATCCGGGACAAAATTTATTGTGATTATAGACGAATGGGATGTTCTGATTCGTGACGAGGCGGCGGATCTCAAAACACAGGAAGAATATATCAATTTTCTGCGGGCGATGTTCAAAGGGACGGAGCCGACAAAATATATTCAACTGGCATATCTGACAGGTATTTTGCCTGTAAAAAAAGAAAAGACACAGTCGGCGCTGAACAATTTCAAAGATTATTCGATGCTGCATGCCGGGCCGATTGCACCATATGTAGGTTTTACAGAAACAGAAGTTCAAAAACTATGTGAAGTATATGGTCAGAAGTTTGAAGAAGTCAAACGATGGTACGACGGTTATCAGATTGGGAAATATCATGTATACAATCCAAATGCCGTTGTGAACCTGATGCTCGAAGGCGAATTCCAGAGCTACTGGTCCGGAACCGCATCCTATGAGGCGATTGTTCCGCTGATCAATATGGATTTTGATGGCCTGAAAAGTGCCGTAATCGAAATGCTTTCAGGAGATCATGTTCCGGTTGATGTTACCTCTTTTCAGAACGATACCGTTAGCTTCGCCAATAAAGACGATGTGCTGACGTATCTGATTCACCTTGGATATCTGGCCTATGACCGGACATTTAGAACTGCTTTTATTCCGAATGAGGAAATCCGTCAGGAATTGATTCTGGCAACGAAAAGGAAAAAATGGAATGAGTTGATTGTATTTCAAAAAGAATCAGAGCAGCTTCTGAAAGATACAATTCAGATGAATGGAAACGCAGTAGCAAAAGAAATTGAAAAAATTCACAGGGAATATACTTCTGTGATTCAGTATAACAATGAAAACTCACTCAGCAGTGTTCTGTCCATTGCCTATTTGAGTTCCATGCAATACTATTTCAAACCAATCCGCGAATTTCCCGCGGGTCGTGGATTTGCAGACTTTGTGTTTATTCCAAAGCCGGAGTTTCAGAATTATTACCCGGCGCTTGTTGTGGAACTGAAATGGGACAAAAGCGTCAGAGCAGCATTAGATCAGATCAGAGACAGAAAATATCCGGAGTCTGTTGCATGCTATGCAGGGGAGCTTTTGCTGGTGGGAATTAACTACAATGAAAAAACAAAAGAACATGAATGCCGGATTGAAAAGTATGAAAAATAAGGGCATATTTCAATTTCAGTTTACAGAGATAAGAGAGTATGGATAAGATAGAGATATATCATTATTTAAAAAGGCAAAATATAGCGTATGAAATTACGGAACATAAGGCAGTTTTCAATATGGAAGAAGCAGATGCTGTTGATTTGCCGTATCCAGAGTGGGGCGCTAAAAATTTATTTGTTCGCGACGATAAAAAACGTAATTATTATTTGATAACGATGAAAGGGAACAAGCGAGTAGATTTGAAAGCGTTTCGCAGGCAACGTGGTCTGCGTGCACTTTCTTTTGCAGCTGCGGAGGAATTATTTGATATTATGAAACTGATACCCGGTGCCGTTACGCCGCTTGGTATTCTAAACGATGCCGAACACAGAGTTCAAGTCTTCATGGACGTGGAATTTGTCGGAAATAAAATTGGTGTTCATCCAAATGATAATACAGCAACCGTTTGGATGCAGGCTGATGATTTAATGAAAATAATTCAGAAGCATGGAAATACTGTGGAATACGCATGTATATAATCGAAAGGTATTGCTAAAAAGTCTGAAAAAAGAAAAATTCACAAACAAAAATGGTTCTCATTCTGCACTAAATATATTTACCGAGTATTCCATGACAGATCCCGGTGATCTGGCGGAATATTTTGGCTTCACAGAGCAGGAGATATCTGCCCTCTGTGAAAAATATGAGATGAGTTTTGAAGAAGCAAAAACGTGGTACGATGGTTATCAGTTGATTGCGCATCGGCAGACTGGAGATGAAATTTATTCCATGTATAGCCCGAAATCTGTGGTAGAAGCCATGCTGCGCCACAAATTCGGAACCTATTGGAACCAGACGGAAACGTATGAGGCCTTAAAAATTTATATTCAAATGGATATGGATGGCCTGAAAGATTCTGTGGTTCGAATGCTTGCCGGTATCAATTATAAATAAAAAAACGAAGAAACATGAATGTGTTATTGAAGTAATGACAAAAATAAAAACGGAAGTCTCATGTCTGCGCAGTAAGGGTGGTGGATATGGGACTTTTTGGTAAAGATAAATAAAATTTATGGAGGAAACAGAATGATTATTGATTCTTATGATATCAACAGCGAGCCGATTGTAAAGCTGGAGAATTTTTATGGGGAGAAGCAGCATCTGGTAAAAAAATGTATGGTAATTTTTTCAAAAGTAATATATGAATACATGCTTGAAAAATTCCCATGCCGACAGATTGCAGAAGTAAGAGCATGCAATGGAAATATACCGGTTTGGACTCTGCCATATGAGGAAGAAACGATTGCTTTCTACCTGACACCAATTGGTTCCGCTCTTGCAGCCGGAATGATTGCCGAAGTCAATCATTTAACAGGAGCATCCGTCTTTATCATGTTTGGCTCGTGCGGCAGTCTGGACAAAGAAGCAACCGATGGAAAGTTTATTCTCCCAACGGAGGCATACCGGGGAGAAGGACTGTCCTATTATTTTGCAGAACCGCAGGACTACATAAAAATAAAAAACACGGACAAACTGGCGGAATTTTTCAAAGAAAGGAAACTGCCATACGTTCAGGGGCGCGTATGGACGACAGACAGTATGCTTCGGGAAACGGTAAATCTTGTAAGAAAAACGAAAAGAAGAAGGATGCATTGCCGTGGAAATGGAACTCGCAGGCGTTCAGGCGATCAGTGATTTTTATGGATTTGAACTGTATGATTTTCTTGTTGCGGGAGATGTGCTGATCGAAGGAAACTATGAAACGGATGGATTATCTGCCGCTAACCACGATCTGGACAAGCTGTTTCTGGCGCTGCAGATAGCGAAAAGTGTATAAAATTACAATGTTTGAGGAAAAAGAAATATTTCAGAGCCGTTTGCAGAAACTTTTAGATAATACGAAAGCGGGAATTATGTATGGAGAATGGAATGACAATGGGCGATTGCTTACGGACGAATAAATTAATCATTTTAAGAGGAAATTCCGGCAGTGGAAAAACAACTATTGCAAAGGAATTACAGCAAGTGTTCGGAAAGAATACAATGCTGATCTCGCAGGATGTTATCCGAAGAGATATGCTCAAAGTCAAAGACGGAGAAAATACAAAGGCGCTGCCTCTTCTGGAAGAACTTCTGCGATATGGAAGAAAACACAGCGAGATTGTTATTCTGGAAGGAATACTGAATGCGGAATGGTATCGTGCATTATTTGAGCTGGCAGTAGCTTTATATGGAAAAAATATATACGCATATTACTTCGACATCCCCTTCGAGGAGACCGTGAAGCGCCACAAAACAAAGCCGAACTGCAATGATTTCAGTGCAGAAGATATGCAGAGATGGTGGAACGAAAAAGATTATACATCCGTTCTGTATGAAACCAGAATAACGGCGGATCAGGACAGAGAAAGCATAGTTCGTGACATCTGTCAAAACATAATATCCAATGGAAAATAATTGCTTCGGACAGGGAATGATCTTTGTTCTGCCAGAGAAATATGATAAAATAGAAACAGAAATAAATTTTTGCAAGCCTGTCGGTGGTAAAGGATTTAGGAAGGAGCAGACCCATGAAATCAGTAATTTCCATTGGAAATCAGGATTTTATATCCATTAGAAAGAATAACTGTTTTTATATCGATAAGACGGATTTTATCAGGGAATGGTGGGACAATCAGGACAGTGTTACTCTGATCACACGCCCAAGAAGATTCGGCAAGACCCTGAATATGAGTATGGTCGAATATTTCTTTTCCGTAAATCATTCCGAATGCAGCAAATATTTTGAAGACCTTGTCATCTGGAAAGAGGAAAGATTTCGTAAGCTGCAGGGAACGTATCCGGTGATTTCCCTCAGCTTTGCAGATATCAAGGCAACCACATATGAGACTGCAAGAAGAGCGGTAATTCGTAAGCTGGTAAAATTATATAGTACTTTTGAATTTGTCAAATCCAGCAAAGTATTAAATGAAAAAGACCGCGCCTATTTTGATTCCGTTGAAGAAAATATGTCGGATGATGCGGCAGCAGTAGCTGTCAATTATCTGTCCGATTATCTGAGCCGCTATTACGGAAAAAAGGTGATTATTCTTCTGGATGAGTATGATACTCCTTTGCAGGAATCGTATATTCATGGGTATTGGGAGAATCTTACTGCGTTTATCAGAAGCCTGTTCAATTCCACATTCAAAACGAATCCCTATATGGAACGGGGACTGCTGACAGGAATAACAAGAGTCAGTAAAGAATCTATCTTTTCCGATCTGAATAATCTTGAAGTTGTAACAACAACATCGGAAAAGTACAGCGGCTCGTTTGGCTTTACAGAAGAAGAAGTCTTTCATGCGCTGGAGGAAAATGGGCTGTCCGATGAAAAAGGAACCGTCCGCTATTGGTATGATGGATTTTCCTTTGGAAAACGGAAGGATATTTACAATCCGTGGTCCATTACAAAATATCTGGACACGGGAGAATATGGAACGTACTGGGCAGACACCAGCGGAAATATGCTGATCTCCAATCTGATCCGTCGAAGTCCTGCAAAGATCAAGACGGAAATGGAAGATTTATTAAACGGCAGAGTGATCTGCACAGAATTGGATGAGCAGGTTATTTTTGTAACAGCTTGGCAGAAAGCGGGGAGCCATCTGGAGTCTTATGCTTGCGAGCGGATATCTGAAAGTGGATCGGTACGAAATGGATAACCGAACAGGAAAGCGCCAGTATGATTTGAAAGTGACAAATCATGAGACAATGCTGATGTTTGAACAAATGATAGAGGACTGGTTTACAGAAGAAGATTCTGCATATGGCAATTTTTAAAGATGCTCTGCTTGCCGGAGATCTGGATTATATGAACCAGTTTATGAATCAGGTAGCACTTCAGACATTCAGCAGTTTCGACACGGGCGGAAAACCATCAGAGGAACTCGAACCAGAAAGATTTTACCATGGATTTGTCCTTGGGCTGATTGTTGATCTGGCCGGAAAATACAGAATCACTTCCAACAGAGAAAGTGGATTCGGAAGGTATGACGTAGTAATGGAGCCATTGAAAGAAAACCTGGATGCGATCGTAATGGAATTTAAGGTTCAGAACACATCAAAAGAAAAGTCGCTGGAAGAGACGGTGGAGCATGCACTTCGTCAGATTCAGGAAAAACAGTATGACACAGAATTGCTTGCCAGAGGAATCGCAAAGGAGCGGATCAGGTATTATGGATTTGCGTTTCGGGGGAAGAAAGTGTTGATTGGAAATTAAAATGAGAGAAAATATGAAAATCAGAAAAGCAGAACTGAAAGACCTGTCCAGAATTGCGGAAATTTTCGTGTTCAACAACCGAATCAATTATTTCCCGATTTTTCACGAGGAGGCCTATTCCTTCGGTGAAATGCAGGTAGTCCCGATGATCGACCAGTACTTTAAGAAAGAAGAAATCTTAAACCGCATCTATGTCTACGATGATGGAATTATAAGAGGTTTTACAGAAATCAACGGAACCGAAATCTGTAAACTATACGTAGATCCATGTCTGCAGAACAACGGAGTCGGCCACGGGCTGATTACCTTTGCAATTGAAAAGTTTGACGCAGACCATCTATGGGCATTGGAGAAAAATACGCGTGCCATTGCGTTTTACAACCGCCACGGATTTCGGTGGACAGGAACGAAACAGCTGGAAGCAGGAACGACAGAATATCTGCTGGAATTAAGACGATGAGAGCACGACGTGTTTTCTGTCCTTCCTGCAAAAATTAAAGCAGGAGAAAACGGTCTTGTATTTTAACCGACTCAAGCAAGTAGCGAAGCGGATTGCGAATATCCGCTTTACTGAAGCAAAAATAGCCGAAAAGCCTGTTCTACCGTATCGGTCATATTTTCTGCCGCATTTTTCACATCCATAGCTTCTTCGAGTGAAACGACGCTCCGCAGAATCGGGAAAAAGGCATCAATTCCGGCGGCGTTGCATGCAGATGCATCTTTTGTAACACAGCCTGAGAACGCAAGGACAGGTTTGCCGTATTCTTTTGACAGTTTTGCAACTCCAATCGGCGCTTTTCCCATCACGGTTTGCCCATCGAGCTGTCCCTCACCGGTGATGACAAGATCAGCGTCTCTCACATCATCACGAAGTCGGGTTTCATCCAGTATGATCTGAATGCCGGGTTCCAGTGAAGCAGAAAGAAACGTCTGAAAAGCAAATCCAAGTCCGCCCGCAGCACCCGTTCCGGGAAATTCCGCGTCAACGTTCGGGAATGTTTTCCGGCAGAGTGCGGCGTAGGAGGCAAGCGATGTGTCCATACGTTTGATCATGACAGCATCCGCGCCCTTCTGCGGTCCGAAAACGGCGCTGCAGCCGTTGGAACCGCAGAGCGGATTCGTTACATCGCAGGCAATATGGAAGGTGCATTCCGAAAGTTCCGGCAGAACGTGATCTGCCGTAATCGCGGTAAGAGATTCCAGTCCGACAGCACCAAAAGGAACCTGTTTTCCTTCTGCATCGAGCAGTCCGAAACCGAGTGCCTGTAGCATACCAATACCGCCGTCATTTGTGGCACTTCCGCCGATTCCAATGATAAAGCGGTGGCAGCCATTGCGGATGGCATCGCAGATAACCTCACCGACACCGTACGTTGTGGCGTACAGCGGATTTTTCTCATCGCCGTGTACCTGTGTAATACCGGCAGCCCCCGACATCTCGATAATGGCGGTCTGCGTTCGGTCGATGATGCCATACGGGCAGATAACCTGCTTTCCGGCAGGACCGGTCACCGAAACGGAGACAAGCCGTCCGCCAAGACCTTCGGTCAGTGCCTGAACGGTACCTTCACCGCCATCGGCAAGCGGGCGCACAACCGTCTCCACCTTCGGATCGACACGATAAATCCCGGTGGCGGCCGCTGTTCCAGCCTGCAGAGAGGAAAGGCTTCCTTTAAAAGAATCAATTGCAATCACAACTTTCATCATTTTTCTCCTGATTTCAAATATTTTTCAATCCGACACTCATGCACCTTCGTCTTCTTATCATAATTAACACCAACCAGCAGAATATCCCCTGTATAAGATGCAATGGAAGCCGGGTAATGCTGTCTTTTAATCTGATCCAGTGCCGTTTTCGCATTCTTGTTCCATTTCAGTTCTACTACAAGCGCCGGAAAATCGTATCGGTATTCCGGCTTTGGCAGAAAGACAAAATCGGAAAAACCGCGCCCGGTCGGAAGTTCACGAATGGGTTTGAAGTAATATTGCATCGTACTTAAATAAGCAATCGTGAGGACACAACTGAGCGAATTTTCATTATGATACTGAATCACGGAAGTATATTCCTCATGGACCTTTTCAATTCCGGCAGCGACAGCATTTTCATCCATATCGAGCGTAGCATCTAAAAGATCCGCAGATTCCTGCTGGAAAGCGAAAAGTTCATTCCAATGATTGGAAGTCACCGCAGTCAGAAACTCCCTGCGGATTTCTTCGTTGGGAATATATGCCATCTGTGTCTGCTGATTGTAGGCAAGATAGCCCAAATGAATCAGCAGCGTCAGAACATCATCTTTATTTACAAAGCTGACCATGTCATTTTTAAAAGAGGTAACCATGACAGGAACTGCGGCGCCGGAAAGCATCTCCAGAATTGCTGTTTTCAATCCGTCAAAATCCATATTGATAAAAGGAACCATCGAATCGTATGTGCTCGTCTCCGACCAATAGCTTTGGAATGTCCCATCCAGAAGCAGACTTGTCACCGCGTTTGGATTGTATACATGGTAATTTCCAAGCAGATAGCCGTCGTACCATCGTCTGACTTCCTCAAAATTTTGTCCGTATTTCTGACAGAGAGCGGAAACTTCATCTTCTGTGAATCCAATATAGGAAGCCAGCGGGCCTGGATTCAGCATGGAATACTGATGAAAATTATTTAAGGCAGACTGCGTTTTCAATTTTTTGATCGGAAGAATACCCGTGAGAAACGCAAGCTGGATATATTTCGTCGGTTCCGTCCCTTTGAACATTCCACGAAGAAAATTAATGTAATCATCCTGAATTTTCTGGTTGGAGGCCTCATCACGAATCAGGACATCCCATTCATCAATAATAATCACAAATTTCTGTCCGGTCGCCTCTTTGATCCGGGACAGAGCGTCGGGAACGGTGGAAACTTCCGGCGGAAGCTGATCTGCATAGATGGTACGCAGCTCGGCCAGTGTACATTCTGTAATGTAGGCCACAATCTGTTCCGGATCGCTGACATTCGAAAGAAACCACTGGATATCCAGATGAATCACATCGTACTGGTTCAGATGCTTCTCAAAGTCTGCCGTCTGGCTGATCGCAAGGCCAGAAAACATCTTTCTGGAATCACAGCCTTTGCTGTAATAGGCCGCCAGCATATTTGCAGCAAATGATTTTCCAAACCGCCGCGGGCGGCTGTTGACAGATATAGCCCTGTATGGTGTCCAGAACTTTGTTGGTATACGATAAAAGTCCTGTTTTTGTCCACATAGATTTCAGAATTGAGAGCAACCTGAAATGCACTGTTGTCCGGATTCACAAATCTTCCCATGATTTCACTTCCTTTCCGTTTTTTTGATTATACCCCGATTTTACCATTCCCCCATCCAAATAGCAACGCACACCCCCGAAAATCCCGTAAAATCGCGGAAAAGAACCGATAAAATATGCTTTCCACTCTTGACAACGCTTACAGCCCCTAGTTATAATAAGGCATGAAAAACGATGACGAAGACAGTAGTCTGCGCGTGAACGGTCTGTGGAAAGCGAGCCGGGGATGGTGGGAGTCCGGTACAAGTAGCGGCAGGTGAACATCACTTCCAAGTTGCAGTTCTGAATCTGCGTACCCGGCGCATAAAATATAGAAAACCGGAGAGCAGTGGTAAGAAGTTGCCGGTTGTTCCCCGTTACAGGAAATGCATATGATAGTATGTAACAGGTGGTTACGATAAGTACAGCTTTCGTCCTATTACAGGGCGGGAGCTTTTTCTTATTTTACGCGAGCAAATCAAACGAGAAACTTAAGTTTCAGGAGGTACAAGCATGTACAAGAAAGTTTCAACCGACATGAACTTTGTCGAGAGAGAAAAACAGGTTGAGAAGTTCTGGGAAGACAATCAGATCTTCGAAAAAAGTATGAAAGTGCGTGAAGGAAATCCGTCCTACGTGTTCTATGACGGACCGCCGACCGCAAACGGAAAACCGCACATCGGCCACGTAGAGACCCGTGTTATCAAGGATATGATCCCGAGATACCGTACCATGAAGGGTTATCAGGTGCCGAGAAAAGCAGGCTGGGATACCCACGGACTGCCGGTAGAGCTGGAAGTTGAGAAAAAACTCGGTCTGGACGGAAAAGACCAGATCGAAAAATACGGCGTAGAGCCATTTATTGAGCAGTGTAAAGAAAGCGTATGGAAATACGAGGGAATGTGGGAAGACTTCTCCCATACCGTTGGCTTCTGGGCTGATATGAAAAACCCATACGTTACGTATCATAACGACTACATCGAGTCCGAGTGGTGGGCATTAAAAGAGATCTGGAAGAAAGGTCTTCTGTACGAAGGACACAAAAATCGTTCCTTACTGCCCGCGCTGCGGTACCCCGCTTTCTTCCCATGAAGTAGCGCAGGGATACAAAGATGTCAAAGAACGTTCAGCCGTTGTCCGCTTTAAAGTAAAAGGCGAGGACGCTTACATCCTGGCATGGACCACCACACCGTGGACCCTTCCGTCCAACGTTGCACTCTGCGTCAACCCGGATGAGGATTATGTAAAAGTAACAAGCAAAGGATATACCTATTATATGGCAGCTGCTCTGGTAGACACCGTTCTCGGTGAGGGCGCTGAAATCCTGGAGCATTATCAGGGTAAAGATCTCGAGTTCAAAGAGTACGAGCCGCTGTTCCCGTACGCTGAGAAGAGAATCGGAAACAAAAAAGCATACTATGTAGTCTGCGATACCTACGTAACACTGACCGATGGTACCGGTGTTGTTCATATCGCCCCTGCATTTGGTGAGGACGACTCCAAGGTCGGTCACAGATACGATCTTCCATTCGTACAGTTAGTAAACGAAAAAGGTGAGATGACCGAGGAAACTCCGTGGGCAGGCACTTTCTGCAAGAAAGCAGATATGGCCGTTCTGCAGGCACTCGAGGACAAGGATCTTCTGTTTGATGCGCCGCTGTTCGAGCACAGCTACCCGCACTGCTGGAGATGCGATACTCCGCTGATCTACTATGCACGTGAGACCTGGTTCATCCGCATGACTGCAGTAAAAGAGGATCTGATCCGCAACAACAACACCATCAACTGGATTCCGGAGAGCATCGGAAAAGGACGCTTCGGCGACTGGCTGGAGAATGTTCAGGACTGGGGACTTTCCAGAAACCGTTACTGGGGAACTCCGCTTCCGGTATGGCAGTGTGAATGTGGCCATCAGGACTGCATCGGCAGTATCGAAGAACTGAAAGAAAAAGCCGACAACTGCCCGGATGACATCGAGCTTCACCGCCCATACATCGACGCAGTGACCATTAAGTGCCCGAAATGCGGTAAAGAGATGCACCGTGTACCGGAGGTTATCGACTGCTGGTTCGATTCCGGATCCATGCCGTTCGCACAGCATCACTATCCATTCGAGAACAAAGAAATCTTCGAGAAACAGTTCCCGGCACAGTTTATTTCCGAGGCTGTAGACCAGACACGTGGATGGTTCTACTCCCTGCTTGCAATTTCCACTCTGCTGTTCAACAAAGCACCGTACGAGAACGTTATCGTTCTTGGTCTGGTACAGGATGAGAACGGACAGAAGATGAGTAAATCCAAAGGAAATGCGGTAGATCCGTTTGACGCACTGCAGACCTACGGTGCCGATGCGATCCGCTGGTACTTCTACACCAGCAGTGCTCCGTGGCTGCCGAGCCGTTTCGCAGGCAAGACGGTCGTGGAAGGACAGAGAAAGTTCATGGGAACCCTGTGGAACACCTACGCGTTCTTTGTCCTGTATGCAAACATCGACAACTTCGATGCAACAAAATACAGTCTGGAATATGACAAACTGGCTGTTATGGATAAATGGCTGCTGTCCCGTCTGGAATCCACTGTAAAAGCAGTAGACGACAACCTGGCAAATTACCGTATCCCGGAGGCAGCAAAAGCACTGCAGTCCTTCGTGGATGATATGAGTAACTGGTATGTACGCCGCTCCCGTGAGCGTTTCTGGGCAAAAGGCATGGAGCAGGATAAGATCAATGCTTATATGACTCTGTACACCGCACTTGTAACTGTTGCAAAAGCAGCAGCGCCGATGATTCCGTTCATGACCGAGGACATCTATCAGAACCTCGTAAAGAGCATCGATGCAAGTGCACCGGAAAGTATCCATCTGTGCGACTTCCCGGAGGTACATGAGAACTGGATCGATCCGAAGATGGAAGAGGATATGGCAGACCTGCTGGAGATCGTCGTTATGGGACGTGCCGCAAGAAATACTGCCAATATCAAAAACCGTCAGCCGATCGGAACCATGTACGTGAAGAGCGAGTTCCAGCTTTCCGAATTCTACAAAGAGATCATCGAGGACGAGCTGAATGTCAAAGAAGTTGTATTTAAAGATGACATCGCAGATTTCATCAGCTACAGCTTCAAACCGCAGATGCGTACCGTAGGACCAAAATACGGAAAACTCCTGAACAAGATCAAAACAACCCTGTCTGAGCTGGATGGAAACAAGGCTATGGCAGAGCTCAAGAGCACCGGCGAACTTAAACTTGACATCGATGGACAGGAAATTGTATTATTAGAGGAGGATTTGTTAATTGACATGGCACAGATGGAAGGCTATGTATCCGAATCCGACCATACAATCACCGTTGTTCTGGATACCAATCTGACTCCGGAACTGATCGAGGAAGGTTTTGTTCGTGAGCTGGTAAGTAAAATCCAGACCATGCGTAAAGAGGCCGGCTTTGAGGTTATGGACAAGATCAGAGTATATGCAAAAGACAACGACAAGATTGTAAGCATCATGAAAAACCATGGTGATGAAATTAAATCTGAAGTTCTGGCAGAAGAAATCGTGACTGGAGAGACAAAGGGCTATGAGAAGGAGTGGAATATCAACTCCGAAAAGGTTACCATGGCAGTAGAGCGTATCTAAGAATACTTCTGGATGCGTTTCCACGACGATCGTTAATATAAAAATCAGCCTGCGAGCGGGGATGCAGACAAGCTCTCCGCTCGCAGACTGCTATTGAGGAGGACGCAGATGTTAAACGCCGAGTTCAACAAAGAAACTTTTAAGAACAGTGTCAAAGAAAACGTAAAAATGCTGTACAGAAAAAATCTGGAAGAGGCTTCCCAGCAGGAAATTTATCAGGCAGTCTGCTACGCAGTAAAAGACGTTATTATTGACAACTGGCTGAAAACCCAGAAAGCAATGGATGAGCAGGATCCGAAGATTCTGTACTATATGTCCATGGAGTTCCTGATGGGACGTGCGCTGGGAAATAACCTGATTAACCTGACTGCATACAAACAGGTACAGGAAGCTCTTGATGAGATGGGACTGAACCTGAACCTTCTGGAGGACCAGGAGAGAGATCCTGCGCTTGGAAACGGCGGTCTTGGCCGTCTGGCAGCATTGCTTCCTGGATTCCCTGGCTACACTGGGATATCCGGCATACGGCTGCGGTATCCGTTATAAATACGGTATGTTCAAACAGCAGATCCGCGACGGTTATCAGGTAGAAGTACCGGACAACTGGCTGAAACACGGCTATCCATTCGAGCTGAAACGCCCGGAATACGCAAAAGAAGTAAAATTTGGCGGATACGTAGCACAGGAGTATGATGAGGCTACCGGACGCGTAAACTTCGTACAGAAAGATTACCAGTCTGTAAACGCAATTCCTTACGATATGCCAATCGTAGGATACGACAACGATGTTGTAAACACGCTGACCATCTGGGATGCAGAGGCTATTCAGGACTTCTCCCTGGATTCCTTCGACAAAGGTGATTACCACAAAGACGGTTGAGCAGGAAAACCTTAGCAAAAACCAATCGTAGAGGTTCTGTATCCGAACGACAACCATTACGAAGGAAAAGAGCTGCGTCTGAAACAGCAGTATTTCTTTATTTCTGCAAGCGTACAGAGAGCAGTTGCAAAATATAAAAAACAGCACGATGATATTACGAAGCTGTATGAGAAGGTTACCTTCCAGCTGAATGATACCCACCCGACCGTAGCTGTTCCGGAGCTGATGCGAATTCTGATGGATGTGGAAGGCCTTGGCTGGGATGAGGCATGGGAGATTACGACAAAGACCTGTGCATACACGAACCATACGATTATGGCAGAGGCACTTGAAAAATGGCCGGTTGACCTGTTCTCCAGACTTCTTCCGCGTATCTATCAGATCGTAGAGGAGATCAACCGCCGCTTCCTGATCCAGGTAAGAGAGCAGTACCCGGGTGATGAAGAGAAAGTCCGCCAGATGGCAGTGATCTACGACGGACAGGTTCATATGGCCCGTCTGGCTATCGTAGGCGGCTATTCTGTCAACGGTGTTGCACAGCTTCATACCGAGATTCTGAAAAAACAGACCTTAAAAGACTTCTACGAGATGACTCCGGAGAAGTTCAACAATAAGACGAATGGTATCACACAGCGTCGTTTCCTGCTTCACGGAAACCCGCTCCTGGCTGACTGGGTAACCGAGTACGCCGGAGACGGCTGGATCACCGATCTGCCGAAGATCGAAAAGATCGCTAAGCTGGCAGATGACACCCAGGCACAGAAGGAATTTATGGAAATCAAATATAAAAATAAAGTCCGCCTGGCAAAATACATCAAAGAGCATAACGGTATCGATGTAGACCCGAACTCCATTTTTCGATGTTCAGGTAAAACGTCTGCATGAGTACAAACGTCAGTTTATGAACATTCTGCACATCATGTATCTGTATGACCGCCTGAAAAAGAACCCGGATATGCCGTTCTACCCGAGAACCTTCATCTTCGGAGCAAAAGCATCCGCAGGTTATGAGCGTGCAAAAGCGATCATCAAACTGATCAATTCCGTTGGTGATGTGGTAAACAACGATCCGACCATCAAAGGAAAGATCAAAGTCGTATTTATCGAGGATTATCGTGTCAGCAACGCAGAGCTGATCTTTGCCGCTGCTGATGTTTCCGAGCAGATTTCCACCGCAAGTAAAGAGGCTTCCGGTACCGGTAACATGAAGTTCATGCTGAACGGTGCCCTGACTCTTGGAACCATGGACGGTGCAAACGTAGAGATCGTTGAGGAAGTTGGAAAAGAGAACGCCTTCATCTTCGGACTTTCCGCAGATCAGGTTATCGAATATGAGAACAACTACACCTACGATCCGATGAGCTACTTCATCCACGATCAGGACATCCACAACGTAGTGATGGATCTGATCAGCGGAAGATACTCAAACGGCGACACCATGATGTTCCGTGATCTGTATGACTCCCTGCTCACACCGAAGAATGCTCCGCGCCCGGATATGTACTTTACCCTGGCAGACTTCAAGTCCTATGCGGCAGCACAGGAGCGTGTTGAGGATAAATACAGAAATACTTCTGCATGGGCAAGAAGCGCGATCCTGAATACCGCACACAGCGGCAAATTCACATCCGACCGTACTATCCAGCAGTATGTAGATGATATCTGGCATCTGGACAAGATTACTGTCAGAAAGTAATCGGAATCAAATATAAGTAGTTAGGGGACACCTGCTTTTCCGGGAAAAACCGGAGGGGCGGGTGTTCTTTTTTTAATGCCCGCTGGAAGGATTTGCATCCCGAAAAATGCCTGCAAAACAGGCATTCTTTTGACATTCTACGGGGAGTGTGGTACACTGTTCGTGTCTATGAACTAAAACAATCTGAAATGTATTGAGGTGAAAAGATTGGATAAAGCTGAATATCAAAGCCGGCTGGAAGAGCTGAACAGTCTGGTAAAAAAAGAGGACTATGAGGGGGCACTTGCAGTTGTAGAAGCCGTTGACTGGCGGCGTGTCAAGAGTCTGCGTACGCTCGGCATGGTAGCGGATGTCTATGAGGCGAACAAACGATATCCGGAGGCGAAGAAGATTCTGCTGATGGCGTATGACCGTTCCTCCATCGGAAAGGGCATTCTGTACCGCCTGGTAGAGGTCTCCGTAAAAATGAAAGACTTTGATGAGGCGATTGACTTTTACAACGAGTTTGAAGCAGTCGCACGTCACGATAATTCCCGGTATCTGCTGAAATACAAGATTTTAAGAGGACAGAAAGCGCCGCTTGAGGAGCAGATTTCCCTTCTGGAGGAATACAAAGAGCGGGAATTTACCGAGAGATGGGCATATGAACTGGCAAACCTTTACAGCAAAGCCGGAGAGACGCAGAAATGCATCGATGCCTGTGATGAGCTGATCCTGTGGTTCAGCGAGGGCAAATATGTGACAAAGGCAATGGATCTGAAAATGAAGTACGAGCCGCTGTCACCGTCCCAGCAGATCAAATACGAGCATCGTTTTGACTACAAAAAGAATGAAGAGCCGTCCGAGGATCCGGAAGCACTTGAAGTGCGGTTAGCCGGAGAGAGCGGAGCCGGTGAAATGGCTGCGACGAAAGAGCCGGCAGAGACGCCGGAAGTAAAACCGGTAAACGGCGGTGTGATGAGCCAGTATGTGGCCGGTGAAGAAGAAAAAGAAGCCGGTTCGCCGTACGAAGCATATGAGAAAACACAGCAGGCCGAGGCAGATGCAGAGCAGGTGCAGGAGTACGAAGCACTGCAGCAGACAGAGGAGCCGATCGAGGAGATTCCGGAAGAGCAGGCGTATGCAGACAGCACGCCGACGTACCTTGGAAATACGATCGATCTTCACGCAGAGCTTGCAAAGAGCATCCGCGATGTCTTCTCCTTCCGCGGAAAGAAACAGGAAGAGACGGCAGTCGAGGAAGAGACAAGCGAAGAGCCGGTACAGTACGAAGTAAAAGATCTGGAGCCGGAGCAGCTTGATGTAAACGTAGAGGTATCCCCGGATGCCAACACGACAATCAAGACAAGACCGCAGCCAAAACCGAAGGAAAAAGCCGAGCCGGTAATGCCGAAAGCACCGAAGCCGGAGAAGAAATACGAAGAGCCGGACCTCGAAGCACTGTTCCAGGAGACCGCAGCAAACCTGTCGGAGGAAGTTGCGGAGGAAGAAGCAGAAGAGCCAGTGGAACCGGCAGCAGAAGCCGAAACCGCAGAGCAGCCGATGGATCCGGAGTCCGAGACAGAGGCACGGGAAACGGCAGAGGAGCCGCAGGCGGAAGCTGAGCCGGAAGAAGATGCAGAACCGGCAGATGAAGCGGAAACCGAAGAGATCACAGAACCGGCGGATGAGGCTGAAACCGAAGAAGCTACAGAGCCGATGGATGAAGCTGAGATCGAAGAGATTATAGAACCGGCAGCCGAGGCTGAAATCGAAGAAGCAGAAGTTACAGAACCAGCAGTGGAAGCTGAAACAGAAGCAGCCGAGAAGGCTCAGGCGGAAGCCGAAATTGAGGAAACCGTAGAACCGGCGGAGACACCGTCCATGGATGCAACGGTTGTCATCGCGGATCTGAAACCGGCAGAGGAGACACGGCCGACCATCGATTTTAGTGAGCTTCAGGCAGCGCTGAACGCAGAAGTGCAGGAAGCTGAAAAAGCATCGGAAATCGAACTGCCGGATGAGCCGGAAACTGCGGAAGCAGAACCTGCTGACGAGCCGGAAAGCGAAACAGAGCCGGAAACTCCGGCCGAGACTGAGCCAGCCGATCCGTTTGAGCCGGCAGGAACCCAGCCGATCGAGATTACCCCGGAGGAAATCGAAATCGAAGTTCCGACCGAGCCAAAGCGTGAGCGCGTATCCGATGCGACGATCAACATGAGCATCGAAAAAACAACGGATGCCACCGTTCAGCTGATCCGCGACAACATTCCGGAAGGAACTGTTGCGAAATCGATTGAAGAGGTGCTCCGCGAGGAGACGCCGGAGGAGGCAAGACTCCGCATCCTGAACGACACCCAGCCGGATAAGCTGAGTGACGAGCAGAAAGCGCTGTTTACTTACTTTGCGAAAGTTCCAGGCATGGATATCCAGATTCTGGATGCAATGCATGGTGTTTATCATTACGCAGGCGACCGTACTTCCCGTCATGGAAACATTGCCATTATGGGCGGATACGGTACTGGAAAAACGAAGCTGTCGGAGGATCTCGTCCGTGCAATCTGTGCTGACTTAAAACTTCCGGCAACGAAGATGGCCCGTCTGGATGCATCTGTTCTGAACAAAAAGGACTGTGCGCAGATTGTTTCAAAGCTGGCGGGAGGTTTCCTCCTGATCGAGCGTGCCGGTCTGATGTACCCGGAGACGATCGAGAAGCTGTCGCAGGCAATGGATTTCCGTACAGACAGTCTGGTTCTGATCATCGAGGATGAGAAGGTCAGCATGAGAGGTCTTCTGCGGAATTACCCTGATTTTGCGAAGAAGTTTGAGACGGTCATTTCGATTCCTGTTTTCACGAACGACGAGCTGGTTACGTTTGCCCGCACGTATGCGCGTGAGAATGGATACAAGATGGACGAGATGGGTGTGCTTGCTCTGTATACACAGATTGGCAACAATCAGAAGGAGGGCGAGCCGATGACGATTTCACAGGTCAAAGATATGGTGGATCGTGCCATCGCCCATGCAGAAAAGGGAACCCGTAAATTCGGAAGACGCATGTCCAGAAAGCATACCGATGCGGACGACCGCGTGATTCTTTACGAGAAAGACTTTGAGTTCTAAATACATGGAGAATTTATGGAGAAAGTAAAACCGTGGCTCGGGGAGCCGCAGAATACAATAGCCGTACTGCAGAAGTACGGCTTTGTATTTCAGAAAAAGTATGGTCAGAATTTTCTGATCGATCCACATGTGCTGGATAAGATTGTAGCCGCTGCAGGTATCGGACCGGACGATTTTGTTGTGGAAATCGGACCTGGTATCGGTACGCTGACGCAGTATCTTGCGTATGCTGCGCGGAGTGTGTGTGCGGTGGAAATTGACAAGAATCTGATCCCGATTCTGGAGGATACGCTGTCGGATTATGATAATGTTGAGGTTATCAACAATGATGTTTTGAAGGTGGATCTGGCGGCGCTGGCGAAGGAGAAGAACAACGGACGGCCGATCAAGGTTGTGGCGAATCTTCCGTATTATATTACGACGCCGATTATTATGGGATTATTTGAGAATCATGTGCCGGTGGATTCGATTACGGTTATGGTTCAGAAGGAGGTTGCGGACCGGATGCAGACGGGGCCGGGATCGAAGGATTACGGGGCGCTGTCGCTGGCGGTGCAGTATTATGCGGAGCCGTATATTGTGGCGAATGTGCCGCCGAACTGTTTTTATGCCGCGGCCGAAGGTTGGAAGTGCGGTGATCCGGCTGACGCGTCATGAGGTGATGCCGGTGGAGACGAAGGATGAGAAGTTGATGTTCTCCATTATTCGGGCGTCGTTTAATCAGAGACGGAAGACGCTGGCGAACGGACTGAAAAATTCGGAGCTGCTGCATTTTTCGAAAGAGGAGATTGAGGCTGCAATCACAGCCTGCGGCTGGCCGCTTACGATTCGTGGGGAGGCATTGAATTTACAGGAGTTTGCGCGGTTGACGGATGAATTGTGTAAATAGAGGGGACGCCTCGCCGTCGCCCGTCCGCCCTCGCGTGATGCGCATGGCAGCGGTGGAAAAAGCGGGGGAAAAACGTAGAAAAAATGGAGGTCTTTCGACAGACACCGGCATTATTCGCCAGGAAAGCCTGATGCTTTCCCAGCTCAGAATGCCTTGAAATCTGGTGTTGAGCACCAGATTTCAGTCTCTCGAAAGGCCTCCATTTTTC
>ENA-OQKS01000188-OQKS01000188.1-human-gut-metagenome-genome-assembly--contig:-NODE-188-length-19306-cov-3.326347_pt1 | contig 19306 bp, 18 predicted proteins | sample MGYA00242804_ERZ504808 | MGnify/ENA primary metagenome ERZ504808 (study PRJEB26092, sample SAMD00036375) | human gut metagenome | host: Homo sapiens | study: EMG produced TPA metagenomics assembly of...
ACTTAATTACCCCCCTACCCCCCCCCCTCGTCTGCTCTGCAATAGATTTTCGCAAATTCGCAAAATTTTGGCGGATAGCACAGCTTCCGGGCCGGATTTCCGGCATTATGACGAAAAAAGCCGCCGACTGTGTGATGCACAGCCGACGGCTTCCGGTTCTGATATTACGATTTACTCAAGGCCGATCTGCTGGGCGTACTCTTCCAGCAGCTCCCGCTCGAGGAAGGGGGTCTTGACGCCCTCGCGGTCACGGTAAGTCTCATGGCCCTTGCCGATGACGGCGATGAGGTCGCCCTCCTGTGCGTGGTCAACAGCATAATGCAGGGCGTCGAGGCGGTCGGGGATCTCCACGAACTTTGCGTCCGGGTTGCCCTTGTTCATCCCCACGCGGATGTCGGCGAGGATGTCCTCCACCTTCTCAAAGCGGTTGTTGTCCTCCGTGAGGATGGAGAAATCGGCCATCTTGGCACAAATTTCGCCCATGCCGTAGCGGCGCAGCTTGGAGCGGTTGCCGCCGCAGCCGAACACCACCACGAGGCGGTGGGGGGCGTAGGCCCGCAGAGTCGTGAGCAGGCTCTCGGTGGAGACTTCGTTGTGGGCGTAGTCCAGCAGAATGGTGAACTTCCTGCTGATGGGGACCAGCTCCACGCGGCCCTTGACCACACAGCGGCTCAAACCTTCGTGGATGGCCTCATCGGGCAGGCCCAGCACCTTGCCCACAGTGAGAGCGGCCAGCGCATTGTAGACGCTGAACTCGCCGGGCATATTCACCTTGACGTCCATATCGTCCTTGCCGGAGACATGGAACCGGACGCCGAGGAAGTCGTGGGTGCGGAGCAGCTGATAAGTACCGGCGCGGTAGTCGGCCTTCTCGCTGCAGCCGTAGGTCACAAGCTTGCAGGTGTGGCCTTCCAGCAGGGCCTCGGTGTTCTCGTCGTCGATGTTCACGACGCCGGTGGTGCAGCGCTTGAAGAGCTGACCCTTCCAGCTGCGGTATTCTTCAAAGGTCTTGTGCTCGCCGGGGCCGATGTGGTCGGGCGAGAGGTTGGTGAAGACGCCGATGTCGTAGTGGATGCCCGCCACGCGGTCCATCATGAGGCCCTGACTGGACACCTCCATCAGCGCCGTATCGCAGCCGGCGTCCAGAAACTCCCGGAACGTCTTCTGCAGCTCATAGCTCTCAGGGGTGGTGTTGGCCGTCTCCTGATGGTGGCCGAGGAAGTAGATGCCGTTGGTGCCGATCATGCCCACTTTGCGGCCTGCGGCTTCCAGCACGCTCTTTATCATGTGGGTGGTAGTAGTCTTGCCCTTGGTGCCGGTGACGCCGATCATGGTCATCCGGCGGGAGGGGTTGCCGAACAGGTTGCTGCTCATGAGCGCCAGTGCATAGCGGCTGCTCTCCACCTTCAGCACGGCAGCGCCGGGGACGGTGGAAAGGTCGATGTCGTGCTGGACCACCAGCGCCGTCACGCCGTCGGCCACGCACTGGGCGGCGTAGTCGTGGCTGTCCCGCTGGGTACCCACGATGCAGACGAAGAGCCGGCCCGGGGCCGCCTTGCGGCTGTCGTAGATGATGTCCTCGATGTCAAGTTCAAGGCTGCCCTGCACCAGCGTATAGGACACGCCCTCCAACAGTTGTTCCAGTTTCATCGTTCAAATGCTCCTTATTGCTGTTCTGCCGCTGCGGCAGTGGGGTCTTCGGCGGGCGCGGCTTCCGCGCCCTCGGTATCGAGTTCGGTGCCGGGGGCTTCCTCCGGCTGGCTCTCGGCTTCTGCCTCCGCCGGGGCGGCAGGCTCTTCCGGGGCCGTCCAGCCCGAGGGCAGGGTCGGCTCACCCTGTGCAAAGCGGAATTTGCGGCTGGAAGAGGCGCTCAGGTGGCTCAGATCCAGCATACCGGTGTCGGTGGGCGAGCAGCCCTTGCCGTCCTCGTTGAGCAGGACATACTTTGCCAGCCGGAGTTTGTAGTCCAGCTCATTCAGGGTACCCAGAAGCACGCTGATGCGGCCCTGATACAAAAACGCCATCTGCTCCGGGTCCTCGAACTCGATGCGGGTGACATCCGCCCCCAGCTCACTGCTGTCCAGTGCGGTCAGCAGAGTGTTCAGGGACTCGAGCCGCTTATCCGTGGGCGGTCCGGCCTCGCTGGATGCGGCGCTGTCAGACGCCGCGCTGCCCGAAGACGGGCCGGACGGTCCTGTCTCAAATTCCAGCTGTGTACCCGGCGTCGTGGATACCGGCTCGCCGCCGCAGAGGACGATAAGGTCCGGCTGGGCCGAATCCTGATCCAGTATCTTCAGCCCCGCAGAAAGGCTCAGCCAGCCGCCGGACGTCTGCATGGCGTAGACGGCAGTGGCCGCGTTGGTCCGCACCACTACGGTGTTAGGGTAATCCCGCTCCACCTGGATATTTTCCAGCAGCGGGAACTGCTTTTCCAGCGCAGCGGCCTTTTCGGCGGGGTCGAAGCTGAAGATGTTCTCTTCCGCGTGGACGCCCAGCGCCTGCAGGATCTCAGCGCTGGAATAGCCGCCCACCTCCTGCACCACCTCTCCATCGACCGCCACTTCTAAGGTGTTTATCTTGAAGAGCATGGTCACGGTGAGGTAGACGCCCACCCCGATGACGCAGAGCAGCAGCGCCAGCGCCGTCAGGCGGCGGATGGCCCTGCGGCGGCGGACAGCGGCACGGGTCAGACGGCGCTTTTTTCTGCCCTCTCGCCGGGCCGGGCTGCGGAGGTTCGCCTCCGTGGGGCGGTAGCGCCCGCCGCTCTGGGGCCTCCGGGCGCTCTGGACGTTCTGGGGCCGCTGGCCATTGCGGGGGCGGCTCCCATTTGTGGGGTAGGCGGTCGTGTTCTGACGGGGCCGCTGGCTTCTCTGCTGGCCCTGACGGCGGCTCTGGTTCTGGTTATTGGGCCGTCGCGCCGTCTGCTGGGGAAACTGGATGCTGTTGTCCGCATATCCCGAGCTGTGATTTTCGAACGTCACATTGCCGCCCGAGAAGTCCAGCGTCTGCTCCTGATAGCCCTGCGTCCGGCGGCGGTCCTGATTCGAGGGACGCCGGTCCTGCGTCCAGTCGTAGGCTTTGCGGGGCTTTCCCTGCCGCCGGGCGCTGTTCTGCTGGATCGAACTGCTGGGGCGTCGGCTGTTGTTCCGATCCTGCTGCATGGTGCGGCGTCGCCTCCTTTCCGTCTGATTATTTTATCACAAGAGTGCTGCCGAATCAATCACGGCGTCTTGACCAGTTTCATCAGGGCGTCGGCGATGCGGTCGAGGCTGTCGTCCACCGAGAGGGTGCGGGCGTTCCTGCCCATGGCAGCCAGCCTGCCCGGCTCGGCCAGCAGGCCGGAGACGGTCGAGACCAGCTTCTCGCCGGTCAGATCCTTTTCCTCGATGACCACAGCGGCACCGGCCTTCTGCAGCTCCATGGCGTTGTAATACTGGTGGTTCTCCGCCACATTGGGGCTGGGGATGAGGATGGCGGCGCGGCCCTCGGCTTCCAGTTCGGCCAGCGTCAGCGCACCGGCGCGGCTGATGACGAGGTCGGCAGCGGCCAGCAGCTCGGGCATATTGTTGATATATTCCTTCACCACGAGGCTCTCGCCGGGAGCAAAGCCTTTTTCCTTTTCGAGATTTTGAAACAGCTCCACGCCGTACTGTCCGGTGGCGTGGATGTGGAGCACAGGCTTGTGCTCTTTCTGCTCCCATGCGCAGAGGTCGGCCACCACCTCGTTGACGCGGCGGGCGCCGAGGCTTCCGCCGAAGGAGAGGATGACGGTGCGGTCACCGGCACCCAGCTGGGCGCGGATGGCGTCCCGCTCCCCTGCCTTCTCGAACACTTCAGGCCGCACCGGGTTGCCCACGACCTGCGTCTTTTCGGGCGCACCCAGCTTTTCCACAGCGGCAGGCACGGCGGCGAACACGATGTCCACGTCCGGGGCCAGCAGCTTGTTGGTCACGCCGGGGAAAGCGTTCTGCTCATGGATGGCGGTCTTGATTCCCTTCTTGGCGGCGCAGCGCACCACCGGGCCGGAGACGTAGCCGCCGCAGCCGATGACGAGGTCGGGCTGTACTTCCTTCATCATGGCCCGGGCTTTCGGGCCGGAGAGGGCCAGATTCCAGAGGGTGATGATGTTCCGCTTGATGTTGTTCAGGGAGAGCCTGCGCTGGAAACCGGTGATCTCGATGTGGTGGAAGGGGTAGCCTGCCTGGGTCACGAGACGGTATTCCATCCCCTCCTTCCGGCCTGCAAAGTGTATCTCGGCGGACGGGTCGGCCTTTTTGATGGCTCCCGCGATGGCCAGAGCCGGGTTGATATGTCCGGCAGTGCCGCCGGCTGCGATCAGTACACGCATGGTGATTTCCTCCTTATCTGGATGTGCTCAGTATCCCATGTTGGGGTCGAGCCGGATGGTATTGTCGGACTTTCTTTTTCCCGCTGTTCCCGCTGGGCGCGGAGATTCTCCCGCTCGAGGCGGGCGCGCTCGCCGCCCCGGCCGATATTTATCATCACGCCCATCTCGGCCAGCAGCAGGATGAGGCTGGTGCCGCCGGAGGAGAAGAAGGGCAGCGAGATGCCGGTGTTGGGCAGGGTGTTGGTGACGACCGCGATGTTGCAGAACACCTGCCACGCAATTTGGGCCATGATGCCGATGCCCACCAGTGTGCAGTAGCGGTTCTCGGCGTGGAACGCCAGCCACAGCCCCTGCACGAGGAAGAGCACGAAGAGCAGGATGACGATGACGGCACCCACGAAGCCCAGCTCCTCGCACACGACGCTGAAGATGAAGTCGTTGGTGCTCTCGGGGAGCCAGAGCTGTTTTTCGATGCTGTTGCCGAGGCCGAGACCGGTGACACCGCCGGAGCCGATGGCGTAGAGGCTCTGCAGGGTCTGGTCGGTCATCTTGCTCAGATCGTGGGTCCAGCCGTCCAGACGGCTCTGTAAGTACGGGATGGAGTCGATGTGCTCCAGCACGGTGCGGAGCAGCAGCACAGCGGACGCGCCGCCCGCCCAGGTGATGATGCCGCCGCTGCCGCCCAGCAGCAGGATGGTGCCGCAGATGGCCGTCGTCAGGACGATGCCGGACATATGGGGCTCAAGCATGAGCAGGATAACCACCGGGATGAGGGGCAGCAGCGGAACGATGAGTTCCCGCACGATGCGCTGATAGAGCCACTGGCCTGCCGGGACGCGCCGCCCGGAGGCGGGGTCCAGCTTTTCCAGATGGGGCGCTTTCGCGGCCAGATGGGCCGTGAGCAGGATCATCTCAAACTTTGCGATCTCCGATACCTGAATGGTAAAGCCGATGCGCAGCCAGCGGCGGCAGCCGTTGAGGGGCGCACTGAACAGCACCGCAATGAGCATCACGATGCAGACAGCATAGCCCGGCCAGACCATCCTGCGCAGAAAGCGGTGGTCGATGCGGGAGAAGAGCAGCATGACCGCGAGACCCAGACCCAGGCAGAGCATCTGCGACTTGATGTAGTAGAAGCTGTCGCCCATCCGCAGGTAGCCCGTGGTGTAGCTGGCACTGAACAGCATGATGAGTCCGAACACGATGATGACTGCCAGCGTCGCCAGCCAGTTGATGAGCACCTGCGGCCAGGGGCCGGGGCTCGACAAGATGGCAAAGGACTCAGGCTTTTTTCTCCGGATGGTCGCCATCCGCATTCCCTCCTTATTGGATCCTGACTCAGCTGGCCCGCGCCGCCTGCAAGGTCAGCGCAAGGCCCAGCATGGCCAGGACTCCAAAGATATAAAAGATATTCACCGGGTCAAAGCCCCGCTTTTCCAGCCAGCGGTGGAGCGGCGCGGTGCCGAACAGCTGCCGCCGCCCGCCGGAGGCTTTCCAGACGATGATCTGCAGAGCCACCATGCCGCCCTCCAGCCAGTAGGGCAGAGCCAGCGGGAGCGTCAGCCCGGGCCAGCCGACGCTCAGCGGTACACAGCCCAGCGCACCGGCTAAAAACTGGCATCCCACTGCACCGGGGCGGAGCTTTGCGGGGTAGAAATTCCAGAGCAGAAAGGCCATCAATGCTCCGGCCAGCGCCGCCGGGAGAACTCCCAGCGGGAACCAGCCCAGGAGGGTCATCGCCGTCATGAGGCCCAGCATGGCGATGAAGGCGCAGCCGCAGACCGTGCCGTCCATGCCGTCGGCGGTGCGGGCGCTCTCGGCCAGCGCCACTAAAATCGCCAGCCAGACCACCGGGGCCAGCGGCCCAAGGGTGCAGTAGCCGACGCCCGGCAGGGCCAGCCCGTCGGGCAGGCAGTGGTTCAGCCCCAGCAGGGCCAGCACCAGCGCGCCGGAGGCCGCTTCCAGTGCCAGCCGCACCGGGCGGCGCAGCCCCAGCGGCGACCGATGCCGCAGCCGGACCAGATCGTCCGCCAGGCCCACGGCCCCGAAGCAGAGCGCCCCGAACAGGGCGATGAGCAGCCGGGTGGTCAACAGGCTCTCGGTCCCCCAGCAGCTCCGGCTGGGCGACACAGGCCGCTGTCCAGCCGACGCCCACCGCCGCCAGCGTCCCCACCATCAGGCAGAGCCCGCCCATCGTGGGCGGCTCATTTTCCTCCTGCCGGACGCGGAACGCCCGCAGCAGCGGCGTCATCAAATTCCCGAGCGCCGCCGTGAGGACGAACCCCAGCGTTGAGGCGACGATCAAGGCAAAACGAATCATAATAACGATACTCCAAGTATTTTACTTTGCGCAGAGGGGATAAAACAGGGCCAGCGCCTTTTCCAGTGCCATGCCCCGGCTGGCCTTCACCAGCAGAGCGTCGCCCGGGGCCATCCGGGCCAGCAGAGCGTCTGCAGCCTGCCGGTAATCCTCGGCGTTGACGACGTCGGCGAGGCCCGCGTCCTTTGCGGCCTTTGCCGTCCGTGCGGCCTCGGGGCCGTAGGTGACAAGGGCGGTCAGCCCGGCCTCTGCGGCCTGACGGCCCAGCTCTTCGTGGGCGGGCGCACTCATCCCGCCCAGTTCCAGCATATCGCCCAGCAGAGCGAAGCGGCGCTTGCAGGGGTACTCTTTGAACATCGCCAGCGCAGCCTTCATGCTGTCGGGGTTGGCGTTGTAGCAGTCCTCGATGACGTCCATGCTGCCTGCGTGGACCACCTTCTGGCGCATACCGGTCTGCTCGAAATCGGCCAGACCCGCGATGACGCCCTCGGGCGCGAGGCCCAGACGGGTGGCGGCGGCGTAAGCGGCCAGCGCATTCGCCACGTTGTGACGTCCCATCGCAGGGATCGTCACCTCATAGCGGCCTGCATTTTTATCGCAGAGGGTGAAGGCCATGCCGTCGCCCTCCTGCCGGACATCGAGGGCGCAAACGTCGGCGTTCTCGTCGCCGAGGCTGAACCACACGGGCCGGACATGGGCGGGCAGAGCGGCTTTGCGTAGGAAGGGGTCGTCGCCGTTGAGGACGAGAGACGAACCCTCGGCAAGGCCGGCGCAGATCTCCAGCTTCGCCTTGCAGATGTTCTCCTGACTGCCCAGATTGCCGATGTGGGACACGCCGATGCAGGTGATGATGCCCACATCGGGGCGGGCACACTTTGCCAGACGCTCGATCTCACCGGCGTGGCTCATGCCCATCTCCACGACAGCGTACTCTGTATCCCTGCCGATGCGGAACATGGTGCGGGGCAGGCCCAGCTCATTGTTCTGGTTGCCCTCGGTCTTGATGGTATTGCCAAAGCCCGCGATGGCGGCGTAGGTCATCTGTTTGGTGGTGGTCTTGCCCACACTGCCGGTGACGCCCACCACCTTCGGGTGGAACTGGCTGCGGTAGTTCGCGCCCATGACCATCATGGCGTGGTAGCTGTCGGGGCTGATCACCGCCCGTTCAGCCGGGACGCCCTCCACCGGGTGGTTGAGGACGACGTAGGCCGCGCCCTCTTCCAGCGCCTTGGCCGCGAAATCGTGGCCGTCGAAGCGCTCACCGGGGAAAGCCACAAAGATGCAGCCGGGGCAGACCTCGCGGCTGTCGGTGGTCACGAGGCCGATGGGCTGGCTGTCGGCGAAGCCCTCGGGGGCAAGGCCCTTCAAAAGCAGGTCTGCTGCGATTTTTTCCATAAATCATTCTCCCTCATATAAATGTTATCCAAGCCGGTTCCATTTTTTGACCGGCCTTGCCCTCTCAGGCGCTGACGCGCCAGCTCTCCCAAAGGGAGAGCCTAATGCATTACCCACAGGTAATTGTAACGACAGTGCCCTTCTGGACGCTGGAGCCGGCGGCCTCGCTCTGGCTCTGCACCGTACCGGCGCTGTCGCCCGCCACCTGACAGTTCAGGCCGGCGGCGGTCAGCATCTGGCGGGCAAAGTCGGCACTCTTACCGCTGACGTCCGGCACTTCCGTGTGGCTGCCGGAGTAGGTATCGGTGTAAAGATAGATGGTGGTGCCGCTGGCCACCGCTGCGCCCGCGTGGGGGTACTGGTAGGTGACGACGGCGGCGGTCTGGTCGCTCTCGCTCTCCACGAGCTGATGCTTGAGGCCCTTGGTATTCAGGGAGACCTGCGCATTGCTCCACTCCTTGCCCACGAGGTTCGGCACCTTGACGGTGTTCTGGCTGCGGTCGATGCCGTCGGTGGCAATGCCCAGATAGGGGGCTATCTCACTGATGATGTTGCCGACCACAGGCGCAGCCAGGATGGACGAATAGTCGGTGTGGGCGTTGTTGGGGTCGTCCAGCATGACGTAGACCAGAATTTCGGGGTCGTTGGCGGGCAGGACGGCGGCAAAGGAGGCGACTTTCTTGTAGTCGCCGTCGGCGCGGCGCTCCATGTTCAGCTGCTCGGACGTACCGGACTTGCCGCCGATGCGGTAGCCCGCGACGTAGGCGTTGGAGCCGCCGCCGGTGGTGGTGCCGTCGCCGACCTCATACTCCATGATCTGGCGGATGGTCTCGCTGGCGCTCTTGCTGATGACCTGGCGGCGGATGTTCGCGCCGATCTCCTCGACGACGTTGCCGTTCTGGTCGGTTATCTTATCCACCACATGAGGGGTGACGAGGTAGCCGCCGTTGACAGCTGCCGAGACGGCGGTGCAGACCTGCAGCGGAGTCACAGCCATTGCCTGACCGAAGGCGGAAGACGAAAGCTCGACCTCGCCCAGCTGGCTCTTGGTGTAATACTTCATCATGCCCGTCTCGTTGGGCAGGTCCACGCCGGTGCGCTCGGTGAAGCCGAAAGCGTCGAAGTAGTCGTAGAAGGCGCTGGAACCCAGCCGCTGACCCAGCTGGATGAAGTAGATGTTGCAGCTGTTCCGGAGGGCCTCGGCGAGGTTCTGGACGCCGTGGGCCTTCTTACCGGCGCAGTGGTACGTCTCTTTCGCCACGCCGTAGGCACCGGAGCAGTTGAAGGTGGTGTAATAGGTGGCCTTGCCCGAGTCCACACCCATGGCGGCCGTGATGACCTTGAAGACGCTTCCGGGGTAGTACAGCTCGGTGATGGTCTTGTTCTTCCACTGGATGTCGCGGTAGGTGCCGGTGTAGTCGGGGTCCTCTTCCGGTATCTTCTTGCCCTGCTCATCCCGGAGATAGTTGCCGTTGGCGTCTTTCTTGTAGATGGTGTAAATTTCCGGCTCGGCGTTCACCTGCTCATTCAGATAGGCCAGGTTCTCGCTGAAATCCAGCGGAGCGTTGGGGTCGAAGTCAGGCTTCGAGGCCATGGCAAGGATGGCACCGGTCTTGACGTTCATGACGATGGCTGCGCCGCGGTTCTCGACCGTGTTGGCGTAGATAGCCTCGTTGAGGTAGCGCTCCACGACCTCCTGCACATTGACGTCCAGCGACAGCACCAGATTGGAGCCGTCCTTGGCGGCGTAAGTGGTGGCATTGGCGTCGGCGATGGCGTTGCCGTAGGCATTGCGGAGGGTGATGGTGCGGCCATTGACGCCCGCGAGGGTGTCATTGTAGGATTTTTCGAGGCCGTAGAAGCCCTCGCCGTCGCCGTTGCAGAAGCCCAGCACCGATGCGGCGAACGCGCCGTAGGGGTAATCGCGCTGGAAGCTCTTGGACGAAGAGACGGAGACACGGCCCTTCTTGATGACGGTGCCGTCTTCCAGAGTCTTGGCTTTGGCGTGATTTTTATTATATTCGCTGACGTATTTCTCGATGGAGAGCTTGACGGCGTTGTTCACCTTGGTGGCCAGCACCTGATAGGACGAGCCGTTTTGGGCCAGCGCATCATGCACGGTCTGGTACTGGGTCTGATATTCCGCCGAGGAGGTATCTACGCTGTCGAGACTCTCGCCGTCGCCGGAGAGCAGCCGCAGGGTGAGCTGGCGGCTCACATCGGCCAACGTCGTCTCGTCCACGGTCTTGACAGCCTCCCCCGTCTCCTCGACGGTCTGGCTGGTGAAGAGGGCCGTGCTGTAGCTGGGGTCGGCCCAGATGGTCCATACTACGCTGGTGGACGCCAGCGTGATGCCGGAGGCATCAATAGATCTCGCCGCGGGTGGCCTGGATGGTGCTGTCCAGCAGCTGCTGCTGGGCCGCATACTGGCGGAAGGTCGCGCCCTGTTTTATCTGGATGTTATACAGGCTGTGGGTGACGATGCCCGCAGCCGCCACTACAAAAAATACCGCCGCGCCGAAGCTGAAATGCCGCAGCCGCGCACTGAGGCGCTCGTGCGGGTCGCTGCGGCGGAGGCGGTAGTAGATGCTCTTATGCTGGTCGTTGGAGGGCTTGTTTTGCATGGTATTCTCCTGCAGAAACCAGAAAAGCGTGCGCTGCCGCACGCTTTTCTGTCTGTTTGCTTATTTTGCGCTGCGGACGGAGGCCAGAATGGTCATGGCACCGTCGTGCAGGAAATCCGTCCACTGGTGGACAGCCGACTCCCTGCGCACCAGTACGCTGTCGCTGTCGAGGCGGATGTAGGTGAGCTGGCTCTGGTCCATCTTCATGAGGCCCAGCCGCCCGGCCACTTCTTCCACACTGGTGATGTTGGTCTTGCTGTTGAGGACACTGTTATAGTAGGTGTACTGGCTCTGCTCGCTCACGAGTTCCGCTTTGGCCTTCTGGATCTGGTCGTTGACCTCCACCAGCTGGGCCTCGCTCCACAGCAGGCTTACCGCAAAGCCTGCCAGCAGCGCCATCGAGATCAGTTGAAGCGCGTGCTGCATGGCCGCCTGGAACGGGTTGAGACGGCGTTTGCCGCCCTTTTCCACCCGCAGTGCGACCTTGCGCTGGGTCTGAGGCGCTTTTCTGCGACGCACCTCAGACGACATATCATAAGCTGGCTGACCCATAGTTGATCTCCTCCTCTTACACTGAGCGGCGTCTTATCCGGCTCAGAGTTTCTCCAAAACGCGCAGATGAGCAGAACGGCTGCGCCGGTTCTCCTCCAGTTCCTGCTTGTCGGCCTCGATGGGCTTCCGGGTAATGAGCTTTGCCTTCGCCTTGCCGCCGCAGACGCAGACCGGGAACTCCGGCGGGCAGGTGCAGGCGGTGGACCAGCGGCGGAACTTATTTTTCACCAGCCGGTCCTCCAGCGAATGGAAGGTGATCACACACAGCCTTCCGCCCGGGGCAAGGTGGTCGAAGATGGTATCCAGACCTTCCTCCAGAGCGTCCAGCTCGTGGTTGACCGCGATACGCAGCGCCTGAAACGTGCGCCGCGAAGGATTCTTGTTCTTGCGCCGCTCCGCAGGCGGCATGGCGCCGGCCACGATGTCGGCCAGCTGCAACGTCGTCTCGATGGGGGCCGTCTCGCGGGCCTCCACGATGTGGCCGGCGATCTGCCAGGCATAGGGCTCTTCGCCGTAGTCCCGCAGGATGCGGGAGATCTCTTCCCGGCTGGCGGTGTTCACGAGGTCTGCCGCCGTCTCCCCCTGCTGGCTCATCCGCATATCCAGCGGGGCGTCTGCCCGGTACGAAAAGCCCCGGGCCGCGTCGTCCAGCTGATGGCTGGAAACGCCGAGGTCCAGCAGCGCACCGTTTATCTTCTCGATGCCGAGGCTCTCGAGGGCTTGTCCGGCGTAGCGGAAATTTATCTGCACCACCGTGGCCGGGAGCCCGGCCAGCCGCGCCCTGGCGGTCTGCACCGCGTCGGGGTCCTGGTCGAGGGAGACGAGCCGCCCGCCTTTTGCGCCGTCCAGCCGGAGGGCGATCTGGCGGGAGTGTCCCGCGCCGCCCGCCGTGCCGTCGAGATAGGTGCCTGCCGGGTCGATGTTCAGTCCGTCGAGGCACTCGTTCAGAAGCACGGGGATATGCTCAAACGAGGCCGGGTCGAACTGTGCCAAATCTTCTGTCTGAGTCATCGCGCCCAGCCTCCTTTCGTTTCGTGTTCCGAGCCGTCCGATACGCCGGACATCTCCCGGGGAGTTTGTCCCGTTTTCTGCTCTGTCATGATACCTGACGACTCTATTTTATTTTAGCAAATCGAAACGCCGAATGCAAGTTTTTTCCTGCGCTTTTTTCCTACAAAATGTTACAAAAAAAGCCCCTGCGAATCGTCATTTTTACTCGCAGGGGACTGGATTCAGGTCAGGAGCGGCTCATCACACGCCGCGGCGGGGGTTCTGGCGCAGGTTCGCGCGGACGTTTTTCACCTGGGCGGCGTTCTCCGACATCGTCTCCTCGGTGGTTTTCAGCATATTATCGCAGTAATCCGTGACCGTCTGGCGGACGGTGCGGGCCTCGGTCTGGGCAGCGGAGACGATCTCGGACGCACGCTGCTGGGCGGCGCGGACGATCTCGGCCTCGCTCACGAGGATGCGGGCGCGCTCTTCTGCCTTCTTGACGATGGCCTGTGCCTGCGCGTTGGCCGACTCGATGAGCTGGGCGCGGTCGCTGACGATGGACTGGGCCTGACGCAGCTCCACGGGGAGGTTTGCGCGGATGTCATCGAGATAGTCCCGAATTTGTTCCACATCCACGATGCGCTTGCCGCCCGAAAGGGGCATTCCGGTGCTCTCTTCCAGCAGGTCTTCGATGGTATCCAAAAGCTCGTTGACGTTCATCACGATTCTCCTTCTTCCTCTGCGGCGTCTGCCATGGGTCTCACATATTTCCAGAGCAGGACTTTGCCGTACTTATACTGCTTCTTCAGCTGTAGACCGCCCACTTCGGCGGGGAGGACGAGTTTCGTCTCGCTCTCGCAGATGACGATGCCGCCGGGGGCGACGCACTTGTCCACGATGGGGAGGATATTTTCCAGCGTGCCGTTGTGGAAGGGCGGGTCCAGCAGCACCAGATCGAACTGCTCCCGGCAGGCCGAGAGGAAGCGGGCCGCTTCGCCGATGTTGACGCGGCTGCGGTCAAAGACGCCGCAGTTCTTGCAGTTCTTCATGACGATGTTCACGGCCTCACGGTTCTCGTCCAGGAACACGCACCGGGCAGCGCCCCGGCTCAGCGCCTCAATGCCCAGCTGGCCGCTGCCTGCGTACAGGTCCAGCACACGGGCTCCGGGCAGGTCGAACTGGACGATGCTGAACATCGCCTCCTTCACCTGGTCGAGGGTGGGGCGGGTAATATCCGTGCCGGGCAGCGCTTCCAGCCGTCTGCCGCGGGCTTCTCCTGCAATGACTCGCATGGTTTTGGCCTCCTTCGGGTCTTTCCTGTTATCGTAACTTCATATTATCGTCATACCGCCGGTCTTTGTCAAGGGCAGCGTCATGATTCGTTGCGTTACGGTCATGAATGTGACTAAAATCATACCAGAACGCCGTCTTTTTCGGGCGTAACAAAGGAGGGTATTTATCATGAAAGTCCTGCTCATCAACGGCAGCCCCCACGAGAAGGGCTGCACCTATACCGCACTGAGCCTCATCGCCGGGGAGCTGAACGCCGCCGGCATCGAGACGGAGATCCTGAACGTCGGCACAAAGCCCGTGGGCGGCTGCATCGGCTGCGGCGGCTGTGCCGCCGGCAAGGGCTGCGTCTTCGGCGGCGTGGTCAACGAGGCCATCGAGAAAGCCAGGACTGCCGACGCCTTCGTCTTCGGCACGCCGGTGCATTACGCTTCCGCCTCCGGCAACATGACCAGCTTCATGGACCGTCTCGCCTACGCGGGCGGCAGGTATCTGGCCTACAAGCCCGCCGCCATCTGCTGCTCGGCCCGCCGCGCCGGCACCACATCCACCCTCGACCAGCTGGTGAAGTACCCCGAGTTCTTCCATATGCCGCTGGTGAGCGGCTCCTACTGGCCCATGGTCCACGGCTCGAACCCCGAGCAGGTACTGCAGGACGCCGAGGGCTGCGCCGTCATGCAGGAGCTGGGCCGCAACATGGCCTGGCTGCTCCGATGCATCGAGGCCGGCAAAGCCGCAGGCATCCAGCACCCGGAGAACCCCCGCAGACCCATGACCAACTTTATACGCTGAACCTCTCAGTCAAAGCCTGACGGCTTTGCCAGCTCCCCTACCGAGGGGAGCCTCTGGCGAAGAGGCGAGGCTTTACGAAATGCCAAGGCCTCCCCTCTTTAGGGGAGGTGGCAGCGCGTCAGCGCTGACGGAGAGGTTTTCTCCAAGGACCGCGTTCCCGGCGGGAACGCGGCCCTTCTATCTGAAATTTTATTCAGAAACCGATAAAATCCGGCCCGGATTCTTTTTTCGTTCATAACTTTGTGGTAGCATAGGAACTAAAGTATTTTGCCACGGAGAACATTTGCCATGGAACACTACGATTGGAACGACGGCTGGCTCTTCACCCCGGTCTTTGACCCCGCCATCGTGCGGCCGGAATGCCCGGAGCTGACCCTTGAGCCGGTGCGCCTGCCCCACACGGTCAAGGCCCTGCCCTACAATTACTGCAACGAGAACGACTACCAGAAGCTTTCGGGCTACCGGCGGGAGTTTTTGTCGCCCAAAGAATGGGAGGCCGCACCGTCCTGCTCACCTTCGGAGCCGTGGCCCATGACGCCACGGTGTTCTGCAACGGGCGGCGGGTGTTCCACCACAGCTGCGGCTACACCGCATTTACCGTCGATCTGACCAGTGCTCTCCATCTGGGCCAGAAGAACGTGGTGGCTGTCCGCTGCGACAGCCGCGAAGATCTGAACATCCCGCCCTTCGGCGGGCAGATGGACTTTCTGACTTACGGCGGCATCTGCCGCGCCGTCTGCCTCGACGTGAAAGAGCCCGCCTACCTGCGGGACATCTTCATCGAGACGAAGGCCGAGGGCGATTTCCGCATCTACACGGCCACCGTGGGCGAGACCGTCGGCTGCACGTTACAGGCCGAGATCCGCAGCCCCTCGGGCAGCCGGGCGTTCTACACCGGCGAGCTGTCGCTGCCCATCACCGGCGCACTGAACAGCGTCCATCCGTGGAGCATCGAGCATCCCACCCTCTACACCCTGACCGTCCGGCTCATCCGTCCCGGCACCGGCGGCCTGCCCGACCGGGTGCTGGACGAGAAAAGCTGCCGGTTCGGCTTCCGCACCCTGCAGTTCGTGGCGGGCGGGCTCTACCTCAACGGCCAGCGGGTGGAGCTGCGTGGCCTCAACCGCCGCCAGAGCTACGCCTATCAGGGCTATGCCATGCCCGACAGCATCCAGCGGCTGGACGCTCAGCTCCTGAAAAAGCAGCTGGGCTGCAACGCCGTGCGCCTCACCACGCCCCCCAGCCCCGCCTTCCTACGATGCCTGCGACGAGCTGGGCCTTTTGGTCTTTGTGGAGATGCCCGGCTGGCAGCACGTCGGCGACGACATCTGGAAAGCGCAGGCTCTGCAGAACTGCCGCGAGATGGTCTGCCAGTGCCGCAGCCACCCCAGCATCTTTTTGTGGGGCGTGCGGGTCAGCGGCAGCGCCGACGACGAGAGCTTTTATAAGCGCACCAACGAGACGGTCCGCCGCCTCGACCCCACCCGCCCCACGGCTGGCACCCGCAGCACCCGCCGTAGCCAGCTTCTGGAAGATGTTTACGCCTACACCGACTACTCCTACCACGGGCGCGGCGTCGGGTGCGAGGCCCGCACCGCCGTCACCCCCGACACCCGGAAAGGCTATCTCATCAGCGAGTTCGAGGGCGCCCAGTTCCCGGCCAAGTCCTTCGACGACGAGCCCCACCGCTTGGCGCAGGCCCTGCGCTACGCCGCCGTCCTCAACGACACCATCGCTCAGCAGGGCGTGGCGGGCAGCTTCGGCTGGTGCATGACCGACTACAACACCCACCGCGAATTCGGCAGCGGCGACCGCATCAGCTATCAGGGTGTGATGGACATGTTCCGCAGCCCGAAGCTTTCTGCCGCCGTCTACGCCAGCCAGAAGACGCCCCGCTCCCCTTCCGACATCGTGCTCGAAGTCTCATCCAGCATGGCGCTGGGCGACCATCCGGGCGGCTTTGCGGGGGCGTGCTGGGCGTTCACCAATGCCGAGAGCCTGCGGCTCTACCGGGACAACGACTTCGTAGCCGAGTTCACCCCCGACCGCCGGGGCCGCTTTGCGGCTCTGCCCCACCCGCCCATCGAGATCCACGATTTCGTGGGCCTGCTGCTGGAGAAATACGAGGGCATCGACCGCACTGCCGCGCCGCAGGTGGCCGCCATCCTCAACGAGATGCGCCGGGACGCCATGGAGCTTTCGCCCCCTGTCCCGGGCGCGGATGTACTCGCTGCGCCTGAGCTGGAACGAGCTGGTGCAGCTTTTACTACAAATATATCGGCGTGCTGGGCAGCCCCGCCGCCGTCTACCGCTTCGAGGCCGTGTGGCATGGCCGGGCCGTCCGCACCGTCGTGAAGGAGCCGGTGCAGAGCGTCCGGCTGGAATGCACCGTCCACAATCCCATCCTGACCGACGGCCCCACCTGGGACTGTGCCGCCGTGAGCCTGCGGGCCATCGACCAGAACGGCAACCTCCTGCCCTATTGTGGTGAGGCCGTTCAGCTGAGCGTAGAGGGGCCGCTGCGCATCCTCGGCCCCAGCGTCGTCCCTCTGCGGGGCGGCATGGCAGGCACCTATCTCGCCACCACCGGCGAGGCCGGCCCGGCAAAGCTCCACTGCCGGATGGAGGGCGCTTTGGACACCGAAGTTTCCCTCACCATCCGCTGCCGGGAAGAGTGAGCGGCACTTAAGTGCCGTCTCTTTACGATAGGTTTGCACTCTGTTCAAAATTTTCTCATGGTTGCATGGTATCCTGAAAGCAGAAAAACACAGAAGGGCGGCGCACCCGCCCCTCTTTTATGAGGAAGGATGTTTATGAAAGAAAAGATACGCCAGTTCATGATAGGCCGCTACGGCACCGATGGTCTGAACCAGTTTTTGAACATCGCCTCTCTCGTGCTGATCCTGGTCTATATCCTCACCCGGCTTCCGCTGCTGCTGTACGTCGGCGTGGTGCTGCTGGGCTTGTGCTACTACCGGATGTTCAGCCGCAACATCTCCAAGCGCACCGAAGAAAATTATAAATACTACGCCGTGAAGGACCGCATCCGCAATAAGTTCAGCGGCCTGAAGGACCAGTGGGACAACCGCAGACTCTACCACTATTACCGCTGCCCCCAGTGCCGCCAGAAGCTGCGCGTTCCCCGGGGCCGGGGCCGCATCCAGATCTCCTGCCCCCGCTGCGGCACCCAATTCATCAAGAAGAGCTAACGTATGTTTGGATATGTCATCCCGAATCAGGCCGCGCTGGACGACGAGGCCAAGGCCCGCTACCGCACGGCCTACTGCGGCCTCTGCCGCCGCATCGGTGCGCTCCACGGCCTGCGGGGCCGTCTGACGCTGAGTTACGATCTGACCTTCCTGGATCTGCTGCTTTCCAGCCTCTACGAGGGTGAGAGTGAGTGCATCACCGGCAGCGGCCACTGCCCCATCCACCCCATCCGGAAGATAAATTGGCGGCACAGCGGCCCCACCGACTACTGCGCCGATATGAGCGTGGCGCTCCACTACTACAACGCCGCCGATAAATGGAACGACGACCGCAGCCTGCTGGGCCTCGGCTTCGAAAAGCTGCTGGACTCCCCTGCTCAGACCGCCGCACAGCGCTGGCCCCGACAGTGCAGCGCCATCCGCACCTGCCTCGACCGGCTGGCTCAGCTGGAAGCCGAGGGCAGCGAAGACCTCGACGCTGTGTCGGGCTGCTTCGGCGAACTGATGGCCGAGCTGTTCGACTACAGGCAAGACCACTGGTCGCCGGAGCTGCGGAGCATCGGCTTCCATCTGGGCAAATTCATCTACCTGCTGGACGCCTACGATGACCTGGCACGGGACGAGAAAAAGGGCGCATACAATCCGCTGCGCACCCTCAGCCGTCAGCCCGGCTACGAGGAAGAGATGCGGGACATCTTCGAGCTGCTGTTGGCCCGGTGCGCCAGAAGCTTCGAGCGTCTGCCCTGCGTAGAGGACGCGGACCTTCTGCGGAACATCCTGTATTCCGGCGTGTGGCTCAAATACAACTGCAAACAGGCCAAAGAGGCCCAGAAAAAGTAACCAATTCCGCCCAAAAGGCGGATTTTGTCTTGATTTTGCAGGCACTGTCCTGTAGACTGTAATATTGTATGGAACGAAAAGGCCGCGCATGGCCTGAGAGACGTGAGGAAGTAGACCCATGAGAGATCCCTATGAGGTGCTGGGCATCCAGCGCGGCGCAACCGACGACGAGATAAAGAAAGCCTACCGTGCCAAGTGCAAGCGCTGGCACCCCGACCTGAACCCCAACGACCCCACCGCCGAAGAGCACTTCAAAGAGGTGCAGGCAGCTTACGACGCCATCACCAAGGGCGACACCGGCCCCCAGATGGGCGGACAGCCCGGCGGCGGTTACGGCTACGGCCAGCAGGGTTATTATCAGGGCGGCTACCAGCAGGGATACGACCAGGGCTACAGCCAGAACGGCTGGCAGCAGGGCGATTTCGGCTTCGGGTTCGACCCGTTTGGTTTCGGATTCGGTTTTGGCGGCTACCAGCAGCAGAGCGGGGCCAGCTACTCCGGCTCTGACAGCCCCGAGATGCAGGCGGCCCGCAACTTCGTGGCCAATGGCCGCTACGCTGAGGCCCGCCGGGTGCTGGACGGCATGAACAGCCGATCGGCACGGTGGTACTACCTCTCCTCGCTGGCCAATCAGGGTCTCGGTAACAGCATCGATGCGCTGCAGGATGCCCGCCGCGCCGTTCAGCTGGACCCCAATAACACCGAATACCAGATGCACCTGCGCCGGATGCAGAATCCCGGCCAGACCTACCGCACCCAGACCACCTACGCCCAGCCCGGCGGGCTGATGCGCTGGTGCTGGAGCATGATCTTGCTCAATCTGCTCTGCAACTGCTGCTGTGGCGGCGGCTGGGGCTGGCGGTTCCGGATGTAACTAAAAAACGAGAGACATGTCTATAGCGAGTGCGTCCTTCGTTTTTACGTTCGTTTCGGTCCGTACGTC
>ENA-OQKS01000195-OQKS01000195.1-human-gut-metagenome-genome-assembly--contig:-NODE-195-length-19026-cov-2.820414_pt1 | contig 19026 bp, 17 predicted proteins | sample MGYA00242804_ERZ504808 | MGnify/ENA primary metagenome ERZ504808 (study PRJEB26092, sample SAMD00036375) | human gut metagenome | host: Homo sapiens | study: EMG produced TPA metagenomics assembly of...
AAGGGCAATGAAATTTACCAGATGCTCATTACCAAATTGACCGAAGAAGAGAAATAGCATAAAAGTCCGCTGCACGTTGGTTTCGTTGCAGCGGACTTTTTGTTTAGATCAAGATGCAGATGAGTCCGGTACAGCCCTCGTTGATGACCCGTTCCAGCGTCTCCTGCAAACGGCCCCGGGCCTCCTGCGGCATATGGAGCAGCTTGTTCTGCAGGCCGTCGTTGACCAACTCGTGGAGGCTCTTGCCGAAGATGTTCGACTCCCACAGGCGGACGGGGTCGTCCTCGAAATCCTTCAAAAGGCTCTGCACGAGGTCTTCGCTCTGCTTCTCCGTCCCGACGATGGGACTCAGCTCGGTGTGGATGACCGCCTTCATCATGTGGATGGACGGCGCGCTGGCCTCGAGACGGACGCCGTACCGCCCGCCCTGCCGGACGATCTCGGGCTGTTCCAGCGAAAGCTCGTCGATGGACGGCATCACGATGCCGTAGCCGGTGGCCTCCACCTGCTCCATCGCACTGCGTATCTTCTCGTAGGCACGCTTGGCTTTGGCCAGCTCGATGATGCAGGGCATCAACCCGGCTTCGTCGCCGATCTCGAGGCCCGTCTGCTCGCTGAGCACCTTATAAAACACCTCGGGCTTGAGCAGCACCGTGATGCGCACTACACCGTCGGCGAGGTTCATCCCGCTGAGGGCGGCGTTTTCCACGGCCTCGCAGTCCAGCGCCGCCCGGCCGGAGTCGGAGACGTCCTTCATCCGGGAAATTTTCTCGGAGAGCTGCATGGCTGCTGTGTATACCTCGGTCTGGAGCCAGTGGCCTTTGTCCAGCATCGTCACCCAGCGGGGCAGGGCGAAATCCAGCTCCCTCACCGGAAACTCGTAGAGCACCTTCTGCAAAATCTCGCCCAGCTGCGCCTCGTCGAGGTCGAGGCAGCTCACAGGCAGAACGGTCCGGCCATAGCTCTCTTCCATTTCCGCCGCCATCGCTCTTGTCTCGGGGGCGTCGGGGTGGGTGCTGTTGAGCAGGATGACGAAGGGCTTGCCCAGCGCTTCCAGTTCGTCGATGACCCGCTTTTCTGCCGGGATGTAGTTTTCGCGGGGTATCTCGCTGATGGTTCCGTCGGTGGTGACGACGATGCCGATGGTGGAGTGGTCCCGGATGACCTTGCGGGTGCCAGTCTCGGCAGCGAGGTCGAAGGGGATCTCCTCGTCGAACCAGGGGCTTTTTGACCATCCGGGGCTTGTCATTCTCCTCGTGGCCCATGGCTCCCTCCACCATGTAGCCCACGCAGTCGATGAGCCGGATGCTGCACTCTCCCCCGCCCTCCAGCGCCAGCGGCACCGCCGCCTCCGGGATGAACTTGGGCTCTGTGGTCATGATGGTACGTCCCGCTGCCGACTGGGGCAGCTCATCGCGGGCGCGGAGCTTCGCGTCCTCCGGGCCGATGGCGGGCAGCACCAGCTTTTCCATAAACTGCTTGATGAGGGTGCTCTTGCCCGTGCGCACCGGCCCCACCACACCAATGAGGATGTCGCCGCCGGTGCGGGCTCCTATCTCGCGGCAGACTGCCGCCTGCTCGATTCGTTCCTGCTTTGCCAAAATGCTCTCCCCTCTCTTCCCATTTGAAAGCCATTTGGAAGAAATTTATGCGACGGCGGGAGGAATTAGTACGATGCAAAGCAGCGCATCACCGTCAAAATCATACTTTCTTCAAAAAAATCCAAAAAAATTGCAAAAATCTGTTGACAAGACTGCCTTATCCGAGTATAATATTTCATGTCGCCGGTGCTTCGGTAGGGAGGCAACGGATGATGACCGGGTGTAGCGCAGTTTTGGTAGCGCGCTTGAATGGGGTTCAAGAGGCCGTGAGTTCGATTCTCGCCACTCGGACCAGAGCTCTTCAGTCGAGAGACTGAAGAGTCTTTTTGTTTTATCTGGAACTTTTGCAAACAACAGAGCCGCAGTCTTTTGGGAGACTGCGGCTCTGTTTTATACTGCTTTATTTGCCCTCTGCGCGGAGTTTCGCGTCCTTTTCCAGCAGGGGCTTGAGGTATTGGCCGGTAAAGCTGCCCGGCACCTCGGCCACCTGCTCCGGCGTACCCTCGGCGACGATGAGGCCGCCGGCACTGCCGCCCTCGGGGCCGAGATCGATGATATGGTCGGCGCACTTGATGAGGTCGAGGTTGTGTTCGATGACGATGACGGTGTTGCCTGCATCCACCAGCTTCTGCAGCACCTCGATGAGGCGGTGGACATCAGCCATGTGGAGGCCGGTAGTCGGCTCGTCGAGGATATACACGGTCTTACCAGTGCTGCGGCGGGCCAGCTCGTTGGCCAGCTTGACACGCTGCGCCTCGCCGCCCGAAAGGGTCGTGGCGCTCTGCCCCAGCGTGACATACCCCAGGCCCACGTCCAGCAGCGTCTGCAGCTTGCGGGCGATCTTCGGCTGGTTGGCGAAGAAGACGACCGCCTCTTCCACGGTCATGTTCAGCACGTCAGAGATGGTCTTTTCCTTATACTTGACTTCCAGCGTTTCGCGGTTGTAGCGTGCGCCCTTGCAGACCTCGCAGGGGGACGTAGACGTCCGGCAGGAAGTGCATCTCGATTTGGAGGATGCCGTTGCCCTCGCAGGCCTCGCAGCGGCCGCCCCGGACGTTGAAGCTGAATCGTCCCGGGCCGTAGCCCCGCATTTTGGCGTCCTGCGTCTGGGAAAAGACGGTGCGGATGTCGTTGAACACGCCGGTATAGGTGGCGGGGTTGGAGCGGGGCGTGCGGCCGATGGGCTGCTGGTCGATGCCGATGACCTTATCCACGAACTCGAGGCCCTCTACCCCATCGCACTTGCCAGCGCGGGAGCGGGCGCCGTTCAGCTCACAGGCGAGGGTCTTGTACAAGATCTCGTTGATGAGGCTCGACTTGCCCGAGCCGGAGATGCCCGTCACGCAGACGAACTCGCCCAGCGGAAATTTTACGTCGATGTTGCGCAGATTGTTTTCGCGCGCACCCTTCACCGTGAGGAAATTGCCATTGCCGGGGCGGCGGGTCTGCGGCACCTCGATGCGCTTGCGGCCCGACAGATAGTCGCCGGTGATGCTGCGCTTGGCCTTGCAGATGTCCTTGACGGAGCCTGCGGCCACGATCTCGCCGCCGTGGACGCCCGCGCCCGGGCCGACGTCCACGATATAATCGGCGCTGCGCATGGTATCCTCGTCGTGCTCGACCACGATGACCGTATTGCCGAGGTCGCGGAGATTTTTCAGCGTTGCGATGAGTTTATCGTTGTCGCGCTGGTGCAGGCCGATGGACGGCTCATCCAGCACGTACAGCACACCCGACAGAGCGCTTCCGATTTGGGTGGTCAGGCGGATGCGCTGGCTCTCGCCGCCGGACAGGGTGCCTGCCGACCGGGCCAGTGTGAGATAATCGAGGCCCACGCTCTGCAAAAACTGCAGGCGGTTCTTGATCTCCTTCATGATCTGGCCGCCGATCTGCTTCTGCTTTTCGGTCAGGTTCGGCTCATTGTCGGCGATGAATTTCAGCTCGTCCCGAATCGACATTTCGCAGAAATCGCTGATGTTTTTGCCTCCGATGGTCACAGCCAGCACCACCGGTTTCAGGCGCTTGCCATGGCAGTCGGGACACTCGACGCCCGACATGAAGCTGCCGATCTCCTCCTTCATCCACTCGCTGTTCGTCTCGCGGAAGCGGCGCTCGAGGTTCTCGACGATGCCCTCAAAGGTATTATAATAGACGCCGCTGCCGAACTCATTCGTGCGGTGCATCTCGATCTTTTCTTCGTTGGTGCCGTAGAGCAGGGCGTTGACGGCCTCGGTGCTCATCTCTCTGATGGGCGTATCCAGCGTAAAGCCGTACTTTTTGCCCAGACCCAGATAATACATCTCGGCTACGGAGCCTTCGGCGTAGTACCAGCCGCTGGCCTTGACAGCCCCCTCCCGAATCGAGAGGTCCCGGTTGGGCAGGATGCGCTCTTCATCCACCCGCATGAAGGTGCCGAGGCCGGTACACTTCTCGCAGGCACCCAGAGGGTTATTGAAGGAGAAGAGCCGGGGTGACAAGTCGCTGATGGAAATGCCGTGCTCGGGGCAGGCGAAATTCTGGCTGAAGGTCATGCACTCGCCGCCGATAACATCCACCTCAGCCACGCCGTCGGTAAGGGCAAGCGCCGTTTCCAGCGAGTCAGCCAGACGGCCGCGGATGCCCTTGCGCATGGCAAGACGGTCAACGACGATCTCCACGGTGTGCTTGATGTTCTTTTCCAGCGCGATCTCCTCGTCGAGGTCGTACATGTTACCGTCGATTTTTACGCGGGCGTAACCAGCGCGGCGGGCGGCGTCCAGCTCTTTCTGCTGGGTGCCTTTGCGCTGACGGACGACAGGCGCGAGGACCTGGAACTTCGTCCCCTCTTCCAGCTTGAGCACAGCGTCCACCATCTCATCCACGCTCTGCTGGCTGATGACCCGCCCACACACCGGGCAGTGCGGCACGCCCACGCGGGCGTACAAAAGGCGCAGATAATCGTAAATTTCCGTCACGGTACCCACAGTGGAGCGGGGGTTGTGGCTGGTGGTCTTCTGGTCGATGGAAATGGCCGGCGACAGGCCGGTGATCTCGTCCACATCGGGCTTGTCCATCCGGCCAAGGAACATCCGGGCATAGCTGGACAGGCTCTCGACATAGCGGCGCTGGCCGTCGGCGTAGATGGTGTCGAAGGCAAGGCTCGACTTTCCCGAGCCGGAAAGGCCGGTCATAACGATGAATTTTTCACGCGGGAGGGTCAGATTTACGTTTTTTAGGTTGTGCTCCCGCGCACCCTTGATGACTATTTTATCGTTTGCCAAGGTACTTTCTCCCTCTTCTCTGTGTCTGTGCATGGTTCTGCTTCCGCTCCGTCTCTGCCGAGGAATCCACGGTGGGGTTCTCGCCCCGGCGCAGGCGGTCGATCTGGTCGCGCAGGAAGGCCGCATGCTCAAATTCCAGCAGCTTGGCAGCTTCCTTCATCTCCCGGGTCAGGCGGTCAATGGCGGCTTCGCGTTCGAGCTTGCCCATCCGCCGGGTGTTCATCCTGGCATTCTCAGCCTTGTCGCTGATCTCGATACTGTCCGGGATGGCCTTGACGATGGTCTTCGGGACGATGCCGTGCTCAGCGTTGTAGGCCATCTGGATGGCGCGGCGGCGCTCTGTCTCGGTGATGGCGCGGTCCATGCTGTCCGTCACCTCGTCGGCGTACATGATGACCAGACCTTCGGCGTTGCGGGCGGCGCGGCCGATGGTCTGAATCAGGCTCGTCTCGCTGCGGAGGAAGCCCTCTTTGTCGGCGTCGAGGATGGCCACAAGGCTGACCTCGGGCAAGTCGAGGCCCTCACGCAGCAGGTTGATGCCCACCACCACGTCGATGGTGCCGAGGCGGAGGTCTTTGATGATCTCCATTCGCTCGAAGGTATCCACCTCGTGGTGCATATACTTGACCTTTATCCCCTGTTCGGTAAAGTAATCCGTCAGGTCTTCGGCCATTTTCTTGGTCAGCGTCGTGACCAAAAACGCGCTCATGCCGCTCGATGCGAGCGTTTATCTCGCCCAGAAGGTCCGTCACCTGCCCCTCTACGGGGCGCACCGAGATGAGCGGGTCCAGCAGACCAGTGGGCCGGATGACCTGCTGGGCCACCTGGGTGCTGTTCTTCCGCTCGTACTCGCCGGGGGTGGCCGAGACGAAGATCATCTGGTTGAGCTTGGATTCCACTTCCTCGAACTTGAGGGGGCGGTTGTCAAAGGCCGACGGCAGACGGAAACCGTACTCCACCAGCGTCTTTTTGCGGGCGTAATCGCCACCGTACATGGCCCGCACCTGCGGCAGGGTGACATGGCTCTCGTCTACGAAGAGCAGGAAGTCGTCCGGGAAATAGTCAAGCAGAGTCGTGGGCATACTGCCCGGCGCACGGCCCGACAGAACGGCAGAATAGTTCTCGATGCCCTTGCAGATGCCCACTTCCGTCAGCATCTCAATGTCGTAGTTCGTCCGCTGCTGGATGCGCTGGGCCTCGATGAGCTTACCTTCCGAGGTGAACTGCTTCACCTGCGCGTCGCACTCGGCGCGAATCTTTTCAATGGCGGCAGCCTTTTTGTCGGCGCTGACGATATAGTGGCTGGCCGGGAAGATGGCAACATGCTTGACCACGTTCTGCTTGGCGCCCGTGAGGGGGTTGAACTCGGTGATGCGGTCGATCTCGTCGCCGAAGAACTCCACCCGGATGGCCAACTCGCTCATATAGGCCAGATAGATGTCCACGATGTCGCCGTGGACGCGGAACTTATTGCGGATGAAATTAACGTCATTGCGCTCATATTGCAGCGTCACCAGCTTTTCGCACAGCTCGTCCCGCTCCATCTGCATCCCGGGCCGCAGGCTGATGACCATGCTGCGATAGTCGATGGGGTCGCCCAGCGAGTAGATGCAGGACACCGACGCGACGATGATGACGTCCCGCCGCTCCGAGAGCGCCGCCGTAGCCGAGTGGCGCAGGCGGTCTATCTCGTCGTTGATGGCGCTGTCCTTTTCGATATAGGTATCGGTGCTGGGGATATAGGCCTCCGGCTGGTAGTAGTCGTAGTAGGAGACGAAATATTCCACGGCGTTGTCCGGGAAAAACGAGCGGAACTCGGTGCAGAGCTGGGCGGCCAGCGTCTTGTTGTGGGCCAGCACCAGCGTCGGGCGGTTGCACTGGGCGATGACGTTCGCCATCGTGAAGGTCTTGCCGCTGCCGGTGACGCCCAACAGGGTCTGGCAGCGGTCGCCCCGCTCTACCCCCTCTACCAGCTGTGCGATGGCCTGCGGCTGGTCACCCGTGGGGGCGTAGGACGACACCAGATGGAATTTTTCCTCTGCCACAAAAAGCCCTCCTTTTCAAAACTACGATTAGTTGTATCTCTCGCAGCCATTATACCACAATTATTTTATAATGTAAATCATTCTCTTCCATATGGGCGTAACATTGCGCCGGTCTCGAAGTCGTAGAAAGGCAGGCGGTTGGATTCCCGCATGGAGAAGTAGTCGTTTTCGGCGAGGATGATGTGGTCCCGCAGGCGTATCTTGACCAGCCCCAGCGCACGGACGATGTTCTCGGTGGCGGCGAGGTCTTCGCGGGAGGGCAGCGGCACACCATTGGGGTGGTTGTGGCAGAGCACGACGCTTTCCGTCCCGCCCCGGAGCGCCGCCGAGACGACGTCCTTCACCTCGAGGCTCACCATCCGGCTGTTCCCCTCTTTGAGCCAGTACACGCTCTTTACCCGGCTGCGGCTGTCCAGCGAAAGGAGCAGGGCTTTCTCCTGTTTTGCCCCGGCAAAGCGGGGTTTCAGGTAAGCCGCCAGCCGCTCGGTAGTGGTCAGCGCACCCTCGGTGCTGGTGCGGCTGTGCTCGTAGTACCGGCTCACCTCGGGCAGGAGATGCAGCATCCGGGCGCTGGCCGGGCCGACGCCCGGCACACGGCAGAGTTCTTCTTCACTGGCTTCCAGCACACCGGCAAAGCTGCCGAACCGCTCCAGCAGCGCGTGGGCGATGCCGTTGGTATCCCGGCGGGCGTTGGTGATGTAAAGCAGATATTCCAGTGCCTCGTGGGGTGCGAGGCTTTCCAGCCCGTACTGCTCCACACGGGCGCGCATCCGCTGCCGGTGACCCTCGTGGCTTATGTTCTGTCCTGCCATAGCTGCGCTCCTTTGTTTGTAGTCGTTTCTTTTATAGTACCCCATTTTCGGCAAAAGACAAGAGCCGACAGAAAATATTCTGCGTTGACTTCATGGGGAGAGTAGATTATTATAAAGTAGAAAGAACACTTTTCGGTACGCCAGAGCCTCCCCTCGATAGGGGAGGTGGCATTGCGAAGCAATGACGGAGAGGTTTCATTCCTACGGCAAAGCCATCCTTCGTACAACCTCTCAGTCTCGTCGCAAGCTCCTCGCCAGCTCCCCTTGTAGGGGAGCCTTTGGCAAAAAGGCAAGCAGAATCTTTCCAGAAAAGCAAAAAGGATATACTTTTATGAAACAATACACTGCCACTGCCAACGACGAGGGCGTCCGCCTCTCCCGCTTTGTCCAGAGCGTGACCCGCGACTTCCCTACCAGCCTTTTATACAAGAGTTTCCGCAACAAGCGCATCAAGGTCAACGGCAAAAAGGGTGTACCCGAAGACCGCCTCAAGGCCGGCGACCTCATCGAGCTCTACATCAACGACGAATTCTTCCCGCCGGAGGGTGCAAAGCCGACCCACAAGCCCGCCCCCAAAAACGCAGCAGAGCCAGCCCAAGGTGACGGTCATCTACGAGGACGAGAACATTGCCGTCCTCTATAAACCCACCCACCTGCTCTGCCACAGCGACCGCACCGGGGACGCAAACCTTGTGGACGCCTTCACCCAGTATCTGGCCCAGAAGGGCGAGTACGACCCCCAGGGCGAGAACCGCTTCAAGCCCGGCATCTGCAACCGCCTCGACCGCGGCACTGAGGGCCTCGTCATCGCGGCCAAGAGCTACGCCGCTCTCCGGGACATGAACGAGATCATCCGCACCGACCTGCTCAAGAAGGAATACTACACCATCACGGTGGGCATTCCCCAGAGCGGTCGCTTTACTGCATGGTGGGAGCACGACGAGAAAAACAATAAGGTGAGCATCCACGCCCACCAGTCCCAGGACGAGCACCGCAAGCAGATCATCACCGATGTGGACGTGCTGCGGACGGCCGGCCCCTTCGCCCTCTGCCGCATCGGCCTCATCACCGGCCGCACTCACCAGATACGCGCCCATCTGGCCTATCTGGGCAAGCCGGTGCTGGGCGACATCAAGTACGGCAACCGCAAGATGAACGAGCGCACCGGCACTCAGACCCAGGCCCTCTGCGCCGTCCGTATCAGCTTCCTCGACATCCCTGAGGAAAATACCCTCCACTACCTCTCCGGCAAGGTCATCAAGCTGAAGGACCCGCAGATCGTAAAGCAGTTCGACACGCTGGATAAAAATAAGCAGGCCCCCGCCGAGGAGAAGTAAGATGGAAAAGATCGATATGTCCCACTGGGAGCGGGCCGAGCTGTTCGAGTTTTTCTCCGCCGTCTCCCACCCCTTTTACAGCGTCACCTTCCGGGTGGACGTGACGAACCTGTACCGCTATACCAAAGAGCGGCATTTGTCGTTTTACTATGCGCTGGGGTATCTGGTGACCGATGCCGTCAACAGCGTAAAGAACTTCCGCTACACCATCCGGAATGGGGAGATTCTTCGGTTTGATGAGCGCATCCCCAGCTTCACCGACCTCCACCCCGGCAGCGAGCAGTTCCACATCGTCACTCTGCCAAAGACCGGCAGCATCGCAGACTTCTGCGCCGCTGCACAGGCGAGGAGCGCTGCCCAGAAGACCCTTCTTGATCAGGACGAGGAGAGCGATAACCTGATCTATATGTCCTGCACGCCGTGGTTCGACCTGACCGGCTGCACCAACGAGCGGGATTTTGACCGGGACGACAACATTCCCCGCATTACATGGGGCCGATATGCAGAGGCAAATGGCCGCAAGAAATTGGGGATGTCGGTGGAGGTCAACCACCGCTTCATCGACGGTCTCCATCTGGGGAAATTCTACGAGAAACTACAGGCCGACATCGACGCACTATAAGGAGGCGTTCTGATGTATCCTGACCGCAAGACCTGTAAGTAAGCTTCTCCCCTCTTTTTTGCATTGGAGGTACAGCACCATGCACAAACCCCGCATCATCTTTTTTGACATCGACGGCACCCTCATCGACATGGAGAAAAAGCGTATTACTGAGCGGACACTGGACGCTCTGCGCCGCTTACAGCAAAACGGCATCCTGCTGGCCGTCGCCACCGGGCGTTCTCCGCTCATTGTGCCGAAATTCGACGGCGTGGAGTTCGACGTCTTTCTTACCTACAACGGCTCCTACTGCTACGACCGCCGCGGAGATATTTTTGCCAGCCCCATCCCGCCGCAGGATGTGCAGACCATCCTCAGAAATGCGGCTGCTCTGGGGCGGCCCGTTTCGGTCGCAGGCCGGACGCAACTGCTCTCCAATGGAACGGATGACGATTTGACAGCATATTACGCCATCGGCGGACGAGCGCCGGTCATTTCCGATAAGTTCGATGAAGTCTCCCGAGGTGAAGTTTTCCAGCTGCTGATGGGCTGCCGCGAAAGCGACTGGCCCGCCATTCTCAAAGGCACGAGCGGTGCAAAAATCGCCGCCTGGTGGGACAGGGCGGTGGACATCATCCCCAGCTCCGGCGGAAAAGGAGCCGGTATCCGGAAAGTTCTGGCCTATTACGGCCTGACGCCCGAGGATGCAATGGCTTTCGGTGACGGCAACAACGATATAGAAATGTTTCAGGCTGTCGGTCACAGCGTTGCCATGGGCAACGCCTCTGCCGATTTGAAAGCCATCGCCAGCGAGGTCTGCCGTCCCTGCGCTGAGGATGGTATTTACCACTACTGCAAAGAAAATGGTTTGATTTAAGAAAACAAAAAGAGGCCGCTGTGTTCAACCTCTCCGTCACGGCTTCGCCGTGCCACCTCCCCTACTCGAGGGGAGGCTTTGGCATGGCAGAAAGCCCAATCTCTTCGCCAGAGGCTCCCCTCGGTAGGGGAGCTGTCGAACGAAGTGAGACTGAGAGGTTGCTTTTACAGCGGCCTCTTATTTTTTGCTATTTTATTTTTTCTTCGTGGTCAGCCTTTTCGGCCTCCTGCTGCCGGCGCAGTTTCTTGATGCGCTTTTTCTCGCTCTCGACGCGGGGCCAGGGCCACGAGAAGCCCTCGTTCTCCTTGCACCAGCGGGTCAGCGGATAGAACGCAAACGCCAGCCCGAACAAGTACAGCAGGACGTACAGCAAACCCGAAAGCGTTACCAGCGCGTCCAGCGCACCAATGAGCGCCATGATGAAGCCAGCTTTCAGGAAAAACAGGCCGTTCTGGCGGCAGTACTCGGGGAAATTTTCGGCCTTGACGGCCTGACGGCCCTGGTCGCCCCAGACCCGTGGATTTTTCATGACCGAATAGCCGTAAAAGACCAGCATCAGGCCACAGGTGAGTTGGAATCCAAAAAACATCTGCGTCGTTCCTCGCTTTATTCTGGTGTGATGGAGTCAGAAGCGTGCTCAGTCGTCGTTGTACTCGCCCAGCAGCGGCTTCATGAAGGGCAGGAAGTCCAGCGTTGCAAAGTAGTCGCGGGGAGTCTCAGCACGGCGGATGAGGCGGTGAGAGCCGTCCTCGCAGAGCAGGACCTCGGCGCTGCGCAGCTTGCCGTTGTAGTTGTAGCCCATGGCAGAGCCGTGCGCACCGGTATCGTGGATATACACGATGTCGCCGATGTCGATCTTGGGCAGCATACGGTCGATGGCAAACTTGTCGTTGTTCTCGCACAGACCGCCGACCACATCATACTTGTGGTCGTGGGGTGCATCTTCCTTGCCCAGCACGGTGATGTGGTGGTAAGCGCCGTACATGGCGGGGCGCATCAGGTTGGCTGCGCAGGCATCCAGACCGATGTATTCCTTATAGATGTGCTTCTCGTGGATGGCAGTAGCCACCAGAGCGCCGTAGGGGCCGGTGGTGAAGCGGCCCATCTCGGTGAAGATGGAGACATCGCCCATGCCGGCGGGACGAGAATTTCTTCAAACTTCTTGCGGACGCCCTCGCCGATGGCCATGATGTCGTTCTCCGTCTGCTCGGGGCGGTACGGGATGCCGACGCCGCCGGACAGGTTGATATAGGCGATATGCACGCCGGTGGCCTTCTGGACGCGGACAGCCAGCTGGAAGAGGATGCCTGCCAGCTCCGGATAATAGGCGTCAGAGATGGTGTTGGAGGCCAGGAAGGCGTGGATACCAAAGTTCTTGGCACCCTTTGCGGCCAGCTTCTTGTAGCTGTCGATCATCTGCTCCTCGGTCATGCCGTACTTGGCATCCCCGGGCTTGTCCATGACCTGGAAGCCCTCTTTGCTCTCGCCCAGCTGGAAGGTGCCGCCCGGATTGTAGCGGCAGAAGATGTTCTCCGGCACACCGGCCACCCGGTCGAGGAAGTCCACCATCGTGGCGTCGTCGAGGTTGATATAAGCGCCCAGCTCGTAAGCCTTCTTCATGTCCTCCACAGGGGTCTGGTTGGAGGAGAACATAATGTCGCTGCCCTCAAAGCCGCACACTTCGCTGAGCATCAGCTCGGTCAGAGAGGAGCAGTCCACGCCGCAGCCCTCTTCCTTCAGGATCTGGAGGATGACGGGGTTCGGCAGAGCCTTGACCGCAAAATACTCGCGGAAGCCCTTGTTCCAGCTGAATGCCTTGTTGATGCGGCGGGCGTTCTCGCGGATGCCCTTCTCGTCATAGACGTGGAAGGGGGTGGGTACGTCCTGAATGATGTCCTGAGCCATCGACTCAGTCAAAAACGGTTTCTTTTCCATGATTGTACATCCCTCTCATATATTTTTACACAGCAAAGGTGCCGTGCAGCCAGCGGTTTTACAGCTTGAGGTTCTCGCGGGTGGGGGTAAAGGTAGGCACCATTTTGGCCAACTGCTCCACCACGCTGTCGTCGTTGTGCTCAGCGGCGACGGCCAGCTCCTGGAGCTGCTGGTAGAACTCGCCCAGGTCGATGTTCCGGGGCGGAGCCACGAAGATCTTATTGTGGACGGTGCGGCGCATCTTGTCCTGCTCCTCGTCCATCATCAGCTCTTCGTAGAGTTTTTCGCCGGGGCGCAGACCCACGATCTTAATATCCATGTTCACGCCCGGCTCATAGCCGTAGAAGCGGATGAGCTGTTTTGCAAGGTCCATGATCTTGACCGGCTCGCCCATGTCCAGCACATAGATGCTGCCGCTCTCGGCCAGCGCACCGGCCTGCAGCACCAGCTGGGCCGCCTCGGGGATGGTCATGAAGTAGCGCTCGATGTTGGGGTCGGTGAGGGTGACGGGGCCGCCCTTTTTGATCTGTGCCTCAAACAGCGGGATGACGCTGCCGTGGCTGCCCAGCACATTGCCGAAGCGGACGGCGACGCACTTCATGTCGGTGTTGCCCGCGAAGGTCTGGATGAGCATCTCACACAGGCGCTTGGTGCAGCCCATGACGCTGGTGGGGTTGACGGCCTTATCGGTGGAGAGCTGCACCAGCCGCTCCACGCCGTGTTCGCTGGCACTGGTGAGCAGATTCTTGGTGCCAAAGACATTGTTCTTGACGGCCTCGGCGGGGCTGATCTCCATCAGTGGGACGTGCTTGTGGGCGGCGGCATGGAACACCACCGTCGGGTGGTACGTCTCAAATACCTCGTCCAGACGGGCCTTGTCCCGGATGGAGCCGACCAGCACCGTGACCGGCACATCACGGCCATACTTCTGCTGCAGTTCCATCAGCAGTTCATAGGCGCAGTTCTCGTAAATATCGAAGATAAGCAGTTTTGCAGGCTTGAAGCGCATGACCTGACGGCAGAGCTCACTGCCGATGCTGCCGCCGCCGCCCGTCACCAGAACGGTCTTGCCGGTGAGGTAGCCGGAAATTTTCTCCGTGTCCAGTGTGACTTCCTCACGGGAGAGGAAATCGGCGGTGTTCAGCTCACGGAACGCGCCCTGCTGAGGGGTGCCTGCACCCACCAGCTGGGGGTCGCTGAGCATCTGCACGGCGCAGTGGGTGGAGACGCAGAGGTCGATGACGTGGTTCAGGCGGTTTCCCTTCAGGGTCGGGATCGCCACGATGATGGTATGGATATTGTAGCGGGTACACAGGTCGGGAATTTCTTCCAGTGTGCCGCGCACCGGGACACCGTGGATGGTCTGGCCCAGCTTGTTGGGGTCATCGTCCACGGCCAAGATGACATGGCCGTAGCTGGTATTGGTCTTGCAGACATTGATGGCCCACGCACCAGCTTCGCCCGCACCCACGATCATGACAGGGCGGTTGGGGTCCTTGCTGGCGTTGCCGCGCAGACGCTCGCCCAGCGGGTGGTTCAGGAAGAGCCGCCAGGCCAGACGGCTCCCGCCGATCAACAGTAAAATGAGCACCGCCGCCATGGCGTTGGCCGAGTTGAAAAGCACGCCGTGGATGAAGCAGCGGTTGACCAGATAGACGATGCCCGTCGGGACGGCGATCATCCCGGCCAGACGGATGAGGTCACGCTCCCCGGCATACTTCCAAAGGATGGTGTAGAGCCGCCCGGCCAGAAAGCTGAGCAGATAGACCGCCACGATCCAGGGCAGATTCGCATAGAGCAGGGCGCGGTTGTGGGGCCACCAGGAGGCCTCGACAGCACCGTCTGCGCGCAGCAGCAGGGCGAAATAAAAGCTGAAGGCTACGATGGCTCCGTCCAGCGCCACCAGCAGAGCCCGGCGGGCCAGTACCTGCAGCAGATTTGTTTTCTTTTCCTTCACAGCATATCCTCTTTTGCATCGGGGGCCGGCATCCGAAGATGTCAGCTGCCGTTTTTTATTTCAAGGGCCTATCACCCCATAATATCTTTAGTATTATACTCGATTCTCTTCCCCGTGTCCAGTTATTTCACTTTTTGGACATTTTTCTTATGCCGCCTCTCCCCTGCCGCCACGGCCCGCAGCTCTTCGCCGAGGCCCAGCGGCCACGCCGCCGCAAAGCAGACCGCAGCCATCCCCACGCCGCCCAGCGCTACCGCCGCCAGCTGTAAGGGGGCTCCGCCGGTAAGCCAGTCCGCTAAAAGATGCCGCAGGGCCAGCCCGGCCCCGGCGCTGACGACTCCCGCAAAGCCCGGCGCACCCAGCCACCTCCACAGACGCAGCGGAAGGCCGCAGCTGGACAGCAGCCGCCCCGTGTTGGCGGTGCAGGTGTAGAAGCTGGACAGCAAGATCACAAAAAGAAAGCCCTTCATCCCGAAGCGGGGCAGCAGGAGCAGTACGCCCGCAATGCGGAGACAGGAGTCCCACATGCTGTAGCGGAAGACGGCTTTCTGTTCCCCTACCCCCTTCATAGCACCGTCCACCATGCTCTCGAGGTACATCAGCGGCATGGCCGGGCCGAGGATGACAAGGTAGCTGCCCGCCTCGGCGCTGCCGTAGAGGGCTTCGGCCAGCGGCTGACCCCACACCCAGAACGCCGCTCCTGCCAGCGCCGAGAAGTAGCCGGTGAGCCGGAGCATCCTGTCGATGAGAGCCGCCAGCCGCCCGCTCTGCCCCCGGAGGTGGGCCTGAGTGATCTCGGGCATCAGCAGGACGGAAAGGCTCCCCAGCAGTCCGAAGGGAAAGGTCAGCAGAGGCAGGGCCATCCCCTTGAGGCTGCCGTACTGGGCCACGGCTTCGGCACGCCCGCCGGAAAATTGCAGATAGACTGCCAGACAGGCCGGCACCAGCATATTCTCCGCAGTGTGGAGAGCGCTGGCGAGACAACGTCCTCCCTCCACCGGCCAGAGAATGTCCCAGAGGCGCTTTCCCGGCTCCTGCGGGCAGCAGGCAGGCCGCGCACCGAAGCAGCGGCGGGCCTCTTTGCGGTAAAAAAGTGCCATCAGCCCGGTGCTGACGGCCTCGCTGACCGCCGTTGCGCCCAGCACTGCCGTGCAGCGCCCGCCCACGTCCCAGCCGAGGACGTCGGCCCGCTCCAGCGCAAAGTAGACGATGCCGATGCGGACGGTCTGCTCGGCCAGCTGGCTCAGGACGTTTGGCTCCACCTGCCGCCGGGCGATGAAAAAGCCCCGCAGTACCGACGACACCGCCATCCACGGCAGGCCCAGCGACGAGACACGCAGCGCCCCCGCTGCCCGGACATCGCCCAGCCACCATTTTGCGGCGAGGCCCGCCAGCCCGAACTGCGCCGCCAGCGCCAGCACGCCCAGCCCGGCCCCCGCCAGCAGGAGACAGTGAAGCATCCCCCGGGCCTCCGCCGGGCTGCGGGCCAGCTCTTCGGCCATCAGGCGGGTGGCCGCCACCGAGACGCCCGCCGTCGCCAGCGTGACGAAGAGCGAATAGACCGCCAGCACCAGCTGGTACAGTCCCATCCCCTCGCCGCCCAGAGCGTTCGCCAGCCAGATGCGCAGCCCCATGCCCGCCAGACGGAGCAGGACGTCCGCCCCGGTCATCAGGGCTGCGTTTTTCAGATAGCTCTGCCGCACAGCGCACCCCTCCCTTTCCCCAGTGTATCTTTTTATAGATATGTAAGCTGCTCTGGGAAATATGAGCGGGGCCGTGGGTTGTTTCTTTCCCAGTTTTATGATATGATATATATTGTATCTGGCGGGAATGTTCCGCCAGACCGGATCTAAGAATGCAAGGAGGAAGCGCACCCCGGTACCACGGCCGTGCGCAACGAGACAATGAGCGAAGAATGTACCCATGACTGCTCCAACTGCGGGGCAGCGTGTTCTTCCCGCGATGCTGCGCCCCAGCATGACGCACCCAACCCCAACAGCAGCGTCAAGAAGGTCATCGGCGTCGTATCCGGCAAGGGCGGCGTCGGCAAGAGCATGACCAGCGCCCTGCTGGCCTGTGCCATGGCACGCCGCGGCTACCACTGCGGCATCCTCGACGCCGACATCACCGGCCCGTCCATCCCGAAGCTGTTCGGCATCCATGGCCGCGCCATGGCCGACGACAAGGGCTGCTGGCCCATCCAGAGCCGGATGGGCATCGACGTGATGAGCATCAACCTGCTGGTGGAGAACGAGGAAGACCCCGTCGTCTGGCGCGGCCCCGTCATCGCCGGTGCGGTCAAGCAGTTCTGGACCGATGTGGTCTGGAAAGACGTCGATTTCCTGTTCGTGGACATGCCTCCGGGAACCGGTGACGTCCCCCTGACCGTCTTCCAGAGCCTGCCCGTGGACGGCATCGTCGTCGTGGCAAGCCCGCAGGAGCTGGTGAGCATGATCGTGGCCAAGGCCGTGAACATGGCCGAGATGATGAAGGTGCCGATGCTGGGCATCGTCGAGAACATGAGCTATATCGTCTGCCCCGACTGCGGCAAGCACATCAATGTGTTCGGCGACAGCCATGTGGACGAGGTGGCCGCAAAGCATCACCTGCCCGTTCTGGCCAAATGCCCCATCGACCCGCAGCTGGCTGCGCTGTCCGACGCCGGCATGATCGAGACCTACGGCGGTCAGTTCCTCGAGGGTGCCGCTGACGCCTGCGAGAAGCTGCTGAAGTAAGACTTTTCCTCCCTGCACCGGCCCGGAAAGGGCAGTGCAGGGATTTTCTATTTCTTTACAAAAGCAGGTTTTATCGCAGTTTTTTGATGTGTCCCGTCTTTTTCGTGAAGTGCATTCATCTTTTCCATGGTTTTTGAAAGATTTTCCGGTTTTTGCGGGGCGGGCCATCTTGTAAATCGGCAGATAAAGCTTTATAATAGCAAAGTGGTCAGAGGCTTATCAGCCCCGCCGTGGGAAACGGGAAAGACGGAGCCTCCACACAATAGAGATAAGGGAAAAGGAGTATATCATTATGCTGACGAATGAATATCTGAAGCGTGTCTACGAGGGCCTGGAAAAGCGCAATGCCAACGAGCCCGAGTTCCTGCAGGCTGTCCGCGAGGTCCTGGAGAGCATCCAGCCCGTCGTGGAGAAGCATCCCGAGTACGAGAAGGCCGGCCTCATCGAGCGTCTGGTCGAGCCTGAGCGCATCATCACCTTCCGTGTACCCTGGGTCGATGACCAGGGCAAGGTCCAGGTGAACCGCGGCTACCGCGTCCAGTTCAACAGCGCCATCGGCCCCTACCAAGGGCGGGCCTGCGCTTCCATCCTTCTGTCAATCAGGGCGATCCTGAAGTTCCTCGGCTTCGAGCAGACCTTCAAGAACAGCCTGACCACCCTCGCCCACTGGGCGGCGGCAAGGGCGGCTCCGACTTCGACCCCCACCGGCAAGAGCGACATGGAAGTCATGCGCTTCTGCCAGAGCTTCATGACCGAGCTGTACCGCCACATCGGCCTAGTTCGTGGACTCGCCCCGCCGGTGATATCGGTGTCGGCGGCCGCGAGGTCGGCTATATGTTCGGCCAGTACAAGCGTCTGACCAACAGCTTCCAGGGCGGTATGCTCACCGGCAAGGGCCTGACCTTCGGCGGTTCTCTGGCCCGTACCGAGGCTACCGGCTACGGCCTGTGCTACTTCACCGCTGAGGCTCTGAAGTGCATGCGCAACGACAGCTTCGAGGGCAAGACCGTGGTCATCTCCGGCTCCGGCAATGTCGCCATCTACGCCTGCGAGAAGGCCACCCAGCTGGGTGCCAAGGTCGTCACCATGTCCGACTCCAACGGCTATGTCTACGACCCCAACGGCATCGATCTGGCCTACGTCAAGGATCTGAAGGAAGTCCGCCGCGGCCGCATCAAGGAGTATGCTGAGACCCACAAGGATGCGACCTACGTTGCTGACTGCACCAAGGTCTGGACTGTCCCCTGCGACATCGCCCTGCCCTGCGCTACCCAGAACGAGATCAACAAGGAGTCCGCAGAGGCTCTGGTGAAGGGCGGCTGCACCGTGGTCTGCGAGGGCGCTAACATGCCCAGCACTCCCGAGGCCATCGAGGTCTACCTGTCCAACGGCATCCTGTACGGACCCGCAAAGGCTTCCAACGCCGGCGGCGTGGCCACCTCCGGTCTGGAGATGAGCCAGAACTCCGAGCGTCTGAGCTGGAGCTTCGAAGAGGTCGATGCAAAGCTGAAGGGCATCATGGAGGGCATCTTCCACGCTTCCTACGATGCATCCGTGGCCGCCGGCTCCGAGGGCAACCTGATGGTCGGTGCAAACTGCGCCGGCTTCCTGAAGGTCGCTACCGCCATGATGGCTCAGGGCATCACTTACTAAACTTTTTCCAAATCGTTCCAGAGGGCTGCACCCACACCGGGTGCGGTCCTTTTGTTTTGCCCGCCTGTCTGCATAACTGTCTGCTGTCCCGCTCATACTCCTTTCATCAAACGAAAAGAGGTTTTTGCATGGACGAAATGATGTTCTGTTATCAATGTGAGCAAGGCGGCAAACTGCACGGCCTGCACCGGAAAAGCGGGTTGTCTGCGGCAA
>ENA-OQKS01000201-OQKS01000201.1-human-gut-metagenome-genome-assembly--contig:-NODE-201-length-18855-cov-3.002456_pt1 | contig 18855 bp, 20 predicted proteins | sample MGYA00242804_ERZ504808 | MGnify/ENA primary metagenome ERZ504808 (study PRJEB26092, sample SAMD00036375) | human gut metagenome | host: Homo sapiens | study: EMG produced TPA metagenomics assembly of...
CCAAGGCAGCGGCCGTGGAAAGGAGGAGAAAGCGGCGCTGCCTGTGTATGAGAACTCCTAAACATTTTGCGGCTGCTAGGAGGTTGTTGGTAGTCTGTCCGCCGCCGTGGCTATTGCCTCGCATAGTGGGGGGACAGTATTTTTTTAAGGGCGCGGCACCCGCTGCGGGGCTGCGCATAGATCCTGCCTGCATGGCATTTATGGAAAGTCAAAAGCCGGAGATGGGGGATCTCGTTCTTGTCTTCCCGACTGCACCCTTATTGTACCGGATAAAAATGGAGTTTCTTTGAGTTAGTTTTGAACAATCTGCAAACAAGATGTGGAAAGTCTGAGGGCTTTCTTTTTCGTTCTGCTTGACATTCGGCACAGAACGATGTATTGTTAAGTTTATTGTGAAATACCTATGAAATTCCTGCATTTTCGGGAGGAGGGAACACTATGGCCGCACCGGCACAGCCGCAGCAGAAAAAGACCCTGCTCATGACCGAGGGCAGCATCTGGAAAAGCATCCTGCTCTTCTCGGTGCCGCTCATCCTGGGCAACCTGCTCCAGCAGCTTTACAACACCGCCGACTCCATCATCGTCGGCAACTTTCTGGGCAGCAACGCTCTGGCCGCTGTGGGTTCCAGCGGCTCACCCATCTACCTGCTCATCGGTTTCAGTCAGGGCGTGGCCGTCGGCGCAGGCGTCGTCGTGAGCCAGTACCTCGGCGCAAAAGATAAAAAGGAAACGCACATCGCCGTCCACACCTCGCTGGCCATCGCGGCCATCCTCGGCCTCATCCTGACGGTGGGCGGCATCGCCGTCAGCCGCAGTCTGCTGGTCTGGATGAACACCCCCGAAGAAGTCCTCGGCGACGCCGTGACTTACATGAAGCTCTACTTCGGCGGCGTGCTGTTCAGCGTCGTCTACAACATGGCCGCCGGCATCCTCAACGCGGCGGGCAACTCCCGCCGCTCGGTCCTCTACCTCGCCTGCGCTTCCATCACCAACATCATCCTCGACCTGGTGCTCATCGCCGGGCTGAAGATGGGTGTGGCGGGTGCGGCCATCGCCACCGACATCAGCCAGCTGGTCTCCTGTGTGCTCAGCCTCCGCTTTCTGATGAAGGTGGACGCCGACTACAAGGTGGAGCTTTCCGCCATCCGGCCCGATCAGCGGATGACCTCCCGCATCATCCGCATCGGCCTTCCCACCGGCATCCAGAACATGGTCATCTCTTTCTCGAACGTGCTGGTGCAGTCCAGCGTCAACAGCTACGGTGCCGCCGCCATGGCAGGCTTTGCGGCCTATATGAAGATCGACGGCTTCAACATCCTGCCCGTCACCAGCTTCAGCATGGCGGCGACGACCTTCGTGGGCCAGAACTATGGCGCAGGCAACCTCAAACGAGTGAAGAATGGCATGTGGGTCACGCTGGGCATGAGCGTGCTCTACACCCTCTGCACCGGCACGCTGCTGCTGGCGTTCCAGAATCCCATCATGCACCTGTTCACCTCCGACGAGACGGTGGTAGCCTTCGGGTGCAGCGCCATGCACTACTTCTGCCCCTTCTACTTCCTGCTGGCCATCCTCCACGGCATGGCGGGCGCAGTGCGCGGCACCGGCCGCAGCGTGCCGCCGATGGTGGTGCTGCTCATCTCGCTCTGCCTCTTCCGTGTGGTGTGGATCCAGTTCGCCCTCCCCTTCTTTGCGGGCATCGAGGGCGTGTTCGTCCTCTACCCGGTGTCGTGGGCGCTGGGTGCCGTGCTGATGGCCCTCTACGCATGGAAAGGCAGCTGGATGACTTACGAGCATTCCTGACAGGAACCGGGAACCATTCCATTTTTCCATTCGCCTTTTGGGGACGTCTGTGGTATCTTATAGGTAAAAGAACAGCAAACCCGGTATCTCAGGAGGATCCATGCAGACAACAAAACCCGAAACCGCACAGCAGCGCCCCACCGGCGCACGAATGGCCCTGCTGATGCTTCTTTACTTTATCAAGATCGGCGCGTTCACCTTTGGCAGCGGATGGAGCATCATTGCCCAGATGGAGCGGGAGTTCGTGGACGAGCGCGGCTGGATGACCAGGAGCGATCTGCTGGAGCTCATCGCCGTGGGCAAGAGCCTGCCTGGCATCATGGTGGCGAACATCACTCTGCTCTTCGGCTATCAGATGGCCGGGGCGCTGGGCGGCATCTGCGCGGCCATCGGCCTGTGCATCCCCGCCGTCGTCACCCTTACCATCGTGACGGCCATCTACGACGCCATTAAAGATAACTACTGGGTCTGGTCGGCTCTCAAGGGCGTCCAGTGCGCCGTGGCCCCCATCATCGGCGGCGCGGCCATCTCTCTCGGCAAAGATGCTCTGACCAGCGCGATGCCCATCATCATCTGTGCCGTCGCCTTTGTGCTCTGTTACTTTACGTCCATCAGCAATCTGACGCTGGTGGTGGCCGGTGTGGTCATCGCGCTGGTCTGGATGGGGGTGAGCGAACATGGCCATGTTTGAGACCCTCGTTCAGCTCTTCGCCGCGTTTGCGAAGATCGGCTTCACCAGCTTTGGCGGCACCTCCATGATCCCCCTCATCATGGATGAAATGTCCTCCCACGGCTGGATGACGGACGCCGATCTGACGAACCTCATCGCCATCGCCGAGATGACCCCCGGCTCTCTGGGCGTCAACGCCGCCACCTTTGCAGGCACCAAGACCGCCGGGATGCTGGGCGGCGTCTTCGCGGTCCTGGGCGTCCTCAGCCCTACCCTGACGCTGACGCTTCTGGCGGCGGCATTCTTCCAGAAGTTCCGCACCAGCAAGGTCATGAGCTACATCATGAAGATCGTCAAGCCTGTCTGCATCGGCATGGTGCTGGGCGTTCTGGTGGGCCTCTGCCGCCAGACCTATATCACCGAAGCAGGCGGCATCAGCCTGCCGGGCATCGCCATCGGCATCCTCTGCTTTGTGCTGCTCCAGAAATTCAAGCTCAGTGTGCCGAAGGTCATCGGCATCGCGGCGGTGCTGGGGCTGGTGTGCTTCGGGGTGTTTTAACCTCTCAGTCTCGCTCCGCTCTGGCGAAAAGAAAAACCTCCCGTCTATGCCAAAGCCTCCCCTCGATAGGGGAGGTGGCATCGCGCCAGCGATGACGGAGAGGTTTATTATTTTACCGCCAGCGGCGACGGCCTGATGCTCACTTCTCCGTGGCAGAGCGCCTCGGTGCGGCCCCCTTCCCGCGCCACGATGAGCCGCCCGGCGTCGTCGATGGCCACCGCCTTTGCGGCGTAGCTCTCCGTCCCGGTGCAGACCGTGACCCAGTGGCCCGGCACAAAGCACCGGGCGCGGTACTCGTCCAGACAGTCGAAGGCCGGGCAGAGACCCAGCAGCTCCCGGGCGATGGCCCCGGCCAGTGCTGCCCGGCTCACCGGTGCAGGCCCGCCGGGGTAGAGACTGCCCGCGATGGGCCGCAGCTCCTCGGGCCAGTCCTCCGGGCGGGAGGTCAGGTTCAGGCCGATGCCCACCACCAGCCATTCCAGCTGGCCGCTCTCGATGTCGGCCCCGGCTTCCGTCAGGATGCCGCAGACCTTCTTGCCGTTATAATAGAGGTCGTTGACCCACTTGATGCCCAAGTCCAGCCCGCAGAGCCGCTTCACAGCCCGGCAGACGGCCACCGCCGCGCTGACGGTGACGGCCTGCGCCTCGGTCATGGGCAGGCCGGGCCGCAGCACCAGCGAGAGATAAATGCCTTTCCCCGCCGGGCTCTCGAACCGCCGCCCCAGCCGGCCCCGGCCCGCCGTCTGCTGACTTGTCAGCACCATCGTGCCGTGGGGCGCACCCTCGAGGGCCAGCGTCTTGGCCGTGCGGTTGGAACTTTCCAGCTTGTCGTAGAGGTAGATGGGGGCGTCGTACTCCCCCACCGCCTCGGCGCAGAAGGGGTCGCCGCCCGCCAGCCGATAGCCCCGCCGGGGGGGCGGCTTCCAGCGCATAGCCCTGAGCCGCCAGCGCGGCGGCGGCCTTATGGACAGCAGCGCGGCTCACACCCAGCTGCTGCGCCAGCTGCTGGCCGGAGATGCATTCGCCCTGGGCGGCGGAGAGCGCCGCCAGAAGTGCCTGTTTTGTGGCAGAGGCCATCGTGTTTTCTCCTTTGTGAGGTTTGATAAGGCCATTTTACCACATTTTCAAAATTTTTCCCACGATTTTGCAGTTTTTGGCCCCGCTGGTTCGTATAGATAGACAGAGCGCTCGAAATGCCGGGCAGAAAGGAGGCGGAGAGCAGCCATTGAATGCACTGGAATTTGACAGGCTGGTACAGAAGTACCAGTCCCTCGTCTACACCATCTGCCGTCAGCTGGTGGCAGATGAGGGCTATGCGCAGGATCTGACGCAGGAAACTTTTCTCTCTGCATGGCGGAGCATGGACCGCTGTCCTGCCGGATACGAAAAGCAATGGCTGGCCCGCATCGCCTCCAACAAAGCCAAGGATTACTTACGCAGCGCCTGGGCGCGCCGGGTGAACACCCCCGGCGACGATGTACTTGCACTTGAGGGCGCACCGCCCGGCAGCGAGCCGGAAGCGCAGGTGCTGGAAGCTCTGGGCGAAGAGGAGCTGACGCAGCGCATCCTCGCTCTGCGGGAACCCTACAAGACGCCCTGCCGCCTCATGCTGCTGGAACAGCACACCGCCGCCGAAGCCGCCCGGCTCTGCGGCAGGCCCCAGAAAACAGTAGAAGCGCAGGTCTTCCGGGCAAAAAAGATGCTGGCCGCGCAGCTGAGCGCCGCCGGAAAGGAGGGCTTTTAAGATGGAATTGTTCCGTGAAGACGGCTGTCTGAGCGACGAAGGGCTGCACGCCCTCACCGCCGGGCAGCTGGACGAGCTGGGACGGCTGGAAGCCGCCGAACATCTCGCCTACTGCGACAAATGCACCGACCGTTACACCGCACTTCTGACCGCCGACGCCCTCGCCGACCCGCCCCGGGATGTCCGCCGTACCGTGATGAGCACCATCTGGGTGCGGCTGATGCAGAGCACCTATGGCCGGGCTGCGGTGGCGGGCGTCGCCGCCGTGCTGGCGCTGACCATGTGGCGTACCGGAGCGCTGACCTTCGTCACCGACCACGGCAGCGACCTGCAGGCCCTCCTGCCCACAGTCCAGGTCACCCTGCCGGAAAAACAGCCCCCGAAGCTTCTGCCCGAAAAGCTGGGCAAACCCGTGACTTCCCGCCCCGGCGAGAACATCTATACCCGCGTTTCCTCTGTGCTGGAAAGCCTGCTGAACGCGGCAGAAAACATAAAATCATAAAACAAGGAGATCGTTATGCTGAAAAACGGATTTTTGACCTTCTGCTGCGCGTTTATCCCCGGCGCAGGCCAGATGTATCAGGGCTACATGAAGCGGGGCCTCTCCCTCATCCTCACGGCCTGCCTCATCGGGATGGTGAGTTCCCTGCTCAACCCGGTGCTGCTCCTGCTGGTGGTGGTGTGGATGTACAGCTTCTTTGACACCTTCAACCTCCGGGCGCAGATCATCGCGGACACCGCACCGGAGGACGACTATCTCGTCCACTTCGACCCCCGGGACAAAAAGCTGGCCCGGGCTCTGCTGGACAGCCACAAGCTGGTGGGCTGGGCGCTCATCGCCTTCGGTGCGCTCATCGCCTACCAGAACCTCATCATGAACACTCTCGGCGACCTCGTCTACCGCTGGGGCCACTCCTCCCCCGTTTTCCGCGCCCTCTATCTCGTCATGGACAGCCTGCCGGATGTGGTGGTCTGTGTGGTCCTCATCGTCTGCGGCGTCTGGCTGGTGAAAGGCCCCCATCCGGCCAAAAAGCCGGATGCTTCCAAGGATGTCCCCGAGGATGCCGATTTCTGCGAGTATCACGCCGACGAGCCGGACAACGCTGCTCTGCTCTCCTCTCCTGTGGTGAATGAAAACGAGGTGACGGATGATGGAACAGAACACGACGAATAAACCCCTGCGTCGGGTGGGCACCCTGACGCTGGGCGTCTGCCTCATCGCGGCAGGCACACTCTTCCTGCTGGCCCGCTTCCTGCCCGGCCTGCCGTGGCTGGTCATCTGGCAGGTGCTACCGGCGGCGGGGCTCATTCTGCTGGGGTGCGAGGTACTCTACTACTCGGCCCGGCCCGGCGCATGCCGGTGCGACTTCGGCTCGGTGGTGCTCTGCCTGCTGATGATGGGCGGGTGCTTCGGCGTCTCGACCCTCATGCTGCTGGCCCAGATGCTGGGCCGCGGCTGCACCATCCACCTGTGAACACAAGAAAGCCTGTGCAGCCGCCCGGCCCGGGAGGGTCTGCACAGGCTTTTTTCGTTTGAAGAGAGGGGCTTACTGCACGCCGGTCAGCTCAGCCAGCTTGTGGTAGATCTCGGTGTTGTCGAAGACGCCGCGGAACTTCTCCGCGCCGACGCCCAGCGCATAGATGTTGACCATCGCGCCGGTGTGGGCATAGGTGGTGTGGTCCATGCCGGACTTGTGGTTAATGGTGTGGCAGATGGCCATGCTGAAGGGGATGTAGGTGCCGTAGAGCTCATAATCCTGCTGGCTCATCTCCTTCTGGGAGGCAGCGCCGACTTCCAGCGTCCGCTCGTAGGCTTTGCGCAGATTCTCCACCTCGTAGTCGGTCAGCAGCAGCTTGCCTGCACTGGCAGCATCGGGGTCGGTGGGCAGGGTCAGGCCGAAGTTTGCCTTCACGTCGGCCATGGCGGCCTCGAAGGGAGTCTTGTTGGCGATGTAGCCCTTCACATAGGTGGAGTCGAACTTGGCGTAAGACATCTTCTGGTGGGTGAGGTTGGTCAGGAAGGTGTCGTAGTTGGTGGTCTTGTAGCCGATGGCCATGCCGCCCGTCTCGTGGTCGGCGGTGACGAGGATGAGGGTGTCGTTGGGGTGGGCGTTGTAGAAGTCCACAGCGGCCTGCACGGCGTTGCTCATCTCCAGCACATCGTGGATGGAAGCGGCGGCATCGTTGGCGTGGCAGGCCCAGTCGATCTTGCCGGACTCGGTCATCAGGAAGAAGCCCTTCTTGTTGTCCAGCAGCTCGATGCCCTTCCTGACGTAGTCGGTCAGCTGCCACTCGCCTGCGGCGGCGTCCATGGCGTAGTTCATGGACTTGCCGTCGGCCAGAGCCTCCGCGATGATGAGGGTCTTGCCTGCACCGGCCTTGAGGGCGGCGGCGTCTGCCTGACGGGTGACGACGTTGTAGCCGTTCTGGGCGGCGATCTCGTGGTTGTTGGGGCCGGTGCCGTCGCCGTTCACCTTCTGGAACTCGCCGCCGGCGAAATACTCGAAGCCGGAGACGGCCAGCTCCTTGCCGATGTCGTAGTAGTTCTTGCGGGTCTTCTGATGTGCATAGAAGGCAGCGGGGGTGGCGTGGTCGATGTTGACAGAGGAGACGACGCCCACCTTGTAGTTCTTCTGGGCATGGAGCTTCTCGGCGATGGTCTCATAGGGCACATCGCGGGTCCAGGGGCACATATTGATGACGCCGCTCTCGGTCTTGTGGCCGGTGGCGATGGAAGTGGCAGTGGAAGCGGAGTCGGGGGCAGAAAGAAGTGCTGTCGTAGGTGGTCACGCTGCCCACCTCGGGGAACTGGGTGAAGCTCAGCTCGCCCTCGACGACAGCGCCGTTGTTCTCCACCGTACCCTTATAGAATCGGGCGGACTGGATCTGGGCCGTACCCATGCCGTCGCCGATGAAGAGGAAAACATACTTGGGTTTGCCGCCGAACACGCCCAGCAGTCCGTTCTCTTCCTCTGCTGCGTTGGCGGCATTGGGGGCAGCAGCGTTGGCGGCAGCAGGCGCTGCGGCCAGCATACCGGCGGCGGACGCAAAGGCACCGACCTTCAAAAAGCTGCGGCGGACTATTTTATTCTCTTTCATGCGAAAGTCCTCTCTTTCCATGAGCCTCATGGCTCCTTCTCTCTTTTTCGATTTATCGGGAACGGCCTTATTCTACCGCCGCAGCCTCCCGGCCCGAAACCATGCGGACGCAAAATCGGCGTAAAACCCCGGCGGCGGCTTTGGGCCGTCTGTAAAAAAGAAGACTTCTGCTGCGCAAAAAGCGCCCCTCCGGTAAAACGGAGAGGCGCTTTTGTATGTTACAGGTCAATTATGCGTTGAACTTTTCCTCGTTCAGCAGACCCTCGCTCTTGGCCACGCAGATGCTGGCCACAGCGTCGCCCACAACATTCAGGGAGGTGACGAGCATCTCGATGGGGCGGTTGATGGCGAGGATGAGGGAGTAGGCCAGCAGGGCGCTGTCATTCACGAAGCCCGCGCCGGACAGGATGGTGAAGAGGATGACGGCTCCTGCGCCGGGGGCGGCAGGCGTACCCACCGAGGCCAGCAGAGCCAGCAGAGCGACCACGACCAGCTGGGCGGGAGTAACGGTGTAACCGGCGCAGCCTGCGATGAAGACGGTGGCCACCACCTGCATGATGGCAGTGCCGTCCATGTTGATGGTCATGCCCAGAGGCAGGACGAAGGAGGCGATGGACTCATCGACGCCGAAATCCTCGGTGCAGACCCTGATGTTCAGGGGGAGAGTGGCTGCGCTGGAAGAGGTGGAGAAGCCGAAGACGGCCACGTTGGCGATCTTCTTAATGAAGGTGATGGGGTTCTGCTTTGCGCCCAGCGCCACCACCAGAGGATAGGCCACCAGCAGGAAGACGAAGAGCAGGACCACCGTGACCACCACATACACCAGAGCGGGCTTGAGGTAATCAATGCCGTAGATGGCGAAGGTGCGGGTCAGCAGCACGAAGACTGCAAAGGGCGCGAAGTTTGTGACGACGAAGTTCAGGAAGACCACCACCACGTCGTTCACCTCGCCCAGCAGGCGGCGCAGGGTAGCCGTGCGGCTCTCGCCCAGCACGTTCATGCTCAGGCCCACGGCCACGGCCAGGAACACCGAGGAGAGCACTGCGCCGTTGCTGCCAAAGGCAGTGACGATGTTGGAGGGGATGACGTTGAGCACCACGTTCAGGGGGTTGGAGCCGGTGGAGCCGGCGGCTTCCGTCAGGCCCTCGATGTGGGCGTTGAACAGGCCCATGGAATAGGTGGCGTAGCCCACGCATCCGGCCAGTGCCAGCGCCATAAAGGAGCAGAGCAGGAACCAGAAGAGGGTCTTGGCCGAGATGCGGCCCATGGTGCGGGTATCGGCGATGCTGCCGATGGCCAGCGCGATGGAGGTGAAGACCATCGGGATGATGACCAGCTGCAGTGCTTTGATGAAGAGCTGGCCGATGATGTAGAAGAGGCCGAGCGCACGTTCCGCGCCCTCTGTGGTGATGTCCTGGAAGAGCAGGTCGTTGATGGTCTGCCAGATGCCGCTGTTGCCGGAAGCCACAAGCTTTTCGCGCAGCATCATAAAGGCAAAGCCTGCCGCCAGACCGCAAACCAGAGACACCGCCATCTTTCTTGCCAGTGCCGAGCCGCTGTTCTTATTTTTTTCCATACGATTTTCCTCACTTTTGTCCATTTCCCAGTGTGTTTCGTTCGCATTCGACCTATCCTACCACGGCAAACTGTTGGACGCAAGGGAAAAATCGGCTTTTCAGGCGATTTTTTCGTAAAAGTATGACACATGAAAATTTAATGTAAAAATTACATTTTTGGATAAAAAGAAACCTCTCCGTCACGCCTACGGCGTGCCACCTCCCCTATCGAGGGGAGGCCTTGGCATTCCGTAAAGCTTCGCCTTTTTCGCCAGAGGCTCCCCTACCAGGGGAGCTGTCGAGCGGCAGCGAGACTGAGAGGTTATTTCTTATGTATTGTCTGCGCCCAGCTCTGCGGCTTCCAGCACCTTGATGCCTTCGGCCTCGAACGCGGCGCGCAGAGTCTCGGCAAAGCCGGGGCGCGGCACCTTGTTCTTGACGCAGAGGGTGATGATGCCATGCAGGCTGGTGCATTCCAGACCGATGGAAGCGCCGTCCGCCGGCACCCAGGTCTGGAAGTCCTCGATGTACCGAGTCAGCTCCGGGCTGGACGGGGCGAAGGGGTCGCCCAGATAGCTCACCCAGAAGTCCGCCGGGAAGCCGCTGATGTACTCGCCCATCTGGAAGATGCGCTTTTTGATGCTGAGGCTGGCTTTCTGCTGGTAGACCCGGTAGACCCAGCCCATCTGCTCCGCGATACGGAACAGTTTTCGCTCAGCGGAAAGGTTCTCTTTCAGGTCAGCGTCCACGCCCACGGCCACTTCGGCCAGCGGGGCATCTGCCGTCAGCGGCAGCTTGCGCTGGAAGGAGGCCACGCAGTTATAGAGGGCGTTCGGCGCGCCCAGCGCGTCGCGGGCGTCTGTCGAGTAGCTGTAGAGCACCTCGTCCTTGTCCAGATACGCCTGCACCGCCTTACAGAGCAGGGCCATGAGGGTACTGAAGGGCTTGACGCCGCAGCGGAGGGCGGCGTCCACAAGCCCCGCCTTTTCCAGCCGGATGCGGCAGCAGGTGGGCGTCTCTTCAAAGGTCTGCACCACGGGGCGCTGCATATCGTTGGCCACCTGACTCTCGGGGTACTTTGCAAGGATGTCCTCGATGTCGTAGGCAGGGTCCGTCTCAAGGGTCCGGCCCTCGAAAGCCGTGCCGTACCGCAGGTTGCAGTAGAACTGCAGCACCATGGTCATGAAGGGTGCCATGCCCCGGCCATCGGCCAGAAAGTGGAACCAGTCGAAATAGACGACCTTCCCCTCATAGCTCAGGGCAACCGTAAAGCCGTTCTCGTCCGGAAATTCGGGCTTTGCGCTGCCCTGCCGCACCGGGCAGGGGGCGTCCGACGGCTCGAGGTGGAGCAGCTTTTTATCCCACACCGGCTTCTGGAAATAGTAGGGAGCCTTTGCCCGGGCCGCATCCAGAGCCTGCTGCAAAAGCGCACCGTCCACGGCATCTTTCAGCGTGACCTGATAGCGGCAGTTGACCATGTTTTCGCGGTAATAGTAAACGATACCCTGAAAAACAGAGCGCTGTTCGGCATCCATTCCTCATTCCCCCGCGTGTGCGGCCAGATAGTCGGCCAAATCGCTGATGGTGACGAAGTTGCGCAGCTCCTTTTCGGGGATGCGCAGGCCGAAAGTCTCCTCCAGGTCGGCGACGACGGTCAGGATCTCCATGGACGACAGGTCCAGGTCGTCCATCAGGACGCTGTTCTCGTTGACATCCTCGGGGGAAATCTCTGCAACATCTTCCAGAATTGCAAGGATCTGGGACACGATCTCGGTTCTCTCCATAGCTTGAATCTTCCTTTCGTAATTTCACTAAAGGCGGCTGCGGCTCTTTTCCAGTATTCCGCAGCCTGCCCGGTTTATTCTTACTTGCGCAGCAGCTTGCCGGTGCCGGTGCGGGGCAGAGGCTCGGTGCTGAACTCCACGGCGCTCATCCGCTTGTAGAGCGGCAGGGTGCGGTTGGTCTCGGTGATGAAGTCGCGGACGGTCTGCTGGTCGGCCTCGCTGCAGTAGATGACGGCACAGATCTTCTTGCCCTTCTCCCTGACGATGCATTCCTTGACGGCCTCGCACTTGGACAGCAGATTTTCCAGTTCTTCGGGGCTGACGTTCTCACCGTTGTCGAGGATGATGATATTCTTCTTGCGTCCGGTGATGTAATAGAAGCCTTCCTCGTCCACGCGGGCCAGGTCTCCGGTGTGGAACCAGCCGTCGGCGTCGAGGACTTCTGCGGTGGCCTCGGGGTCCTTGTAATAGCCCAGCATGACGCAGCCGCCGCGGATGCAGATTTCGCCCGTCTCGTCCAGCTTGTACTCGGCGTGGTCGTCGGGCCTGCCCACGGCGCGGATGTGCTTTTCGTCCTGCTCGTAGTTGATGATGCCGTCGCCGCAGGTCTCGGTCATGCCGTACACCTGAGTGATCATCATGCCCTGCTGTGCCAGCTCGGCCAGCATGGCGCCGTCAAACATGGCAGAGGAGCCGCAGGGGTTCCAGATGCCGTTCAGGCGGGCGCGGCGGCCCCGCTTGACGTCTTTGTAGATGGCCTCCATCAGCATGGGAGCCACAGCGATGGCATCGCTGTGCATCAGGCCGAGGTCGCGGTAGAAGTCGCGGATGTCGGCGGAGAGGTTCAGCGCCCAGCCCTTGCAGGCCCAAACGAAGAGGCAGATGAACGTACCCAGATGGAACAGGGGCAGGATGGCGAAGTTGCTCAGGACGTCGTTTTTGTCCTCGGGCATATGCTCGTGCTTATAGTCCAGCATGGCGTCGCCGAATTTGACCTGGCACTCCACCGTGGTAAAAAAAGTTGCGCTCCGAGAGCATGACGGCCTTGCTGCGGCCGGTGGTGCCGGAAGTGAACATCAGTACAATCAAATCATCATGGCCCACGCAGTCAACAAGCTCTGCAGGCGCGCTGTCCTTAAAGGCGTCCATCGGGCGGAGTTTATCGCCGTAGGCGGCCTCGATGTCGGGGCGGCAGCCATAGTCGATGCCGTCGTTGACGATGAGGGAAGGCTCGACAAGGCCCAGCTCATATTCCAGCTCGGGCCAGGTCTTTTTCTGGTTGATAGTCACGACGACGGCCCCGGCGAGGATCGCGCCGAAGCTGTTGACGCCGTACTCATAGCAGTTGCGGCTCATGATGCCGACACGCTTGCCCTTGATGTCGGGGATATTCTCCTTAAAATAAGTAACGGCCCTGCGGATGTCCTGCACATACTGAGCGTAGGTCTTTTCCACCACAGTCTTGCCATCGGCGGCCACATAGCGGAAAGCCACCCGGTCGGGGTACTGCTTCGCCATGACGTCCGTGATGAGCTCATATACAGTATTTATCATTTTTGTCGCTCCTTGCTGTTTTTCTTTCTTGCAGCGAAACGCCGGCAGCTGACATTTTCTGCCTCAGAGTAATAATACCTGTTTCGACAGAGAAATGCAACTACGCGGCGTGTCCTTTTTCGCTGTTTTATTGTTTATTTGCGCAGCAGCTTGCCCAGAGCGGTTGCGGGGCAGGGGCTCAGCGGTGAACTCCACGGCACTGATGCGCTTATACAGCGGCAGGCTGCGGTTGGCCTCGGTGACGAAGGCTCTGACCTCTTCCTGCTTATCCTCAGGGCAGTAGATGACGGCACAAATTTTCTGGCTCTTCTCCTTCACGATGCACTCGGTGATGGCCGGGCAGAGGGCCAGCTTCTTTTCCAGCTCTTCGGGGCTGACGTTCTCGCCGCTGGCGAGGATGATAAGGTTCTTCTTGCGGCCGGTGATGTAATAGAAGCCTTCCTCATCCATCCGGGCCAGGTCGCCGGTGTGGAACCAGCCGTCGGCGTCGATGACCTCTGCCGTGGCCTCGGGGTCTTTGTAGTAGCCCAGCATCACGCAGTCGCCCTTGATGCAGATCTCGCCGGTCTCGTCCAGCTTATACTGAACGTGGTCGTCGGGCTTGCCCACGGCACTCATGTGCTTTTCGACCTGCGTAAAGTTCAGGATGCCGTCGCCGAAGGTCTCGGTCATTCCGTAGCACTGGTTGACGACGAAGCCGTTCTGGGCCAGCTCCAGCAGCATCTTGGGGTCGAGGGCAGCGGAAGAGCAGCACAGGTCCCACAGGCCGTTCAGACGGCTGACGCGGCCACGCTTCATGTCGTTGTAGATGGTCTCCACCAGCATGGGGGCCGAGGCCATGACATCGCTGTGCATCAGGCCCAGGTCGCGGTAGAAGTCGCGGATGTCGCCGCAGAGGTTCAGGGTCCAGCCGGCAGGCGGGTAGGACATGACGCAGACGAAGCAGGCCATGTGGAAGAGGGGCAGCAGAGTCATATGGCTCAGCGGCAGCTTCTGGCCTGCCGGGAGGCGGTCGGTAATCCAGTTCTCTGCCACCTCCGAATAGGTGTGCAGGCTCGCGCACATATTCCGCTCCGAGAGCATGACGCCCTTGCTGCGGCCGGTGGTGCCGGAGGTGAACATCAGCATCATCAGATCATCGTGGCCCACGCAGTTGGTCAGCTCGCCGGGGGCAGTATCCTTATAGCAGTCCATGGGGCGGAGCTTCGGGCCGTAGGCGGCTTCCAGCTCGGCGCGGCAGCCGTAGTCGATGCCGTCGTTCAGGATGAGGGCGGGCTCCACGAGGCCCAGCTCATATTCCAGCTCGTCCCAGGTCTTTTTCTGGTTCAGGGTCACGAGGACGCCGCCGGCGAGGATGATGCCGTAAGACGCCACGCAGAATTCATAGCAGTTCCGGCTCAGCAGAACGATGCGCCGGCCCTTGATGTCCGGCACTTCGGCCTTGAGATAGGCCGTCATCCGGCGGATGTCCTGCGCATACTCGCGATACTTCTTCTCCACAACGGTCTTGCCGTCCTCAGCCACATAGCGGATGGCCACATGATCGGGGAACTCCTGCTCCATGCAGCGGGTCACCATGTCGTATACGCCTGCGGGTACTTTGATGTATTCAGCCATCGGTCTTTCTCCTTTTTGTCAAATTTTCAGCTCTGCACTTTTTTTTCATTCACTTTCCAGAGTCATTCCGAATCTCTGGCATTTCGAGGAAAACTTTGGCACGGCTCCTCATGGCAACAGTATACCGCAAGCAGAGCACAAACGCAAGATTTAATTGCACAAATATGCAACTTGAGCTTGCATTCGATTTGTGCAGGCAGATGTAATTCTTTCCTTTTGTTGCGATGCGCGAAAAGCTGTGATACACTTTTTTCGTCAGGACGAAACTTCACCCGGAGGTCGAGTCCTTATCAAATTGACAGCAAGCCCAAAAAGCATTATACTGTTTATATCATTTGGCAAAAAAGCTCCCCGCCGAGCTTCATATTTTTATTTATCGCGCCTAAAACACGGCCTTCCGGGGCCTCCGGGACGAATGGCGCACAAGGAGGACCCTTTTCATGGAAGGCACCAAGCCCCGCACTGTAAGCAGCCTTGGCATGTTCGACCTGCTGAAAGGCATCGGAATGCTGGCCATTGTCTTTGCCCACACGGCAGAGCTTTACCCTCTCGGCACCAACGACGTCACCCCTTTCGCGTTCGCGCTGTTCGCTTACCGCGAAGCGCTGATGGCCGCCTTTTTTTATTGCCAGCGGCTACGGCTTCCGCAAGCGCTCCATCCACAAATGCATCGAGCAGCAGCTCAAGACCCTGCTCAAGCCTTACCTTTATACTGCACTGGCCACCACGGTGCTCCACGCTTTCCTTCACCACGCAGCTTTCGGCTCGTGGGATGCCGCCATCTCAGAATCGGCTAAGGTCTTAGGCGGCTTCCTGTTAGGCCTGCCCCACACGGCCACTTACTTCGGGCAGCAGTTTTTCTCCTGCGGACCCATGTGGTACTTAGTGGCTCTGATGCTGGCGTGGGTGCTTCTGGACGTGCTGCTCGAGATCTTCCCCGAGCGGTACATAACCCCCGCAGTCGTCGGCGTCACCCTGCTTGGCTGGGGCGTCACGCTGGTGTGGGAGGCTCCTTTCTGCATCGCACAGGGCATGGTGTCGCTGCCCTACCTTTACATCGGCTATCTGGCCAAGAAGCGCCGCCTTTTCGAAACTCCCCTCTCCGGCAGAGCCAAAGCCGGACTTATCGTGTCCGCGCTGGGCGTCGTCGCGGGCGTTTTGCTGACCCAGAGCACCGACTGCGTTTCGCTGGGTGAGTGGACGATGGGGCCGCTGAGCATCCTGCTGGATGGCGCAGTGGGCTACGGCATCATCCGGCTCTTTTTGAAATGGCAGCGCCGAGTGGACGGCCCCATCTCCCATGCCATCGAGTGGGTGGGCCGGCGCTCGCTCTTCATCTTCTGCATCCACACTGTGGAGCTGACGGCCATCCCGTGGTATCTGATGGCTGCAAAGTATGCTGACCATCCGGTGCAGGGGATGCTGCTGCAGTTCGTGTTCTCGCTTGTGTCCATCTTCGCCGTCACCGAACTTCTGATGCGCCGCAAAGAGCTTGGCCGGAAGCTTCGGGGCGGCAAGCCTGCGGACAAGCCCCGGCAGCGGAGCAAGACCCGCCGCTATGCGGCAAAACACTGAAATCCCTGCGCTTTGGTATCCCGCCATTTTGAGGGCAGACTATAGTTACTTTTGATGCATGGGCTTGCAGCGCGGGTTGTACGCCTTGCGATAAATCGGAGGAGGCCCCGGTAATGATGAACGAAACTCCTGAAGCGGCTCTGCGCAGCCGCATTGCGGACCTTGAACAACAGCTCAAACTTGCAGACGAAGGCACTTCGCGGCTGGCCCAGCGCTGCCTTGAGCTGGAAAAGCAGCTGCAGACCTTCTATGCTGCTCACCCCCAGAAAGAGAGGCAGACCGACTCGCCTGCTCTGGTGCAGCCGCTGCTTTACTATGATGCCGGGTTCGGCTTTTCCCAGAAAGACACCGTTAAAGCCCCGGACTACGAATACGACGAGCTGAACGGCATGGTGACAGCGACCTTCGAGCTGCCGGAGACCGCGTTCAATCTCCGTTTCGACCCCGGCGAACTGCCCTGCTGCATCACTGATTTCGTCTTCTCGGACGACCGCATCCTCTGCCGCCCGGTGAACGGTGTGCCGCTCCACGGCGACGGCATCCTGTTCCTCAACGACGACCCGAATTTCATGCTGGAAGGTCTGAACCGTTTCCCCGCCGGGATGGAGCTGGGCGTGAGCTACTGCTACTTCCCGCTGGAGCCGCTGGCTGACGACCCATTGTTCGCCGCCGTTCTCGAGGGCGTACAGTATTTCCAGAAGACCCGTGTCTGCGAGCAGAAGCACCTCGACCAGCTGGAAAAGACTACGGCTGACCAGAAGCAGACCATCGAGGCCCTGCAGAAGAATCTCTCCGAGCTGCATCAGGCCAACGCCGAGCTGAGCGCCCGGAGCAAAGCCTACGAGAACTCGCTGGAAAACATCCTCTCTTCCAGCAGCTGGAAACTCACGCTGCCCCTGCGCCGTCTGGTGAGCCTGTTCCATCGTGGCAGCTGAGAGGAGGATCGGGATGTACAGCCGTTATACCACTCTGCAGCGGGTTCAGCTCGCCAAACAGGAATATCTCGACACCCAGGAAGTTTTTCTCGGCGTCTATGCGCCGGGGCGGAACGCCTCCCTGAAAGCTTCCCTGCAGGACCAGCTCCACCGCAAATTTTTATTGACGGACAGCCTCCGCCCCGAAACCCTCGGCAGCGCCGTCGGTGTGCTTCTGGTCAGGGAAGACCTTTTCCTGATGCCCACGGCCCTTTCCTGCTTTGCGGACGCACTGCGCAGCGGCGCAGACTACGTCACCAGCGACGCCGTCTTCGGCTACTCAGGCGTCACCGCCCTCTACCACAGTCAGGGCTTTGCAGCCTGCCCGGGCTGCGCCCTCGTCTCCCGGGAGTTGCTGCGCCGCTGTCAGGCGGAAGCCCGCGACCCGGAAAATCCCGTCGAACTGCTGACGCTGGCGGCGAAGCTCCGCCGCAGCCACGTCTGTCTCCCGCTGGCGCTGGCCCACTATGAGCGGGACATCTGCGCCGAAGACGTCTGGTCTGTAAAGGGGAAGCGCGTCTTTATCATGAGCCACCTGCTGGACATGACCGGTGCGCCCATCGTGCTGGTGAGCGCCGTGCCGGTGCTGCGCAGCATGGGCTACGAAGTGGTCGTCCTCGGCCCTGAGGACGGCGGCTCCATGCCGCTTTTCCTCGAGGCGGGAGCTACCGTCATCACCCGCAAGGGCTGTGTCCAGTCTCCCCTGCTCTGGGGGCTGGCCCTCTGCGCCGACCTCGTTCTGGCCAACACCGTCGTGGAGGCCCGGGCCGTCCGCGCTCTGAGCGGTGCGCGGGTGCCGGTGCTCTGGTGGCTCCACGATGCCTTTGCAGGCTACCCCCACATCGCCCACCAGATCCCCAGAGAGCTGGGCGAAAACATCCGGCTCTACTCCGTCGGCAGCCACGCCGCCAACGCCATGCACTCGGTGCGGCCGGAGTTCAACATCCGGCCCCTCATCTACGGCCTGCCGGACTACGCCGCCGAGAAGTTCTCCCACTACGATTTGAGCTATGCGGGCGGGCGGCCTCTGTTCGCCACCGTGGGTTCCTTTGAGAACCGGAAAGGCCAGGACATCTTCTGCAAGGCCATCCGGCTGCTGCCGCCTGAGACCATGAAGAAGGCATCCTTCCTCTTCGTGGGCAAGGCCGCAGAGGCTGAGATGATGGACGCCGTGCGGAGCCTGACCGCTGACTGCCCCGACAACGTCTTTTATGTCAAGCGGCTCACCCGCGACGAGATCAAGAGCCTGATGGCCCAGTGTACCTGCCTCGTCTGCGCCTCCCGCGACGACCCCATGCCTACTTTCGTCACCGAGGGCCTCATCTTCGGCAAGCCCGCCATCGTGTCGGAGCACACCGGCACCGCCGGGCTCATCACCGAGGGCGTGGACGGTTTCGTCTACGAGGACGACGACCCCGAAAAGCTGGCCGAGCGGCTGGCCTGGGCCATCGAGCACCCGGAAAAGCTTGCCGCCATGCGTCCCGCCTGCCGTGAGCTTTACGAGAGCCATTACTCCAAGCAGGCGTTTTCCGACAGTTTACAACAGGCTGTAAAGGAGCTCACCGGCGAGTAAGCTCCCCGTTCTTTATCACTCTGCCGAAACTGAGGCAAAAAATTTGGCAGTTGTTCACAAACACATCTCCGGACTGTGATATACTCTCCTAAGAGTTTATCCCAGTCCATTTTTTGTTGAAATTTGAAAGGAGTCCCCGCATGAGTTCGTCCGCCTCCCCCGCCCCTTCGCGCCGAAAGACCCTGCTCTCGCTGGGCGTTCTGGCCCTGCTGACCGGCATCGTGGTGTTCATCTTTCGGGAGCACTGGGCCGAGATCTCCGAGGCGCTGAGCCCGGCTCACCCTCGGGCAGGGACTTCTGGCACTGGCCGTGGGCCTGAGCTACCCGCTTCTCGAGGGCGTATCCAG
>ENA-OQKS01000202-OQKS01000202.1-human-gut-metagenome-genome-assembly--contig:-NODE-202-length-18844-cov-3.040071_pt1 | contig 18844 bp, 19 predicted proteins | sample MGYA00242804_ERZ504808 | MGnify/ENA primary metagenome ERZ504808 (study PRJEB26092, sample SAMD00036375) | human gut metagenome | host: Homo sapiens | study: EMG produced TPA metagenomics assembly of...
TGCGCGCCGTTTTCGGCAATGGAAGTCAGCCTGGAGTCGGCAAGCACGCCCATCAGTCCAAGCAGGCATGCTCCGGCAAACTGCGCCATGCCACGCAGCCGTTGCTTCCGATCATGCCACGTGTTGTGCACGATGATGGCAACCAGCAGCGCCACAACGGAGTCGATGACGATTCTGGTGCCGGCCTGCATCAGCATCGCGCCGATCGCGTAGACGACGATGAGGTCACGCAGCCGTTTGGCATAGATGCTGTCGCGACCTCGCATCAGCCACATGAGGGGCAGCAGTATGCCGAACAGGTGCATGCCGATATAGCTGGGTTCCGCGAACAGGAATTGCGACCGACCGCCGCCCCACACCGAACTATCGGTGATGTACTGGCGGTACATGAGATGCGAGAAATAGTTGACGAGCGGCTCGAACCGCAGATGGATGGAGAACCATTGCACGACGCCCACGGCGAAGGAGCACCAGTAGGCCGCGATAAGCAGCCGGATCGGCATGTTCCAGGGGATGCATTTGATATGGAAGGCGATGACAAGCGCACCCAACGTGGCAAGCATGCCGAACAGCCCGGTGAGGCTCATGAATGCGGCGTTGAAATGAATGCCGAAACGCAGCCACCCGGGAATGGACAGGATGATGCAGACGACCGGCAGCAGGAACAAGGGCAGATACTTCACGGCTACGATATGCAGCTGCCGCCAGTTGCACAGGCAGTAGACGGCGAATAGCACGGGACTGATCGGTGACCAGAACGGCGCGTACAGGCCGAGCGTGGTGCCGTCCACCGGGAGAAGCGCGATGCCCGGCAACAGCCAGATGACGTTTCGATCCTGCGTCGCCAGGAATCGCAGCATTGGGCGATAGGAAACGGCGCGCCCCGCCGATTGTCTGCCACTCGCTTGCGCCTGTGCAGCGGCATCATCAATTGCGACGCCAGCCTTGGCCTTGGCGGCCACTTCGCATTCACTATTGTTCGGTCGAATCACACGCGCCCCTTTCCGCAACCACCTTACTCGACATTGCACTATATGCACCCATTGATTTCACCGCGCAACGGATGATATTGCCACAACGATTCACGGCTTCAAATGTTCATTCGAACATGAACAGAACACGGAATACCATAAAAAGACAACACGCTTAATGTTATCTTTTTTTAAAACCGCATGACACTTGCCGTAAACCCAGCTATGACAACGATTCACAAAACCACAATACACAAAAAGTTCATTTTTCAACCATTTCACCTTCTATATGCGTGATAGCATCAATAGCGAACACGGCAAGCGTTCACCCCACACAACACAAACCAGTCATACATAATGTTCATTTGCGATTACAAACGAACATGCATAATGCACATTATGCGTGGCTTATAGAAAGGCATTACCCATGGCAAACGAGAAAACCGTCATCACCGTGAATCTCGACATGTTCGACAAGGACGCCGACGCCAAAACAGCCGAAGCCAACAAGGTGGCGAAAAACCTGGGCATCAGCGATGAAGCACTCGCCAAGGTAGAGGATTTCAAGCAGGAGCTCACCGATCATGACGCTTGGGATCTACCGTTCATGGGCTATGTGAACGAGGACTGCTACGGATACGCCTACGTGCCGGACGCGGCCATCACCATGCATCCGTATCGGGACGCCCACAAGAAGTTCATGAATCTGCCGGATGACGCGCAGACCGCATTCGCCATCCGCATGCTGTTCACCCACCGCCCCGTCGACCGCTACGGTACCGACATGTTCCTGCATTACCACTGCGGATTCACCGTCAACTTCATTGGAGAAGGCGCCAACAAATACTGATCGCCTCAAGCACCGGTTGCTTCAGCTCAAGCCGACAACGACACCCTTGTCCCGCTGCCGGCTTTCCGAACTCCCTGAAAGCCCAAGCAACCCCGTAGCGCATTTGATTGGCGACACCTCGGATCCGCACCATTTTGAATACTCAGCTGTGCTGACCACACGCGTCCCCTTGTTGCCGGAGAGACATGGTTATATGGCTCAATTCTCGTTTGCGCCGGTCGCCGATTCTGGCGACGGTGCTGGGCTATTGGCAATGAGCAAGTGCAAATTCGATCCCCTGTGCAGGGAGGCAGTTCCGCTGCCTATGCGTTGCCAGGTTTCCCGGTAGTCCCCGTCGATTGCCACGTTTGCGCTTGCAATGAATTTCTTGAATTCGTCGATGTGCGTCGCATATCGGCGACGGAATTGTTGAGCCAGTTGCACCTTCTTATTATCCGAGAGTTCTTCAGATACGTTGTGTAGCGCATGTTCCATGTTTCGAGAGAAGAAATACATGGAGTACGGTATGCCGGTTCCTTGATATGTGATTGTGGAGATACCAGCGAGTTCCCTCATCGCACGTTTTTTTCGAGCGTTACGTTCACGCAGCACATCGACATTCCCAGCGCAGATCCCGTCTTCGCCATAATGGATTTCACCGTCGTCTGATTCCCTCACGCATTCATCCGGAATGAAGGCACCGTCGGTGTCGCTGATCTGAACAATCCGAGCGATATCCTTCCAACGGTATCCGTTGAGTTTCAGGGATTGGAGTACGAGGCCACGAACACGTTCTCTAGGGTTTAATCTGCGTTCGGTCGTGATATCGCCATGCACGATCTCGAATTTGATCTGGCCGGTTGAGAAGATACGGCTGAGAATCTGAGCGAGGGCTGTTTCCTCGGTGGGGCCTTCCACGATGAATATCATCACCTGTTTGGCAATCGCCATAGCTCAGTCCTCCTCGGGGAACCCGACATCGTAGAAGGCGCCGTCGATGTCGAAGGAATTCGTCGGCTCATATACGGTTTCCGGTTGCCCACCAAGATTGATTGCGCGTAGATACTGATTACGGAGATTATTTTTTTCTCTGCTTCCGCGGAATTTGATGTATCGATTATCTGGATTCGTCGTCGTGAAATAAAGCGAACCTTTGTCCAGAATTTCCAATGGACGAAGATTATGCGCGGTAAAAATCAGCTGACCGCGCCCATGCTCTTTCAGCACCTGCAGAAGTTCTCCTAGCAGGAACTCGAAAATGCCTGAATCAAGCTCATCCACGGCAACGCAAGCACTTGGCTTCGCATAGACGTCAATCAGCAGCATCAAAATAGATACAAGTTTTTTGATTCCCTCGGATTCGCATCGCAGCGGCAATGCGATTCCGTCGCGCACGCATGTGATTTGCACACGTTCGACAGGCTTGCCGTCATCCCCCAGGCTCTGACCGAACCTATACAGGCTTAAGGAGAGTCCCGGGACCAGCGCCGTCAGAACAGGGTTCATCTTCTTCAGCGTGCTGTTCAGTGCATCGAGTTGCCTTGGATTCAGATCATTGGGCTCCAGCAGGTTCACATCGAACGAAGCATCGGCAAAAACCCCGTATTCGCCTTCATGAGTTGACATCTTCAGATGATTCATTATCGAAATCGCGTATCGGGTGGTATCAACGATTGCGAAGTCGGATATTGCAAATATCTTTATGGATGCAATCAATTCGTAAAGTTGACCGATGTTGTCTGTCTTTCCCCGCGTCGCATCGCCACCGGACGCATCGTCTTGTTGGCAAACTTTCCAAAGCAACGTAAAGAAATCATTGGAAAAGATCAGCGAACTATGGTTCTTAAGGGCGAGACGTTGCTCCACGACCAGTTCGGTTCGGATTTTCTCATTCGCTGCGAATATGTTTTTCCAAGCTGTTTTGGGCCTGATCTCGTAATCCCACGAATCATCTCCTCCGTTATATGCCATCAAGGTGCGCTTTGACTCCTTGCCACTGAATTTCTTGATGGTAATTTCCTCAGCTGTGATTACAGGCCCCTCATCGGTTTCCGCAATACGCGAACCTGCTTCAGCGATAGCAACGGTATAGGAGAATTCATACACTGCGGACTGAGAATCCTCATCGAATTTAACGCCCTTAACGCATATCCTTGCATCTTCGGCTTTCTCATCGCCGAACTTCTTGGAAACACAATCGGCGGCAGATCGCGAAATGTCGCCTCCATAGAAAATATTCTTCAGCACAGCGAGCGCCTGAATCACCGAGGTTTTGCCGGAACCGTTCTGCCCGTAGATTCCAATAATGTCCGAACCGGGAAGGGAACGCTTTGTACTCCATGAGGAAAGGACGATATTGCCTTCCCCTATGTTCTTAAAGTTCCTAAGCTCAAGTGACGTAAGGCGAATCATGGCTCTCCTTCCTTTCTTACATATTATTACACGCCAACAATGGAAATTGTTAGATTATTCGTAAATCAGTTACGTTTTTAAGAAAAAATTAGATTGTTCTCTTCGTTTCAGAGGCAACACACCTTCCGCCTTGTCTTCCGATCGGCAAGGATCTCTGGCGGCCATAGGCTATCGCGCTATCAGAAAGCTAGGGAATGGCACGGTCCAAATACCTTGCGAAAAATGTTGGGCACGTTCCGTAAGTTGAGCAGCATTCATTCCACTCCCGGTTTTCTGCCGTGATGGTACGGTACACGAGAAACTCAGCAGATCTCAATCTTCGAGACTCTTTTTAGGCTTTATGGGGCTTGAATTTTCAGAGCAAGTGCAACGTCTGCGAATGGTGGACCTCGTAGGGCGTCCTGAAGCCATGGCGCTTGCGCGGCCTGTGGCTGATCGCATCATACACCTCACGAACCCGTTCGTCGCCGGCCGCGTCGAAGTCGGTGCCCTTGGGGAAGTACTCGCGGACCAGGCCGTTGGTGTTCTCGTTGGTGCCGCGCTGCCAGGGATGGTGCGGCAGCGCGAAGTAGAAGACCGCGCCGGTCGCCTCCTCGATCCTCGCGAAGTCGGCGAACTCCTCGCCCCGGCCCAACGTCGCCATGCGGCTCTCGGTCCGCCCCTCCGGTGCCGCCGCTTGCCCCTGTGGCGTAGGCGCGCCCTGATGCCCCGTTTGGCGCGCTCCAGCTCGGGCGAGTCGAGCCTGCCGTCGTTGACGGCCCGGTAGATGGTCGACACGGACACCGACAGGTCCGGACGTTCGACCCCGATCCTGCCGGCGATCTGCTCGGGCGACCAGCGCTCCCGCACGATCAGCCGCGTGACGAGCCCGGCGAGCCCCGCGTCGTCGAGGATCCTGGGACGCACGCAGGAGAGCCTGCGCGCCTCGTAGGAGCGTTGCGCGGTCGATGCCCGGTAGCAGCGGTCCCGCGCCGACCCGGAACGAGTTCCTGCGCATCTCCCTGCTGATGGTCGACCGATCCCTGCCCGTCGCTCTTGCGATGTCGGCCGGGCTCCTGCCTTCGTGCCGCATCAGCATGATCTCCTCGCGCTCCGCCAGTGCAGGATGTGCGTACCGGCCCATGCGTCCTCCGATGTCTGGTTGTCTGTCGCAAGCACCATCGTATCGGTGACCCATGGGCCCTTGCCTTTTCCGGCCGTTGCACTTGAAATAAAAATTCATGTATCAAAATGGCGAAGTTACTCGGATACTTTGCGGGACAGCACACACATTCCCAGCTGTTCTAATTTCAAAAGATTTTGACCCAGCATGGCTTTCGTATACTACTGCCCCAATTGGGCCGGTCTTCCTTCCAGATTGTGATTCTGCATTACCAGCGGTTGAATCAAAGTCGGATTTCTTCGGCCCCTATGGAACTATGCCTCCTGATAAATGCAACGCAACATGGACAAAGATTCTTTCAGCAAAGAAACAAAGAGCCAAAGCACCTGAATCCGCCGAGGAGCGCACTGAAATGGTTCTACCATGTATCGAGCGCATGGAACATGACGCAGGCATAACTCCAAGTCGTTTCGACTTACTGCAGGACAGCAACCTCGCTGTCTAAGCGAGATTATGCATAGCACTGATGATGTCTGCACAACATAGACAGGTGGGTTTTCTGTGCAGTGGGAACGACATCCTTGCAGGAAATGTTGCGAATGCACAATCCGTCCGAATGCAACTCGTACCAGTCGCGCTCATCAGTCGTGCTTCCCATGTCATACTCACCAGAGTCAAAGAAATATTCCTACCGCAGCAGGTACATTCCTAAATAACCGAATTATCGGCGACACAGAGCATCCAGCGGGTTTCCTCATGTTGCATACAAGGAAACCTGCTGCCGAAACACATTGAACAGACAATGCGTTCACTTAATCATTTGATTCTCCTCCAAGTATCCCTCTGAAATTCTCATATGCTGTATCATCCTTCAATATTTCAACCAACTCCGGTGTTAAGACTTTCTCGAACATACTTACAGAGTCAGGTTCCTTTACCTTTGAAAGAAGGAAATTCTTGAGCATAAGAGTCAGAGGTTCTCCTATGGCAGTCTTATAGTTGAAACCAATTAGCTGCATAGTTTTAAGGGTATCCACACTAATCAGTTCCATAAACTGCTCATATACTTTGGTTTGTTCTTTCACTGCCTCAACAGCAGCTTCTCCTGCCCTTTCGGCGCCAGCAATTTGAATATCCGTCATAATCTTCAAAATATTTGTCAACCGTATTATGAAGATGCTGAATATCTTCATCGCTGATAACGACCTTCTCCAGCTCCGACTTATACGCCTGTGCAATCCTAACGGCCTCTTCTCGCTCGCTAAGAAGCTCATTGACTATCTCGTCATATGTATTGCGTATTTTCTCAGCATTCTTCTCATCTTTTATTGCTCGAATCTTAGCTGACACGGCAGTGGCCGTACCTTTAACAGCCATTTGCGCCAGATTCGCACCAAGAGCAACCAGTTCAGTCGTATATATATCAGTCATCTGTGCTCCTCTCAACAGACCCTACAGAAACATCCTTGGCTCTGACAAGACGCATCAGCGTAATGTCTTGCAACCTAAGTCTATCGGATAGCGACAAGCCAATCCTCACAATTCATCACCCCAGCTTCTGCTTTAGCTTGCCGAACAGGTAGCGGCGCTCGTCTGCGTTCAATACCAAGAGGGTATTCACGGACAAGGCAATCACGCCCTGCTGAGGAGAGAATCAGACCAAGCCATGACCCGCCTGGGAGCAGCGGCTTAATTAAAGCCGAAGATGGACCAACAACAGGGAGGAAGAGCTGCCATGGCCCTCATCCGGGGCGGGAGAGAAGAACCAGTACCACTTGAGCCTCAGATACCTGGCATCGCGGGCAGGGCAAACGATATGCCCCGCACCGGGTTTGACCGCCGCGCTGACGCCGTCCACCGTGCACAGACCGTAATCCGTGAAGTTCGCGACAAGCATGGTTGAGCAGAGTGAGAAACGACAGACACTACCCCACTGATGGGATTACCCCAATCGAGCGCCGCTTCACCTTGCTCACCGAATGAGCACGCTGCGCAGAATCCGCGTCCCGCTGGTGAACACGCACCTGAGAATCGGCAGCACCAAGAGAATCTGCGACAAACCACACGATAGATCTCAAACTTCTGGGGGCAGACAAACACTCAGTCGCCGTGAACAGGTGCCAGAGCGCCCAAAACACCCACGGGAAGGGACAACTCGAAATAGTCATAGAGGTGCTCATCAATTTGAAAGAGCTTGCCTTTGGCGTCCCGAGCCCACGAAAGCCCTTTAGAGTCAGTAAAACCTAAAGAAGCATTGAACTTCGCGCACATTCCAGGTGTCGGCTTGGATACTTCGACCTGGTATTTTCCTGGCAGCAACGTACCAATAGGAACGGCATCGTCACCAGTAATTAGCTCTGGAGCACCACCTTGAATGGCTCCCATGGAAATTACAGCGTTGTACACCGGTTGAAAACTGCCAATTACACACGGTGACGACTAATTTTCCTCTCCGCCTCATTCGCCAGATAGCCGTCACCGTCCGGTGTCGCCCTAGGCTGAAACAAGCACCGCCTGAGCACGTTCCTCTTCTTTCCGATCCTTCTCTCGTGAATAATCGAAAGAACCCTGGGCTATTTTATTCGCTCTGTTAGCGACACCAATAGATCTGCAGGAGACAACAATTCCCACTACCGCTATGACAGTTGCAATAATCGTCGACACAGCATTGACCGCATTCCCGTACTGATTCAGCCATTCAGCCACACGTTCTATCGCAGTCATGAAGATAACGTCCGAATTCTTGCACATTTTCAGATTCCGGCCTTGATGGAAAAGGACATGGGCCGTGCCGGGTACGATTTTCAGTCGCCAGACAATGAAAAACCGCGATTGGAAAGAGGCACGGAGCCATGTCCAAGGAAATCATACAGTTCGACCAGGCCATGTTCGAGAGCAAGCTCGACGCCATGGTGCGCGAGAAGGTCACCGAGCTGCTGAACGCGATGCCCGACGCTTCAGGCGGACGAGATCGCCAACGCCGCGAGATACGAGCGTTCCGGCGGACGGAAGGCGTACCGGGCCGGCCACTACGACCGGGCCTGACCGCCAAGGCCGGCAGGCTCGAGCTCAAGGTGCCGAAATTGAAGGGCGCCCTGTTCGAGTCCGCGGTAATCGAACGCTACCGCAGACGCGGGGAAAGCGTAGAGGAGGCGCTGATCGGCATGTACCCGGCCGGTGTCGTCCACCAGGCAGGTAGACGACACCGGCCAGTTGCTGTGGGGCGACCGCATGCCGTCCCGGACATTGAGCGACAAGCTCAAGCGCGTGTACGCCGAGATCGACGGGTAGCGCCCGAAAGGTTGCGCACTACCACCTACCCACATATGCATTTGTATATAATTCCATTATTTTCCATCAAAAAAACGCCCAATACATAACAAATCAATCATAAGTCATAGGCCAATGCACTATATAGTATTTATCCTCTTACTTACTATGATGCTTAATTCTGCCGATAAAGACATCTATATATTTAGCAACAGAAAACACCTGCAGCACACATATCACCACGGCAATAGCAATAGCAACAATATTCCCATATGGAGTTTGCAGCCAAATGACCATAGCCTGAATCGTCAAAAGCACTGCTGTCGCAATAACCAATGACCATTGGACCTCAAACCGAAGAATGGTACGTGAAGAGAAAACACGTAGCACAAATACTAACAAATTGGATAAGACCATCCCCATGCAAGCACCAGCGACGCCCAAGCACGGTATAAGCATCCATGTAGCCCCGGCACAACACAATGCACCCCATATGGTTGTAGTAAATAGACTCTTCGTCTTAAGTGTCGCAGTATATACGGTTCCATAATACGAATTAAGAACATTGAAATAGAACGCAACAACCATAATAGGGATAAGCGTCCATGCCTGATAAAACTCTTTCTGCAACAGAAAGGATGCCAGCCAAGAAGAACACACTGCAATTATCGTAGCCACAATGGAGATTCCGGCATGATAAATGCGGAATACTGTACTGAAAAACTTAGCGATATTTGTTTTACGGAACTGTTGAAACGAAGACAGTTGCCATGCCTGTTGAAAAATGCCAGCTGCGGTGGTTAGTAAGCCAGGAATTTTCTGTGCAGCCGCGAACAAGCCTGTGACACCTATACCAATCATGCCAGTGATGAAGAAACGATTAATGTTGCTACTTACCCACCAGAAAAGCGCATTGGGAACCATGGGAATGCAATATATAAGCATTCGCTTAAGAATTGCTATGTCTTTGGTCTCAAAGTGCAACTTAAAATGTCGGAACATACCTCCGACAAAGAAGAAACACAACACACCACCCATATTGCCGACTAATAAAGAGTAGAAAAAACCAGATGCCCCTAAGCCCATATGGGCAATGAATACCACAGCACATATCGCAGTGAGAGCAGTAGTGACAATGGCTGAAATCGGAATTATCCTTACTTTATTCAAGGCACGAGCCAGCATGTTAAAAAAAGTTTGAAGAGCACACAGCGCATAGGAGGCAATAAACAACCCGCGATACCGATCCAAACCTCCGAAAAATGACAAGCTTAGCATTGGAGATAAAACCGCCACCACAATAATACTGAAAAGAACCACAACCAAGCCAAGACTAATATAGCGATCGCGATTAGTCTTATCATCGATGGCAAAGCGCAGTACACCATCGGAGACCGACAATGTGGCCAGAGGCAACACCATGCTCACCACCGTAGAGCTCATGTCCGTCACACCGAAATCCGCGGTAGACATATAGGCCGTATATAATGGCACCAGAAAAAAAGTGATAAGTTTCGTTGCTATCTGCGTGAAGGCAAACAAACCTGTATTCACCATGAGGTCTTTGTATTTACCCATACTTTTTCTTTGCAACTCCTTATTATTCTTTCCTTTTATTTAGATGCATTATGGAAGATCTCCTGCAAAAACAATATTATTTAATTGTTTTTGCAAATTTAAAAGCAAAATGCTTAGCACATCTAAAAAAAAGAATAAGTACGATATTTCCCAGATAAAATAAGCTTATATTTTAATCCATGCATATCAGAATCCTGAATATAAAAAATATTCGAGCGCCAATCAGGAAATGTAACATCCATATAATGGATTAATTTGACAATTGCATTTGCTGTGGTACCTTCCCACTCTAAAGCTCTCACAATGCCAGCAAAACGTACATGCTCAATTGCTTGGTATTCAACAATAGTATAATATTGATTCAAACAGCCATTTAATTTCATCCACTTCAATATAAAATTAAATGCCTTAGTAATATCCAATAAACGATCCGGGTGAACATCATGTGTAACACTTGTCATTCGGCGCACACATCGATATACATCAGAACCTAATGTTGCCACCTCATCAGCAGCCATAACCAAAGGCATTATCGAAGCGATATCTTCTCCGATATAGATTCCTTGCAAAAGCTTAATGCCTGCTTTATGGAATAAAGATCTACGGACGATTTGTTGCCAAAGAGCTGAACACTTCCCAAGTATTTCGAACTTGTCAACTACATTAAATGCAGAACCATTCTTTGAATAATTCCATTCAGCAATCACATGGCCATCCATGGTAACATATGAGGTATTTATTCCAAGAATATCCGGATTATGATTTTCTAACGTATCGAGAATTTTCACTTCTTCTTCCCAAACAATATAGTCATCGCTATCAAGAAACTCGATATATTCTGCTTGGGAAATTTCAATGCCTGCATTCCGAGCTGCGTTCTGTCCTCCATTCTCTTGATATATCACATGTATCTCATTACGACATTGCGACGCTAAGTCGCATAATATCTTGCGCGTAGGCTCATCTGACCCATCATCTACAAGAATAATTTCAATACGTGGGTCATAATTTTGGAGAAAAGGCTTTAAACACTTACGAAGATATTTTTCCTCAGTATTGAAAACCGGAATTATTATACTAATCAGCAATCTCTTGATAGTCTCTTTTTTTTGCATTATTATTCTCCCAAAAACGTATCTAAAGCAGAAAACTGCTCCGCAGAAGCCACTACAGATGAGGAGACATTCCACGCAATAGGATTTGGTAGCTTATGGCCATAATGCATCCAATTCTCAGATTTAAGATCAATGGCATGCGCCATATCAAAACCCAAATCATCAAGGACATAACCTGTCTTATTGCTGTACATAATTGGTAGAACTTCGGCTCCAGCAAGAAGACCAAGGATAACAGCATGAAACCTTGTTCCAATTACCGTATTAGAAGATGCAAGTTCCGTGAGAACTTCTTGTATATTATTCCAATAATAAAGCGTCCGTACAGCGATTCTTTCCGATTTGGCACATTGCATCAATCTACGAACTGCATATTCATCACCCTCAGGACGAGAAAAAGAGCATAGAACAATGTCATATCCAAGATGGTCATATTTTCTAATATATTTCATAATCAGCTGATCATATGCCAGCCTTTTTTTAGATAGATTTTTAAATTTATTTACTTGATTTAAGTCCACCACAGAAATAAAAAGCTTTTTCCGACGAACAACCTTAGGTAACTCTACGTTAAATAGGATATCCGGAGCATATCGAACATTTGAAACATCAGAAAATAAACTCGCAGAATACCTATCCCTAAAACATACATCTTGACAATAATTGGAAAAGAATTTTTTATAAAAAGACAAATATCTTTTTGAATAAAAAGGACCAAAATTAGCACCTAAAACATAATATTTGGCTGCTTTTCGCGCGTTTCTTTTATCTCTGAAAAAACGACGCTTTTCGGCAACAACAGCTCTCAGTGTTCTATTTTCATTCTCCATATATAGTGAACCACCAATAGTTACTAAAGCGTCAGCATTATGTAGCTCAGTTAAGTACTCGCAAATATTTGAACAATAACGTTTCATTTTCAAAAGCAAGCTACCCGAATCAGAGTTACTACCACTTATCACCAAATTAGCATTGTTAAAATCATGAGTAAGATATCCATAGCTGCAATCAGCATTCACATTAAACATAACATTCGGATAGCGTTTCAATAATGTGAATAAAAATAAATCGTCGCCAAGATTATGAGATAAGTAGCAATCAACAGCCACAATTTTATTCATACTAAAATCCTTTTCTGATAAATATCAAGGAATTGTTCCACCTTATGATCAGTGGACATACTTTCCCTGTATCGCATGCAGTTTCCAACAAACTCATCAAGGTGCTTGTCCACTTGTGCAAGTTCCGCAGCATCCCAACCGTCTTTGACTATGCCAAGCCGCTCTAATCTGATATAACTCGCATTCAACGGTATTGAGGTGGTAATCACAGGAGTAGCGCTTGCAATAGACTCCACAATGGAAATCATGCTGTTGTCCTTCTCCGTGCTCACCAGCATGGCCTTGGCTTCTCCCAAATAACGTTGCAACGTCCGATGATCAAGTTGCCCGTAAAAAGTCACCGAACGCTCGATACCAAGTTGCCTGACTAAACGTTCAAGATTGACGCGTTCATCCCCATCACCGATGATCTTCAATTCGCACTGCATATCAAAGGAATCAAGGTATTGGGCGAAAGCACGAATCGTCCGGTCGACACGCTTGCGTCTGATAAGCTGCGACACCACGCAAAATGTATTGGTTTTCCTCTGTGCGGCTGGAAAAACCTTCAGATCGACGCCATGTTCGATGACTGTGTCACATACATGGGGACAATACTGCGCAATGAAACAACGGGCCTGTTCGCTGCGCGCCACCACAGGCACCTGACGCATGAACAGCTTTGGAATGATGCCATACCATAAGCGGGACAGCATACCCCCACCCATTCTGTTGTGTTTGGCCATCTCATGCCAGATCACGGTTTTTTCGCGGGCGAACAATACACAGAGCAACGTGTCCATGGAGAACACCTCACTGGTGATGACCATGTCGAAACGATGCGTACGCAGATAGGTGATCAAACCCAAGTTGACCGGTATTCGATGAATTGGAAAGACCCGCTTCCACGAGCTTTTCATCCATAGAATCGGAAAAGGGAAGTCGCGTTCCTTCCGAGGCTTCCATTCTTCGGCCGCAGCCAAGGTGATGTCCACTCCATGCCGTTGGAATGCCATGCACAAGTCATAACTCATCGTGTCATCGATGGAATCGATTTGGGGAATATGCGCGTTCTCCGGTGTGTAAATGATCGGATTGACAAACAGCACTTTCATCGTACGTCTCCTTCGGCAACGCCATGCTTTCCCCGCGGTTGTCCAGTACGCCGACTCGTCGCGATAAACCGACTGGCTACTGCGATGCATCGATGAGCCAGCAAGGCGAACGCCATAACCCCTGCCAAAGTCAGCGCCAATGCCACGACATAGGAGACGGTGCCATCGGACGACACATAGGCCAAACCACATATCCTGATCACTTGGAAGATGAACAGATGCGAAAGATAGATTTCCATACTGATGCCACTCAAGAATTTCGTCAGCGGATTGCTAAACACCTTGTGGTCCTTAGCTATGGCGAAGACCATCCACGGAATCCATAACACCAATTGCTTGACATTGGATGCCCATGCAGGCACATCGACGTACAACAACGGCAGCACCGCCACAGCAACAAGAAGAACCAGTCTCCGCCCAACACTGTTCAAGGATTCTATGCGATGCCTGTACAGGAACAACAATCCACCAGCGACGAAGAACATGAATTGGTAGATGAACCGGCGGTCATCGATATTCCCGTTGGTCTTGAAGAAATGAAAGACGCAGGACAAGCTCAACACCACGGATGCCACGAATGTGCCCCAGGCCCGACGCTTGGTGCTCATGAGAAAGACAAAGAACGGGAATAGGAAATAGAAGAGAAAAATGACGCCCAAAGCCCAGCCAACGCCGATGACCTGAATATTGAGGTCAGGAAGAAGATTGAACATCAACGTCACATCAGCAAATGCCTCCCAAAGCGCATTCGGGCTGAATCCTTCCGCTACGACGTCAATGCATACCAGAAGAGCGAAAAACGGCAGTATCTTAGCGATTCGACGCGAGTAGAACCGCTCAATGTCCATCGAACCGTTTTTCACACGGTCGTAGTATCCGCAACACATGCCGAAGCCGCTGATGATGAAGAAGAGCGTGACGAACGTACCCAACGGTTCCACTGCGGTGCTCAACCAAGTTGATGTATGTACGTATTCGCCACGAACATGAACGTGCATGACCACGATTGCTATGGCAGCTATAGCACGGAACCCGTCCAAATCGTTATAGTGTCTGTTCCCAGCAACCCCTGCGAACTGTTGCATGCTTCTCTTGTCCTCTGTCATGCTCGCTTCACTCATCCCAGCAACTCCTTGAACAATGAAATAGCTCGGAACTCCTTGAGACTGCGGTACCGTACTGCTCTAGCCAACGCATGCAGGTATTCTCGCGACTTATAGGCCCAAGGCTTGACTTTGCCAACGAAATGGATGACCTTGATATCTGCAAAGGAATCAAGCAGACCGCTGCGAAGATACTCGGGGATAAGGGTGACGAACTGGTTATAAGTCTCGGGAAGATGCAGCCACTCGTTCTCAGGCCATGTGCGGTAATACCAGTTGATGATGTCTTGGTCACCGATGCCCTGCCCGTTCAGCATACCTGGGTCAGGCTCATCAGTGACCAACTTAAGCAAATCATCCATCATCTGCCTATCGGGCTCGATGACCATAAGGCCAGAATTGAGTTGCCTCCAAGTCGGATTGAAGCCGCGACCCGCTGCCACGGCAGACATATGCGGTTTGTCAAACAGGTAGTCAATGTTTGCCGCAACAATCATATCCGAGTCAAGATATATGAGCTTATCGAATTGAGTCAATCCAAATATGCGCAGTTTGAAAAAAGTATTATTCCAATTAGGAGATCCGTTAATCTCATTCTGATGACGTACGTATGCTCCAGGCGTTATAGGGGCATCAAATAGCACCTCAATACCCTCGCCCTTTATTTGAGTCAGACTGGTATCAGATAGCTGAGATGTTGTCAGAAGATACAATGGATACCGTGACTCCACGGCTTTCAACGATCGATTGAGCGCAAGAACACCGGGAACATAAGAATCACTGGTACAAATAGTGATAAAAACACGCATTTTACTTTCCTTTACTACCGGCTTCTAGAGGGGACGTATATGACACCATCAATGTTCATTGCATTAGCCAACTGATATCGATAATGAATAGAGCCAATAAGAATGTAAGCTACCGCCCATGCGAACATCGCACTGATGGAGTCAGCGGTAGTGAGATTAAGGAACTGGAAGACTATCAACAACACACAATAGAAATTTCCTCTCGTCAGATTCCAATAGTTATTGATGAACAACAATGTTGCGAGAGGCGAAAGTTCCAATGAGATGCGAATGAAGCACATTTCGAGGCTGTATCCAAGCGTCGCTTCGACCGAACCATATCCAAAAGATTGGAACCCACTGTCGATAAGTACACGCAGAAAATCCGCACGCCCCATGGTCATCTCATCAAGATCTTGACCAAACACACGCACAGCGGCTGTAGTGGGCCATAGCAAGTACATGTATCCCATAGCCAAGGCGAAAAACAGTATCTTAAAGAACAATCCACTTCTCTTGGGCAAATGGCGATTGGGGTCAACGATTTTCGGAAGCACCAAAATGACAATGGCGAATATGATGGCTAATCTTTTGAACGTGGCAACAGCAAAGACCACGGATAGGATAGTGCAGGACATGTCCTTGCGGTAGTAGCAGAAGTAGAAGCACAACATGATCGCTAGCGCCGAAAAATCGTTAGATTCCAGCGCCGAGGTGGAATTGTCGAAACTGGAAGCCCAAATATCAGCCCAAGTCACACCACGAAGCAATAACTGGATGATATAACCGATGAACGATGACACCAACACCACTTTCATGCATTTGTGAAGCGCTTCGAAGGGAATGGTGTTCAGCACTACATAAGCGAACAACATGGGCGTCAGCAGGTTCAGAATGTCACGAACCTGCCAACTGTCAAATTCTCCTCGATAAAGCACAAGTCCACATGTCACCAGCACAAAGGCAAGAACCACGATGACAAGCTGCTTGAATTCCCTCCAAAACATTCCGAACTTATGTGACCTGCCCATGTAGCATATGCCAAAGAAAATAGCCCCTCCCATGGTGAGGTATTTGGAATCCGTAATGGCACCTTTCTGACCAAGTGTCACAAAGATGCCATCAGTGAGCGCCTTGAGCACAAACGTAAGAAGAAAGAATGCCACCGTGAGCGTGATGAAGATATCTTTGGAACCTTTGGCGGTCCGTGGTCGACTACCAAATACTGCTTGTATTCTGCGTAAATGTCGTAAGTCATATGTCGTACTCATTCGGTATCTCACCTCCCCATTGGTGTTATTCCATTCGCCGCTGCCTCATAGATATCAAGCAGCTGTTTGATATATCGATCCTGCAGACAACGCTTATCCACGTATTTGGCGCAGGCCTGCTGCATGGATTGATAGTTGATTTCGTTCACGAGCGAGGCTTTGAGGAAGGTTTTAGTCAAATCATCCACATTGCCCGACTTGAACGCAAACCCGGTTTCACCTTCAACCACCAGCTCGGGGATGCCGCCGATGCATGCACCGATGATCGGCGTCTGAGCGGCCAGGGATTCCAAGCCGGAGTACGGCATGTTCTCACGCCATTCGGAGCTCAGCACGCTAAACCTGGCGTTACCAACCTCGCGTTGCAAATCTTCGCCAGACTTGTAGCCCAGAAGCTGAATGCGTGATGCGGCTTCAGACCCTGCATCGGCGACAAGACGCTCTATCTCAAAACGCTCTGGTCCATCGCCAACAATATGGAGATCCCAATTTGAAGGAAGGAAGGTTTCATCGTGCGCAGATTTAAAACTCTCGGTCGCGCAGCATACAGCACCGTTACGATCGGCAGAACCATGAGAAGCTGCTAGTCCAGCAGCCTTCAAAAAAGCTCGAACCAGCGTCAAGATTCCTTTTTCTTTGGAAAGTCGCCCGAAGAACAGGAAGTATGGTCGTTTTCCGTCAACAGCATCCTCGAATTTATGCGTATTCGAAACCTTACGAGCCATTTCCATCTGTGAATCGGTCAGGAAATTCTGTAAAGCAACCACTTTGCCAGCAAAACCGCCTTCTTCAAGCTTGCTTTTCATGAACTCAGACGGAGCAATAATCAAATCGATTTTGTCATAACTATGATGCAGTTTCAGGAACCCTGCTTCCATGGAAGCGAGCGCGCTTTTGGCACGGGATCCTTTCACGCAAGCGTTCTTCACAGCATGCATGAATCGCCTATCCAAGCAGGCATCACACACTTCTCCCCTGCCATTCACCATCGTATAGGCCGGGCACAGCAAAATGTAGTCATGCGCCGTATACACCACCGGCACATGATGTTTCTTCAAATACGGTGCATCAAGAATCGAAAGCGTCAGCTGGCGATGCACATTGTTCATGTGGATCACATCTGGCTTGAACTCCTCTAGCAACGCCTCGAACTTGCGTCTCGCTTCAAAAGAGTAAATCAGCGTGGAGGCTTCCTGAACCTTCTTGAAAGCGGAAATATCCCCCACATAATCCTTTTCGGAAACGAAGTATTTACTCCAATAACTTGACTCGTTATTCGGGTGCTGCATGGAAAAGAATGCAACCTCATGACCGAGCGCGCGTAATCCTTCAGCTAACGCGAAGAAATAGGTTTCCGCACCGCCTTTACGATAGAAATATTTGTTCACTAGGAGAATTCGCATGCTCACTCTCCCCCATACAGGTTCAGTGTTTGATCGGTGACGTCATCCCAGCTATATTTGCTGACGATGTAATCTGCAGCATTTGCCTTGTAACGTTGTACAAGATCATCGTTTTCGAGCAATTCCTGAAGTTTTTCCCGCAGGGATTCAACAGAACCATGCTGGAATGTCGCTGCGTGCCCTTCCACTACCTCCGCACATTCCGGAATGTCGGATGTAAGGCAGCAGTTACCGTAACTCATGGCTTCCAGCAGACTCATCGGCATGCCCTCCAAGTCGCTTGGGAGCACATAAATATAAGCATTGCTATAGAGCTCTTTGAGTGCCTGCCCTTGTATGAATCCGGTCAAAATAACACGAGAATCCTGATTAGCCATCTGCTGAATATGCTGGTAATACTCGTTGGAGTCGGAAGCGCCTCCAGCGATGACAAGCTTTTTGTTCGTATTCAGCTTGTTGAACGCCTCGATAAGGTAATGCACGCCTTTCTCGGGAACAATACGCCCGAGAAACAGTACGTAGTCATTCTTGTGAAGACCATATTTTTCGGTTAATTTCCTTGCGCCGAAACCGGCTCACCATATTCGATGCCATTGGGAATGAAATGTGTGCTGCGACCATATTTTTCTTGAAATAACTGCCGCATGCTTTCGCTGAGCACTATGATTTCTATCCGCGTATTTCGCTGCGGTACGTTCTCCGAACTTGAGATATGTGGAAGCGACTTGCCCCATTTGGCACGCTGCCAGTCAAGACCGTGAATGGTCGCTACCGTGCGAATGCCCCG
>ENA-OQKS01000204-OQKS01000204.1-human-gut-metagenome-genome-assembly--contig:-NODE-204-length-18738-cov-3.853044_pt1 | contig 18738 bp, 10 predicted proteins | sample MGYA00242804_ERZ504808 | MGnify/ENA primary metagenome ERZ504808 (study PRJEB26092, sample SAMD00036375) | human gut metagenome | host: Homo sapiens | study: EMG produced TPA metagenomics assembly of...
GTTTACGTGCTTGCAGGTCACGTCCGGATTTGATGGTGATGCAGTCGTCGCCTACCGAAATGTGGCAGTCGCTGATGTGTACGTTCTTACAAGACTCAGGGTTGATGCCGTCCGTATTGGGGGAAGGCACATTGTGGATGGTAATGCCCTTAATGGTCACATTATCGACAAAACTCAGGATTTACGGTCCAAAAGGGAGAGTTGATAATCTTCACGCCCTCTACCCGTACATTCTTGCAACGGATGGGATGTATGAAAGGGGGACGGAAGAAACGACGGTCCAATGTGCCGTGCCAGTCTTCGTTGGTTTCGGCGTAAAGGGCTTTCAGGTCGTTTTCCTTCTCGAACATGGGCTGGTACTTGTTGATGTTTCTCTTGCCGTTGTCCCGGAGATCTACAAGGACGCGGAAAAATTCCGTCCACCATGCTTTGCCCTGTCCGTCCAGTGTCCCTTCACCCTTGATGGTGATGTTCTCTGCATCCACGGCATAAATCAGCGGTTGGAAACTTTTCATCATGATTCCCTCATGACGCACTTCCACATAAGGGAGGAAATCGTCAAAGTTCTCCGAGAATTTCAAGGTGGCTCCTGCTTCCAGTTCCAGAGTGATGTTACTTTTCATGTGGATGGAACCGGTGAGATAAGTTCCTGCGGGGAAAAAGAGGGTTCCTCCACCATGGGCGTTCAGGCGGTCGATGGTGGAATTAATCAATGCTGTGTTCAGCTTCCTGCCTTGCACATCGGCACCTGCCTGCTGCATATCCACACGCTCCGCATGCAGAAAAGACAGACAGCAAACACATAGTAACAGACTTAAAAAGGTACGTTTATTCATATTGTTCATTAGTTGATTTTAGTTTTACCAAATACCCTTAGGGGGCTTTTTCTATGAAAACCGCGTTTATTTCTTAAAAGAATAAGTTCCGCTTTCCACTATCTTCGGCTCTTTTTCATCGGGAAGGAATACGCGTGCCGTACACCCTACAGGTATCGTTACTTTCAATGTAAAGACTCCATTCTCGCGGGTCCAGTCTACCGCAACTTTTCCGTACAAGGTTTGGGTAGAGGCACGGACGTATGTCAAATCGCCTACCGGACGGGGACGTATTTCTATTTCCTTCATTCCCGGTTTTCCCTCAACGGTGCGGATACCCGCCAGCGAGTTGAAGAACCATTCATCAATCTGCCCCATCATAAAGTGATTCCACGAAGAACCTTGCCGCGGGTCCCATTGCTCGGTCAGCGTGGTAGCTCCGAATTTCAGCTGGAAACCATAGCCGGGTGCTTCTTCATGGTTGTGCATGGTGTACATCAGCTCATTCAACCCGTTACGCGCCAAAGTCTGGAACAGATAACGGTTACCCACATCACCGGTGGTCAGCCGGTTGCCGTGGCGTTTTATATCCGCTACCAGATTATCAAGCACCGCCTGTCTGTCATCGGCGGGAACCATTCCCAGGAACAAAGGCAAGGCATTGCTGCACTGGCTTCCCGTACCATACTGACGAGTGTCCTTGTGATAAAACTCCCGATGGAATGCTTTATTAATTTCTTCACCCAAATGAGTGTAATATGCTACATCATACCTATTATCCAGCATACGTGCCGCCTCCACCAGATAGCGAACAACCATATAATAATGGGCGGTAGCTACCAAAGGAACAGGCGTATTACGAGAAAATCCGGCCCGGAAATCTCCATAATCATACCAATCACCCAGTCCGAAAGAAACGATTCCATCATTGGCACGGGTAGTCATATAATCAATGTAACGGCGCATTCCGTTATAGTATTTTCTAATCAATGAATCATCCCCATACGTCTCATAATACATGAAAGGTAATACCACAAAGGTACATCCCCATTCGGGAGATTCGGCAAAAGCATCCATACCGGGGCCCTCGAACACCACATATTCCGGAGCAGTGGTAGGAACCGCGCCGTTGGCATGCTGTGCATCGGCTATGTTCTGAAGAGTCTGAGGAACAAAGCCCGTCAAATCATAATTGTACAGCAAACCGGGACCGCATAAATGATCCTGTTCCAGCCAGCCCAGTTTCTCCCGGTGCGGACAATCCGTAAACACAGACTGCATGTTGCTTCGCACCGCTTTCTCTATCAGCCGGTGGGCATCATTGAAGATGCGGTTGGAGCATTCGAAGGTGGATATTTTAGGAGCCGAGTTATAAACAAAGCACGACTGTATCTTCTGGATCACCGGAAGACGGAAGGGATTCTTCTGCCCTTTCAGCACAGCACCTTCCACCTGAATATACCGGAAGCCATAGTAGGAGAAACGAGGATGCCAAGTTTCCACTCCCTCCCCTTTCAAAGTATATTCATAATAATGTTGTCTGCCGGTCTGACGCTGATTGCAAGCTCCCTCGTCCGTCAGGGATTCGGATACAAGCAAGGTTATTTTCTGCCCTTTCTTTCCACGGACGGTAATTTCGGGGAACCCGGCCAGGTTCTGTCCCATATCCAGCACAAAGGCAGACGGATCCACCGTCCGTTTGGTTGACTTGCAGGCGGCTGTTATCTGTTCAGCGGTGAGCTTGGTCACTTTCCGGATATCATAACGCTCCATGATCTTTACCGGTTGCGCTATCTGCGGACGAAGCACCCCTTTGGGGGCTTCCTGAATCACGACAGGATGCCAATCCTGCTCTTTAAAACCGAACATGTTCCAGCCTTTCTGCTCACGGCGGGCGTCATAATCTTCTCCGCCATAGATGCAATTGAACAGTACGGGACTGAAATCGTACTTCCAGTCCTTTCCGGAAACAATCGTTTCACTGGTTCCGTCTTCATAATTCACCACCATCCGAAAACGAAGCGTGGGAGCGCCGAAACTGATTTGCAGTTTACGATAGCGGCCGCCTTGCACATTGTAAAATCCATTTCCCAGCAGGACTCCGATGGCGTTACCGCCTTTCTTCACTTGCGAGGTGACATCATAAGTATTATAATAGACACTTTTGTCATAGTCGCTCCAAAGAGGGGCAAATTCGCTGTCTCCCACTTTTTCTCCATTCAGCGAAAATTCATAAAAGCCCAAGCCACATACATACGCCGTGGCGTCTTTCACTTTCTTTGCCACATGGAACTCACGGCGCAGATAAATACTTTTCTTTGCCAAAGTATCCACAGCATCCCAGGCGGCCTTTGCCTCAGGCTTTTTCAGTTCACTGCCATGATATTTCCGACCTTCGGGTATGCGGGCATCCTTACGGGTAATGGCCCCAATCCATTCACTGCCGGCGAAAGCCGCTTCGGAAGTCAGGATACTGAAATCAGAGGGGGCACTCCATGCCGAAGGCGTATCAGCCTCATCCCAGACACGGACACGCCAAGTATAATGCCTGTCCTTCTCCAAGACCGCATCCGCACAGGAAACCAACTGGCTTTGAGCGGATTTTACTTTGCCGCTGTTCCAGACTACTTTTCCTGCCCATACATCCCGAATCTCTATCTCATAAGCGGTCTGCCGCGTGCCATTTTCCGGCGAACTCATCTGCCATCCCAAACGAGGGGTATCAGAGGTGGTCACTCTTCCTTCGCGCATCTCACACGTCAGGCGGGTAACAGTTATGTCCTTCGCCTGCACGGCGAAAGACATAACTAACAAAGCAGCTATTAAGAATTTTCTGTAATTCATTTTTCTTTCAACAGTCTGTTTATTATCTTAAGACATCCCTTTATTCAAAATTATAACACATTCTCACAAAGGACACGGGTCAATGTATCGGAGTGTCCCACTTCCTTTCCATCCACATAGATATGCAGACCTTTTCCACGCTGGTAACGGCTGCCGTCCTTATCCCACAAAATAGTGAGGTTACGGCCATGATACAACACATTATCCAAACAGAAATAATCCCACTTTCCTTCGGGAATCAACGGATTCACCTCCACTGTGTTATCCATGCGCGGACGGAGTCCTATCAAACCGGTAATCATCAAATCATTAAAAGTAGAATGATTGTAATAACGGCTGCGTTCCTGATCTCCTTTCAACCAATAACCGGTCACCTCATCCAGATACTCGCCTATGTAGGGGCGGCCACGGTGATGCTGCGACTCCACATAGCGTTCCATGTGATGGAAATACACGCTGTCTGTCAATACAGTCTGAGGATAATTATTCATGAAATTGGCCATTGCGGTCAAAGTCTGTGCAGATGCAAACGGCCAGATAGCCCCATCCCATTCACACTTACCTACGCCATGCGTGCGGAACTCAGGATGACGGCGCTCGGCAGTGGTAAGTCCGTAAGGTGCGGAAAAACCTTTCTCGTCCATCACTTCCTTCCATGCCACAGTGTATTTGGAAGAAGCATCCGGCAAATTGAAATACCAAGGGATATAGCCGATAGCCTCGCGTACCTCGGCGGACGCATCTCCACGCATCGTTTCAAAGAAATGGTGGTCTGTGTTCCACAACTTATCCTGTACCAATGTTTTAATGGAATCGGCTTTCAATCCATATTTCATGGCCATGCCCTCATCTCCTGTCATGATGCCGATAAGAGAGAGTGCTTTGGCGTTGCCATACATATAACTGTTGATAGTGGGACGGGCATATTGCTTACGACGGCCTCCGCTGATGGATTCTTCCATACCATCCTGCACATCTCCCTGCCAGTAAAGTCCATTGGGCAGGCCGGTTTGTTCTTTTCCCAACGGGCATATTCCGGCTTCCAAATCCTTTACCATATCCAACAAGAACTCCTTGTTTCCATCGACCATGTAACGTCCCAGTACCGCATCCGCATTCCACGAGCTGAACTTGGTCATTTTAGCCATCGGGCCTCCTTCGTTACCCCGATACCAAGTATGGATAATCTGATTCAAGTATTCCGGATTACGCAACCAGCGGCTCTCATAAATATGATGACCGATGGCACAAGCTATCAGATTGTATTTATCGGCATACGAACGGTTTACCAGAAATTCGGTCATGCCATAGCCCACCGGAGTTTCCTTGATATGCTTGCGCAGCGTCCACCAACGATAATAATACATTTCCTCAAAGTTCTTTTGAGAGCACTCGAAAAGAGGAATGTTTTCTTCCATCCATTGAGATGCACGGGCATTGGGAATAGCCTGGGCTATATTCTCATCCTCCATGCTGTTGAAATAATCCACATAGGGCTTGAAATCCTTATATTTCAAGAAGGCTGCACCGGCATCCTTATCAGCAGAAGCCGTCTTGAAATGGGCTATACGATAGGTGCACAAAGGTTCTTGCTCACCTGCATTCGGCAGAATGCCATACCAGTCCGCCGGAGTATCCACCGTAGGATAAGTCCGTTGCGCTCCGGTGCGGAACATCACTCTCTCGATGGCCGGAACGGGAGCAAAGAACATACGTTGCCCCACTTTCTTTCCATCCACATAGACAATTACCATGCGGTTGGCAACAGAAAGCTCCACTTCTACCTTATACGTCTTGCCCGGTTCATACTTCAACAAATTACCAAACCGCGCACCTCCTTTGGCACGGAAAAGTCCATCGGGAGTCAGTTCCAGACGGGAACAGGCAATGCCGTTTTCATCCAGAAATTCTATCTGCAAAAGTCCTTTATCGTTCTGTTCCGCCATCAGTTCGAAAGATACTTTCAGTTCTTTTGTAGCAGGTATCTTACGCTCCACACGGGCATAATCGAATAAGTCCTTGTCTTGCAGCACCAGCCATTTTCCATCCAGTGATACGGGAGCCCACTGCAAGGAATACAAATTCCAGTCGGTCAGTTCGCTCAAATCTTTGTAGCCGGCAAAATCGTCGTCAGCATGCTCGCTGGCGTGTGCGCGGACAGGCACAGGAATATGAGACACCCACATATCCTCTTTATTCATACTGTAAGTCACCCATAAATCACCATCGGGAGGAGTCCCGTTACCTTCCTGAATACCCCGTACATACTGAGGACCGAATGATTTATAATTACCTCCGTAACGCATCGGTGTAATCTCGCCGTGCACCAGATTCAAGGTCGTATATTCCAGCCCGTCCTTACTGAGCGAGATAGCCAGCGGCCAGCGAAACTCGGAAGGATTATACACCGTGGCGTATGTACCGTCACTCAAACGCTGCCCCCAAATCTTCGCATTACTGTTTACAAAACCTTTCGCACGTTCCACCGGTTGCGCCCATGTGTTCCCGCCATCCTCGCTGATGGAAGTCAGGGCATGTTTCCACAGGCTTACCAAACGGCCGTCGGGCAAGGTATAGTCACAATACGCTTTGTATTCCTTGTGTAAAGGAATCAACGGGTCATTGCGGTCGGCTTCCTCCACCCACTGCATACGGTAGCGGGGATTATCCAGAATCTCCTGACAGGCTTTTACAAACTCCTTGTCTTTACTCCGTTTAAAATAAGGATAAGAGGTATTCTTTTCATTGAACGCATGGTTATAATAAATGAAATAAATGGGGCCGAAGGAACCGTCCTTTTTAATTTCGCGAACCACACGGCCTATTCCGTTCCCGTCATTCGGGTCATCTTTCTTGTCCAGCGCCACGCCATAGTTTCCCATAGCTATCAGTCGGCCGCTCTTTGACACATAAAAGCCTACACGCTGATGCATGATGGCATCCAGATCTTTCGCCTTGTCTGTGCGTCCGGGCTTGGTATAGCCATCGGGAACCCGGTAGATAGGGAAAAGGGTCACCGGGTTTGTCCAGTGATAACCGTCTTTCGAGGTCATCAGGAAAGTTTGTGAGGGAGGAATATGCTCGTCCGAAGGATCGGAAAGATAATGCATATAGAATTGTCCGTTCCAATAAGCCAACATGGACTGATGATTGTATGTCCATCCATTGCCGTTATCGGGTGCAGGATGTTCCCGGTTGGCACGCATCACCTGAATATTGTGTACCCCTACCACGGGTGACAATTGCCCGTCATGACAGGTAGGGTTAGACAGCTCCGTGCCTGTATAGTGTACTCTATCTTGCGCCGATACCGAAAGTGCCAGCGAACAGGCTGCTGCAAAGGTAAAAAGTTGTTTCAGTTCCATTTATTTACTTCTATGTTGTTTTTCCATTTATTAAAATGAGGTTTCTCTTCAGCTTGATTGACCTGCAAACAAGCAAAGCTCTACAAAACTACGAATTTCTTCGTTTCCCGATAAAAGCTCCGGGCTTTAAAAAAAGACGAAAGCACAAAGCAAATGTACTCTATAAAATAATGCTATTTATAAAAAGCGTCTTTTTGTTAATGAATTTGCATAAAAGAAGCTTTTTTACTATCTTAGCAGCATGAAGTTAACAGTTTGATAACTTTTCTACGAGAAATATGTTATTTATAGTATTCACTTTCTTAACAACCGTTTGCTTATGAAACAAAAGAATAAGATGTTATCCACCCATGGCATTAAAACACTATTCGAAACCCGATTAACCCAACTCACTTCATTGGCTTCAGAAAGCCAGGATGAAACAGCTTTCAAGAATAAGCTGAACGATTATCTATTATCCGGTCCTATTTACAATCCTGCTGCCACAAGGCAAATTAAAAGACTGATAGATAACGATGGAAAAACCATTTACGAAGCCTCTACAGAACAGGAGATTAAAATAGAAACCATCTCACTGCTTTGGAAGTTTTTAACGAATCGTATCATCAATGAAGAGATTTCCGTTGATTTATGGATTGACCTGTATCACCAGTTCGACCGGCTTTATCACGAAGAAGAGGAGCTACCTGATGAAAAACAAGTGCAACAGTGGATGAAACGCTGGCCCAGCGGACTGAATGAGGATGTCCGGGCTATCCGCCGACAAAACAAAGAACGTATCATCTCCCTTCTTATCCAGAAAATAGAAAACAGACACGCACCCTCCAGCCGCTACCTTTTTCCTGAAGGAAGCACGGAAGAGGACAAACGCCGGCTGGTCTGCCAATGGTGGAACGAAGCCCGTTTTCATCTGGCAATGGCCGTAAAAAGCCCTACCGAACTGAACCGGATGCTAGGCAACTCCCTGTCCGAAGAAACCTTGCAGCTTTATCACAAAGCACGCAAGAAAGGAATGCCTGTCTTCATCACCCCTTATTATTTGTCATTATTGAATCCTACCGGAAAAGGATATGATGACGAAGCCATACGCAGCTATATCTTGTACTCTTCCCAATTGGTAGAAACTTACGGTAACATCCACGCATGGGAAAAAGAAGATGCAGTAGAGGACGGAAAGCCCAACGCTGCCGGATGGCTGCTGCCGGACGGGCACAACATTCACCGCCGTTATCCCGATGTGGCCATTCTTATCCCCGACTCGATGGGACGTGCCTGCGGCGGCCTATGTGCATCCTGCCAGCGCATGTACGACTTTCAAAGTGAACGTCTGAACTTCAACTTCGAGGAATTGAAGCCGAAAGAGAGCTGGGACAAGAGGTTGAGAAAACTGATGGAATATTTCGAGAACGACACTCAGCTCAGGGATATCCTGATTACGGGAGGCGATGCATTGATGAGCCAGAACAAGACCTTGCGCAATATACTGGAAGCCGTCTACAAAATGGCTGTCCGCAAACGGAATGCAAACCTGCACCGTGCGGAAGGAGAAAAATATGCCGAGCTCCAGCGTGTACGCTTGGGAAGTCGGCTCCCTGTGTATCTGCCCATGCGAATCAATGACGAGCTATTGGATATCTTACGCGAGTTCAAAGAAAAGGCATCTGCCGTAGGAGTCAGCCAATTTCTGATTCAAACGCATTTCCAGACTCCGCTGGAAGTAACACCCGAAGCGCGTGAAGCTATCCGCAAGATACTGGCAGCCGGGTGGACTATCACCAACCAGTTAGTATATAATGTGGCGGCTTCCCGTCGCGGACACACCGCCAAGCTGCGCAAAGTATTGAATGGGCTGGGTGTACTATGCTATTACACCTTCTCGGTAAAAGGATTTGAGGAGAATTATGCCGTATTTGCACCTAACAGCCGCTCCTTGCAGGAGAAAGAAGAGGAAAAGGTATGGGGAAAACTCTCCGCAGAGCAAGAAAAGGAGTTCTTGAACCTGTTGAGAAACAGTAAAGACCGTGCGGCAGCCGTACAGCGTTTCTGCACCTTCCATCAGATTCCTTTCGTAGCAACAGACCGCAGCGTACTGAACCTGCCGGGTATAGGCAAGAGCATGACTTTCGTAACTATCGGTATGACAAAAGAGGGAAAACGGATACTGGAATTTGACCATGACCCAACCCGCCAGCATAGTCCGATTATTCATCAGATGGAAAAAATATACATCAAGGAAAACAAGTCTATCTGGCAATATATGCTGCAATTGCAGGAAATGGGCGAGAAGAAAGAAGAATATGCCAGTCTGTGGAAATATATGGAAGGAGAAACAGAACACCGCTTCCCCTTATATAATTATCCCGATCCGGGATTCCGGATTACAGAAAAGTATAGTCACTTGTCAGTAGTTGGTAATAAATCAATCTGCTAATTTGTCAATGTGACAATGTGCTAATGTGCCATGTGGAACAAAGCGTAACCCATTGACATATTAGCACATTGACCAATCAGCAGATTATTCAATTCGTAATCTTGATCCCCACAAAATACGTTCTAGGCTGTGTAGGCCCATAGAAATAACCCGAGTCACGATAACCACCTTTGTCCAAATCCTTTTGGAAAGCATTAAAGATATTCTGCACTCCACCGTTCAATTGCAACTTGATATGGTCATTCAATACAAACGTATAATTCAGTTTCACATTCAAATCAAAGAAATCAGGAGTATGCACCATTTCATCTTTAGCGATATATTGTCCTATATATTCCTCGGGCAACTCTGTCGGTGCGAAATGCGGCACATGCATCCGGCCTGTGTACACACCGGACAAGGAGCAGTCGAAATTCTTGAACGGAGCAGATGTCAATGTGAAATAACCGTAATAGTCAGGAGTACGGGGCATCCGCTTCACCGGCGCTACCTCAGGATTCTCACTCCATGCCTCCAGCTCAGTATATTCGCTGCGCTGCACCGTGAAGCCCACCTGTAAAGCCGCATCACGTCCATGTGCAATCTTTCCGTCCAGATTCACGCCATACACACGTGCCCCGTTACCGTTACGACGCTCCTTCACCTTGTTACCATTCTGGTCATGGCCCATATCCTCCAGTACAAACACGTCATCCAATCCGGTATAGAATCCTTCCAATAACAAATTGGTCTGGAAATGACCGATATTCGCCGTCCAGTCAATGGAGCCGCTGATGCTGTTAGAATGCTCAGGCTTCAGCCCTTCCGCCAACTTGATAAGCACGCCCTCACCTCCTACTGCCGTAACGTGCAAATCCTCATCGTATGCCTGCGGCGCACGAAAACCGGTAGACCAGGTAATACGTGCCTGCAGTTTGTCACTGGGCTTATAGAGCAGGTTCAGACGGGGGCTGAAGATGGGATTGTCAATCAGGTTATGGTCATCCAGACGGAACCCGGCCAGGAATACAAACTGATTCATTTTCCATTCGTTCTGCACAAAAGCGCTGGCAATGCGCACATCCTGTTTCATATCACGGTGATAACCGGTCATAACATCGTGCAGGGAGTTGTTCTGATACTCCAGCCCGGCGGTAAAAGTAGCAGGAGAGAATAAAACTTTCTCAAAATTACCCACATACATGCCGCCTGCCACCCAAGTCAGATCTTTCGTCTTTCCGTATGCATTCGCATCCTGTTGCGCACCATAATAACTGTTACGGTCGGTATGCTGGATGGAAGAATAGAAAGAAAGCTTATGCTTGTATTCTTTCCAAAACAAATCATAACTTAATCCGCCACTATTGATAACGTGCTTGGTCTGTTCGGTGATATCCGTTTCGTGCGGCTGCAAATCAAATTTATTCCCTCCGCGGCGGAACTCATTCGTGGTATGATATTCCAGACTGATACGGCTGAACTGCGTAGGACGGTAATAGGTGCGCAGCCCGAACGTATTCATATTCAGCTTTCCCAACTCCGAGAAACCGTCCCCGTCCGCATCATACGGATTACGGTTCCGATAAGACTGATACAAAGCGATGCCATACGTATTGTCTTTTGACACCAAAGAGGCGTTGGCTCCCATATACTGTTCCCACACCTTGCCGTTCATATTGGACATTGTTGAAGAAACCTGAAATGAATTGTTGATGGGGTCTTTCGTGATGATATTGATGGTTCCGCCCACTGCATTAGCACCAAACAAGGCCGACCCTCCTCCGCGGACAACCTCTACACGCTCTATCATATTCACCGGAATCTGCTCCAAGCCATACACACCGGACAGAGCACTGACTACCGGACGACTATTGATAAGAATCTGAGAATAAGGTCCTTCCAGCCCATTGATACGCACTTGAGGGAAGCCGCAGTTCTGGCAGTTGTTCTCCACACGCAACCCCGACTGGTAATTCAAGGATTTAGCCAAATCGGTAGAATTCACCGATTCGAACAGCTTGGCATTCATCACATTGACTACCACCGGAGCCACCTTGCGACTTGTCTCATTGCGATTGGCCGATACGACTACCTCGTCCGTCATAATACTTTCGTCACTCATCAAAAAATGAACATCTACCGTGAAGTCGTTACTGACGGTCACTTTCTTTTCCTGTGTCTCATAGCCCAGTAGCTGAACCCTCAATGTGTACTTTCCTGCCGGAACCTTCTTGAAACGGAACTCCCCGTCCTCGTTACTCACCGTACCTTGCCCGGTTTCCACAATCAATATGGTAGCATACGGAAGGCTGTTCTCCGTGCCTTTTTCCACTACATGACCTGAAATCACATTTCCTTCCTTCACAGGATTTACATCTTCTGCATACGCATGGATACCCGCACCCATCACCATGAGCACGAGTAACAGAATATATTGTTTCATCTATTTTTTCTATTACTAAAATGTTTCGGTTTATTCAATTAAAGAATGTGTGCAGCTCTACGGCAAAAGCACATCCGCATCTGTTGAACGGATTATCCGAATGTATCCCGTCAACAGATATACCTTATGTTTCAGCAATAAAAAGGAGGAGCGCGCAAATGGATACATTGCGCACAAAGCGCTTTCGCGCGGAAAGTATTTGTCTTGTATTCCAAAACATACAACACAGGACGGAATACAGTCATCTCTGTCTGCCCCCCGGGCTCCAGAGTCTGGATAGTGCTCAGATGAGCAATTAAGATTACCTGTCCTGTGGTATGCGTATGGTGTTTTTCGGACGAAGGATGAGAGTGCACAATCATCACCCCGTTCACAATATGAACGTGGGTAAACAAAGTGATACTTACCTGATACGTTAAAAACAGCGCCAGCAGTAATAACGGGGCTACTATGTACCTTCTCTTGCTCAACTATTTATTTCTTTTCCTCGCCAAACAACAATTGATAGTCTTTTTTCGCGGCAGGCACAGTCCATTCCTCCGGAATAAACTTCCACTGGTGCATAGCATGAGGATGCAGCACTTTTTCCTGCTCAATATATTGCATCAGATAATAACGCAAATCCTTATCGGTTGCAAAAATAATACGTTTTGCCAAATCTTCCTTGGAAATTCCAGCTCCAAGAGTCAGTAAATCTCCGCCACCGTTCCCACGGTAAGAATTCAAAGCCACTTTATAAACCTTATCCATACTGAAAGGAGTCCCGTCCGACATGCTCTGAATCGTGATTTTCTCTCCTGCCGGCTTGGTCACGTCCACCGTATAATTAATGCCTGCGGCAGAGTCAAAGTTAAAGCTGAAATTCTTGAAATTAGCACGCTTCCCCTTCTCCACCGGCTCCTTGAAAAGCATCAGGTGGTCCTCGGAACTCTTCATCTGATTAGTCCAGATGGCGTATGCCATTTCCAGGAAACCTTTAATTTCCTTGCCCGAAAGTTCCATCACATACAGCATGTTCTCGTACTTGTACAAATTGAACATATCACTCACATAGATGTCTCCTTCTTTAATCTCTGCCCGGAAGGACAACGGAGCACAGAAAGACACTTCAGCACCCGAAATTTCCAATTGCAACTGATGAATCAGGTCTATGAAAGGAGAAGAACCGAAATAAGCATCCTTCGCTGTGATGGTACGTGAAATTGTACCGATTTTACGGGATACAAAGTCATTTACAGCCTTGTATTGAGGGGCAAACTTATCCATAAACTCCCGGCTGACAGGATACTTGTTCATATCCGCCAATCTACCTTCCACCGACTTCTCCACTACTTTCCCATCTTTCTTTGTTACGGTCAGGGTCACATCCGAAACTACATTGGCATTGTTTGCCGGGTCAATGACCAGCACACTGTCTCCTGCCACATTCTGCACCTTTACACATTCCCTAGTATGGTCGTGCCCCATCAGCACCACATCAAAGCCCGGAACCCGTTTGGCTACATCCATAGAGGCATCTTCCACCACCTGTCCCAACACGTTGCCCGACTTTCCGGCATGAAACAATCCCACAATGACATCAGGATTCTCTTTTTCCTTTATAATCTTCACCCATTTGCGTGCGCAGGGCTCCATTTCCTCAAAATGCAGACCACTCCATAATTTCTCCGGCAACCATGAAGGAATGGCCGGAGTAATCATACCCAGAACCGCTATCCTCACTCCGTCGCGCTCCAACACCTCGTAGGGTTTCAGATAAGGTTTTCCAGTGGCATTGTCTATTATATTAGCCCCCAGTACCGGAAAATCGCACTGTTTTATCCAACGGTCGTACACCGCATGCCCAGTCTCTACATCATGGTTACCCATATTACCTACCACATATCCCATATAATTCATCATATCCGCCGCAACATGAGTAGACACGGTATCCATGAAATTATAATAGTAAGCTGTAGGCTGACCTTGCAGGATATCCCCATTATCCATCAACAGGCAATTATCCCCATATTTCTCACGCTGTTCTTTCACAAAGGAATGAACACGGGCAAGACTTCCACTCCATTCTTTCCGTTCGATAAAGTTATACGGAAAGAAATTCCCGTGCACATCACTGGTTTCTATAATCTTGATAACCACTTCTTCCTGATTATTGGATGCAGACAACTGCATACCTGCCCACAACAGCAGGGCACTGATACATATTCTATATTTCATTTCTCTATTCTTTATTCTTTTTTAGTCAAAGGATGCGTGAATACAAATCGGGCGCCTTCGGTATAATCCTTGTCCACCCATATCTTACCTCCCAGATTCTCGATTATCAGCCTGCTAATGGCCAATCCCAGCCCCGTACCTTGGGAATATTCATTCAATTTCTCGAAACGTTCAAATACCTTTTCACTCTTATCGGGCGGAATACCGCAACCGGTATCCGACACTGACAATTCCAACTGCTGATGCTGTTTGTCTATGGCAACCGTCAGTTTGATAGAACCGGACGGAGTAAATTTTGCGGCATTGGACAGCAAATTAATCAACACCTGCTTCAGACGCTGGGCATCCGTCTTGACAACCAGCGAAGGCACAGGAGTTTCAAACAGAAACAAAGCACTGGTCTTGCGTCCATACTCCACTGTAGACAAAGCCGTCTGACACAACTCTACCACATCACATTCTTCCCATACGAATTTTTATCCTTCCGGATTCCATGCGCGAGATGTCCAGAATATCATTTATGAGGTGCAACAACAAATCGGAATTCTTCTGAATGATATCACAATACAGCTCTTTCTCGGCAGGAGAGGAATCATCACTGACCAACACGCTGGAAAATCCCACAATGGCATTCAAGGGAGTGCGTATTTCGTGACTCATATTGGCCAGAAAAGCCGTCTTCAGCCTGTTGGATTCCTCCGCTTTCTCCTTGGCTACCAGCAGTTCCTCGCCGGATACTTCCAGATTATGTTTCAAGTGGTTGATACGGATAATATAATATATGGCTATCAAGAAACAGGCTATCAGAAACATGAACGCCGAAACAACCCCTATGACCCAATATTTATACTGCTCATAAAACGAAGGAGTCTTGTTCACCAACACCGCTCCCTGAGGAAGATTCAATGAATCCAATTTGAATTCATGCAAACGCTTTATATCAAAAGTATAGTTTCCGGGAATAGTCACCAAGTCCACCCCTTCTCTATCCCCTTTATCCAAAAAATCATAAGTAACCGCGCCTATATTCTTTCCTACCGCATGGTACTCGGGAGTATATCCTCCCAATGCCCAATGTCCCAGCCCCACAGATGCAATAGTAAACACAGGCAGGGTGGGATTCGCATCGCGCAGCATATAAGTCGTATTACCAATAACATAACTCTCCGTACAGTCCACACGCCATGTTCCCAATAACACACACGTATTTTGAGGCAACCTGCGCATCCTTTCACTCACTTCCATAAAGGTTTCCGTACGGCCGTCCAGCCAAATTGTTTCTAAATCGGGGTACTTCTTCATCTCCTTTTTAACCAAGGCTTGCATAGACAACCCGCCATAGGTATTATCCGATATAAATGCCACACGGCGCATATCAGGATAAAAACGACGCATCAGCTTTATGTTTTTATCGACATCATATTCATATACATAACCGGCAACAATATTATAATCACTGAAATCCGTATAAATATTCTTACTTTCAGGTTCCCATACCCGCGTGTCGATACTATCATCGGGCAATACCAGTCCGTTGACACTGACCATGCCACAGATAGACGGAGTCTTTTTAGCTATCTCCGTGTCTTGTGAGATATAAGCCGACCATGCCTCCTGCCCCAACAATATAACCAGTGACGGACGGTTTTTCCCCTTATACTTACCAAGGATGGAGGCCATACGCGATTTCCACAGATAGGCCTCGGACAAATTCTTGCAGTTCATACTCTCTATGATCGGAGTATACTTGCCGCCACGCTGTCTGTATTCATCCATAAAAGCAGACAGGTTGTCAGAAATACTACGCGTTTCGGGATTATAAGAAGTGACAATAAGGATAGGCCCTTCCGAGGTCGTTTCCGCCTTCACAGGACACAGAGCAACCACAGGAAGCAGCAGGACTAATAGCATAAAAAAACCTGAATATGATTGCCAATCCCCTCATTTCCTTTAGAATAATTTCTAAAAATTCGCTGCAAAGATAATAAAATAAAAACAGAACACAACCAATTGGCATATATTTTGTTTCTCTTAAAGCAGATGAAATTTAACAAATATATAATATGGCTTACATAGACTATTACAAAGTATTGGGAGTGGACAAAAGCGCACCCAAGATGATATCAAGAAGGCTTTCCGTAAGCTGGCCCGCAAATACCATCCTGACTTGAATCCGAATGATCCTGGAGCCAAAGATAAGTTTCAGGAGATAAATGAAGCCAACGAAGTACTGAGTGACCCGGAAAAACGTAAGAAATACGACGAATACGGGGAACACTGGAAACATGCCGACGAATTTGAAAAACAAAAGCAACAATATGGAGGTGCCGGTGGATTCGGAGGGTTTGGCGGAGCCGGAAGCGGATTCGGTACGGACGGTAACGGCAGTTACTGGTATTCCGGCAATGGAGGAGAAGAATTCACCGGTGCACATTTCGGTGGCAGCGCAGGTGGTTTCTCTGATTTCTTTGAAGAACTGTTCGGGCATCGTGGCGGTGCAAACGGCGGACGAAGCGCCGGATTCCGTGGACAGGACTATAATGCTGAATTACAACTTTCATTGCGTGAAGCCGCCGAAACACACAAACAAGTGCTTAATGTAAACGGAAAGAACATACGTATCACTGTTCCGGCAGGTATAGCCAACGGACAGACTATCAAATTGCGTGGTCATGGTGCACCGGGGGTAAACGGTGGTCCTGCAGGCGATCTGTACATCACCTTTGTCATTCCAGACGATCCTGTATTCAAACGTCTGGGAAATGATTTATATATCCATGCTCCGCTTAGCCTCTACACCGCCGTACTGGGTGGTGAAGAAACCGTGGACACACTGAACGGCAAGGTAAAACTGAAAGTAAAACCTGAAACCCAGAACGGAACCAAAGTCCGTTTGAAAGGCAAAGGCTTTCCTGTTTACAAGGAAGAAGGCAAATTTGGCGATCTGATAGTAACTTATAATGTCACCATTCCTAGCAACCTGACCGAACATCAGAAAGAGCTGTTCCGCCAATTAAAAGATAGTAGCAATTAAAAAAAGAGAAGGATTATGCAGACCGATTTAATTATTATCAACGATTTTTGCGACCGTTGCCATGTGGACCCGTCGTTCATTATGGAACTGGAAGAAGACGGACTGATCGAAGTCCGGGTGATTGACGAGGAACGCTACCTCCCCACATCCCAACTAGCGGAACTGGAGCGTTACACGCATTTATATTATGACTTGTCCATCAATATTGCAGGAATCGACGCCATTCACCACATGCTGGAACGTATAGAACTTCTGCAACAGGAAGTGCGTTCATTAAGAAACGAACTGGAATTCTACCGCTAAAATCCGTGTCCGGAGAGGGAAAGCGAAAACTGCACCCACTTCTCTTTCCGGCACTGTTCATTTACTTTTATATTTCTGTTTTTACCGTTGTTTCTATACGATAAGCAGGAGTGCCGAACCGAGCATCACCGATTCTCTTCTCATTATTATATATACCAAGAAAAAGTAATGGGCTGTTCCGCTCTTTCTTCGTTTTTCCATTTATTTTCTTACTTTTTTCCGCTTTATTATCCTACGTTTAACCTAAAATCACTATCTTTGTAGACTTAAAAGCAGCCGGCCGGTCTGCCGCTGACGCCGCAAGGCGAAAGAGGAAAGTCCGGGCAACGCAGAGCATCCTACTTCCTAACAGAAAGCCATCTGCGAAGGTGGAGTAACGTAGAAGAAAACAACCGCCACAATTCCTACGGGAAACGGGGTAAGGGTGAGAAGGTGGGGTAAGAGCCTACCAGCCGCATGGTGACATGACGGGCTGTACGTCTTAGGAGTTGTAAGGTCATGTAAACCGACATTATGAGGGTTGCTCGCCCCACGTCGGAGGGTAGACCGCTAGAGCCTGTTGGTGACAACAGGCGTAGATAAATGGCAGGCACTTCGCCGCAAGGCGAAGAACAGAACCCGGCTTACAGGCCGGCTGCTTTTTTTTCATATATCCTAATGAAGAGCTTATGAGTACCATGAACAAGGAAAAACTGAAAGGTCTGCAATCGTTTCTCAAAGATGATATATGGCGGGTGACAGAAGACGAGGTTAGCAAATCCCGAGGAATACTCTATAATGCAATAAAAATCGCTACTCTTTCTGTTCGTGAATTCACTCAGGGACGTATTTTGAATAAAGCATCCGCACTGACATACAGCACCCTGCTTTCTATTATTCCCATTCTGGCCATTTTATTCGCCATCGCACGCGGTTTCGGCTTCTCCAACCTGCTGGAAACCCAATTCCGTAGCGGTCTTGAAGGACAGAGTGCGGCTGCCGAAACCATTCTTGGCCTGATTGACTCCTATCTGGTGCACGCCAAAAGCGGAATTTTTATCGGAGTGGGTCTGGTGATGTTGTTCTGGACCATTCTGAGCCTGACCTATAACATAGAACGTACCTTCAATTATATATGGCAAGTGAAGAAGCCCCGTACACTGTATCGCAAAATGACGGATTATTTCTCCATCCTGCTCTTACTGCCCCTACTTATCGTACTTTCCAGCGGTCTTACCATCTTTATGTCCACCATGGTGAAAAACATGGAGGACTTCGTATTACTGGCACCCCTGATGAAATTTCTGGTACGCCTGATTCCTTTCATC
>ENA-OQKS01000205-OQKS01000205.1-human-gut-metagenome-genome-assembly--contig:-NODE-205-length-18627-cov-2.725514_pt1 | contig 18627 bp, 24 predicted proteins | sample MGYA00242804_ERZ504808 | MGnify/ENA primary metagenome ERZ504808 (study PRJEB26092, sample SAMD00036375) | human gut metagenome | host: Homo sapiens | study: EMG produced TPA metagenomics assembly of...
CTTTTTCACTTTGACACAACGAAATTATTCTATCGTATTTTAAGCGGCCTGTCAATTTACTTTAGAACGTAGAAATCTGCACCGGTCCCGGCTAGAAAGTTTGTTAAAATCGCTTCACCTTTATTTTCTCTGTTTCTTTGCCGCTTTTTTTGCCCGCCAAAGCCCTACACAAACCGCGCGGGTTGTGCTATGATAAGGGTGAAATTTCGGTTTGGCACTGCCAACCGCAAGGAGATGTCATGGATGTCTGAAACATCTGCTCTGATGGATACGCTGCGGCAGGAAGGGGTCTCCCCCGACCTGCTGCGCGCTGTGGAAGAATACCGTACCGCCCACCCGCTGGCGGAGGCCCTGCGCCCCCGCATCCCCTCCCCTGCCTTCGTCTACTACGGCAGAGAGGTGTGGGAGCAGGCGCTGGCCGCCCTGCTCTGCGGCGAAAACCTGCTGCTGGCGGGCGGCAAGGCCACCGGCAAGAACGTGCTGGCCGAAAACCTCGCCGCCGCCTTCGGACGCCCCGCGTGGGACATCTCGTTCCACGTCAATATGGACGCGGCGTCCCTCATCGGCATGGACACCTTCGAGGGCGGACAGGTCAAGTTCCGGCCCGGCCCGGTCTACCGCTGCGCCCAGAGCGGCGGCTTCGGCGTTCTGGATGAGATCAACATGGCCAAAAACGAGGCGCTGGCCGTCCTGCACGCGGTGCTGGATTTCCGCCGCGCCATCGACGTGCCGGGCTACGAGCGCATCCCGCTGGCCGAGGAGACCCGCTTCATCGCCACCATGAACTACGGCTACGCCGGCACCCGTGAGCTGAACGAGGCTCTCACCTCCCGCTTCGTGGTCATCCAGATGCCCACCATCACCGAGGAGAACCTCGAAAAGCTCCTGCGCACCCAGTTCCCCGATTTGAACAGCAAGTACGTCAGGCAGTTTGCCCTGCTCTTCCTCGATTTGCAGAAAAAGTGCGACAGCGCGGAAATTTCCACCAAAGCTCTCGACCTGCGCGGTATGCTGGATGCCCTGCGCCTGATGCGCCGGGGCGTCGCTGCCGGGGCTGCGCTGGACATGGGCATCACCAACAAAGCCTTCGACTCCTACGAACAGGGCCTCATCCGGGATGCCATTGCCGCCCGCATCCCGGCCCAGCTCACCGCCGCAAAGCTCTTCGATTAAAAGGGGCGTTTTTATGGAAGCGCAGAGCTACACCGCCGAAGAGCGGCGGGCCGCCAATCAGGTGTGGGCAGCGGCAGGAGCCTACGGCTTCGAGCCGCTGTTCCTCGCCCGGAACACCGACGGCACCATTGATTTTTACATGAACTGCGTCGTGGGGCTGGTCCACAAATACTACGGCGACGAGCTGGTGCGCAGCCTCTTTGACGCATGGGAGGGCGACATCCGGCAGGCCATGCTGGACGATTTGACCTGGCTCTACCTCGAGAGCGCGGCCTACGTGCTGGAACTGCCCCGCCGCCCGGTGCTTTCGGCCCTCCGCCGCGCCCATGCGGACTACTTTTTCGGCATCCAGTACAAGCTCTCGCGGCAGGAGTGGATGGCGAAGAACCAGCTGGTCTACTCCATGCAGGCCGCGCGCTGGCGGGCTGTGCAGGGGCGCACGCCGCCGGTCATGACCCCCTACGAAAAGGATCTTGACGCCGCCCTCAGTCCCGAGACGCCCCCGAAGCCGGACGAGCTGAAAGCCTCACTGCTGGCCGTCTACGCCAAATTTGAGCTGTTCAACGGCACGGTGCATCAGAAGGCCGGGCTGCATCTCCATCTGGACGGCCTGCTGGCGTCCCTCATGACCCGCACCATGCCCACCCAGATGATAAAGACCGACCGGGTGACGGTGGAACATTCCGGCTCGGTGGACGCCTCCGGCGGCGGCATCCATGCCGACAAGCGGCTGGCCCACATCACCCTGCGCCAGCGCGCCGAGGAAGACCGCGCCTACATCGAAAGCTGCTTTGGCCGGTCGCTCTACCCGCCCGAACGGCTGCGGAAGGCCGAGCAGGAGCTTTGCACCGGGGAGCATCTGGGCTGTCACCTCTGGTTTGCCTCCGGCGTCCCCAGCCCGGAGCAGGCCCCTACCCCCGAGGCAAAGCACCTGGCCGAACAGGCCCAGCTTCAGGCCGAGCGGAACCGGGCGTACGATTCGAAAAATCTCGAGCTTCACCGCAGCGTCGTGCTGCGGCTGACCGAACAGATCCGGAACTGCATCCTCGTCCACCAGCAGCCCAACGCCCGGGTCGCCCGCAGCGGCAGCCTCGACCCGGAGCGGGTCTGGCGCACCGTCATGGACGACGACCGGGTGTTCCGCTGTGCGGAGGAAGAGAACCACCCGTCCTTCACCGTTGACCTTCTGCTGGACGCTTCGGCTTCCCGCCTCCACTGTCAGGAGGTCATCGCGGCGCAGGGGTCTATCCTCGCCCAGAGCCTCGCGGCCTGCGGCATCCCGGTGCGGGTGAGCTGCTTTTCCAGCCTGCGGGGCTACACCGTCCTGCGGGTGCTCAAGGGCTTCAAGGAGAAGAGCTTACAGGGCATCTGCCAGTATTTCGCCTCGGGCTGGAACCGGGACGGTCTGGCTCTGCGGGCAGCAGGCGACCTCATCGACTTCGACCCCGGCCCCGCCGCGCGGCATCTGCTCATTCTCCTGACGGACGCTTCCCCCAACGACAGCCGCCGCATCCCACCCTCTCCCGATGACCCGCTGGGCCGCGACTACGGCGGCAGCGCGGGCGTGGAGGACGCCGCCGCCGAGGTCCGGGCGCTGCAGCGGAAGGGTCTGCGGGTCTCCGCCGTCTTTATGGGCGAAGACGCCAGCGCCGCCGACGCCTCCCGCATCTACGGCAAGAACATGGCCCGCATCCGGGGCATGGACCAGCTGGCCCGGGCCGCAGGCCGACTCATCCAGAACGAGATACGGGAGCTGGGTGACTGAATCATAATAATGTACGGGACCGCTGTGCAGTTGTATCTGCTGCCAGCGGCCCCGTATTTTTGTTGTCATTCACAACCATCTTGTTTTGCATTGCAGAAGAATCAAAAAGTTTTTTGGTTCTTCTGCAAACTTATAGTTGTATTCTGATGCAATTTATGATATACTACAACCAACGAAGGGCCGCACACCCACACATCACCCCGCGCCCACAGGAAGGAGAACCGCTATGGATGCCGCACGTTATTTTGAAGAGATGCATCTTGCCATGTCCAGCCAGAAGCCTGAGTACCGCCTTGTGCTCAGCGTCAAGGTCCAAGACCTCGGAGGCGCAGACGCTTATCTCGAGCTGCGGCAGGAGCCGGTCAGCGGCAAGGCCCGGGTGTTCTATTCCACGATGGGACGTCAGAAGCTGAACTTCCACCTCGTCCGCAAAGGGTGGCAGAGCTGCCACAACGCCTCGGGCGAGCTGACGGGGCGCTTCCCCGCCACCGCCGACGGTCTGCTGGCCCAGACGGATTTCTCCGCCTTTGTCCGGGACGACGCCCTCGACAGCGGCCGGATGGCGCGCATTCTGGACGTTCTGGCCCATACTGCCGGTGGTTGTGGGGCCGTCTCCCCCTCTGCTGCCCGGGAGGGTGCGCTCATCACGGTGGAGCGGTTCGTGGGCCGTCCCGCCCATTGGAGCTATTGGAGCACCCGCGCCGCCGAGCAGCTGAACATCGCGGCCATCCTCTGCTGGCTGGGCGACTACCTCGCCGGGGCCGAGCGCCGCACCCTGCAGAGCTGCCCGGAGGCCATGCAGCTTGCCGCCGCATGGCAGTCTGCGCTTTTCGCTCCCCCTGCCCCAGACGGCTCAGCGGCCTCAGCCTGTACAGTCCCGGCCCGTCCGCCGTGCGCCCGCCGTCGAGAACAAGCGCTGGCAGAGCATCCTCGCCGTTCTGGCGACGGTGTAACAGAAAGGCCTCCCGCGAGGGGAAGCCTTTACAGTCATAATTCTTATTTCCATCCTCTGGCCGAGGGGTCGAGCATCTCGGCGGCAGAGTAGATGAGGGCGTTGCAGATGGCCGCAGCGACGTTGCTGCCGCCCTTGCGGCCCATCGCCACGATGGCGGGTACATCATGCTTTTCGCAGACGGCGAAGAGCCGCTCCTTGCTCTCCACCACGTTCACAAAGCCCACCGGCACGCCGATGACCAGTGCGGGCCGCAGGCCGCTTTCGATTTGTTCTGCGATCGTCAGCAGAGCCGTGGGCGCGTTGCCGACGGCGAGGATGGCCCCGGGATGCTCCTGCGCTGCCTTTTTCATCGCTGCGACGGCCCGGGTGGTGCCAGCCTCTTTTGCAGCGGCGGCCACCTCGGGGTCAGCCATATAACAGCAGGCCGACCCGCCCAGCTTCGCCAGACCGGGCTTGGTAATGCCAGCCAGCGCCATATTCGTATCGGTCACGATGACGGCCCCCGGCGTGGAGGGCCTTGACGGCCTGCTCCACCGCGCGGGGGGTAAAGCGGAGATTCCGCGCATAGTCGAAGTCGGCGGTGGTGTGGATGACCCGCTTGACCACGGCTTCGTGCTCGGGCGGCGGGGTCATTCCCATCATTTCCAGTTCTTCGGTGATGATGTGGAAGCTCGTCCGCTCAATGTCGGCAGGTAAATGATGCTGCGGCGTCAATATTCTATCCCCTTTCGTGCTTTTATCCCCTTCTGGTAGGGGTGGCGGCGGCATTTCATCTCGGTGGAGTAGTCGGCGGCGTCCAGCATCCACTGGGGCGGCGTGTGGGCCGTCAGGACGCACTCACATCCGGCAGGCCGTTCCAGAACGGCCTTTTTTAATAGATCGACGTCCACCATATCCAGCTCTTCTGCGCTCCCGGCTTCGTCCAGTATCAGCAGGTCGGCAGGCTGTGCTATGGCGGCGGCGAGGTTCTGGTTTTGCAGTTCCCGGGTCGCGGCCTTTTCCTCCGGCGTCATCTGAAAGACGAATTTCTGCCCGGCCTTGCCCCGGTAGATCTCCGCGCCAAGCTGGGCCAGAAGCGGGATCTCGCCGCTGTTCCCGCCCTTCAAAAACTGGACGATGACCACCCGCTTCCCGGACCCCAGCGCACGGAGCGCAAGACCCATAGCGGCGGTGGTCTTTCCCTTTCCGTCGCCCCAGTACAGATGCAAAAGTCCCTGTTCCATTCAACGCTTCTCCATTCCCATCGCGGCATACACCGCGTCCATATCCAGCGCCCCGCGCACGCCGTCGGCCAGGATGTCGAACTGCTGGCGGCGGTACTCTTCCATCGGGATGAGGGCCGCGTCGGAGGGGTCGATGCCCTTCCGGCGGCAAAGCCAGCCCGCCAGCGCCTCGGTCAGCGTACCGGTGTCGAACAGACCGTGGAGGTAGGTGCCGAACACATTGCCCTGCACACAGCCTTCCCGGCCTCCGTCGGGGTAGTGGGCGAAGGGTTCGCCCTCCGCCTCGGTCACGCCGGTGTGGATCTCGTAGCCTTCCAGCTCTGCACCCGCAAAGGGGGCGGCGGCGACGGTCGCTTTGACCTGTGCGCGGCGCTTCTGCTCGCTGAACACGGTCCGGGTGGGCAGCAGACCCACGCCCCCGCAGAGTCTGCGGCCGGCCGCTCTCGCTGCCGGTGGGGTCGTCGAGGGTCGTGGCCCAGCATCTGGTAGCCGCCGCAGACGCCCAGCACCGGCGTGTCTTTCGCGGCCAGCTTGAGCAGAGCCGTTTCCAGCCCGCACTGCCGCAGCCAGAGCAGGTCGTCCACCGTGTTTTTCGTCCCCGGCAGCAGGATGAGGTCGGGTGCGCCCAGCTCATGAGCGTTCGAAACATACCGCACGCCCAGCAGCGGGTGCTGTTCCAGCGGCATGAAGTCCGTAAAATTGGACAGATGCGGCAGACGGATGATCGCCGCATCCAGCGGCTTTTTGCCGTCCCGCATCTCGAGGCGCTGGCTCAGGGAGTCCTCGTCCTCGATGTCCACTTTCAGGTACGGCACGACGCCCACCACGGGCAGATGGGTCTTTTCTTCCAGCATCGAAAGGCCAGGGCGCAGAATTTCTACGTCTCCACGGAATTTATTGATGACGAGCCCCTTGATGCGTCGGCGTTCTTTTTCTTCCAGCAGCTCCACCGTGCCGTATAGCTGGGCGAACACGCCGCCCCGGTCGATGTCGCCCACCAGAAGCACCGGCGCGTCCACCATCTCGGCGAGGCCCATGTTCACGATGTCCTCGCTCTTGAGGTTGATCTCTGCCGGGCTGCCAGCGCCCTCGATGACAATGACGTCAGCCTCCTCGGCGAGGCTGTCATACGCCTTCAGGATGTCCGGCACCAGCTGCCGTTTCGTGCGGAAATACTCCGACGCTTTCATCTGGCCCCGCACCTCGCCCGTTGACGATGACCTGACTGCCCACGTCACTGCTGGGCTTCAGGAGGATGGGGTTCATCCGCACGTCCGGCTCGACGCCGGCGGCCTGCGCCTGCACCACCTGCGCCCGGCCCATCTCGAGGCCGTCTTTGGTGACGAAGCTGTTCAGAGCCATGTTCTGGCTCTTGAACGGCACGGCGCGCAGGCCGTCCTTCGCAAAAATGCGGCAGAGCGCCGCGCAGAGCAGGCTTTTGCCTGCACCGCTCATCGTACCCTGCACCATGATGCATTTTGCCCTGCTCATCCCAGCACCTCTTTCATAAGTTCCAGCAGCCGGGCGTTCTCGGGGGCCGTGCGCACCGCCGTGCGGTACCACTCCGGCCCGAGGCCCGGATAATTCGCGCAGCTGCGCACCTGTGTTCCCAGCGGGCGAAGCCTCTCGTTCAGGTCGGCGGGCGCGCGGAAGAGCAGATAGTTCGCCTTTCCATCGATGACCCGCAGGCCCAGCGCCCGCAGGCCCGCCGTCAGAACGGGCCGCTGCCGGGCGATGAGCGCGCGCACCTCGTCCACATAAGCGGTTTCTTTCAGAGCCGCGACGCCTGCCGCCTGGGCCAGACTCGACACGGCCCACGGCTGGCCCGCTGTCTGCATTTTTTCCAGAAGCGTTTCGTCGCCGCAGAGGCAGTAACCCAGCCGGACGCCGGCCATGCCGTAGAGCTTGGTGAAAGCTTTCAGGATGACGAGGTTCCCACTTTCCAGCAGAGGCTTCGCGGTCCACCCGTCGGCGTCGGGCAAAAAGTCCAGAAAGCACTCATCTACGGCCAAAATCGTGTGGCACTCCTCGCACCGGCGCAGCAGCTTTTTCACCAGCTCGGGTGAGGCCAGCTGCCCCGTCGGGTTGTTCGGCTGGCAGAGGAACACCATGTCGATGCTCTCGTCCACGGCGTCCACGAGGGCGTCCGTCGGGGCGAAATCATTCGTTTCATCGAGGAAGAAGCGTTTCACTTCGCACCCCACCGTATCCAATGCAGAGGCGTACTCGGCAAAAGTCGGGGCAGTCACCAGCGCCTTATGGGGCTTTACGGCCCAGACCAGCCGGAAGATGAGGTCTGCCGCGCCGTTGCCGCAGAGGATACGCTCCTGCGGCACACCCTCGGCCCGGCTCAGCGCCGCCCGCAGGGTACGGCAGAGGGGGGTCGGGGTAGCGGTCGGCCAGAGGCAGTGCATCCCGGATGGCCTGCGCCACCCCTTCGGGCAGACCGAGTGGGCTGACGTTCGCCGAAAAATCCAGCGCGTCGCGGCCAAAGCGTTCGCGGTAGCCCATCCAGTCACCGCCGTGGACCAGTTGTTTCATCCCAAGAACCCCCGTATCGCACATCCAAACGCCAGCGCAAACCCGCTGGCTACATACATCATCCGATCTGCCCGCAGAATATCCTCCGGCTCGATGGGCCGCAGCGGATCGCCGATGGTGGGCTTCGGGTAATACTCCCCGAAATAGTAGGCCGGCCCGGCCAGCTGGACGCCCAGCGCACCGGCGCAGGCGCTCTCGGTCTGGGCGCTGTTGGGGCTTGCGTGATTGCGGCGGTCCCGCCGCCAGATACGCCACGCGCCCGAGGCGTCATTGCGGGTGAACGCCGCCGCCATGATCCAGAGCAGCGCCGCCAGACGGCTCGGGATATAGTTCGCCACATCGTCCAGCTTTGCCGCCGCACGGCCAAAGTAGAGATATTTTCGTTTTTGTAGCCCAGCATACTGTCCATGGTGTTGATGGCCTTGTAGGTCAGGGCCAGCGGCGCACCGCCCAGCAGCATATAAAGCAAAGGCGCAATGACGCCGTCGCTGGCGTTCTCGGCCACCGTCTCCACCGCCGCTCGGGTCACGCCCTCGGCAGTCAAGGCTTCGGTGTCGCGGCCCACGATGCGGCTCACAGCCTTCCGGGCGGCGGGCAGGTCGTCTTTTACCAGTTCCCAGTAAACAATCGTGCTCTCCTGCACCAGTCCCTTTGCGGCCAGCGCCTGCCCGCACCAGAACATCTGGACGGCAAGCCCCAGCAGGGGGTGAAGCATCGCCGCGCCCCAGCAGACAAGGCCCGTGAGCAGCAGCGTCCCCACCGGCAGACAGAACGCCGTCACCGCACCGCCCAGCAACTCGCCCTGAGGCGTTTTGGGCAGGCGGGCGCGGAGGAATTTTTCCAGCCGGGGAGATGGCTTTGCCCATGTACACCACCGGGTGGGGCAGCCATGCCGGGTCGCCGAAAATGGCGTCCAGCACGAAGCCTCCCAGCACAGCCCAGGCGGTCATCATACGCCGGCCTCCGCGTCTTTCGTGTACTGCACGGTCTTCACGAGGCGGAGCTGGCGCTTCTCGGCCCAGTCGGCGGCATCCAGCACATAGCCGCCCGCGTTGGGGCCGCACCACGCATAATAATCGCGCCTGGGCAGGGCGTACCGTTCCATGGCCGCCATCTGGGTGCCGCCGTGAGCCAGGATGACCAGCAGCTCTTCGCCGTCGGCCAGCGCCTTGTCCACCAGAGCAGAGAAGGCGCTGCAGATGCGGTTTGAGAAGTCGTCCTTCCGCTCACCGTCGGGGCATTTGCTCTCGCAGTTGGCCTGCACCCACGCCTGATAATCGGCGTCGTGCTCCATCTCGACGTAGTTTTTGCCCTCGAAGCTGCCGAAGCACATCTCCTGCAGGTCCTTCACGACCACAAGCTCTGCCTCCGGGAAGAGCACCCGGGCCGTCTGGGCCGTCCGCTGCAGCGGGGTGATATAGACCACCTTCGGGTCGATGTCGGCCCGGCGCAGCTGGCTCAGGCCCTCCGCCGAGAGCGGGATGTCGCGCTGGCCCTGATAGCGCTTCTGGGCATTGTATTCGGTCAGGCCATGACGCAGCAGATAAATCAACATTGGGGTAATTCTCCTTTCAATACCGTCGGGATGCCGCAGAACATCTGCACCACGCAGTCGGCGCGCTCTGCCAGCAGGCAGGCCAGCCGTCCGGCGGCCTCCCGCCCGGCGCGCTCCTCAGCATCCATCGGGACAACACCGCCGCCGACCTCGGTGGCGATGACAATATCATATTCCGCCAGCTCCCGGGCCAGCGTTTCGAGCTGCTCCGGGGTCTGAGTCTCGGCGGCGGCGTCCTGCACATCGGCGATGACGCTGCCCCGGAAGTTTCGCGCAAAGGTGCGCTTGCCGCTGTAGAGCGGCCCTGTAATGAACATCATTTACAGCACTCCTCCCCACTGGCTGACGGCCAGCGCCGCCAGCATCCACAGCTCGGCCCGCTGCAAAAACCACCCGGCCAGGTCGCCGGTGATGCCGCCAAACTGCTTTTTTGCCACGGAATCATAGCGCCACAGCGCCAGAAGCGCCGCCGCGCCAGCCCGCCGCCGCCCAGCGCCGTCAGCGCCAGGACGAGCTAGAGCCGACTAGGCCGCAGAGGAAGCGGCGGACGGTCTGCTTGTCGGCCGCTGTGGCGAAGGTGTGGGCGAGGCCGGTGTCCTTCGCCAGCGGGAACGCCGCCACGGCAAAGCCCGACAGCGCCCGCTCCAGCACCAGCGCCAGCGTCCAGCACAGGCCCGTCCGGGGTGTGAACCGCACACTGCCGCAGAGGCCGAAGTAGGCCACAAAGTAGCAGCACAGCCGGATGACAGCAAAAGGCCCCACAGTGGGAGTCTTTCAGGATCTCAAGCTTTTTTTCGCGGTCACCGTAGCTCGAGAGGGCGTCCGAAGTGTCGGTGTAGCCGTCGAGATGGATGCCGCCGGTGACGGCCACCGGCACGAGGCAGAACGCCGCCGCCCGGGCCAGCCCCGGCAGGGGCAGGACGCCGCAGAGGCACCACAGCCCGCCGCACACCAGCCCGATGAGGGGGAAGGCGCACATGGCGTACCGCATATTTTTTTCGTTCCACTCGAACTGCGGCACCGGCAGGGCCGAAAACATCGCAAAGGCCACCGCGATGGTCTGCAAAACAGTCACAGATTTTCTCCCCCTTTGTAGTACACCGGCAGGCCGCAGACCACCCGGCAGACGTTGTCCGCCCGGGCGGCGAAAGCGTTGTTCACCTGCGCCAGCGCCAGCAGATACTGGTCGGTGTCGCCCGCGTAGTCGGCACCGCCGCTGAACACCTCGTTCGATACGGCGATAAGGTCATCGCACCCGGCGGCGAGGCGTTCCAGCCCGGCCAAAACGGCCTCGGCGGTGCGCTTTCCTGCTCCGCCGGGGCTGTAAAGCTCGTTGGCGACGAGGTTGCCGAGGTCTTCCAGCAGGACGGTCCCCCGGCCGGGCAGGGGCAGACGGTCGAGGTGGAGCGGGCATTCCAGCGTTTCGAACTGCTTTTGCGCCCGCATTTTCCGGTGCTTTTCCACCCGGGCGGCGCACTCGGCATCCCAGACCTGCATGGTGGCGAGGTAATAGCGGGGCAGGCCGGTCTTGAGCACAAGGCTCTCGGCGTAGGCGCTTTTGCCGCTGGCCGCGCCGCCGAGCACCAGCGTCAGCATCCCGCACCCCCCTGCGGCGTATAGGCTTCGATGCCGCCCTCTTCAAAGGAATAACAGCCATCGTAGACGGCCAGCGCCATGTCCCACAGCGGGATGGCGGCCACCGCGCCGGTGCCTTCGCCCAGATGCAGGCCCGCCGTGATGAGGGCTTTTTTTGTTCAGAGCGTCCAGCACCAGCTTTGCGGCCGGCTCGGTGGAGCAATGGCTTGCAAAAACAGCCTTGGCCGCCGCCGGGCAGAGCCGGACAGCGCAGAGCGCCGCCACACAGCTGATAAAAACCGTCGGCCAGCACCGGCACACCTTCCAGCGCACCGCCGAGGAAGACGCCGCAGAGCCCGGCAATATCGAAACCGCCCAGCTTGCCAGCACGTCCAGTGCATCGGCAGAGTCGGGCTGATTTTTTGCGATGCGCGATGGATGGCGTCGATCTTCCGGGCAAGGCCCTCGTCCGAAAGGCCCGCGCCCCGGCCCGTCATCCCTTCGACGGGCTGGCCCAGCAGCACAGCGGCCACGGCGCTGGACGTCGTGGTGTTGCCAATGCCCATCTCACCGGTAGCCAGCAGGCCGACGCCCGCTTTCTTCTGCTCCTGCACCAGCCGGATGCCCCCTGCCGATGGCCTCCACAGCCTCAGCCCTGCTCATAGCCGGGCCGAGGGTGAAGTCCGCTGTGCCGGGGGCGATGCGGCAGTCGAGGACGCCCGGGACCGGTTCGCCCGCGATGCCCATATCCACCGGCACCACCTCGCACCGGGCGGTCTGTGCCATCCGGCAGACGCTGGTGCGGCGGGCGGCAAGGTTCTCAGCCACGGCGCGGGTCACGCTGCTGTCGGTCTGGCTGACGCCCTGGGCCACCACACCGTTATCGGCACAGAGCACCAGCACCGCCCGGCGGGAAATATCCAGCTTTGCGCTGCCGGTGAGGGCGGCGGCATCCTCGATGGTCGTTTCCAATCCGCCCAGCCCGCCCAGCGGCTTTGCAAGGCTGGCCCAGTGGGCGTGCGCCGCTGCCCGGGCGGCTTCGTCCGGCGGCGTGATGGCCGCACAGAGGGCGGCGAGTTCTGTCTCAGTCATGGTCTCTCCTGTAATTTTCAGCCGCGGCGGCAAAGCGCTGCGGCAGGGGCGTACCCGCCCAGTACAAATGCGGGAAGCCCGCATAGAACTGTTCGTTTACAGATCCGCACCGCCACTCTGCGCCGCCCACCGGCTTTTTTGCCGCGAGGGCCGTGCCGTTGGCGGTGGAATCCCAGTGGTGGAATTCGTGGATGGGAAAGCTCTCCCCGGCCCGGAAGAGCAGACTGTCCGAGTCTGCGCTCAGCGCGGCATAGCCGAAGCGGACGAGACGTCCGGCATCTTTTGCTTCGCCCGGCAGAACGCCCGCCATCGGCCAGCTCTGCCCCTCGGCGTCCGTGAGGCTCTGCCCCAGATAGAGGAAGCCTCCGCACTCGGCAGCCGTGGGCAGACCGGACTCGATTTTTTGCTTTATCTCGCGCAGAAGCGAGGTATTTTCGCTCAATTCTCTTGCGTGAAGTTCCGGGTAGCCGCCGGGCAGATACAGCCCGCCGATGTTTTCCGGCAGAGCCGTGTCGCGGAGGGGGCTGAAAAAGACCACCTCTGCCCCGGCGTCCCGGAAGGCCTCCAGCGTCTCGGCGTAAGTAAAGCAGAACGCCTCGTCCTGCGCCACGGCGATGCGGACACGGGCCGGAGGCTGGGGAGCTTTTTCCGGCAGGGCGGGCGGCTCCTTTTCGCAGAGGGCCAGCAGGCGGGGCCAGTCGATGTGCTCCTCTGCCGCGTCGGCCAGAAGGGCCAGCTTCTGCTGTAAATTTTCCACTTCCGCCGCCGTGTAGAGTCCCAGATGGCGGGAACCGATGACGGCCTCCGGGAGTTTCGGCAGAAAGCCCAGCACCGGCAGGCCCGTCTCTTTTTCCAGCATCGGGGCCAGCAGAGCGTGCATCCGGGCCGTGCAGTTGTTCAACAGGATGCCTGCGATGTGACTGGGAGTGCGGAAGCTGTCGAGCCCGTTCAGCTCTGCGGCCAGCGTCAGGCTCTGCCCCTTTGGCTCCACCACCAGCAGCACCGGCAAGTCCAGCGTGTCGGCCAGATGCCACGCGCTGGCCCTGTCGCTGACGCCGCCGAGGCCGTCGTAAAAGCCCATGGCCCCCTCGCACACCGCCGCACCGTGGCCGGCGGCACCCTTCGCGTAGAGGGTGCGCACCGTCTCGGGCGCAGAAAAATAGAGGTCGAGGCTGCGGCTCTCCACCCCCAGCACGGCCCGGTGGAACATGGGGTCGATGTAGTCCGGCCCGCTCTTGAAGGCGCAGGGCGCACAGCCCCGCCGTTTGAGGGCCATGAGCAGGGCGCAGGTCATGGTGGTCTTGCCGCTGCCCGAGCGGGGCGCCGCCAGCAGAAACTGTATCATGTCATTCTCCTGTAATGAGGTAGATGGGGTTCTGGGCCATCATCAGATGCAGCCCGCCCACGGCTTTTGCCCGGCTGACGGCGATCTGGCTCACCTGCACGGTCCGGCCTTTGGCCGTCAGCGCGGCCACCGCCGCCGAAAGGCTCTCAAGGGCGATGGCCGACACACAGATGCGGGCGTCGGGGTTCTTATCCAGCGCGGCGTCCACGATGGCGGCAAGGCTGCCCTTGCTGCCGCCGATGAAGACAGCGTCCGGCGCGGGCAGGTCCGAAAGGGCGGCGGGGGCAAGCCCCTCCACGAGGACGAGATTCCGGGTCCTGAATTTTTCGCGGTTGGCTTTGATGAGCGCACAGCCCTCCGGCCTGCACTCCACCGCGTACACCCGGCCCCGGGACGCGGCCAATGCCAGCTCCACGCTGACGCTGCCCGTCCCGGCCCCCACGTCCCACAGGATGTCTTCCGGGCGGACGGCCAGCTTCGCCAGCACAGCGGCCCGGACTTCCTGCTTGGTCATGGGAACGTCGCCCCGCTCGAAGGCTTCGTCCGGCAGGCCCGGGGCGCGGCGGGGCAGTCCCTCCACCGCCTCCACGAGAAGGACGCTCAGGCTGTTGAAGCGGCCTGCGGCCAGCTCTTTGACGCTGCCGCGGAAGAGCTTTTCTTCCGGCGTGCCGAGGCACTGGCCCACGACGGCCTGCATGTCCCCGAAGCCCTCTGCCTCCAGCTGGGCGCAGAGGGTGGCGGGGTCTTCGCTGCCGCCGGTGAGGAAGAAGGTGGGTCTGCCCTGCATACACTCGGCCACCGGGTCACAGGTGCGGCCATGGGCCGAAACAAGGTTCCACCCCTGCCACGGACGGCCCAGCGCCGCCGCCAGCAGCTGGATGCTGGAAAGGCCGGGCAGCACCCGGGCGCGGACGCCGAGGGCCTCCAGCTTTTCCATCATGGAGGATGCGCCGGAGTAAAAACCGGTGTCGCCGCTGTAGACCAGCACGGCGTTCTCTGCGCCGGAAGTCTGCAGCAGCTCTGCCACCTCGTCGGGGCGGTAGGCGGCAGCACGGTTCTCGGTGCAGCCGGCAGGCAGAACTGCCAGCAGACGCCGTGCGCCCAGGATGAGGTCGGCCTGCCGCAGTGCGGCCAGGCCCTGAAGGGTCAGGTTCTCCGGCTGGCCGGAGCCCATGCCGATGAGTGTCACATTCATCTTATCATCTCCTTGCAGCGTTTCAGCACCTCGGAAGCCGTCTCGCCCTGCTCAGGCGGGCGGCGGATGACCACCAGCTGCGCCCCGGCGGCAGAGGCGGCGGCGGCTTTTTCGTCGAAGCCTCCGGCCGCGCCGCCGTCTTTTGTGACGAGCCAGCGGATATGGAACTGCTCCATCATGGCCTGATTGAGGGCAAAGCTGAAGGGACCCTGCATGGCGATGATGTTGCGGTGGGGGATGTTCGCCGCCTCGCAGGCCGCGATGCTCTCCAGCGTGGGCAGGACACGGGGGTAGAGCCGCTCGGGCGGGATGGCCGCGAACTGCGCCAGCTCCTTGGCCCCCGGTGGCCAATAGAAGGTTGCCCTCTTCTGCAGCCAGCGCCTCGGCTGCCTGCTTTGCGCTCTCAAAGACGAGACAGTTTTCCGGCAGCGGACTGGCCGGGCGCAGCAGGCGGAGGTATTCCACCCCGGCCTTCTCTGCCGCTGCTTTGATGTTTTTTGGTCGCCTCCACCGCGTAGGGGTGGGTGGCGTCGATGCAGAGGGCGGCATCCCCTAAGAGCGCGGCCATCTCATCGGGCAGGAGCCGCCCGCACCGGACGGTGACGCCGGGGGTGCTCCCCTGCTCTTCCTGCCCCAGCGGGGTGGCCACGCTGACGGTGACTTCGATGCCCAGCGCCGCCAGCTGGCGGGAAAGCTCCCGCCCCTCGGTGGTGCCGCTGAAAACGACGACGTTCATCGGCGGTACCCCCGCGGCGTGACCATCCGCCCGCTCAGCGCGCGGGTGGCGGCGTTGCCCACAAAGACGGTGGTGAACATATCCACCTCGGTATCCCGGAGCTGGCTGAGAGGCAGGATGTGCTTTTCCTGCCCTTCCCGGCCGATGTTCCGCACAGAACCGCAGAGGGTGTCCGGGGCTTTGCCGTTCGCCAGCAGGACGTCCACAGCCCGGCGCAGATAGTCCGGGCGGCCCTTGGACGAAGGATTGTACAGCGCCAGCGCGAAATCGCCCTGAGCGGCGCAGGCCAGCCGCTTTTCGATGACCTCCCACGGCGTGAGGCGGTCCGACAGCGAGATGACGCAGAAATCGTGGGCCAGCGGGGCGCCCAGCACCGCCCCGCCGCTGAGGGCGGCGGTCAGGCCGGGGACGACCTCCACGTTGACGTCCGGGTACTCTTCGGCCAGCTCCAGCAGCGGGCTGGCCATGCCGTAGACCCCGGCGTCGCCGGAGCAGACCAGCGCCACGTCCCGGCCCGCCCGGGCGGTGTCCAGCGCCCAGCGGCAGCGGTCGATCTCCCGGGTCATGCCGGTGGTGTAGCACTCCTTTTCCGGGTAGAGGGGGCGCACAAGGTCGATGTAGACCGTATAGCCGCACAACACCTCGGCCTGCTGCAAGGCGCTCTGCGCCTGCACGGTCAGAAACTGTCCGCCGCCGGGGCCAAGCCCCACGACGAACACGGTCTTTTTACTCTCACTCATTGCTCTGTCCTCCAATCGGGTGCAAAGGGGCGGACGGCCAGCGCCAGCGTCACGCCGCCGCCTGCCGTTTTGGGCAGAAGGAGCGTCCCTCCCGAGGCTTTTACCGCCGAGCGCTCACAGACATTGTCCACGCCGGTGACACTTGCCACAAAGGCCGACGGGGTGAACTGTCCCGGCACGGCCCGCAGTTCGTCGGCCGGATAGAACGTGATGGGCCAGCCGTGGGCTTTGCAGAACGCTGCAAGCCCCGGCTCATCTTTTTTCAGGTCGATGCTGGCGGCGGCGCAGACCGCCGCCGGGCTGAGGCCGGACGCGGCACAGAACGCCGCAAAGGCTTCTTCCAGCTGCTGGGCCGTCGTGCCGCGGCGGCACCCCACCCCCAGCACCCCGATGCGGGGTACGAGGTGGAGCGCCCCGCCCTGCGGCGTGAGGGTCAGGGCGAAGTCGGCGGCTTCGGGTGGGTCAGTTTTTTCCACCCGGCGGGGGCTCCCCCGCCACCGGCCACGGCGACCAGTACCGGACCGTCTGCCCGGCCAGCAGGGCGCCGCTGACGTGCTTGATGCGCTCCGGCTCAAGGACAGCGCAGTTCTGGGCCTTGGCCCAGAGGTCCACGGCGAAGAGGCCGTTGACGTCGGTGGCCGTCGTGATGACCGGCACCGCGCCGCACGCTTTTGCCAGCGCCCGGGCCAGCGCGTTGGCACCGCCCAGATGGCCCGACAGGAGCGGCACGGCGAAGTTCCCGCCCTCGTCCACCACCACCACCGCCGGGTCGGCGGCCTTGCTCCTGCAGTGGGGCGCGATGGCCCGCACCGCGATGCCCACAGCTCCCACAAAAATCAGGGCCTCATCCTGTGCAAAATGCTCCGCCGTCCAGTCTTTCAGGGTCACGTCTCCGCCGCAGCGGCTCACGCTGCCGGGCAGAGCTTCCGCCAGCCGATGGGCCAGCGCTTCGCCTTTTGCGGTGAAGGCCAGATATGCCCGGCTCACTGCCCGGCCTCCGTCCCCTGCCGGAACTCGGTGGTAAAGGCGGGGTCGTAAAGCTTGCTGCGCTCGTAGTTTTCGCCCAGAAAGTCGCCCACGACGATGAGGGCGGTCTTGGTGATGCCGTTTTTGCGGGTCTCCTCGGCCAGTGTGGAGACGGTGCAGCGCACCACCTTCTGCTCGGGCCAGGTGGCCTTATAGACCACAGCGGCAGGGGTATCGGGGCGGTAGCCGCCGCTCTCGAGAAGGGCCTGCCGGACTTTGTCCACCAGCCCGATGGAGAGGAAGATGACCATGGTAGCCCCGTGAGCAGCCAGCTTTGCCAGCTGTTCGGCCTCAGGGACAGGAGTGCGGCCCTCCATCCGGGTGATGATGACGGTCTGGCTCACGTTGGGCAGGGTGTACTCGGCACAGAGCGCCGCCGCCGCGCCGCAGAAGCTGGACACGCCCGGGGTGTCGTCATAAGGGATGCCGTCAGCGTCCAGTGCGTCCATCTGCTCCCGGATGGCCCCGTAGAGGCAGGGGTCGCCGGTGTGGAGGCGGACCGTGGTGCCTCCGGCCTTTTCGGTGGCACGGATGGTGTCCAGCACCTGTTCCAGCGTCATCTCGGCGCTGTTATAGATGGCACAGCCGGGCTTTGCCAGCCCCAGCAGGGCCGGATTGACGAGACTGCCCGCGTAGATGATGCAGTCGGCATCGGCCAGCAGGGCCGCGCCCCGCCGGGTGATGAGGTCGGGCGCACCCGGCCCGGCTCCTACAAAATGGACCATATCTTACCCCTCCTTCACCAAAATCGTTGCGAAATAGCCCGCCGACCGGGCCGGGTCGTAATCGGTCAGGTCGGGCCAGACCTCCTCGTTCGGCAGGCCGCAGTTACAGACCATCGCGCTCCGGCTCAGAAGCCCGGCGTCGGCCAGCGCGGCCAGCGTCTCGGGCAGCTGACGGCCCGATTTCATCAGCACTTTTGCGCCCGGTGCGGCCAGCACCTCAGCGGCGCAGCGCCCCGGGGCGATGGTCAGCGGCTGCTCCATGCCGCCCGTCAGGGACTGGCCCAGCCGGGCCGCAGCGGCGCAGAAGCTCGTCACGCCGGGGAGCATCACGGTCTTGCAGCCCTCGGCCTCCAGGATCTCCTGCAGATAGCCGAAGGTGGCGTAGACGGACAGGTCGCCGAGGTTGAGCATGGCGACATCCTGCCCGGCGTCGAGATATTCTTTCACGGCCCGGGCCGCCTCGATGTGGGCGGCTTTCTGCACCGCCGGGTCAAGGCTCATGGCGAAACGCAGCGGCAGGATGGTCTTGCCGCTCAGCTCCACCGCACCTTTTGCGATGTCCAGCGCCAGCATCCCGCCCTTCGGGGTCTGGGGCGCGGCGATGACCGGGCAGTTTTCGAGGCGGCGGACGGCCTGCAGGGTCATGAGCTCCGGGTCGCCCGGGCCGACGCTGACGCCGTAAAAAGTGCCTATCCGTTTTTCCATTCGTCCAGCAGCTCCTTTGCAGTCCTGGTCTGGCCCAACGGGCCGTATTGATTCGAGAAGAGCACCGCTCCCACCCGGAACGCCCCGGCGGCGCGGCGGTCGAGGTGGAGCTGGATGGCGTCCAGCAGGCTGGACAGCACCGGCTCTCTCATCTCTGCTTCGTCTAAGATCTCCATACAGGCGTCGGTGGTGGCCGCGTTCATCAGGGCCGCGCAGACGTCCCGGGATGCACCGCAGAGGGCGGCGTGGGCGCAGAGCAGCTCGGTGCGGCAGTCG
>ENA-OQKS01000208-OQKS01000208.1-human-gut-metagenome-genome-assembly--contig:-NODE-208-length-18484-cov-3.056491_pt1 | contig 18484 bp, 18 predicted proteins | sample MGYA00242804_ERZ504808 | MGnify/ENA primary metagenome ERZ504808 (study PRJEB26092, sample SAMD00036375) | human gut metagenome | host: Homo sapiens | study: EMG produced TPA metagenomics assembly of...
AAAAAAGCGCTGGAAGCGGTGTAAAGGCTTCCAGCGCTTTTTGTTGTCTGTTTACATGGAGATGACGCCCAGCGCGTTTGCCACCGAGCTGATGAGGATGATCGCTGCGAAGATGGGGCAGAGGTACTTTATCATAAAGTTGAAGATACGCTTGCGGCGGAAGGGCTTGCCTTCCAGCGTGACCTCTTCCTCGATCTTCTCCACACCGATGACCCGGGACACCAGCAGGCAGATGGTGATGGCTGCAATGGGCATCATGACGGAGTTGGTAAGGAAATCGAAGAAGTCAAGGAACTGCATCCCGAAGACCGTGAACCGGGCCAGCGGGCCGTAGCCCAGAGCCGACAGACTGCCCAGCACCAGCATGATGATGCCGATGAGGACGGTGGCCTGCTTACGGTCCCAGCCCAGCTCGTCCTCGAAGGTGGAGACGGCGCTTTCCGTCAGGGCGATGGAGCTGGTGACGGCGGCAAACAGTACCAGCGTGAAGAAGAGGATGCCCACCACGGTGCCGAGACCCATGCTCTCAAAGACCTTCGGAGTGGTGATGAACATGAGGGCCGGGCCGGCCTGCAGGGTGTCCGGGTCGCCGCCCGAGAAGGAGAAGACCGCCGGAATGATCATCAGACCCGCCATGATGGCAATGGCCGTGTCGAAGATCTCCACGTTCTCGGTGGACTCCTCGATGGAGACATCCTTTTTCATGTAGGAGCCGAAGGTGACGAGGATGCCCATTGCGATGGAGAGGGAGTAGAACATCTGCCCCATGGCGGTCACGACGGTCATCCAGGAGAAATTGGAGAGATTCGGCACGAGGAAATACTTCACACCCTCCAGCGCACCCGGGCGGGTGACGGAGTAGCCCGCGATGATGACGGACAGCACCACGAGGATGGGCATCATCACCTTGGACACCCGCTCCACGCCGTTGCGCACGCCTGCAAAGATGATGGCGAGGGTAAAGATGGTAAAGATGACAAAGCAGATCTCCGCCGAAGCGCCGCTGGAAATGAAGGCCGAAAAAGTAGCCGTCCGCCGCCAGCTCACTGCCGTGGCCGCTGACGTAGTCGGCCAGATACCGGATGACCCAGCCGCCGATGACCGAGTAATAAGGCACGATGAGGATGGGGATGATGGCGTTTATCCAGCCGCCAAAGGAGCGCTCGCCCTTGCGGACGGCGGCGAATGCGCCCACCGGGCTTTTCCTGGTCATCCGGCCCAGCGCCGTCTCGGCCACGATCATGGTGTAGCCGAAGGTGAAGGCGAGGATGATGTAGATGAGCAGGAAGATGCCGCCGCCGTACTTGGCCGCAAGATAGGGGAAGCGCCAGATGTTGCCGAGGCCCACCGACGCGCCTGCCGCGGAGAGAACGAAGCCGATCTTGCCCGAAAAGGCGCTTCGCTTGTGCTGTTTTTGATTCATTGGATTTTCCTCTTTTCAAAAATTTGAATAAGTCCAGTGTAACACTGCCGCAGGTGGGATTCAACAGGTTTTCCGATAAAAACCGCGAAATGCATCGAAAGAATCGAACGGCAGCATTAAAAAATAAGCACAGAGGCCCAGAGACCTCTGCGCTTGAAGATGCGGATTCAGTCCACTACCGGCACATCCAGCCCGAATTCCAGCGGGCGGAAGCGGGGGCAGACATTCTCCGTGATGCAGATGACAGACGCGGCCAGGCGGCTGCCGATCTCACAGGACTGGGCCAGATTCTTGCCGTAGGTCAGGCCGATGACCGTGCCGGCAAAGAAGGCGTCGCCTGCGCCGGTGGTGTCGATGACGTCCACCTTCTTGGCGGGTACGACGCCGCACTCGCCGGTGTGCTTGGCGTACACGGCACCCTGACCGCCCATGGTCACCACCATGCTGGTCATGTTGGCGCTGTGGACGTTCCGGGCCAGTACCTGAGCCATCTGGCTGGGGGCGAGATGCTCGTAGTCGTCCGAGAAGAGCAGACCGGCCTCCTGCTGGTTGCAGACGAAGCAGTCGATCTGCTGCAGATAGTCGCGGCGCTCCATGGCGATGCTCATGTTGGAGACTGCGGCAAAGACCGTTTTTGTTGTATTTCCTGGCATAGCGGAGCACCTGCTTGACCGTGTCTTTCTCGAGGTCCAGCTCGATGGCGATGGCGTCGCAGTCCTTGAAGATCTCGTCGCCCTTCTCCTCCAGCAGGGTGGTCAGCGGGGTGGTGTCAGGGCGCTTGGAGATGGCGGCGTGGACGTCGCCGTCGTTGTCAAAGATGGCCAGCCATGTCCCCATGCCATCGGGGACCTTCTGGATGTACCTGGTGTTGACCTTGTGGTTGTCCAGCTTGTCGATGACGTCCTGACCCATGCCGGTGTCGTCCACCAGACCCACGAAGGTGGGGCGCAGCTCCACGTTGGCGATGTCCTCCGCCACGTTCCGGCTCACACCGCCATGCACCTGTTCAATGCGGCCGGCGTTCCGTCCGCCGGGGATGTAGGTGGAGAGGGGATAGCCCTTGATGTCCACGAAAACTGCGCCGATGACTACGATTCCCATATTTGAAATTCCTTTCCTGAATAAGAACTCTCTTTGACTTCTATCCTGTTTACGCTTCTTCTGCCTTTTGCGCCCGAATATCGTCGCCCATAAAGAGGAAGGGGACAAAAGAGGAGAGGCGGCTGGAGATCTTTTCGGTGTAGAGCTTTTCCAGCAGAGCGCCGTCGGTGATGTTGGTGGTGACGATGGTGGGCAGCTTCGCGCCCAGACGGTTGTTCAGCAGGCTGTAAAGGGTGCTGATGAGGAAGCTGGAGTTGAACTCGGAACCCAGGTCGTCGAGGATGAGCAGGTCGGCCCCGGCGGCGGTGCGCAGGAGCATCTCTTCCTCCCCGGCGGGGTCGGAGCCGAAGTGCAGGGCCTCGAGCTTCGAGAAGAAGTCGGGGCTGGACACATAGATGACGTCGAAGCCCTTTTCCAGCACCTCTCCGGCGATGGCCAGAGCGGCATGGGTCTTGCCCAGACCGGCGTTGCCGAGGAGCATCAGGCTCTCGCTGGTGGTATCGAATTCGTCGGCGTAGCCGCGCAGGTCGTCCAGAAGGGTGGACATATAACTCCGTACCGGCTCGCCGAGGGAGGCGTCCATCCGGGCGGGATAGTAGCGCAGCTCCATGGTATCGAAGCTGGAAATGGAGAGGCTGGACAGAGCCTCGATCTCCGACCGGCGGAGCTGCTGCATCACCTTGTGGACGCAGCTGCAGGTGCGTCCGTCCACAATGCCGGTGTCTTCGCAGAGCCTGCAGGTGAAGTGCGGCTCCAGTGCGTCGGCGGGACGGCCGCTGGAGGCCAGCAGGTCGGCCAGCTTTTTGCGGGCATCGGTGAGGGCCGCAGCGGCATCGGTGCGGTCCTTGCCCGCCGCCCCGGCCAGTGCGCAGCGGATGCCCCGCACCCACACCTCTTCTTCGGCGTGGCGCAGCCCGGGGACAGCGGCCTCGGCCTCAGCGCGGGCGTCCTCCGCCTTGGCCCGTGCGGTCTGACGACGGCGGGCGACGGTGCGCAGGGCTTCCTGATACAGTTCGTTTTTGGTACGCATAGTGTCTCCTTATGCCGGGGGTCACTCGGACTTTTTCTTGAGGGTGCGGCGGCGGGCAGCGTTCTTGAGGAAGTCGTTGCCGCTGGGGGTCTCGCGGTCAACCCGGATGTTCCGGCTGGCGCCGGCAGCAGCCACCGGAGTGCGCACATCGTGGATATTGCGCAGGCCCTTGGCATTCCAGGTCTTGAGGATGCTGTTCCAGTACCACAGGTCGCGCTTCGGCCCGGCCTGCACAGCGGCCTCCTGCACCATGGCGTCATCGTAGCCGTAGACCTCATACCACCGGGCGATGGCTTTCCGCCCGCCGAGGGTGAGCTCGCTGTCCGGGATGCCCAGCAGGGAAGCAACATACTGTTCCCGGGTCTGGCGTAGGGCCAGCAGCTTGAGGTGGGTGTCGGCCTGTTCGCCGGTCTCCACGCCCTCGGCCCGCCAGACTTTCAGCTCGTGGAGGACGGCGGCCATCGTCCGCTTGCCCCGGCTGGCCACATAGGCCACGCAGAGCATGACGGTCTCGGGGGCAAAGCCCTCCTGTACGTAGAGGTTGACCAGCTTTTCCATCTCGCTGTGGGTCAGCGGGCGGGCAAAGCCGGTCTGAGCGCAGTCGATGAGGCTCGAGATCATGGGGTCGGTGCGGCTTGCGGCGGCGATCTCCGCCCAGGTCATGGGGGCAGGAGCAGAGGGCTCTGCTCCCGGCGCGGCGTTCTCGTCGTAGCGCTCGAGAAGCCCCGCACCGGCCCAGAAGGAGAGGGCGCTTTCGGCAGAGATGCGGCTGCGCAGTTTGAGGTCGGCACAAATTTTTTCGGGGTCAGTGACGCCGGTGGCCAGCACATACAGCGCTACCCGGACGTTGTATTCCTCGGCGATGCCCAGCTTGGAAAAGATGAGCTGCGGCACCGGGATGGTGTCGCCCTTGAGCTCTTTGAGACGGTATATCATTGGCTTTCCCCGCTTTCTGCGTCCTCGTCCTTCGGCGGCGGTGACCAGGGCTCACAGTCCAGGATGGAGGGCCGCTGCTTCCAGAGCGCCAGGTCAGCGCTGTAAGCAGAGGACAGATACTCTGCCGCTGCGGCCCGGCCCTCGTCCGTCAGCGGAAAGACCATCTGCCGGCGCAGGGCGGGGTCTGTGCGGTCCAGCGCCCAGGGGTCGGGCCAGATGTCCACCGTGAGGATGGCTTCCTCTTTCTGTGCGCCCTCGCCGCCGTCCGGGTCAGGCACGCTGCGCTTGCCGGGCGAGAGCAGATAGCGCATCCCGTCTTCGCTGCCGCTGTATTGATTCTTGCACTTGAAATAGTGCAGAAGGGGTACAAAAATCATGACGTCCCTCTCAGTTTTAGACTTGCTGAAATGATAAAAGCGCCAATTCTTGACGAATCAGCGCTCTTTTTGTGGAGCAGGATACGGGACTCGAACCCGCCGCCTACTGCTTGGGAAGCAGTCGCTCTACCGGATGAGCTAACCCTGCGTTTACTCATTTATTGTAGCAAAGGACACGGGTTTTGTCAACCGCTTTTTGGCTCGATTTTGGTCGGTAGCAATTCAACTTTTTAATGCAGCAGCAACAGCGTTGAATTGCCTATCGCAAAGATGCCGTTTCGATCGGCACTATTTTTGAAAAGTGCGATAAACAAAAAGGCCGCCGTTCTGCCCGCAGGAAATAAGGGCAGGACGGTGGTCTTTTGAACGGACGGTAAATTACAGCTCAGCCAGAGCGCGCTTGAGGTTCTGTGCGATCTGGTCAGGGCAGCTGGTGGGGCGGGGGCCGCAGGTGGTGCCTTCCATCCGGGCGATGGCGTCTTCAGCCTTCATGCCCTTGAGCAGGCGGCTGATGCCCTTCAGGTTGCCGTTGCAGCCGCCGATGACCTCGATGGACTCGATGGTGTGGTCATCGTTCAGCACGATGTGGGTCTCCTTGGAGCAGGTACCCTTGTTGGGGTAGCTGAAAGACTTGCTCATATTCAAACTTCCTCTCTTTATATCCGACTGACAGGCGAGCAGACTCGCGCAGTATCTTTATTATATCCTTGTCAGGTGGGGAAGTCAATGTGACCCTGTCACAGAGCGCCGCCCCGGCGCTTGCGGGCCAGTGCCTCGATGCGCGCGATCTGGTCGTCCTCGGTGACGCAGGCACCCACCGGGTGGGGTTTGCCGTGGTTCGCGCCGTGGAAGTCGCTGCCGCCGGTGACGATGAGGTCGTGCTTCTTGCAGAGCTCAGCGCATTCGGTCCTGTCCTCGGGGCTGTTGCGGGGGTGATGCACCTCGATGCCGTCGATGGCCCCTTCGGCCACCAGCTCCCGCAGCAGGGGCATACTCTTGTACACCGTCGGGTGGGCGAACACCACCACCGCCCCGGAGGCTCTGGCCGTGGCCAGCACCTCCCGCACCGGCGGGTAGGCGGGGGAGTGGAGGCACTTGCCCCGCGGCTCCCAGCCGAACAGTTCGTGATAAAGCCCGGTGTAGATGCCGTCGCACAGGCCCAGCTGCTGCAGCGCCTGCATGATGCCGCTCTTGAAGAGGACGCCGCTGTCCTGCGCGTACTCCAGCGCCTGCTCGGTGCGGAACTGGGGGTACAGCGCCTCGATCTCCCGGCAGCTCTGCAGAGCGCACTCGTTGCGGCGCTGGCGCATGATGTCGCAGTGCCGCCGCAGGGCAGGGCAGTCCAGGTCGGGCCAGAAGGTCAGCAGGTGGACGCGGTGGCTCCGCTGGAAGTCGTAGCCGGTGAGCTCGGCGGCGGGGATGAGCCGCACGCCGTCCTGCACCGGGTGGTCGTAGGCGTACTGTGCGCTGAGGGTGGTGTCGTGGTCAGAAAGGGCCAGAGCGCTCAGCCCCAGCCGCGCTGCCATCAGGGGCAGGCGGTGGATGGGAACAGAGCCGTCAGAACAGGTGGAATGAGTATGAAGGTCGCCAGCCATAAGTTACTTTCCCTCGATTTTTATAGATTTCTGCGCCTAGTGTACCACAAAAATCATCGGGGAACAAGGGAGCCTTACACGGCCTTGCCGTTCACCGTGAGCGTGGAAGAACGGATGTGGTGGGTGAGAACGACTTCGGTATCCTCGCCGCCCATGGCCAGCAGTTCGTCCACCGAGAGGGTGGTGGAGCAGAGGATGGTCTGGAAGGTGATGGTCTCGATGCCCTCAGCCCGCAGCTGGCGCAGCGTGGACAGCGAAGCGCGGAGAGAGGCCGTGAACCGTCCGACGCAGACGGTGAGGGTATTGCCGCTCTGGGTGCTCGTGTAGGAGATGCGCTGGCCGTCCTTGTCGGTGACGACGAGGCCCGGGAAGACCGACTCCTGCACAGAGGCGTCCGCAGAGCCGCCGCCGGAAGAGGAGGTGTCCGCAGGGACGGGGTAGCCGGGGTCGGTGGGAAGGGTGGTGTCATTGCCCTCAGAGTCGTAACGGGTGATGGAGCTGCCCTCAGCAAGGCCGGTGAACTCCTGCTCGCCGTTCATGTCGCCAATGGCGGCATTGCCCTCGCCCGCCTTGGCAACGATGGTCACTTTGCCCTCGATGGTGATTTCAGCGGTTGCGTCGCCCACACCGCTGCCGATGCCTGCGCCGCCGGGGATCGTTTCGCCAGTATCGCTGTCTACATCCGACACGCCGCCGGTCGCGTTCACAGTGGGCGCGCCGCTCTCATTGCTCTTGATGGTGATTTGGTTGCCGTTGCCGTCTTTGTCGTTTTCTGCACCGTACCCGCCGCCGATGCCAGCGGCGTTCGAGCCGCCCTGTGCATTTTTGATGGTGACATTGCCTTCGATGGTCACGTCACCGACACCGAGCGCGCCGCCGCCAATACCTGCGCCATAGCTGCCGCCCGCAGCGGTACCGATCATTGCATTATCTTTGATGATTATCGTGCCGTTGCCAAAAGAGCCGCCGCCGATTCCGGCAGCTTGCTTACCGCCAGAGACATTATCGATTTTAGCGTTACCGGAGATGGTCACGTTGCCATCACCACGATAGCCGCCGCCAATACCAGCGGCGAATTTGCCGCCTTCTGCATTTTCAATGGTGGCGTCACCGGAAATATTCACGTTGCCATCGCCCTCATAGCCGCTGCCAATGCCAGCGCCGCCGTCTTTGCCCAAAGCGTTTTTGACCTGAGCATTGCCGGAGATGTCAATCGTACCGTGTCCGTTTGCACCGCCGCCGATGCCAGCGCCGCCGGTAGCATTGCCTGCGCCCGCGCCAGAGGAACCGCCAATGGATTCTTCGATAACGGCGTCACCAGTGATAGTGACTTTGCCGTTTCCAGAAGTACCGCCGCCGATGCCTGCGGCTTGATCGCCGCCCGTGGCGCGGATAGTGCCGCCGCTTATGGTAATATCGGCGTTGCCTCGATAGCCGCTGCCGCCAATGCCCGCCGCACTTTTTCCACCGACGGCTGTAATGTCACCACCAGTGATTTCGATTTTGCCAGAACTTACGCCGTAACCACCAGCACCGATACCAGCACCGTTTTGGATGCCGCCTGTGGCAGTCAGACTGCCAGCTTTATCATTGTCGTCCTGAATGGTCAGCTTGCCGCTGGTCACATTTCTTTCGCTGCCTACGGTCTGGTTGTGTTCAAGGGCGGCGTGTGCACCACTACCAGAGAGTTTGTTGTCGCCATCCAGCTCAATCGTGGTATTGCCGCTGCCGGTCACGCTCACGGCGGCCTTGCCGCCAGTAGCCTCGATGTTCACATCCTTGAGCGTGACCTCAACCTTATCGTCCTCATCTTTGGCGTCGATGGTCACGGTGTGGGAAGAAGCGGTGTCCGTTTTCTGATTTGTGATGACGGTGTCCTTGTCGTTCTCGCTTTTGAGCGTGCCGCCCTGCTCCACCTTGTTGGTGCCGGCCACGGTACCCGCCGAAATCGTAATGTCACCCTCCTCAATATAATAGGTGCCTGCAAAGGCGGGGAAGGCCGCCCCGGTAAGCAGGGCAGCGGTCAGGACAAGCGCCGCTGCCCGCTGAGAGGCCGGACGGGGTGAATCAATACCCCACCCCCGTATGGAGAGGGCGACCCAGAACACGCATCGCAAGCTTACGATAAGACAACATACAAAAACCTCCTTTGAATGGTGAAAAAAATGGTGAGACCGTAGAATATCAGGTTACTTTGAATATACCACATCTGCGGGAAAAAAATCAACAAAACCTGCGCGAATCGCCCTCTTTCCTGCGTGAATGGAGAAAACCCGTCAGATTTTGGCTCTGACAAAGAACCTGCTTATCGCTGCATGGCGGCTCTTGGGAGACGGGCTTGCCCTCTCCGTCATCGCTTGCGCGATGCCACCTCTCCCAAAGGGAGAGGCTTTTGCATCCCGCAGAGAGCTTTTCTGCGCCTTTTTGCTCAAAAAACTGCCTGAAAGTACATTTTATTGGACTTTTTATTCTGCTATACTCCTGTCAGAACAAAAAGACACAGGAGGGAAGAGGAATGAAAGACATTGAGCTTCGGTATGTGGGCGGTCATGTGGAGGTGTATACGGGGGCGGGCGCGTTCCTGTTCTCGGCGGACACCCTGCGGGAGGCGATGGAAGAGCTGGATGCCGCCTGATGCATTCCCGGAAATACCGGAAAGCACCGGGCGGGAGTTAGAAAATACTAATGTAAAATGAATAGTAAAATTCAAAGAAAAGAACCGTCTAAGAAGGCTCGGAAATCTTAAAATTCCGGTACAAAAAAGTGATTTTCCTGTAAAATAATGCTTGTTGAGCCGGGGGGTTCGATGTTATAATAAAAAGGACGGCATTTTGCGTATGGAGAGCGAAGCACGGCCGTCTTGTGCAATGGAGCAATAGGAAGATTTTAGGAGCATTGTTTTATGGACATTACACACATCACCTCTCTGCTGGGCGGTATTGCGCTGTTCCTGTATGGTATGTCGATCATGGGTGCCGGCCTCGAAAAGCTGGCCGGCGGCAAGATGCAGGGCGTATTGCAGAAACTGACTTCGTCCACCATCAAGGGCGTCATTTTCGGCACCCTCATCACCGGCGTCATCCAGTCGTCGGCCGGTACGGTCGTCATTTGCGTCGGCCTCGTCAACTCCGGCATCATGACCCTTACGCAGTCGGTAGGCGTTATCATGGGTGCAAACATTGGTACTACGGTCACCGGTCAGCTCATCCGCATGGCGGATATTTCGGGCGACAGCCTCATCCTGACCCTCATCCAGCCCAAGACGTTTGCGCCGGTGGTGGCGTTTTATCGGCTGCATTTTTTTATGTGTTCATCCGCAACGCGAAGAAAAAGAACATCGGCCAGATCATGCTGGGCTTCGGCATCCTGTTCACGGGCATGAGCCTGATGGACACCGGTGTGTCTCCCCTGCGTGAGAGCGCAGCGTTCCAGGAGCTGTTCGTCACCATGACCAACCCCATCCTCGGCGTTCTCGTGGGCGTGGTGGTCACGGTCATCATCCAGTCCTCTTCGGCCTCTGTGGGCATCCTGCAGGCGCTGTCCAGCACCGGCCTCGTCACCTTCAGCTCGGCCATCCCCATCGTGCTGGGTGCCCACATCGGCACGGCCTTCACCCCGCTGCTGACCATCGGCGGCTCCTCCAAGGACGGCAAGCGCGCCGCCCTCATCCACCTGTACTTCAACATCATCGGCAGCGTCATCCTGCTGGCGCTGGTCTATGCAGTCCAGTTCACCATCGGCATCCCCATGTGGGGCGATGTGATGAACAAGAGCAGCATTGCAAACATCCACACCATGACCAGCGTCATTGCGATGCTGCTCTTCCTGCCCTGCAGCGGTGTGCTGTCCAGGCTGGCCATGATGACCGTGCCGAACAGCGCGGAGGAGGCGCAGGAGCTGAGCATGCCTGTGCTGGATGAGCGTTTGTTCAAGAGCCCGGCTGTGGCTCTGCAGCAGGCTAAGAACGCGGTGGTCAAGATGTCCCGCCGCGCAGCCCGCAACGTCGGCCTCGCCACCCCGCTGCTGCTCAAGATGGACGAGGACGTCGTGAGTGCCATCGATGTCCGCGAGAACCTCATCGACCGGATGGAGGTGGACATCTCCAACTACCTCATCAAGCTGGCAGACCAGGAGCTGGGCGACGCGGAGAGCCATGAGGTGACTGAGCTGCTCAACTTTGTCACCGAGTGCGAGCGCATCGGCGACTATGCAGTCAACATCAAAGAAAAAGCGCAGGAGCTGACCGACAAGGAAGTCACCTTCAGCGAGAAGGCACAGCAGGAGCTGAAGCTTCTCGACAATGCGCTGGAAAAGATCCTGACCCTCACCACGGACGCCTTCGAGTTCGACGACGCCCGGACCGCCAGCCAGGTGGAGCCGCTGGAACAGGTCATCGACATCCTCGTGGAGCGGCTTCGTGCGCAGCACATCAAGCGTCTGAAGGAGGGTGCCTGCTCCATTGATACCGGTGTCGTCTATCTCGATGTGCTGAACAATGTAGAGCGTATCTCGGACCACTGCTCCAACATCGCCGCCCGTCTGGTGGGCATGGAGGCAGGCGAGGACTACGACTCCCATACCCTCAAGAACATGATGCACCACAACCCCACCAAGGAATATATGCTCAACTACGAGCAGTGCCGCAAGGACTACCTCGTCCCGCTGGAGCAGCTCGAAGCCTGATTCTGATAAAGGATAAAAACAGTGCAGACCTCCCCGGGGAGCGTCTGCACTGTTTTTGTTTATTCGCCCAGGTCTTCCAGCAGCGCCCGGAGGGCCGTTTCGCCGGTGACGTAGAGGCCCTGCTTGAGCCGGAGGGCATCGGCCTCGGGCAGAAGATTGACATAGATGCCGGTGCGCAGGAGCCGCTTGTCGGGCAGTCCGTTGTCGGAGCAGGTGTAGACGACCACCCGCCCGCCCTCGTCGCAGAGGTAGAAGTCGGTGCCGCTCTGCCCGGCGGAGCCCTGCGCGGCCAGACCCGGCTCGGAGGCCGGCGTCTCTTCGCCGGACCCGGCAGGGAAGGGGAGACTGGGCAGGGCCATCCAGAACAGGCTGAACACGATGGTAAAAATGCACAGCGCATAAAAAATGCAGAGCCAGACCTTGCGCATGGCAGTGGACTCCTTTCGGCTGAAATGGTGTTTCAGACGGTAGTATGTGCAAAAGAAAACTGCCTCAGACAGGAATGCAGAATTTTCACACCCGGATGCTGTACTTTGGCGGGGCAGATGTGCTATACTAGCATCGTATCCGGTCGATTCCCCCTTGCGGAAGCGGGCGGTGCGGACTATAATGTATTATTATGGCTGCGGGCAGTCTGGCCGCAGCAGGAACAGCGAACGGCATCGTCAGAGGATGCTTTGAGATGCAGAACAGTGAAAATTGCGATAGGAGGCGATCCTTATCTCAAACAATGAAAGACGGAGACTCCACAGTGATGGTGCGCTCCGGGAGCAGAACCGGCGGGTCCGTGAGCCCCGCGAACCGCAGGAGCAGGGAGAAAAGCACGGCCATCCCGTTCTCGGATTCCTGGGCCGGACCATCGTCACCCTCCTCTGTCTGGGCATTATGGCGGGCAGTCTGGTGGCAGTGGGCGCTGTGTACTATGTGGTGCAGGCTACGGCCAGTGACGGCGACCTGCTGGACCTCGACAACATCGAACTGAGCCAGTCGAGCCTTGTGGTGGCCACCGACCCCGACACCGGCGCACAGGTGGAGTACGCCACCCTGCGCTCTTCCAACAGCCACCGCGTCTGGGCGGACCTTGAGCAGATCCCCACCAACCTACAGTATGCATTCATCTGCACCGAGGACAAAGACTTTTACAACGAGCCGGGCGTCAACTTCAAGCGCACCATCGGCGCGATGATCAATGAATACCTGCTGCCCATCTACAGCTCCAAGCAGGGCGCCTCTACGCTGGAACAGCAGCTCATCAAGAACCTGACCAGCGACAAGAGCGCCAGCGGCATCGAGGGCGCACTGCGCAAGCTGCGCGAGATCTACCGCGCCCTCATCCTGAGCCGCAGCTACTCCAAGGAGACCATTCTGGAAGCCTACCTGAACACCATCAGCTTTACCGGTACGATCCAGGGCGTCCAGACGGCGGCAAACGAGTACTTCGACAAGGATGTCAGCGAGCTGACCCTCTGGGAGTGCGCGTCCATCGCGTCCATCACCAAGAATCCCACCAACTATAACCCCTACACCAACCCCGAGAACCTCATCAACCGCCGGAACTTCCTGCTCTACAATATGTGGCAGCAGGGGGTCATCTCGGAAGAGGATTACCGCAGCGCCGCTGCCCAGCCGCTGGTGCTGGCAGAGACGGACAACACGAAGAAGAGCAGCTCCACCACCTCTTACTTCACCGATGCCCTCTTCAACGAGGTGGTGAAGGACATCATGGCCAAGGAGGGCGTGGACGAGTCCACCGCCCAGAGTATGCTCTACACCGGCGGCTATACCATCGAGGCAACGGTCAACCCCAAGATCCAGACCGCGATGGAGAACCTGATGCTCAACACCGACGATGCCTACTTCCCGGCCGGCTGGCATGAGGAAGAGGTGACCAGCATCTCCGACGACGATGTGCAGGTCTTCAATGAGGACGGCACCCCCAAGACCCGCACCGGCGAGGACGGTACGGTCTACTATTACCGCAATGTCCGCACACAGGCGGCGATGGTCACGCTGGACTATGACGGCAATGTCATCGCCATGGTGGGCGGTCTGGGCGAAAAGACCAAGAGCCTTTCCCTGAACCGCGCCTACGGCGTCACCCGTCAGACCGGTTCTACCATCAAGCCCATCGGTGCCTATGCGCTGGGCATCGAGTATGGTCTGGTCAACTGGTCTACCATGCTCAACAACTCGCCCCTCTACCTCAAGCAGGACATGGTCATCCGTGACGAGGACTACTGCCGCCGGAACGGCCTCATGGGCCTGACGGACAAGCAGCTGAAAGCCTACCCCAACGCATGGCGCAGCTGGCCCCGCAACTACGGCGGAAACTACGGCGACGGCTCCGACCTGCCGCTCTGGAACGGCCTCGCCCGCTCCCTGAACACCATCGCCATCCGCGTTGGCGACCTCGTGGGCGCGAACAACATCTTCAACTTCGTCTACAATACCCTGCAGCTCAGCACGCTGGACCCCGTCAACGATGTGGGCCTTGCACAGATGGTCATGGGCAGCCAGACCCACGGCGTCACCCCGATGGCGCTGGCGGCGGCGTTCCAGATCTTCTACGACGGCGAGTACACCACGCCTCATCTCTACACCCGTGTGCTCGACCGGGACGGCAACATCTATATGGAGAGCAACGACACCAGCTATCAGGCTCTGACGCCCCAGACGGCCTATGTCATGAACCGCCTGCTGAAGAACGTCCTGTTCTCCAGCGTCGGTACGGCCAGCGGCCGCTACCCCAACTCCAACGGCATGGAGGCCTTCGGTAAGACCGGTACGGCCAGCGATGAGAAGGACCTGTGGTTCGTGGGCGGCACGCCCTATTACGTCACCGCTGTGTGGTGGGGCTACGACGCGCCCTTCGATATGACCAAGACCCTCGGCAAGCAGCAGGCCAAGACCCGCACCTGCGTCATGGCCTGGAAGGCCCTGATGGAGCAGATCCAGGCAGACCTGCCCTATAAGGCATTCCCGGCGGCTGACGGCGTCGTGGAGCGCAGCTACTGCACCCAAAGCGGCCTGCTGGCCAGCGGCTCCTGCCCGAGCACGGCAGTGGGCTACTACCGTGCCGACGATCTGCCCGACGTCTGCAATTATTCCCACGGTCAGGCAGCTGTCGCCAGCGAACCCCTTGCGCCTGAGCCGGACACCACTGGCCTCGACACCGACTGAGGCAAAAATCGTACTTTTCGGCACATCGGGTTGCAGATTCGGTGCGCTGAAGGGGTACTTCACGGCTCAAAAACTGGATAATCTGACAAAATAGCATCCGACCTCTTGCAATGCAGGGAGTCGGATGCTATTATATTTTCTGCAAGAACACTTGTGTTTGAGAGGTGAACAAGTTGGAACGCCGTTTTTATCTGGTGGATGCGCAGGTCCTGCCGGAAGTTTTCCTCAAGGTCGTCCGGGCCAAGGAGCTTCTGGCCAGCGGAGAGGCACGCAGCATTTCGGCTGCGACCCGCAGCGTAGACCTGTCGCGCAGTGCATTTTATAAATATAAGGACTGCATTTTCGACTCGGAGAATGGCCGCGAGGTCATCACTGTCATGGCGACCCTGCGGGACGAGACGGGTGCATTGCAGAGCCTTCTGGCCGGCATCAGTGCCGCCGGCGCCAGCATCGTGACCATCAATCAGTCTACTCCGGAGAACGGAGCCGCGCTGGTGGCTGTCACCATCCGCACCGACACCATGCAGATGACCCCCGAGGAGCTGACGGAAAAGCTTTCGCGCCAGCGGATGGTCGTGGGCGTACACTGCGGCTACAATCTGTGACAGTACATTCATCGAAAAAAGGAACGAGGGCAGTATCATGGCAAAAATCGCGATTCTGGGCTTTGGTACGGTGGGCAGCGGCGTGTACGAGGTGCTCTGCCGCAACGCCGCAGGCGTCTCCCGCCGCGCGGGCGAACCGGTGGAGGTCAAGTACATCCTTGACCCCAAGGACTTCTCGGGTCATCCGGCCGCAAAGCTGTTTATAAAGAATTTTGACGCCATTCTGGAAGACCCCGAAGTGAAGGTCGTCGTCGAGACCATCGGCGGCACCCGCTTCGCTTACCCTTATGTCAAGGCCTGTCTCGAGAGCGGCCGGAGTGTCTGCACCTCCAACAGAGATGGTGGCACCTACGGCGCAGAGCTGCTGGCTCTGGCCAGGGCACACAACTGCGCCTTCCTGTTTGAGGCTTCCGTGGGCGGCGGCACTCCCATCATCACCCCGATGCACCAGTGCCTCGCGGCCAACGTCATCACCGAGGTGGAAGGCATCGTCAACGGCACCACCAACTTCATGCTCACCAAGATGGTGCGGGAGGGCCTGGGCTTTGACGAGGCTCTGAAGATCGCCCAGGAGCTGGGCTACGCCGAGACGAAGGACCCCGGCGACGATGTGGACGGCCGCGATGCCTGCCGCAAGATCGCCATCCTGTCCTCGCTGGTCTGCGGCCACCAGATCTACCCCCAGAACATCCCCACCCGCGGCATCCGCGACATCACGGTGGATGATGTGGCTGCGGCAGAGAAGCTGGGCTGCGTCATCAAGCTCATCGCCTGGATGAAGCGGGGCGAGGACGGCAGCGTTGCCGCCGGTGTCGAGCCCTGCCTCGTGCCGAAGGCAAACCAGCTGGCCGGTGTCGATGACGTCTTCAACGCCGTCCTCGTCAAGGGCGATATGCTGGGTGATGTGGTCTTCTACGGCAAGGGCGCGGGCAAGCTGCCCACCGCCAGTGCTGTCGTGGCCGATGTGGTGGACGCCCTCAAGAACGGCGTCAAGGTCCACGACAGCCTGTTCTGGCAGCCCGCCGAGCCGGTGGAAGGAATGCTCACCGACCCCGCTCCCGCCGCATACTATGTGCGTGTGGAAGGCATCGCCCCGGCGGTGGCCGAGGCCATCTACGGCAAGGGCCATGTGGTGGAAGAGCACTTCGACGGCTGCTCCTACTTTGTGGACAGCGCCGACGGCAAGGCTCTGGCCGAAGCAGCCCGCAAGGTAGAGGCCATGGGCGGCAGCGTGAAGCTGGTGCTCCGCCGCCTGCCTGAGGACGCCTGAGCGCGAGAAAAGAGGGAACTGCGATGAAGATAAAAGTTTCCGTCCCGGCCACCAGTGCCAACATCGGCTCCGGCTTCGATGCGCTGGGTCTGGCTGTGACCTTGTACAATACCGTGACCTTTGAAGAGAGCGACCATCTGGACATCTCGGCGGCGGACGGCACCCGCATCCCCCGCGGAGAGACCAATCTGGTCTACCGCTCGGCCAAGGGTCTGTTCGATAAGGTCGGCAAGACCATGCCGCCCCTCAAGCTCGTCCAGACCAACGCCATCCCGATGGCCCGGGGCCTCGGCTCGTCCTCGGCCTGCATCATCGCGGGCCTGCTGGGTGCGAACCGGATGCTGGGCGATGTGCTCAACACCCAGGAGCTGCTGACGCTGGCTACCTCCATCGAGGGCCACCCGGACAATGTGGCACCGGCCCTTCTGGGCGGTCTGACCAGCAGCGTCTTCGAGGACGGCGTCGTCTACTCCGTCAAGCGGGATGTGGACGAGAGCCTCTGCTTCGCGGCCATCGTGCCGGACTACAAGCTGCTGACCGAAGCCGCCCGTGCGGCCCTGCCCAAAGAGGTCACCCACAAGGATGCGGTGTATAACCTGTCCCGTGCGGCCCTCATCCCGGCGGCGTTCTGCGAGGGCCGCCACGACCTGCTGGCCATTGCCACCGAGGATAAGCTCCACCAGCCCTACCGGATGCCCCTGATGCCCGGCTCGAAGGAAGTCTTCGATATGGCGCGGCTCTGCGGTGCCAAGGCGGTGTACGTCTCAGGTGCCGGCAGCACCGTGATGGCTGTGGCCGAAAAGGCCAACGCCGAGAAATTCTACTCCAAACTGGAAAAGGGCCTCGAGCTGCTGGAAGGTTTGGACGGATGTGAAGCATTTACACTGCTGCGGCTGGATGCCGACAACACCGGTGCGACAGTGGAATGATAAACAGGACCGGAAGTGCAAGACCGCTTCCGCCCGGTGTACCCCTCACACACTGAGGGAGACAAAAAGAGGAGAGTGACAAGATATGGCGTTGATCGTACAGAAGTTCGGCGGTTCTTCGGTGAAGGACCGGGACCGTATCTTCAACGTGGCCCGCATCGTGGCCAACACCCACAACGCGGGAAATGACGTGGTCGTGGTAGTGTCCGCACAGGGCGACACCACCGACGACCTTATCACAAAGGCAGCAGAGATCACCCACAACCCTTCTGCCCGTGAGATGGATATGCTGCTGGCAGCAGGCGAGGAGATCAGTATCGCCCTGCTGGCTATGGCTCTGAACGAGCTGGGCTGCCATGCCACCAGTCTGACCGGCTGGCAGGCAGGCTTCCGCACCGACTGTGCCTACACCAAGGCCCGCATCACCAAGCTGGAGACCGAGCGCATCTCTTCGGAGCTGGAGCGCAACCGCGTCGTCGTCGTGGCAGGCTTCCAGGGCCTGAACAAGCTGGACGACATCACCACGCTGGGCCGCGGCGGTTCCGACACCAGCGCTGTCGCCATCGCAGCAGCGCTCCACGCCGACCGCTGCCAGATCTTTACCGACGTGGAGGGCGTCTACACCGCCGACCCGCGCAAGGTGCGCAACACCCGCAAGCTGGATGAGATCACCTTCGACGAGATGCTGGAACTGGCATCCCTCGGCGCACAGGTGCTCAACAACCGCAGCGTGGAGCTGGCTAAAAAGTATAATGTGGAGCTGGAGGTCCTCTCCAGCCTGAACCCCGTGCCCGGCACGGTCGTCAAGGAGGTTGTAAAAGACGTGGAAGGTATGCTGATCAAGGGTGTCGCAAAGGACACCGACGTTGCTGTTATTACGATCCTGAATGTTCCCGATGAGCCGGGTACCAGCTTCAAGATCTTCGGCCTGCTGGCCCAGAAGAATATCAACGTGGACATCATCCTGCAGTCCACCGGCCGCGACGGCAAGAAGGACATCAGCTTCACCTGCGCTGAGAGCGAAGCTGAGACTGCCATGCGCGTCCTGCGCGAGAGCGCAAAGTTCGACCAGGTCACCTGCGACGAGACCTGCGCCAAGGTGTCCATCGTGGGTGCCGGTATGCAGAGCCACAGCGGCGTGGCCTCCAAGATGTTCGAGGCTCTGTCCAACAACAACATCAACATCAAGATGATCTCCACCAGTGAGATCAAGATCTCCTGCATCATCGACCGTGAGGACGCCGACAAGGCTGTCAGCGCCATCCACGATATGCTGTTCGAGTAAGACGTGGCTTCAAAGCCGCCGTGCCGTGCGTCCTGCGCCGGTGCGGCGGCTTTTTGCGTACACAATTTTT